>JAABUN010000319.1_pt1 | contig 125605 bp, 121 predicted proteins | sample 5559311 | NCBI WGS metagenome assembly JAABUN01 (sample SAMN10711877, study PRJNA513370) | rock metagenome | isolation source: Antarctica rocks | place: Antarctica: Victoria Land, Siegfried Peak sud | reverse complement strand
TTGGTCGGAACGATCACCTGCAGGCCGCGCTCGCCAAGCGCGGTAATCTGCGGCGAGTTCCAATAGCCGCCGTCGGCCAGGACCGTCGGCGGGCGGTCCTCGATGCCGGCCCGCTCGAGTTCTTGCAGCGCGGCGAGGATCATCGGTTCAAGCTCGCCGGAGTCGTTGGCCTGCTGGGTGATGTCAGCGGCGATGATGATCTGGCCGGCCGTCGCAACAGCTTGGGCGTTGTAGCCCTGAACCGCTGTCTTGCCAGCGCGGATGATCCTGCGCGAGTCCGGGTCGGTCGTGTTCCTCGACCGCTTGGCCAGGCCGTCGGGGTCTGGCGCAAACGGTTTGCGGCCACCGAGCTTTCTGCCGTGCTCGGCCTCCCAGTCCGCGCGCCACTGAAGGTTCGCGGCGTAGGCCGCCTCCACCTGGGCTTGCTCGGCCTCGAGCTCTTCGCGGCAGCGCCGCAACCGCGCAACGCGTGAACGACGGTCGGCCAGATCGGCCGGCAGCTCATCGCCGCGGCCAGAGCCGTGTTCGGCGTCTTCGGCTTCGTCGACCCGGAACGCCTCGTCGAGGATCCGGTCGACCTCGGCGCGGATCGCCGGGTAGCTGCGCGTCGCTTCGCCCGACGCGTTGGCCGACATCGCGGTGCCGTCCACCGCAACGACGCCGACCGACACCAACCCGGCCCGCGAGCACAGCGCCAGTACCTGCGTGAACGTCCGGGCCAGCGCGTCTTGATGGCGCGCCCGGAACCGCGCGATCGTCGTGTGATCCGGCGCTTGGTTCGCGCAGATCACACGCGTCGGGACGTCCTCGCGACACCGGCGCTCGATCATCCGCGACGACCGCTGCCCCAGCGCGTAGCTGTAGAGCAGCAACGCGACCATCATCGACGGATCGTGCGCCGCCCGGCCATGCCCGTCGGCCCGGTAAGCGGCGTAGAAGTCGACGAGATCGATCTCGCCGATGACATCAAGCACCAACCACGCGAGGTGATCGTCGTCAAGCCACTCGCGCAAGCTCGGCGGCAACAACAACGCCTGCTCACGATCACAGCCCAAGAAGTTCTGCGCCATATCGTGAAGTCTTCTCCCCGCCCCGGACACGACAAAGCCCGCTCACGCGGGCTTTGTGCAACAGCCCCAAATGCGGGGCTTTCTGTCACATGCGCCGAAGAGGACTCGAACCTCCACGAGTGTTACCTCACAAGGCCCTCAACCTTGCGCGTCTACCAATTCCGCCACCGGCGCGTGGGGCTGGGAAGGGTAGCGCGGGGAGGCGGACCAGCGTCCTCCGGCTGGCCGAGCTTGCTTCAGTCCACGGCTCGCGCTAGCTTGTGCGAACACACGTTCGGCCCACCGCCCAGCGGTAACCGTCACTGGAGGCACGCTGATGGACCTGACCAAGCGCCAGCAAGAGATCTTCGACTTCATCAAGCGCTACAGCGCGGACTACGGGTACCCGCCCACCGTCCGCGACATCGGCAAGGCCGTCGGCCTGGCGTCGTCGTCCACGGTGCACGCGCACCTGGCCAACCTCGAGAAGCTCGGCCTGATGCGACGCGACCCGTCCAAGCCGCGGGCGATCGAGCTGCTCGACCGCGTGTCGGAGAGCGTGGTAGGAAACGTGCGCTCGCTCGTCTCGGCGCCGGGCCTGCCGCTGGTGGGGCACGTCGCCGCGGGGCAGCCGCTGCTCGCCGAGGAGAACATCGAGGAGTACATGCAGGTGCCCGAGGTCGCGGGGGGCGGTGGGGGCACGGGCGAGTACGTCCTGCGCGTCCGCGGCGAGTCGATGATCGACGCCGGGATCCTCGAGGGCGACTACGTCGTGGTTCGTCCCCAGGAGACCGCGGCGGACGGCGAGATCATCGTGGCCCTCGTCGGAGAGGAGGCAACGGTCAAGCGGTTCTACCGCGAGAGCGACCATGTGCGCCTGCAACCCGAGAACAAGACCATGGAGCCCATCCGCTCGAAGGATGTGCGGGTCATGGGGCGAGTCGTGGGCCTCTTCCGGAGCGTGTCCTGATGGCCACGCTCGTACGCGAAGTGGAGCGACCGGCGTTCTTGGACCGTCCGGCCGAGGGCCAGATGGCCCTCGGCGGCGTCGCGTCGCCCGTCCGGGAGGGCACGGCGCCGCCGGCGCGAGAGGCGCGGACCGAGCCGCTCTCGGAGCGGCTCAGGGCGGAACGGACGCCTGCGGGCGCCGCAGCGTTCACGATCGATGCGACACGGGGTGGTGGGGCGACGCTCGACGAGCTGCTCGTCGGCGCCTGGGAGGGCCTGTCTGCCCGCCGCCCCGTGGCGTGTCCGATCTGCACGAAGTCGATGCTCCCGCGCGGCGGCGCGGCCGGCGGGGCATGCGGAAGCTGCGGGTCACAGCTGCGCTGACCGCGCCACCGCAGGCAGCGGCTTCCGCGGCGTTCGTCGTCGGCCCCGCGCGGTAGTCAGAGCGCGAGGCCGACGAGGAGCGCCGTGAGGAGCAGCGCAACGATGTGGAAGCTCTGGTCGATCGCGATCCACAGAGGGGAGCCGGTGGGCGGCTCGACCTTCTTGACCTTCTTGACGTAGGCGCGCAGGAGGCGGCCGTCGTCCTGGATCCCGTGCGGGAGGAAGGTCGTCAGGAGCACCGCGGCGACGCCTGCTGCGCTTCGCTGGGAAGCGATCCACACGAGCGCGGGGACGAACGCGAGCGCGTAGGTCAGGACGTGGGAGGCGAGCGCCCGCCGGCGTTCGCGGTCGGGGCCCAGGCCGCCGGACTTCATCGTCGCCTGCCACTCGGTCTGGAGCATGAAGTCCCCTGCCAGGTGGCTTACGACGAGCACGATGAAGAGGTCGCTCCAGCGCATCCGCGGCGAGCGTACCCCGCCTCGCCTGCGGCCGGCCGCTCGTTGCCGCACGGTGGCTCGCGCGCGTGGTGACCGGCACGTCGGAGCGGTACCGTGGACGGCGCAGGTCAGGCAGTCGCGGGGACCGCGAGGTCCTCGAGGAAAGTCCGGACACCACAGGGCGAGGTGGTCGGGGAACCGACCCGGGGAAACCCGCGGGAAAGTGCCACAGAAACACACCGCCGATGGCGCTTCTCAGAAGCGCACAGGCAAGGTTGAAAGGGTGCGGTAAGAGCGCACCGGCGCCGTGGTGACACGGCGGCCAGGCAAACCCCACCTGGTGCTAGGCCAAGCAGGACCGCTTGCAGGCTGCCCGCCGAGGTCCAGGTAGGCCGCATAGATGGATGACTGCCCAACGACAGGATCCGGCTTACCGACCTGCTGTCGGGCTGGCCCCGCTCCGGCGGGGCCAGCCCTATCCCCAGATCACGGCGTCAGCTCGACGAACTGCTCCCAGGTCCCGCGGTCGAAGAACGGCAGCGGCGGCGGCTGCTCGGCCCCCTGGATGACGATGTCGTACATGGCGCGCGGTGCGCGCCAGCGCGCGGGGTCTGAGCTCTTGAAGCGGTCGGCCATCTGGTCGAAGACGACCTCGCCGACCTTCTGATAGCCCGCCGGGCTGAGCGTCCGCAGGCCGTAGGCCTCGCGGTCGGTGATGTCGAACATGTGCGAGGAGCCGGGCTTCATCTCAAAGCGGTCGGCGCCCTTGCCGAGCGGGGCGGTGGCCTGCGCGGCGGCCTCCTCCTTGAACGCCTCCCAGGTCGCGACGCCCGGGTCGACGGTTCCCGCGGAGTCGGTCTGGACGTAGTCGCCGTTCCAGGCCTGCAGCGTGTCGATCACGCTCTTGGCCTTGCCCGTGGCGCCCACCGCCGCCTTGCGCAGCCGCGGCCCGGCGAGGGGACGCTGCTGCGCCGTCGACCCAGTGCGCCTGATCGTCTCCTTCGCGTCGGCGAAGCTCGGCGCCTTGGCCAGGCCGGCCACGAGCGTGTCGAGCCAGCCCACCCGGTGGAAGCCACCCGTGAGGCGCTCGGAGCTCTCCCCGTCGCCCGACGTCCAGCCCTGGGAGGGGACGTTGTTCCAGTTGGCCAGCCAGCCGCGCTTCGGGTTGATGATCCGCGGCAGCTTCTCGCGCGCGACAAGGCCCGGCCACTCGGCCTCGCCCGTGCCCGGCAGCGGCAGGCGCTGATCCCACTTCGACGGGCGGATCTGGAGCAGGCCGGGGTGCCAGTAGCCGATGTTGCCCTGGCTGTCGGCGGCCATCAGGTTCTCGTTCCAGGTGAGCTCCTTGGCGGCGCGGTCGGCGTCCTGGATCGTCTTGGCGTGGTTGAGGATGTCGATGCCGACGATCGTCTCGACTTCCCGGTTCCAGATCGCGTAGCGGCGCGCGTAGGCGACGTTGCCCTCGCGCGACTGCACGGGACCGTGGACCGTGCGGCAGATGCGCTCGGTCTTCGAGCCGGACTCAGGCGCCTTGCCCCCGAGCAGCGCGCTCGGCCCGGTCATGTAGCGCAGCGTCTCGTCGCGGCAGTCCATCTTGCGCTTCTGGCCCTTGAACATGTACATCTCGGGCTCGCCGGGAACGAGCTGCTCTGCGTAGAGGTCGTCGTCATCGCTCAGCCCGCTCGTGATGCCCCAGGCGAGCTGGTCGGTGTGGCCCAGGCCGATGACCGGGACGCCGGGAGCGGTCACGCCGCGCACGTCGAGGCCGGGCGCGTGGACCTCGAGCTCGACGAAGAGCTCGGGAGCGGAGAAGCCGAGCTGCGGGCCGTTGAAGAGGATCGCGCCCCCGCCGGGCTTGCGCACCGCGAACATCGACGAGCCGCCCGTGCGGCCCAGGCGCCCCGCGGGGAGGTCGGCCTTGCGCGAGGAGGCGGTCGCCTGCTCGGCGCTCGGCTTGGGCAGTCCCGCTACGAAGCGCAGCGACTTGCGGCGCGCGGCCGCGGCCTTCTTCTTGCTGAGCGGCTTGCCCTGCGGGAAGTCGCCCTCGCCTCGCTTGATCGTCGGGCGCTGCCCGCGGACGGAGAGCGGCACGAGCGCGTCGAGCACGCCCGGCGAGCCCGAGTCCTGCACGGCGCGCAGGTTGCGCAGCTCCTGACCGTCGCCCGACGGGACGGTGCGCGCGAGGAAGATCCCGATGTAGGTGAGGTCGAGCGTGGTGAACGGCGTGATCGGCGTGCCCGTCGCGGCGAACTCGCCGGGCTGCTGGCTCGGGTCCTGCTGGACCTTGGCGATCCAGGCGTTGATCCCGTCGGCATAGGCGGCGAAGCGCTCGCGCAGCGGCACCGGGAGCTTGTCGAACTGCCCTTGGACCTCCGGAGGCGTGTAGTAGTCGCGGCGCGACACGAGGTCGTCCTCGAGCCCCTTCATGCCCGTGAGCTCCGCGACGCGCCCCTGGGTCGCCTTGCGGAACGCCTCGAGCTCGAAGAGGCGGTCCTGCGCGACGGCGTAGCCCGCGCCGAACCAGGCGTCGAGCTCGCGGCCGGCGCGCACGTTCGGCACCCCGAACGCGTCGCGGCTGATCGTCACGCCCGCCCGCGGCGACTCCGTCGAGGCGGAGGGCTGGTCGAAGCCGAACGGCTTGCGCTTGAAGTCGATGAAGCCCTGCTGCTGGTCGTAGAGGTGCGGCGAGCCGGTGCCGCTCGCCAGCCCTGCGTTGGAGACGAAGCCGCTCTGCCCGGGTGGCAGAATTCCCTCCGCGGCGGTGACGCTCGCGGCAGCCGGTGCGGCGGTGGCGCCGAGGATGGCGATGGCCGCGGCCAGCGCGCGGGTGAACGACATGTTCTCAAGCATTGGTGGCGAGCGTAGCCCGGATACGCTTCCGGGCGATGCGCTTCGGATCGCTGCTCGGCCACCTGCCGCTTCGGCCGCGGGTCGCAGGGGATGCGGCGCGGCCCGGCCTGCGCCGCAATGCGGAGTCGCGCGGGAGAGCGGCGTTCGCGGCGTGGGTCAAGCGTTCCGACGACCAGCGCCTGGAGCGCACCGTCGGCTCGAATCGGGGACTGCGCGTGCTCTTCGGCGTGTTGCAGGCGTCCCTCGCGCCCGAACGAGCCGCGGACTTCACGGGCGAGCTGTGCTGCGAGCTGCGCACCGCGGCAGGTGACGTGCGGCCGTGGACGCTCCTGATCGCCTCCGGCCGGGTCGAGGCGCGCCCGGGGGTCGGAGTGGATCCCCGGCTGACGGTCAAGCTGAGCGTCGCGGACTTCGTCCGCATCGCGGCGGGTGAGCTCGACGCGGGCTCAGCGCTGATGACGGGCCGGATGGACCTCCAAGGCGATTTCTCCCTGGCGATGCGGCTTGGGGAGCTGCTCGGGCGCTTCTAGGAAGTGCTGGCGGCCTTCGCGAGGCGGTCGGCGCCGGCGCCGACGCCGCACTTGCGCAGCTGCTCGGATACCTGTCCGGAGATCGTGGTCATCTTCTCCGCACGGTCCTCGTTGCCCGTCTCGTAGACGTGGTCGGGCGACTGCTCGGTCACGCTGGCGAGCGTCGCGACCGCGTCGCCGAGCTGCGCGGCAGACCGGTCGGGCGTCCCACCGCCGTCGCTCCCGCAGGCCGCGTCGATCGTGCGCCGCGCGTCGAGGACCGCGGCGACGTCGGACTCGGCGAGCGAGTTGTCCCCGTTGCTGCCCCTGGCGTCGTCCTGGGCCGCGTCACCTGCTCCTTGGCCGCAGCCCGCCGCGGCCAGGGTGAAGGCGGTGACGAGCAGCGCGGCGGGGCGGCGGAGTGCGGTCATGTGGTCGGCGGTACCCAGATGCGACGCGCGGACGCGCAGCTCGGCGCGGGAACGCGCGGGGCTATCTACGTGTGTGCAGGGCGAACCTGCGAGAAGGCCGTTGAACTTGTGGTGCCGCCGGAACCCGTGCGAACATGTGTTCGTCGATGGTCGTCTGCGTCCTGCTTCCCCGCTTCGCCCTCGCCACTGCCGCCGGTGGTCGCGAGGCGCTGGCCGCCGGCCCCGCCGCGCTGGCGCCCGAGCCGGGGCGCGAGCAGCTCGTGGGGGAGGCCAACGCCTCGGCCGAGGGCCACGGCGTGCACCCGGGGATGCGGCTGGGGGAGGCGCTCGCACGCTGCCCTTCGCTTGCCCTGATCCCTCCGGATCCCGTGGGGGTGGCCGACGCCTGGGAGGACGTCGTTGTGCGCCTGGAGTCCGTCGGGGCGCAGGTGGAGGCGACCCTGCCGGGCGTCGCGTGCTTCGAGGCCGACGGGTTGCGCCGCCTGCACGGTGGCTCGCTCGACGGCGTGGTGGCGGCGGTCCGTCGGGCGATCGCGGTGCCCGCGCGCATCGGCGCGGGGCCCTCGCGCTTCTGCGCCCATACGGGTGCCGCGCGGGCGCGCTCACGGCGGGCGGAGGTCGTGTGTGGAGAGAAGGACCTGCGGGCGGCGCCGGTCTCTATGCTGCGCGCGGTGCCCGAGACGGTGGCGCTAGTCGAGCCGCTCGAACAGCTCGGCCTGGGCACGCTCGGCGCCCTGGCCCGGCTCGAGCGCCACGTCCTGGCCGACCGCTTCGGCCGGGCCGGGGAGCGCGCGTGGGATCTCGCACGCGGGCGCGACACGCCGCTGCGCCCGCGCGTGCCCGGCGAGGTGCTGCAGGAGGAGCTCGAGCTCGACGAGTCCGCGTCGGGTGAGCAGCTCGGGCGCGCGCTGGAGCTGCTCGTCGACCGGCTCGTGGCCCGGCGCGAGCGCAACGGCCGCACCCTGCGAGTGGTGGTGCTCTCCGCGCGGCTGGTGGAGGGCGGCACGTGGCGCGAGCGGATGGTCTTCCGCGAGCCCTTGGCCGAGGCGGGGCGCATGCGCCTCGTGCTCGCCCAGCGCCTGGCGACGCTGCCCGCGCCGGCGGAGGCGCTGCGGCTGTCGGTGGAGCGCTTCGGCCCGCCGCACCAGTCCGGTCGCGCGCTGTTCGAGGACTCCGCGGCCGAGCGCCGCGGCCGCCTGCGCGAGGCGGTCAAGCAGGCCCGTGCGGCCGCGGGACCCGACGCCGCGCTGCGCGTGCTGGCCGTCGACCCGGACTCCCGCGTCCCCGAGCGCCGCGCGGTGCTCACCCCGTTCGAATGAGCCGGGAGGAGGAGCGCGGAGTGCCGGAAGAGCGCGGCGGTGCAGCCGCCGGTGTGACGTTGCCCGGGCCGGTGGTGCGCCCGGCAGTGGGCGACCGCCCGACGGTCACGCGCGACCGGCGGGAGCGCTCCGACCCCCACGACCCTCCCGTGCCGGAGAACGTCCGCCAGCTGCGGCCGGCCGAGGTCCACAACGCCCCGCCGGGTCGGCGGACGCCCGCACGCGACGCGGCAAGTCGCCACGCGTCGGGGGAGCCGGGAGCGTTCGACTTCGCCACGGGCAAGGAGCGCGCACCGGAGCTGCGCTCCGCCGGAGCTCCTGCGGCCCGCGCGCTACCGCCCGCGCGCAGCTCGCCGCCGCCGTCCGCGCCGCCGCCCGCGCCGGCGGTGCCCGTGCGGACCGTCGGGCTCAAGGGGCGCGGGGGGCGGCCGGCACCGGGTGGCGGAGGTGCGGGCGGGCCGGCGGTGCGTGGCACAGGGCCGCAGGCGCCGACTGCGCGCGGCGCGGCTCCCGACGAGCGCCGGGCGCCCGGGGCGCCGCGGCGGCTCGGCGTTCCCGTTGCCGTGCGGGTGCAGTCCGGCGCGGCCGGGCGACCCGTGCGGATCGAGGGGGACACGGTCGATGCGGTGCGTGAGTCGTGGCTCATCGAGGACCGTTGGTGGACCGATCGGCCGCTGCGTCGCCGATACTGGGAGGTGGTGACGACCGCAGGCCGAGACTCCATCGTGTTCCGCGACCTCGTCGACGGCCGGTGGTACCGCCAGCGCTGACCTACCGCGCGCGGCTGCGCACGGAAGGGCTCGCGCTCGCTGCCTGCGGGGTGGTGGGCTCTGTCGTGCTGCTGCTGGCCGACGGGCGCACGACGCAGAACACCGGCTCGACCGCCGGGCAGCTCGCCGTTGTCCTCGTCCTGCTCGGCGTCCTCGGGCCGCTCACCGTCCGCCGAGCGATCGCTGCCTCGGAGCCTGCGGAGCCCGCGCCCGCGCCGGCGCCGGCCTCCGCGCCCCCCGCAGATCGTGCCCCCGCTGCAGGTGCACACCCCTCTCAAAGCACGGCAGCCACAGGCGAGCCCACGCCGCTGTGGCACCTCCCGCTCGTCGTGACGGTGCTCACCTTGCCGCTGGTGGTGCTCGGCGCCTGGGACGCCGGGCTGCGCGTGACGGGCGGGTGCGTGCTGGTCGGGCTCGCCCAGGCGCTCCTGCTCACCGCGGTCGTCCGAGCCGACGAGCGTGCCACGGGTCGCACCTACGTGCGTGGGCCCGGCTCGCGAATCGTGCGCGGGACGCGGCTGGTCCACGTGCAGTCCCGCGCCTGAAGCTGCGCACTTGCGACACACCAGCGCGTAGATCCGTGACGCCGTCGGCCGGGACGGTGGGCAGGTGCCGCTGGATCGTCGGGCCCGTCCCGTTCCCCTCCCTCCGCCCTGCCCCGACCGCTTGCGTCCGGCCCGCGGCCAGGCCGGGCAGGCATCGCTCGAGTACGCCTCAGTGCTGGCGGTTGTGGCGGCGGTGCTCGTCCTCGGTGCGAGCGTCGCGGGCGGCGGGGTGGTGCTCAACGGCGTCGTGCGCGGGCTCGAGCTCGCGCTGTGCCGCGTCACCGGCGGCGACTGCGTCGGCGCGAAGCTCGCGGCGTGCACCGTGCGCTCGCGCGAGACGGGCGGCAGGCTCGGGCTCAAGCTGACCTTCGTCAAGCTCGGCGGCTCGCTCTCCCTCCTGCGCGAGGAGCTCTCCGACGGCACCGTCGACGTCACGCTCATCGACGGCGCCGACGCCGCGCCGACGGCCGCCCTCGGCGCCTCGGGCGGTGTGCGGCTCGGGGGCGATCGCCTGGGCGGCGGCGCGATCACCAAGGCGGAGCTGCTCGTGCGCCTCGGGCGGCGGCGCGCTTGGCACCGCCCGGACGCGGCGTCCGCCGATCGCCTGGTCGAGGACATCCGCAAGCACGTCGCGACCAGCGTCGGCAACGCCATCCCGGTGATCGGCCCGGGCGTCCGCCGCCTCGTGCGGGTCGTCGGAGGGGACGGCGACCGGCTTCCCGTCCCGGATGTCAGCGGCGTCTCGGCCGACTTGGAGGGAGCCGTCAAGGCCGAGGTCGCCGGAGTCGCCGGCATTCGTCTGGGTCTGAAGGGCTCGCTGGGTGGCACCCGCGACCGCAGGACGGGGCGCAGCACGCTCGTGCTCGCGCTGGAGGGCAACGCAGGGGCCACGCTGACTCGAGCTGCGGGCGGTGGAGGACTCAGCGGCTCCGCCGGTCCGACGATCATGGTGACCTACGATCGGCGCGGCGAGCCGATCGAGCTCGCGGTGGCGGTGGCCGGCTCGGGGCGCGGCGACCCCGGGCTCGGCCTGCCTCGACGCCAGGCGGACGACGCGGCCGGTCGCCTCGAGGTGACCTCACGCCTGTCGCTTGCGCGGGAGGCCAACCGCATCGTCTACGACCGCCTTCTTGCGGCGCTCACCCCGGCGGGCGCCCGCGGCCTGCCCGCGGCGGTGACGGCGCTCGCTCGCCAGGTGGAGGACGCCTCGCGGCGCGATCTGGTGCGCTACGCCATGTCCGTCAAGAGCTACGGCGCCGACGCTGAGGCCGCCGCGGGGGTGCGGCTCGGTGGCGGGATCGAGGTGTCGCGCACCACGTCTGAGCTGCGGGACGCGTGGACGCGCCCCGCCGGCGGCGTGTGGGAGCAGCGCACGGACTGCCTGTCGGCCGGAGCGCACGCGTGAGCGCCGTCGGGGCGTCCGGTCTGGCTCCTGCTCGCCCGGAGCGATCCGGCGCAAAGCCGTCCGACGGGTTTGCGAACATGCGTTCGTGTCGTCCTATGTCGAGCTCCACGCCCACTCGGCCTTCTCCTTCCTCGACGGGACCGCGCAGCCCGAGGAGCTCGTGGTCGCGGCGCTCGAGCGCGGGCACACGACGATGGCCTTGACCGACCACGACACGATCTCGGGCTCGATGGAGTTCGCCCAGGCCGCGGGAGCGCTCGGCCTGCGGGCGATCCACGGAGCGGAGCTCTCCGTGCGCGACGAGGGAGATCCGGCCTCGGCGGACGATGTGGTTCCCGGCTGCGCGGTGCTGCGCGGTGCGGTGTGGGAGCCGCCCTCGCTGCGCCACGTCACGCTGCTCGTCCGCGACGCGACGGGTTGGCGCAACCTCTGCCGGCTGCTCACGCGCGCGCACGCCCACACGCGTGACGCGACGCGGCGGCGGGCGATCACGCCGTCGATCACCCTCACGGACCTCGCCGAGCACGCGGAGGGGCTCGTCTGCCTCTCGGGCTGCGCGCGCCAGGGGATCCGCGACGACGCCGGGCTGCGCCGGCTGCTCGCGGCGTTCGGCCGCGACGGGCTGCGGGTGGAGCTCCAGCGACCGTTCGCCCGGCATGACCGTGCGCAGAACCGGGAGCTCGAGGGGCTCGCCCGGCGGCTCGGGATCGCCTGCGTGGCCACGGGCAACGTCCACGCCCACACGCCCGAGCGCGCGCTGCTGCAGGACGCGTTCGTAGCCATCCGCGAGCACACGACGCTCGATGCCTCAGAGCCCGTTCGCCGCGGCAACCACGCGCACGTGCTCGCATCGCCCGAGGCGATGGCCGCGCGCTTCGCAGATCACCCCGAGGCGGTGGCGGAGACGGCGCGCCTGGCCGACGAGCTGCGCTTCGACCTGACCGCCGACCTCGGCTACCGCTACCCCTACGCCGACGACTCGGACGCCGCGCGCAAGCTGCGCGGCACCTGCCACGCGGCCTTCGACGGGCGCTACCCGCCGGGGCACCGGCGCCGCGAGGAGGCCGTCGGGCGCCTGGACGAGGAGCTGCGGCTCATCGACGGGCTCGGGCTGTCGGGCTTCTTCACGCTCCACCACGAGATCCTCGAGCTGGCCCGGGAGATCGCCGTCGAGGTCCGCGGGGTGGGGACGGCACGCTCGCTGCTGCCGCCGGGGCGCGGGCGCGGCTCGAGCGTGTCGTCGATCGTCTGCTACCTCACGGGCCTCTCCCACATCGACCCGATCGAGAACTCGCTCTTCCTCGGGCGCTTCCTCAACGCGGAGATCACGGCGCTCCCGGACATCGACCTCGACTTCCCGCGGGACATCCGCGCGGAGCTCATCCCGCGCATCCACCAGCAGTTCGGACCGGAGCACTCCGCGCTCGTGGCGGCGTTTCCGACGTTCCGCGCGAAGGGCGCGATCCGCGAGATCGGCAAGGCGCTCGGGCTGCCACCGGGGGAGATCGAGCGCGTCGCGCGCGCGTCGGAGGGCTTTGCGGCCTTCAAGGTCGAGGAGGACATCCAGCGCGCGCTGGGCGGTGGGCGGGAGAAGCTGGGGCGCTGGGAGTGGCTGGTAAAGCTCGCCGAGGAGTCCCACGGGCTGCCGCGCCACCTCTCCCAGCACTCGGGCGGGATGATCGTCGCGACCCGCCCGCTCGTGGACTGCTGCGCCGTGGTGCCGGCCGCGATGGAGGGCCGTCAGATGGTCATGTGGGACAAGGACTCCTGCGCGGACGCGGGCTTTTTGAAGATCGACCTGCTCGGGCTCGGGATGCTCTCGGCGGCCGAGCGCTGCGTCGAGCTGATCGGCTCTCGCCGCGGGGAGCTCGTGGACCTCTCGCGGATCCCCTACGACGACCCGGAGGTCTACGGGGCGATCCAGCGGGGCGAGACGACCGGGGTCTTCCAGATCGAGAGCCGCGCGCAGATGGCCTCGCTGCTGCGCACGAAGCCCGAGACGCTCGACGACCTGACGATCCAGGTGGCGATCGTCCGGCCCGGGCCGATCCAGGGCGGGGCGGTCAACCCGTACATCGCACGCAAGCAGGCCACGCGGGAGGACCCCGACTTCGTCGTCCCCTACGAGCACCCCGCGCTGCGCGAGGTGCTGCAGGACACGCTCGGGACGATCATCTTCCAGGACCAGGTCATCGAGGTCGCGATGGCCTTCGCGGGCTTCTCGCCCGGCGAGGCCGAGGGGCTGCGGCGCGCGATGAGCCGCAAGCGATCAGAGGCGGCGATCCGGGCCTACCACGAGCGCTTCGTGGAGGGGGCGATGCGGACCCACGGCGCCTCGCGCGAGGTGGCCCTGCGGGTCTATGAGATGATCGTCGGGTTCTCGGGCTTCGGGTTCCCGAAGGCCCACGGCGCGGCGTTCGGGCTGCTGGCCTACCAGTCGACCTGGCTGCGGGTCCACTACGGGCCGGAGTTCCTCTCCGCGCTGCTCGACGAGCAGCCCATGGGCTTCTACCCGCCCGACGCGCTCATCCATGAGGCGCAGCGGCGCGGGATCGGGGTGGTGCCGCCGGACGTCAACTCAAGCGGCGTGGGCTGCGACGTGACTGCTGCGGGCGAGGTGCGCGTGGGCCTCGGCTACGTCATGGGCGTGCGGGCCGACGAGGTGGAGGCGCTCGTGGCCGCGCGCGAGGAGGGCGGGCCGTTCGTCTCGGTGGAGGACCTCGCCGCGCGCGCGGGGGCGGGGCGCCCGGGGCTTGGGAAGCTCGCGTGGTCGGGGGCCTGCGACGGGCTCGTGGCGGGCGACGTGCCGCAGGCCGGGCACCGACGGCGCGCGGCGCTGTGGCGCCTCGGCGCCGCCGCGCCGGGCATCAGGGCGCGGGGAACAGGCCGCGCCCGCACTACGGGTCGCGGTCGGACCGTCGATGCGGGCACCCAGCTCGCGTTGCCCCTGTCGCTGCCCGAGGCGCCGGCGCTGCCGGCGCTCGGGGCGTGGGACGCGATGATCGCCGACTACCGGACCACCGGGGTGACGACGACCACGCACCCCGTGGCGCTGCTGCGTCCCGAGCTCGACGCCCAGGGTGCGGTGGGAACGGCGGGCTTCGCAGGGCTGAGCCACGGGCAGTCAGTGCGGGTGGGCGGGCTGGTGGTGGCGCGGCAGCGGCCGGGCACCGCAAAGGGGATCGTCTTCATGCTGCTCGAAGACGAGGCAGGGACGATCAACCTCATCGTCTCGCCGCAGCTCTACGACCGCGAGCGGCTGGCGGTGCGGACCGAGCCGCTCGTGGTAGCCGACGGCACCTTCGAGCGCCATCCCGCCGCGGGCGGGCAGGTCAACGTCGTGGTCAAGCGCATCTGGGCGCTCGAGGCGCCCGACAAGCCGCTCGCGGCGATCAAGGACTTCAGCCCGCTGGACCTCGTCGAGCTCGAGCGCAACACCAACGGCGATCGCGACGGCAGCAGCTTCCGGCGAGCGGGAGCGCTCGACGGGCCCGGTGGGGAGGAGGAGCTTGCGCCGACGGGAACCGACGGGGGCGACTTCCGCGCCGTCGCACCGCCGGTCACGAGCTTCGCCCAAGGGCGTCGACGATGAGCGGTCAGGGCGACGTGCGCGAGGCGTCACGTGCGCCGCGGGCTTCGTTCCCGCCTTGGTGCGAGGTAGGCTCGCCCCCGTGATCGGACTCATCGCCATCGTGCTCGCCTTCGTGCTCACGGGACTCGCCGTCATCGCCCTGGCGATGCGCAGCGGACGCAAGGCCAACACGCGTACCACCAAGCGCAGCTACCGCCTGACCCTCGTCGGCGCGGGGATCGTGACGCTGGCCTTCGGCCTCGGGATCCCGGCTCTGGTGCTGGCCCACAACGCCAGCAACCAGTCCAAGGGGGCGCCGGGCGGCGTCGAGCTCACCGCCTCCGAGCAGAAGGGACGCCAGATCTTCGCGAAGAACTGCTCCACGTGCCACACGCTGGCGGCCGCCAACGCCGTCGGCAGGGTCGGACCGAGCCTCGACGCGATCATCCCGCCGATCCCGGACAAGAAGGCGCGTGTCTCCTTCGTCAACGACGCCGTCACCAACGGCCGCGCGCGGGGCATGGGCCAGATGCCCAAGGGCCTGGTAGACGGCACCGACCAGGCGCGCGTCGCCGAGTTCATCGCCACGGCCGCCGGCCGCTGAGCTGCTGAGCTGCTGAGCTGCGGTAAAAGACGCTGAAAGCGGGGTCTCCGGGAATCGCCGTTCGGTGTCGTCCGACCGCCGCCTTACAGTCGGCTCGTCTGCTGATCACTCGGTCAGCTGGCGCACCCGGGCATCCGACGCAATTGCAGGGAGAACCCCGCTGCTACGATCACGCTGTCCAGCCGCCGCACCTCGCATCCTCCCGCCGTCCAGGGAGCTGCTGGGGTCGGACCTCGCTCTGGTGGCGCTCCTGTGCGCGCCGGCTTTGAGGTCCTTCGAATGAGGAAGCCGACGATGAGCAACGCCACCGAGCAGGCCCGGAGCACCCGCAGCGACGCACGAGCCTTCGCTGACGCCTTCGCCGCCGCCGACGACGCCTTCACCTTCGGCGCGGACACCGGGAGCCGCACCCTGACTCTCGACGAGCTCGGCGACGCCCTCGCGCTCGAGCGGCCCGTCGCCGCTCCAAGAACGCGCGATGCCCGCTCGCCGGCTGCCCGCAGCTCATCGAACGACTCTGGGGTGGCCGACGACAGGCTCCTCACCCTCGCCGAGCTCGGTGAAGTGCTCGCCCGCCCCGCTCGTGAGGCCGACGCCCTGGACTTCGACTTCGGCACCAGCGCCCACGAGCGCGCCCGTCGCCGCACCGCGGCACGGCTCGACGCCTCGACTCCGGCCCGCCGCCGCATCTCGGGGCCGACGAACCCGAGTGCCCGCTCCCGGCGCGCGGATGTCGGCCTGGCCGACGACGAGCGCCGCTCTGCCCGGCCCGCGACCGACGGCGACGCGTTCCCCGCGGCCCGTGCCGCGATGGCCGAGGCTGCCGCCTTTGCGGCCGAGCGGCTCGCAGAGCCGTCGGGCGGCACGCGGTCAGCACGCGGCCACACTGCGAGCCCGCGTGCCGACGCGGATCGCGCGTCGGTCTCCCTGCGTTCCTCGAGCGGTTCCCCCGCAGATGCCGGCGGGCGGAGCAGGGCCGAGCTCGCCGGGCGCGGCGGCCAGGCGGCGGTCCCCCGTCTGCGCGAGGTCGAGCCCCGCCCGCATGCCTACGCAGCAGTCGCCGACCGGCTTCGCGCGAACCCGGATCGCATCGCCGTGTGGGCGGTGCTGCTCGGGATCCTCCTCGTTCTGATCGCCTTCACGAGCGGCTCGACGGGCGGCGTCGCGCTGCCGCTGGTCACCGCGCTTTAGAACCGGTTTCAAAAAGGCGCGGCCGTGAGGAAACCGTCTCGCGGCGACAGTCGCCACACGACACCACGACCGATCCAACCAGGATTGGTGGAGGTATCGCGCGGCGCCTGTCATCCACGATCCGGCTCCCTCACGACGGCGCCTCATCTCGAAACCGGTTCTCAGGAGGCCTGTGAGGAAGCCGCGCGTTCTCAGCGGCCCGCTGGTTCACGCGGCTCCTCATGAACCACTAGTGCCCGCAGCCGCCGGCGTCGCAGCGCTCGGTGCGCCCGCCCGCGACGCTACGCTTCACGGCAAGATGGCGCCCCAAGCCACCACTCAAGGCGGCCCGGGCGCCGACGCGTCGGGCTGCTGCCCGCTCTACCACGAGGCGATCGAGCTCATCGGCCGCCGCTGGACGGGCGCGATCGTCGCCGTCCTCCTGCAGGCCGAGCGGCCCATGCGCTTCTCGGCGATCGCCGCTGCCGTGCCGCAGCTCTCCGACCGCCTGCTCTCCGAGCGCGTCAAGGAGCTCGAGGCCCGCGGCGTCGTGGCTCGTGATGTCCTGCCGGGTACGCCCGTCCGCGTCGAGTACTCCCTGACGCCGATGGGCCGGAGCCTCGCTCCGGCGCTCGACGAGCTCGCCCAATGGGCGCGCCGCTGGCTTTGAGCGCCCGCCGGCGCGCCGCTGGCTTTGAGCGCCCGCCGGCGAGCCCGGGTGAAGCCGACCGGCGTCCAGATCGCCTTCCACTAGGGTGCCGCGGATGGTCGAGCAGCCGCGCACGCCCGAGGACGTCAAGGCGCTCGTGGCGGAGCGGGACATCCGCTTCCTGCGCTTCTGGTTCACCGACATCCTGGGCCAGCTGAAGTCGTTCGCCATCAACGCCGAGGAGCTCGACGACGCCTTCGCGCGCGGCGTGGGCTTCGACGGCTCCTCGATCACCGGCTTCAACGCGATCGAGGAGTCCGACATGGTCGCCGTGCCGGACCCGGGCACGTTCGCCGTGCTGCCCTGGCGCCCGGAGGAGCAGGGCGTCGCGCGGATGTTCTGCGACATCCGCACGCCGGAGGGAACGCCGTACGAGGGCGACCCGCGCCATGTCCTGCGCTCGGCGATCAACCGTGCCGCCGCGATGGGCTTCGACACCTTCGAGGTCGGCGCCGAGCTCGAGTACTTCCTCTTCAAGGACAGCGCAGGCACCGAGGTCCTCGACCAGGGCGGCTACTTCGACCTCACGACGCTCGACGCGGGCTCCGACGTGCGCCGTGAGACGGTGCTGGCACTCGAGCAGCTCGGAATCGCCGTGGAGTACTCCCACCACGAGTCCGGACCGTCGCAGCACGAGATCGACATGCGCCACGCGCCGGCGCTCAAGGCGGCCGACGACGTGATGACCCACCGCATCACCGTCAAGGAGCTCGCGATGAAGCACGGGTGGCACGCGACCTTCATGCCCAAGCCCCTGTTCGGCGAGAACGGCTCGGGGATGCACACCCACCTGAGCCTCGCAAAGGACGGTCGCAACGCCTTCTTCGACGCCGACGACCCGTACTTCCTCTCAGAAGTCGGCAAGGCGTTCATCGCCGGCCAGCTGCGCCACGCGCGCGAGCTCGCGTCGATCTTCGCCCAGTACGTGAACTCCTACAAGCGCCTCGTGCCCGGCTACGAGGCTCCGGTCTACGTCGCCTGGAGCCGGCGCAACCGCTCCGCGCTGGCTCGCGTGCCGCCTCATCGGGCCGGCCGTGAGCAGTCGACCCGGATGGAGCTGCGCTGCCCGGACCCCGCCTGCAACCCGTATCTGACGTTCGCCGCCTTGCTGCAAGCCGGTCTGGAGGGGATCGAGAAGGGCTACGAGCTGCCCGAGCCGATGGAGAAGAACCTCTACCATCTCGCGCCGGAGCACCGTCGCCGGCAGGGCATCGGGCAGCTGCCCGAGACGCTCGGGGAGGCCATCGAGCTGACCGCGGAGTCCGAGCTGGTCCTGCGCACGTTCGGCGAGCACATGTTCAACCGCTACGTCGAGATCAAGCGGCGGGAGTGGGAGGACTACCGCGTGCAGGTCACGCAGTGGGAGCTTGAGCGGTACCTGCCCGTGCTTTGACCGCAAGTGGTTGCCGGCGCAACTTTCGGGTAGACGCCAAGGATGGCTACCGCAACTGCTTCAGGCACCTTCAAGATCGGCTCAGACCTCGAGGTCACCCGCCTCGGCTTCGGCGCGATGCGCATCACGGGTGACGGCATCTGGGGTCCTCCGAAGGACCGCGACGCCGCCATCGCGGTGCTCGAGGCCCTCCCCGAGCTCGGTGTCGACTTCATCGACACCGCCGAGTCCTACGGCCCGTACGTCTCCGAGGAGCTCATCCACGAGGCGCTGCATCCGTACGGCGCCATCCACGTCGCCACCAAGAGCGGGCTCACCCGCACGGGTCCCGGCGAGTGGCCGCCGCTCGGCCGCCCGGAGTTCCTGCGCCAGGGCTGCGAGATGAGCCTGCGCCGCCTCGGGCTCGACGTCATCCCGCTCTTCCAGCTGCACCGCATCGACGAGAAGGTCCCGCGCGAGGAGCAGTTCGGAGTCCTCAAGGAGCTTCAGGACGAGGGCAAGGTTCGCCACCTCGGCCTCTCGGAGGTCACCGTCGAGGAGATCAAGGCCGCCCAGGACATCTTCGAGGTCACCACGGTCCAGAACCTCTACAACCTCGCCAACCGCGGGGCCGAGGACGTGCTGGACTACTGCGAGCAGCAGGGGATCGGCTTCATCCCGTGGTTCCCGCTCGCCGCGGGCGACCTGGCCCAGCCGGGCGGGCCGCTGGCCGAGGCCGCCGAGAAGCACGAGGCGACCCCCGGTCAGGTGGCGCTCGCCTGGCTGCTGCACCGCTCCCCCGTGATGCTGCCGATCCCGGGCACCGGCTCGGTCGCGCACCTCGAGGAGAACGTCGCCGCCGCCGACCTGTCGCTCACCGCCGATGAGGTCAAGGCGCTCGACGACGCCACCTGAGCGTCAGACCCCCGCCAGCGTCCGGATTCGTAAGTTCGGTGCCAGCGAACTTCGCAATGGGACATGTGGCCCCTTGAGGTCGGGGGCGAGCGATCTTACGTCCTCGGTCTACCGGGATACCTCAAGGGCTCGCCGGCCGCCGCCGACGCCGCCGACGGCTCCTCGGCCTCGCGCGCGAGCTTGGAGGGCCACCAGACCTTCGGCCCGATGTCGAAGACGAGCGCCGGCACAAGGATCGAGCGGACGATGAACGTGTCGAGCAGCACGCCGAAGGCGATGACGAAGCCGATCTCCGTGAGGAACACGAGCGGCAGCACGGCAAGCACGCTGAACGTCCCCGCGAGCACGACGCCCGCGCTCGTGATGACTCCGCCCGTGACCGCCAGCCCGCGCAGCATCCCGGGCCGGGTGCCGTGCTTGGCCACCTCTTCGCGGACGCGCGCCATCAGGAAGATGTTGTAGTCGACCCCGAGCGCGACGAGGAAGATGAACGCGAACAGCGGCAGCGAGGGGTCCGAGCCCGGGAAGCCGAAGAGCACGTCGTAGACGACGGCTGCCACCCCGAGCGACGCGCCGAAGCTCAGCACGACGGTCCCGATGAGCAGCACGGGAGCCAGGAGCGAGCGCAGGAGAAGCACGAGGATGACGAAGACGATCAGCGTCGCGACGGGAACGAGCAGGCGTGTGTCGGCCGCCGACGCGTCGCGCAGATCGGCCTCCACGGCGGTCCCGCCGCCGACCAGCGCGCCCGGGTCGACGCGCCGCGCGGCGCTCCGGATCGCGGGGATCACGGCGAAGGCCCGTGTGGAGTAGGGGTCGTCGCGCAGGAACGCGGCCAGCAGCGTTCCCTGCGGCCCCGAGCTCTCGGTCGGGGTGACCTGGGCGACGCCCGGGACCTTGCCCACCGCCGCCGCCACGGCTTCCACCTTGGCCGCCTCGTGCACGATCACGTCGGTCGGGGCGCTCTGCCCGGCGGGGAAGGCGGCGGCGATCGTGTCCTGCGCCGCGATCGACTCGACGCCGTCGCGGAACGAGTTGCCCTGCGTCAGCCCGTTGGAGAAGTTGAGCAGGCCGAGGCAGAACACCGCGAGCACGAGGACGGTGCCGATCCACACGGGCCGCGGCCGGCGCTGGATGCGCTCTCCGAGGCGGCGGAAGGCCCCGTGCGTCTCGTCGGCGGAGGCGCCGGCCCCGTAGCGCGGGACGAACGGCCAGAACGGCCGCCGACCCACGATCGTGAGCACCGCCGGCAGGAACGTGAGCATCGCCAGCAGCGCGACGAGGATGCCGGCGGCGCCCGTCGGCCCGAGCCCCGCGGTGCCGTTGACCTTGGCGAAGGTCAGCGACATGAGGGTGATGGCGACGGTCAGGCCCGAGGCGAGGATCGCGGGCCCCGCCGCGCGCAGGGCCAGGGCCATCGCCTCGTGCTTGTCCTCGTGGGTGCGCAGCTCCTCGCGGTAGCGCGACACGAGCAGCAGCGCGTAGTCCGTGCCCGCGCCGAGCACGAGGATCGAGCCGATCGACGAGGATTGCCCGTTGACCGTCACGCCGATCTCGGTCAGCCCGTAGCCGAAGGCCCGCGAGGTGATCTCCGCGAGCACCACCGCCAGCAACGGGAAGAACCAGAAGAACGGACTGCGGTAGATGAGGATCAGCAGCACGAAGACCAGCGCGACGGCCGCGAGCAGCAGGGTGCCGTTGATGTTCTCGAAGATCTTGATCGCGTCGGCCGAGACGCCGCCCGGCCCGCCGACTGCGACGCTCAGCCCGCCCCGCTCGCCCGAGACGAGCTCGCGGTACTTGTCGATCGGGTCGAGGATGTCCCCCCCGTCGCCCGTCGCGCGCAGCGAGTTGGCGATCAGCGCGGTCGAGCCGTCCTCGGAGACCTGGAACGGGCGCCCGCCGCCCTGCTCTCCCGCCGGGTTGCCGAACGGCGAGGCGTTCTTGAACTGCTTGAGCGCGTTGAGCTTTCCGACGTCGCCCGCGATGCGCTGCTGATCGGCTGCGGTGAGCCCGCCGGAGCGCTTGTAGACGATCACCGTCGGCGCTCGCTCGCCGTCCTGCAGCCCCTGCGTGATCTGCAGCGCCTTGGTCGACTCCGCGTCGCCCGGCAAGAAGGAGGTCGACTCGTTCTTCTCGGCGTCTGAGTACTTGCCCGGCAGGTTCGTGGCGAGCATCGCCGCGACGGCCAGGATCCAGGCGGCCAGGACGACCCACTTGGCACGGCGGCCGGCGGGGAAGGCGAAGAGTCGGGTCATGGCAAGCGTGGGGCAGGGGAGCGGGCGGACGAGCGAGCGGCGCAGGGTATACGCGCGCCCGGCGCCGCCCGTGTCACGGAGGGGTGAAGGTCAGCCGGCCAGCGCCGCCCGCAGCTCCTCCGGCGTCGTGACCGGCCGCCGGCAGGCGAAGCCCTCGCAGACGTATGCAGCAGCCCGGCCGCCGACGGCGCTGCGGCCCTCGAGCAGCCCGACGGTCGGGTCTGCTTCGTCGCCGCCCGCGAGGACCACGCCGGGGCGCAACCGCTCGCGCACCACGCCCACCAGCGCGGCGCGCTCGGCCGCCGGCCCGACGACCGCCACCTCGCGCCGCGGCCCGAGCCGCTCGTCGAGCGCCTGCAGCAGGTGGCCGAAGGCGCCCGGGTGCTTGGCGGCGAGCTCGTGCAGGAGCTGGAGCTGGCCCTCGGCAGCCGCCTCGTAACGGTGGTCGCCCGTGAGCGCGGCCAGCCGCAGGAGCCCCAGCGCGGCGCTCGAGGCCCCGGCGGGGATCGGCGCGTCCTCGAGGTCCTTGCGGCGTGCCACGAGCGCTTCCGCGTCGGAGGCGGTGGAGAAGAAGCCGCCGCGCTCGGGATCGGCGAAGCGCTCGAGCAGCGTGTCGGCAAGCGCCTGCGCCTCGGCGAACCAGCGCGGCTCGAACGTCGCCTCGTAGAGGTGCAGCAGCGCCTCAAGCAGGAATGCGTGGTCCTCGAGGTAGGCGCCGAGCTTGGCCTCGCCGGCGTTGAACGTGCGCAGGAGGCGGGGGTGGGAGGGATCGGAGAGATCGCGCATCTGCAGCAGCACGAAGCCCGCCGCGTCGCGCGCGGCTGCGAGGTAGTCCTCGCGGCCGAGCACGGCGCCCGCGTCGGCCAGCGCGCTGATCGTCAGCGCGTTCCAGGCGGCGAGGCGCTTGTCGTCGAGCCCGGGCCAGACGCGCGCCTCGCGCACCTCGCGCAGCCGTGCGCGGATCCGCGCGGCGGTCGCCGGCTGGGGACGCGGTCCGCGGTCCTCGAGCACGTTGAGGCCAGCGTCGCCCGGCGCCGGCGGGTGGTGCGGGTCGACGAAGTTGCCTGCCTCCGTGGCGCCGAACCAGCCGATCGCGGCGTCGGCGTCCGGGCCGAGGACGCTGCGCAGCTCGGCCACCGTCCACACGTAGAACTTGCCCTCGACGCCCTCGGAGTCAGCGTCGAGCGCAGACATGAAGCCGCCCTCCTCGGCGCGCAGGTCGCGCAGAACCCAGTCGAGCGTCTCCTCGCACACGCGCCGGAACGTGGCGTCGCCCGTGACCTGGAAGCCGTGCAGGTAGGCGCGGGCCAGCAGCGCGTTGTCGTAGAGCATCTTCTCGAAGTGGGGGACCGTCCACGTCGCGTCGACGGCGTAGCGGGCGAAGCCGCCGCCCACCTGGTCGTAGATCCCGCCCGAAGCCATCGAGGTCAGCGTGTAGGCGCTCATCGCAGTCTCGCCGCGCCGCAGCAGGAGCTCGATCGTCGAGGCGGCGGGGAACTTCGGCGCGCCGCCCCAACCGCCTTCGACCGCGTCGAACTGGGTGCGCAGGGTCGCCTGGGCGGTGTCGAGCGCGGCGGGATCGAATGGCTCCTCGCTCGGCGTGAGCAGCGCCCCACCCACCAGCCGGTTGGCCATCCGCTCGCCCTGCTCGCGGATCTCGGCCTGGTTGCTCGTCCAGGCGTCCGCGACCGCCTTGAGCACCTGCGGCCACGAGGGCATCCCGTGGCGCGGCTCGGGCGGGAAGTACGTGCCGCCGTAGAACGGCGCCTGCTCCGGCGTGACGAACATGTTCAGCGGCCAGCCGCCGTGGCCGGTCATCGCCTGCACGGCCTCCATGTAGATCGCGTCGACGTCCGGGCGCTCCTCGCGGTCGACCTTCACGCACACGAACAGCTCGTTCATCAGCGCCGCGACTCCCGGGTCCTCGAAGGACTCGCGCTCCATCACGTGGCACCAGTGGCAGGCGGAGTAGCCGATCGAGACCAGCAGCGGCTTGTCCTGGGCACGCGCCCGCTCCAGGGCCTCCGCGCCCCACGGCAGCCAGTCGACGGGGTTCTCCGCGTGCTGCAGGAGGTACGGGGAGGTCTCGCGGGCTAGGGCGTTGGCCATGCGGGTGGGTCTACCCGATGGCGGCGCGGATCCTCCTGCCGCGGGCGACGGCCTGTGCGAGCGTCAGCCCGCCGTAGGGCCGGGCCGCGCGCGCCGCCGCCTGGCCGAAGCGCGTCGAGACCTTCCGGCCGCCGAGGCGCCCGGAGACGCGCAGCGTCTGGGAGACCTGCACGGTCCCACGGCTGGCCTGCGCGCCGGAGATGCGGAACGTCGACGTCCCGCGGGGGCGCAGCGTGCCCGAGATCCGCACGCCGGGCACGTACTCGTAGCCGCGCAGGCTCAACCCGCTTTGGAGGACCTTGACGTAGCCCGCGCGCAGGCCGCCTGCGCCCGCGGGGCTGGCGCCGAGCGCGAGCGCCTCGCCTAGCACCTGGCTCTGCGCGTCGTTGACCGTCAGCCTCAGTGCCTCGACGGTCCGGCCGACCTTGCCGGCGATGCTCCCGTAGGGGTCCAGGCGCGAGGCGCGCGTGGCCGGGCGCGGGGTCGGCGCGAAGCGCGGCGGCGTGGCCCCGCACTGGGCCACGGGCTGGCCGGAGTAGAACGCGGCGATCGCGTTCTTCGAGCACGCCGTGGGGTCCGCGCCGAGGACGGAGTGCCCGACGTTGGGCACCGTCAGGAGCTGCGCGCCGGGCACGCGGGCGGCGACGGCGGTGGCGTCCGCGACGGGAGTGCGCAGGTCGCCGCGCCCGTCGATCGTCAGCAGCGGGACCGCGGGCAGCGGAGCGTCAGGCGTCGGCGCCGGCGAGGCGGTCTGCCAGCCCAGGCAGATCGGCAGGATGCCCTGCTCGAGCGCGACCTGCCGGGAGAACGGCCCGGTCGAGCCCGGGGGCAGCGCGCGCGCGGCCCGCACCGCCTCCCGTTCCTTCTGGCTCGCGGGGGCCCCGCGTGTCCACGGGAAGGTCGGGTTCTCCTCGCAGGTCGTCGTCAGGAAGAGCGCGTCGGAGTCGGCGCGGGAGCTCTGGTAGCCCACGGCGTTCTCCAGCCCGGCCGAGCGCGCGCTCAAGCGCAGCAGCGGCTTGACGTCACCCGCGAGCGCCGCGCGCGCCGAGCCGGGCAGCTCGGCCCGCAGCGTCGGGTTGAGGTCGCCCGCGAGCAGGATGCCGAAGAGCCCGGATTCGCTCAGGCGAGCCGTGAAGCGGCGCCCGGTGGCCGAGTACACCGAGCCCTTGAGGCTCTTGGAGCGCAGCCGCCGCACGAGCGTGGCGACGTCGCGGGAGGCGCTTGCGGTGATGCCCCGGCAGCGCCTGTCGGCGCAGATCTCGTCGACGACGCGCGGCACCGCCGCCAGCGAGGAGCGGCGGAACGCGTCGGGACCCTCGGGTGTGACGACGGAGTCGAGCACGAGCGACTCGACGCGATCGGGGTGCGCGGAGGCGTAGGCCGTGGCGACCTTCGTGCCGTAGGAGACGCCGTAGAGCGCGAGCTTCTCATAGCCGCCCGCGACCCGGAGGCTCTCGAGGTCCTCGACCGACTCGGGGGTGCGGAAGAAGGCGCGCGCGGGCCCGAGCTGCCGTGAGCAGTCGCGGGCGACGGAGACGAGCGTGCCGGAGCTGCGGCCGAGTGCCGCGCAGACGAGCGGGTTGGAGGCGCCCGTGCCGCGCTGGTCGTAGACGAGCAGGTCGCGGGAGGCGATGGCCGGTCCGAGGATCGAGGCGAAGTCCGGCGCGATCGGCACCGCGGCCTGGCCCGGGCCGCCCGCGAGCGCCACGACGGCGACCTTGCCGGGGTTCGCGGCCGCGGGCACGCGCTTGGCGCTGAGCGTCACGGTGCCCGGGGTGGCGCCGGAGCGGTCGAGCGGGACGTCGAGCGTCGCGCACTGAAATCCGGTGGGCTGGCACGGCGCCCAGGGCAGGGCGGCCCACGCGCCGGCCGGGATGGCTAGGGCTCCCGCCAGCAGACTGAGGACCGAAAGCAGCAGGCGGGGGGTGGCCATGCGACGCACGGTACCCGAGGCCCCGCGGTAGCCTCGCCGCCATGCCCGATCACCGTCGTGTCGTCACCGCCGACGAGGCCCCGGCCGCCGTCGGCCCCTACTCGCACGCCATCATCAGCGGTTCGCTCCTGTTCTGCTCCGGCCAGGTGCCGCTCGACCCCGCCGCGGGAGCGCTGATCGCGGGCTCGCTCGCCGAGCAGACGACCCGTTGCCTGGAGAACCTCGCCGTCGTCTGCGCCGCTGCGGGCGCGGCGCTCACCGACGCGGTCCGCTGCGGCATCTACGTCACCGACATCGCCACGTTCGCCGAGGTCAACGAGGCCTACGCCGCCTTCTTCCCCGACGCGCCCCCCGCGCGCACGCTCATCGGCGTCGCCGCGCTGCCGCTGGGCGCCGCCGTCGAGGTCGACGCGATCGTCGCCCTACCCGCTTGAGCGGCGCGGCGCCGGCCACCGTGACGGAATCGGACGCGCGGTGCTGCAAGGCGGCTTGCGACACTCGGGCCGTGTGCTTCGACCACGACGCCGTCCCGCCCGACCTTCCCGCCGGCCTGCGCCGAGCGCCCCTGGCGGGCGGCGCGCCCGGCGAGCGCCTCGTGCTGGCCTCCGCCGATGGCACCGCCTTCTCCGGCTTCGTCGCGCTGGCCGACGGCGGGGCTGCGGCCGCGGGCGTGGTCGTCGTCTCGGACGTCCGCGGCCACTACCCCTTCTACGAGCGGCTCTGCGACCGCTTCGCCGAGGCGGGACACCCCGCGATCACGTTCGACCCGTTCGGGCGCACCGCGGGCCTGGGGCCGCGCGACGACGACTTCGACTTCTGGCCCGAGGTCGGCAGGACGACGCCCGCAGGCGTCCAGGCGGACATCGCCGCCTGCGCCGCGGAGCTCGTCGCCCGTGCCGGCGAGCGGCCGGTCGTCGTCGTCGGGTTCTGCTTCGGTGGCCTGCAGACGTTCCTCGCCGCCACGAGCGCCGAGCTCGAGCCCATCCTGTCCGGGGCGGTGGGCTTCTACGGCGCGCTGGACGGAGAGCGCCTCGGCGCGCCCTCCCCGAAGGACAGCGCCGACGGCTCGCGGATCCCGGTGCTCGGCCTCTTCGGCGGCGCAGACGAGGGGATCGGCGAAGAGCAGCGCGAGGCGTTCCGCCGCGGGCTCGAGGTCTCGGGCGTCGAGCACGAGCTGGTCGTGTACCCCGGAGCCCCGCACTCCTTCTTCGATCGCAAGGCCGAGGAGTTCACCGAGGCCAGCGCGGACGCCTGGCGCCGGACGCTCAGCTTCCTCGACGCGCGCGGATGAGCCATATCGCGGCGGTGGCGCCCGAGGCGTCGGGGTGCCGGTCCTCGGCCTGGTGCCGCTGGGCCGCTGGGCTGGCACCTCGGTCTCAGGCGGCACCCGGCGGGTGCGAAGCGGGGCCGTCCCGGAGAACATGAGGACATGGCCGTTCCCGCCGCCGCGCTCGGCGCTGCGCCCGATCCCTCGCCCGCGCTCGCCAAGCGCTGGACGCCGAAGCGCGCGCTGCTCACGCCCGCCGCCGCTGAGCACGCCCACGGCCGCGCGGTGGCCGAGCGCTGCGCGGCGCTCGGCGTCGAGGTCGTCGAGCTGAAGGCCAACCGCCTGACTGGACTGCGGGGAGAGGACCCGCGCGACACCTACCGCCGCGCCAAGACGACACTGGGCATCGTCGTGGCCCCTCCCAGCGCGATGAAGCTCCAGCCGATCCCGCCGAGCGCGGACTTCTCCTTCCACCTCGCCCACGGCTGCCCGGCTCACTGCCAGTACTGCTACCTCGCGGGCTCGCTGCCCGGTCCGCCGGTCACGCGCGTCTACGCGAACCTCGACGAGATCCTCGCGAGCACGGAGGGCTTCGAGGGTCGCGGGACCATCACGAGCCGCTCCAAGACGCGCGCCGACGAGGGCACCACCTTCGAGGCCTCCTGCTACACCGACCCACTCGCGATGGAGCACCTCACGGGCGGCCTCGCGCGAGCCGTCGAGCACTTCGCTGCGCGCGAGGCCGCCGGCCTGCGCTTCACGACGAAGTTCGACGACGTGGGCGGCTTGCTCGGCCTGGCGCACCGCGGCCGCACCCGTGCGCGCTTCTCCGTGAATGCCGACTGGGTCGCCAAGCGCTTCGAGGGAGGAACCGCCGGCGTCGGCGCGCGGCTGCGCGCGCTCGGCAGGATGGCTCGCGCCGGCTACCCCGTCGGCCTGACAGTCGCGCCGATCATGCCCTTCGAGGGCTGGCGGGAGGGCTACGGCGCACTGCTCGACGCGGTCGCCGCGGAGGTCGCCGGGATCGACGACCTCGACCTCACCGCCGAGCTCATCACCCATCGCTTCACCGCGGGCTCGCGTGCGGTGCTCCAGGGCTGGTACCCCGCGACGGTGCTCGAGATGGACGAGGAGGTCCGCACGCTCAAGCGCACCAAGTTCGGCGCGGAGAAGTTCGTGTACCCCAAGGCGGTCATGGCCGAGCGGAAGGCCTTCTTCGCCGTGGAGCTCGCGGCGCGCGGCGTACGCGTCCTCTACTTCACCTGAGGCGTTCCCGGGTAGAGCGCCGTGATGGCGCCCCAACCCGCTCCCGTGACCATCTCCGACGCCGTGCACCGGGCGGTGCGCGTGCTCGACCCGACCGGAAACGACCAGAACCTCGGCGAGCTGCTCGAGCGCTTCGAGGACGACGACCAACCCGTCGGCGTCGCCCACGAGGCTGGCCAGCGGATCGCCGAGGGCGTCGGCGCGCTGGACCCGCAGGCTGAGGACGCGGCGATCCAGCTCGCGGGCGCTGTCGCCACCTACCTCTGCTACCGCCGCGACGAGCTCTCAGAGGACGGCAACGCGCTCATCCGCCTGGCCGTGCGCGCGGAGTACGACGGGCACCCGCCCGAGCCGATGAAGGGCTGGCTGGCGGCGGCGGGCGTCGAGGTCTGAGGCGCCGGCGGCCGCCGTTCCTACAGCACCAGCCGCGCGAAGAGCCGCTCGAGCAGCTCGGCCGGATCGGCGCAGAGCCCGGTGTGCACCGACCCGGGCTGCACGAGCGTGCTCGCCGGGGCGACGAGCCAGCCGAAGCGCTCGGACTGCCCGAGCTGCGCGAGCTCTCCGGCTCCCGGATCGCCTCCGGCCACGCGGGCCATGCCGTCGAGGTGGTCGGCGACCGCGCGCGGGTCGAGTGCCGGCGCCAGCGTTTGAAACCGGTCGTGATCGACGCGCACGCGGGCCTCGAGGAAGCCGTGGCGGCGGCAGTAGAGGATCACGCCGGCGTTCAGCGTCTCGCCGCGCTGCAGGTCGGGGACCACGCGCCAGAGCGCGTACTGGTAGCTCTCAGCTCCGGGCATCCTGCGCCTCCTGCGCCCAGGTCCGCGGGGCTTCGAGCCGGGCGGCGAGCGCCTCGACGTAGGGGCCGTCGCCGGCGGCGCCAAGCCACGCGCTCGGCACGAGGTCGAGGATCGCCTGGAGGGCGTCCGGACCGACGCGCCCGCCGAGCCGGGCGTCGGCTCCCATGAGGTCGCCGGCGTAGGGGAGCAGGACGTGCCGGGCGATGAGCCCGAACGGGGCGCGCGCCGCGGCGACCGGGTCCGAGCCGCCGTGGTGGCGGTAGAGCGCGGCGCCGTGGTCGATGCACCACAGCGCGTCGTGCCAGACGAGGAGGTTCGGGTTCTGCGCGGTGCGGTCGACGTTCTCGACCAGCGCGTCGAGCCAGACGATCGCCGCAGCGAGCTCCGGATCGGGCGCGAAGCGCGCGGCCGGGCTGACGTGAGCGAGCCCGGCAGGAAGTCCATCGCGAGGTTCGTCCCGGCGCTCGCCTTCAACAAGTCCTGGATCTCCTGATCGGGCTCGGCGGGCGCGAGCGCCGGGTCGAGCTCGAGCAGCACGAGCTCTGGCACCGGCAGCGAGAAGGCGCGCGCGAGCTCCCCGGCCACGAGCTCGGCGACGAGCGCCTTCGGACCTTGGCCGGCGCCGCGGAACTTCAGGACGTAGAGCCCGTCGTCGTCAGCCTCCACCAGGGCGGGCATCGAGCCGCCTTCCCGCAGGGGGGTGACGTAGCGCGTGGCGGTGACGGTGCGCAGCGCGGCGGGCATCCGGCTCGCAGCGTACGGGGCTGGACGCCGGCGGAAGCGCCCACCGTGAGTGAGCTGTCCGCCACCCGTCAGGATGGAAGCCATCGCACGCATCGGCCTGATCCCCGAGCGCGCCGTCGAGGTCCTTGGCGCGGCGCTCAACCTGATCCCGACACCCGTTGGGCAGACGCTGTTCGCCCCGCCTACCGCGCGCGTGGTGCAGGTCGGCGTGGCGGTCGGGCTCTTCGAGCGGCTCGGGCGCGGCGGGCCGGCGAGCGGCGACGAGCTGGCACGGGAGCTCGGACTGCGGCCCGCGGGCGCCAGGCTGCTGTGCGAGTGCCTCGCTGCGATGGGGCACCTCAAGGTGTCGCGCGAGGGGCGCTACCAGCTCTCGCGGCGGTCGCGACCGTGGCTCGATCCGGCCTCGCCGCGGGCGGTGACCAACTACGTCGCGCACACGGCCACGTACTGGCGCTGGTGGGAGGAGCTGGAGGCGCTCGTGCGCGACGGCACCCACGTCGAGCTGCACGACGCCGCGCCCGAGGACCCCTCCTGGGAGCGCTACATCCGCGGGCAGCACGAGCTTGCGCGGCTCTCGGCGCCTGAGGTGGCCAAGGCGCTCGAGCTCGCCCCGGGCGCACGCTCGGTCCTCGATGTCGCCGGTGCGCACGGCTGGTTCTCCGCGGCGCTCTGCGACCGCCACCCGGGGCTCCGGGCGACGGTCGTCGACCTTTCCGGCAGCGCCTCCGTGGGTCGCCGGATCATGCGCGAGACGGGATACGCCGACCGCGTCGCGCACGTGGACGGCTCCGCGTTCGAGGTCGACCTGGGTGGACCGCACGACGCGGCACTCGTCTTCAACCTGATCCACCATCTCGAGCCGGAGGCGATCGTCACGCTGCTGGAGCGGGTCCACGGCGCGCTCGCGCTGGGGGGAACGCTCGCGGTGCTCGACCTCTTCGCGCGCCCGCGCGGCGACAAGCCCGGGGGTGAGGCGTTCCTCGGGCTCTTCTTCCACTTGACGAGCGGCGCCGACGTCTACTCCTCCGACGAGCTGCGCGGCTTCCTGGCGGCGGCGGGCTTCGAGCCGCCGCGAGCCGTCGGCCTGAGGCGCATCCCGGCGCAGACGCTGTACCTGGCGGTACGGCGTTGAGCTGCCTCGGCACTCGAGCCTTGACCGGAGCGGTGTGCTTCCCAATCGATCCACGTCATCGATTCGGGCGCACACCGCCCATCTCGCCACCCGCGGATGCGCCAGGTTCGCCGCGGCTAGGCCACCCGGAGCACGAGCTTGCCCGTGTTCTCGCCCGCGAAGAGCTTGAGCAGCGCGTCCGGGAAGGCCTCGACGCCGCCCTCGACGACCTGCTCGCGGGTCTGCAGCTTGCCCTCGGCGATCCAGCCGGCCATCTCACGCGCGGCCTGCTCGTAGCGGTCGGCGTAGTCGAAGACGACCATGCCCTTCATGCTCGCGCGGTTGACCAGCAGCGCGAGGTAGTTCGACGGCCCCTTGACCGCCTCGGTGGCGTTGTACTGCGAGATCGCACCGCAGATCACGATTCGCGCGCCGCGGCGAATCTGGGTGAGCACGTCGTCGAGGATCTCCCCGCCGACGTTGTCGAAGTAGACGTCGACGCCCTTGGGCGCGGCCTCGCGGAGCTTGGCCTTGACGTCGTCGGCCTTGTAGTCGATCGCGGCGTCGAAGCCGAGCTCGTCGGTCAGCCAGGCGCACTTCTGCGGACCGCCGGCGATGCCGACCACGCGGCAGCCCTTGAGCTTGGCGATCTGCCCGACGACCGAGCCGACGGCCCCCGCGGCACCACTCACCACGACCGTCTCGCCCTCGACGGGGCGGCCCTCGTCGAGCAGGCCGAAATACGCGGTCATGCCGGGCATGCCGAGCGTGCCGAGGTAGGTGGGCAGCTCGGCGACCGACGGGTCGACCTTCGTCACGCCGCTGCCGTCGGAGAGCGCGTACTCCTGCACGCCGAAGGCGAAGCTCACGTGGTCGCCGACCGCGAAGCTGTCGTTCTCGGACGCCACGACCTCGGCGATCGCGCCCGCGCGCATGACCTCGCCGATCTCGACCGGCGGGATGTAGCTCTTTCCCTCGTTCATCCACCCGCGCATGGCGGGATCCAGCGAGAGGAACTCGACCTTGGCCAGGAACTGGCCCTCACCGGGCTCGCCGACCTCCTCTGTCGTGTGCTCCCAGACGTCCGGCGTGGGGAGCCCCCGTGGTCGGGCGGCGAGGCGGATCTGGTGGTTCTCGGTGGGCATGGTCAGAACCTAGCCCCGTAGGGTCCTGGCCGTGCCCAGACGATTGGCGGTGATCGGCGGAGACGCCGGCGGGATGAGCGCGGCTGCGGTCGCCAAGCGGCGCGAGCCGGAGCTCGAGATCGTGGTCTTCGAGCGCGGCTCGTACACGAGCTACTCGGCCTGCGGCATCCCGTTCCACGTCGGTGGCGAGGTCGACCCGCTCGAGACGCTCGTCGCGCGCTCCCCGGAGAAGCACCGCGTCAACGGCCTCGACGTGCGCATGGGCGCCGAGGTCGTCGCGGTGGATCTCGAGGCCCGTCGGCTCACCTGCGCCGACGGCAGCCAAGAGGGCTTCGACGAGCTGCTCGTCGCCACCGGCGCGAGCGCCACACCACCACCCATCCCGGGCATCGAAGCCGCCGACTCGGCCCGGACGCTGGAGAGCGCGGGGCGGCTGCGCTCCGCCGCCAACGCCGACCCGGGCGGCAGCGCCGTCGTGATCGGCGCGGGCTACATCGGCTTGGAGATCGCCGAGGCGTTCGTGCGCCAGGGGCTGCACACCACGTTGGTCGACGTCGCCGACCAGGTCTTCGGCTCGCTGGACTCCGGCATGGCTGCACGCGTCCAGGGGGCCGCAGAGGGGCTCGGGATCGTCGTGCAGCTCGGTACGAGGGTGGAGGAGGTCCTGCTCGACGTGCGCGGCCATTCGCGCGCGGTGCGCACGGACCGCGGCGAGGTGCCGGCGGACCACCTCGTGGTGGCCACGGGCGTGCGGCCGGAGATCGGCGTGGCCGAGGCGGCGGGGCTCACCGTCGGCGGGTCGGGCGCGCTGGCCGTCGACGACCACCAGCGCGCCCTCGGCCAGGACGGCGTGTGGGTCGCCGGGGACTGCTCGGAGTCCCAGCACCGCCTGCTGGGTCGTGCGGTCAACCTCCAGCTCGGCACCCACGCCAACAAGCAGGGCCGCGTCGCCGGCACGAACATCGCCGGTGGCGAGATCGCGTTCCCCGGCGTGGTCGGCACGGCGATCTCGCGCATCTGCCACCTGGAGGTCGCACGGACGGGGCTGAGCGAGCGCGAGGCGGCGGCCGAGGGCCTTGACTACGTCGCCGAGACCGTGGAGACCGACACCCGCGCGCGCTACATGCCGGGCTCCGAGCGCATGTGGGTCAAGCTCGTCGCCGAGCGCGGCAGCGGCCGGCTGCTCGGCGCGCAGATCGCCGGCGGCGCGACCGCAGGCAAGCGCATCGACACGCTGGCGATGGCGCTGTGGACGCGCATGGACGTCGAGGAGCTCCAATGGGTCGACCTCTCCTACGCGCCGCCAGTCAGCGGCACCCTGGATCCCGTGCTCGTCGCGGCGCGGGCGACGGCCAAGCTCGTCTGAGCGCGCTCAGGGCCTACGCAGCGTCACGCGTACCCGGCCGGCCCGCTCTGAGGTGAGCGCCACGTAGGCGCCCGCGGTGCGCACGTCGCGGTTCGTGGCGTTGGAGTGGAAGCGCGCGGGGGCGGGACCGGGCGGAACGGCGGTCGGGCCAGCGGCGCCGGCCGCGCTGACCAGGGTGGCGCCCCACCCGCGCTCCCCGGCCCACACGACGAAGGCGCGACTCCCGGCGAGCGGCACGGCGACCGGCTCGGAGGCCAGTCTCGCCGTCAACGGGGAGAGCGGCTTGCGCTGCTCGCCCGGCCCGAGGGTGACTGCGGCGACGGGCGCGACGTTGCTGAACGCCGCCGGGCCGGACTTCAGGCTGTGCACGAGCAGCCGTCGTCCTCCGGCCAGGGCGACCGCCGAGGGCGTGAAGGCGCGCCCGGGGTTGGCGAGGGCCGGCCCGCGCAGCTCACCGACCACTCCGTCCACCTCGACCCGCGTGGCGACCGGCTCCCCGAAGAGCCCGACGTCGCCACGGCGGGCGGCCCGCGTCCCCGCCAGGACGGCGCCGCCCTCCGGGTCGGCGGTCACGCGGGCGTCGCCGAGCCCCGGGACCTCCGACGGGGCGCCCCAGGGTCCGCCGTGCGGGCGGGCGCGGACCAGCGTGGAGAGCCCGGGCTCCGCGGGGTACTCGCGGTCGAGCCGGTAGGCGAAGAAGGCGGTTCCAAGCATTCGCGAGGACCACCGTTCTGCGTTTCGGCTGGACCCAACCTGGTAAGGAAACCGGCATGACAAGGCAACAAGGGACGTTCTTGAGCATCGCGCTGTTCTTGGTCGGAGGCGTCGTGGCTACGAAGAGCCTCGTCGTCGGAGTCATTCTCATCGTGGCGGCGGTCGCGGTGGTCGCGTGGACCGTGACGCTGGACCGGACGCCGAGCTAGCTGGCGACACTCGCCTCACGGGCGCTCGCGCAGGAGCGCGCGCTTGATTTTTCCGCTCGTGGTTTTCGGGAGCTCGTCGGCGAACTCGACGATGCGCGGGTACTTGTAGGGGGCGGTGACCGCCTTGACGTGCGCTTGGAGCTCGCGGGCGAGCGCCGGCGTGCCTGCGAAGCCGGCGCGGAGGACGACGACCGCGCGGACGACCGAGCCCCGCTCGGGGTCGGGCGCGGCGACCACCGCGGCCTCGGCCACCGCCGGGTGCTCGACCAGCGCGCTCTCCACCTCGAAGGGGCCGATGCGGTAGCCCGCGGAGATGATCACGTCGTCCGTACGCCCCTCGAAGAAGAGGAAGCCATCGGGGTCCTGGCGCACCCGGTCGCCCGTGCGCCACGGCTCGTCCGTCGCGCCGCCCGAGACCGCACCGTCCGCGCCGAGGTAGCCCAGGAAGAACGTCGGCACCGTCGCGGGATCGGCGACGAGCTCGCCGTCCTCGATCCACAGCCGCGTGCCGGGCAGCGCGCGTCCCATCGAGCCCGGCCGGATCTCGCCGCCGGCCGCCATCCCCGTCAGCTGGCCGGTCTCCGTCTGGCCGTACCCGTCGCGGATCGCCAGCCCGGTCGCCTCCTGCCACGCGCGCAGCACCTCTGGGTTCAGCGCCTCCCCCGCAGCCACCAGGCCGCCGAGCGCGGGGAACGAGCGCAGCGGCACGCGCGCGGCGATCACGCGGTACTCCGTCGGCGCCATGCAGAGCACCGCGACCGCCTCGCGCTCGAGGAGCTGCAAGCGCTCGGCCGGGTCGAAGCGCGCGTCGTGCAGGAGCGCCGCAGCGCCTCGTGTCCAAGGGGCGATGAACACGTTGCGCGCGCTCTTCGACCAGCCGCTGGCCGCCGTGCACCAGACGAGCTCCCCACGCGCGGGCGCGAGCCAGTGCTCGGCCTGCACGGCCTGGCCGGTGAGGTAGCGCTGGCCGTGGAGCACCGCCTTCGGCGCGCCGGCCGTGCCGCTCGTGAACGTGATCAGACAGGGGTCGAGCGCGTCGAGCTCGACCGCCTCGGCGAGGTCCGGGCCGTCGAAGAGCCCCGGCTCATCGAGGAACGTCGCCTCCAGGACCGCCTCGTCGAGCGTCGAGCGGTTGCGCGGATCGGCGAGCACGAGCGCAGGCGAGACGACGGCCACGCGCTCCGCGAGGTCCTTGGCCCGCAGCTGCTCCGTGCACGGCAGCACCACCGCGCCCATGCGGAAGCACGCGACCATCGCCATGACCCACTCCGGCCGGTTGCCCACGAGCGTCATCACGACGTCCCCGCGCCGCACGCCGCGGGCCTGCATCCAGCCCGCCAGCCGCGCCGCGCCGTCGGTCACCTCCCCGAACGTCCACTCGCGTCGGCGCCCGTCACGCGCCAGCTCCACCAGCGCCAGCGCCTCGGGGTCCGCGGCATCGACGACGTCGCGGGCGAAGTTCATGGCCGCCATCCAAGCACGACGACTCGAGCCGCGCCCGGTCACCCCTGAGCCCGCCCGGGGTATCCTCCGTAGCCCTCTTCAAAGCCCGCAACGCCGCCACGAACGACACCGGCAGGAGACCCACACATGGCCGTCAGCACCGCTCCGCAGAGCAGCGACATCACCGAGGATCAGCGCGAGATCATCGCCATGGTCCGCCAGTTCACCGACGAGCAGATCCTGCCCAACGCCGAGCACTACGACCACGAGGACTCCTACCCCGAGCCCATCGTCGAGCAGATGAAGGAGCTCGGCCTCTTCGGGATCACGATCCCGGAGGAGTTCGGCGGCCTCGGCCTCGACCTCACGACCTACACGATGATCGTCGAGGAGCTCGCCCGGGGCTGGGTCTCGATCTCCGGCGTCATCAACACCCACTTCATCGGCATCTACCTCCTGCTGAAGTTCGGCACCGACGAGCAGAAGCAGCGCTACCTGCCGAAGATGGCCACGGGGGAGATGCGCGCCGCGTTCTCGATGTCCGAGCCCGAGCTCGGCTCCGACGTGCAGGCGATCAAGACGAGCGCCACCAAGCAGGACGACGGCGCCTACGAGATCAACGGTCAGAAGATGTGGGTCACCAACGGCCTCATGAGCTCGCTGGTCTTCGTGCTCGTCAAGACCGATCCGGACGCGGCCAAGAACCACCAGGCCATGACCTGCTTCATCGCCGAGAAGGAGTCCGGCGTGGGGGAGAACACCGGCGACTACAAGGGCCTGAACGTCCCGCCGAAGCTCAAGAAGATGGGCTACAAGGGCGTCGAGTCGACCGAGCTGGTCTTCGACGGCTACCGCTGCCCGGCCGATAACATCCTCGGCGGCGAGGAGGCCGGTCTCAACAAGGGGTTCTCCCAGATGATGGACGCGCTCGAGGTCGGCCGCGTCAACGTCGCCGCCCGCGGCGTCGGCATCGCCCAGCGCGCGCTCGAGCTCGCGCTGCGCTACTCCCAGGAGCGCAAGACGTTCGGCAAGCCGATCGCCGAGCACCAGGCGATCCAGTTCAAGCTCGCCGACATGGCCACGCAAGTCGACGCCGCGCGCCTGCTGACGATGCGCGCCGCCCGCATGAAGGACGCCGGCGAGCGCTCCGACCTCGAGGCCGGCATGGCCAAGCTCTTCGCCTCCGAGGCCGGTCGCTTCTGCGTCGAGGAGTCCTTCCGGATCCACGGCGGCTACGGCTACTCCAAGGAGTACGAGATCGAGCGGCTGTACCGCGACGCTCCGCTGCTGCTGATCGGCGAGGGAACCTCAGAGATCCAGCGGATGGTCATCGGCAAGAAGCTCCTGCAGCGCCACAAGATCTGAGCCATGCAGGTCGCCGGCAGCGTCCGGGAGCGCCTGAGCGATCGGCGCTTGCGGCCGTTGTAGGGTGGCCCGATGGCCGACGCGAAGCCGATGATCCAGGCGGCGGTGACCGACCTCCTCGAGGAGGTCCCGCAGCTCAAGCCGCTCAAGCTCGTGGTCGGGATCGACCTGCTCGGGCGCTCCGACCTGCAGCAGTTCCGCCTCCTGATGCCCGACCTCGAGGTGACCAAGGATCCGGGCGCTGACGCGAAGGTCCGCGTCGAGATGCGCCGCGACTTCTTCAACCTGATGGTCGAGCACGACGCCAAGCTCGCCGACTGGCACCAGGCGCTCCACGAGGGGCGCGTGAAGGCCACGGGCGTCATGCAGTACCTGCGGCTGATCGGCCAGGTCGTCGAGAAGGAGGAGGAACGAGTGCGTCTGAAGAGCCAGAAGCGCACGGCGAAGTAGCCGTGGCGCCCACCATGCCGCCCGAGTGGGCGCCGCACGAGCGCACGCTGATGGCGTGGCCGTGCCGGCGCGAGCTGTGGAGCTCCGAGCTCGCCGCCGCCAAGGCGCAATACGCCGGGGTGGCCAACGCGGTCGCCGCGTTCGAGCCGGTGACCCTGGTCGCCGCGACCGCCGCCGACGCGGCCGAGGCGCGGCTGGCGCTCACCGAGGCCGTCGACGTGGTCGAGCTGGCCATCGACGACTCGTGGCTGCGCGACTCCGGGCCGATCTTCACGCTCGACTCGGCTACGGGCCGACGAGCCGCGGTGCAGTTCGCCTTCAACGCCTGGGGGGAGAAGTTCCGTCCCTACGACGCGGACGCCACGCTGGCCACCCGCCTGTGTGAGCACCTCGGCGAGCCCGTCGAGCGCTCCGAGCTCGTGCGCGAGGGCGGCTCGATCGCCGTCGACGGGGCCGGCGTGCTCGTCACGACGGAGCAGTGCCTGCTGCACCCGACGCGCAACCCCGAGCTTTCCCGCGAGGCGATCGAGGCGGAGCTGCGCGCCCGCCTCGGCGTCCGCGACGTCGTCTGGCTCGGGCTGGGCCTGCGCGAAGACCGTGACACCGACGGGCACGTGGACCTCATCGCCGCCTTCACCGCCCCCGGCGAGCTGCTCCTGCAGGCGGTCCCCGAAGAGGATCCGAACCACGACGCGATGGCGGAGAACCACGCGCGCGCCGAGGCCGCGGGGCTGGCGGTCACGCCCTTCCCGCTGCTGCCGCGGCTCGTCGTCTCCGGCGAGGAGGTCGTCGCCTCTTATCTGAACTTCTACGTCGGCGCGGACTTCGTCGTGGTCCCGACGGCCGGCGTGGCCGAGGACGCGGAGGCGCTCGAGCGCATCGCGGCGGCCTATCCCGCGCAGGAGGTCGTCGGCGTCCGCGGCGAGGTCATCGCCTACGGCGGCGGCGGGCCGCACTGCATCACGCAGCAGGTCCCGCGGGCGGCGGGGGTCGGGCCGCCGGCGTAGGAGCGACCACGGGTGTGCTCGGCGAAGGTGCCTGCTCGGGGATGCGGTCCGCGGGGTGGTCTCACTCGACGAGCGCGGCGATGCCCAAGGCTGCGGAGATCGCGAGGAGCGCCGCGGGGGCTCCGTGTCGCGAGTAGGCGAGTGCGGAGGGGCGAGCACCGACGGTCAGGGCGGCTCGCCACCACAGCAGGACCGAGAGCGAGCCGGTGACGGCGAGGTTGGCGCCGAGCCCGAGCCCGATCAGCATCGCGATCGGATTGGCGGGTGGCCGGCCGGTCAGCAGCAGGCTGGCGGGAAGGTTGTTGATCGTGACGGCCGCGCCTGCCGACCATGCGGCGGCCGCGATCGGCGCCGCTTGGCCGACGACTGCTGACGGGGCGTGCCAGGCGCGGCCCACGATGCCGGCGCCGACCGCGAGGGTCAGCAGCGCGAGCAGGCTCACGGGGGAGATCGTGCGCAGGGCGAGCCGGAGGGCTCCTCGCGCCAACGCGGCGCCGAGGCCGATTGCGAGGACCGCCAGCGCCGGCTCGTCGACGAGGATGACGATCGCGGCGCACATGAGCGCGAGCGCCAGCGTCAGCCGACCCGTCGAGCCGAGTTCGGGCGCCGCGCGCGCGGCGATGGCTGCCACGGGTGGGCGGCGCAGCGCCGCTCGGTGCGTGACGAGCACCGCGACGGCGGTCGCCGCTGCGGCGGCAAGACCGACCGGTAACAGCTCTGCGGCCACCGACCCCGGGGCGGTGTCGTTGCGCTCGAGCACGATGAGGGTGGTGAGGTTGGCTCCCGGCAGCAGAAGCGAGGCGCCGTTGGCCATCACCACCGTGCCGTAGAGCGCGGGTCGCTCGTCGAATCCCGCCTCGCGTGCCGTCAGGACGAGCACCGGGGTGCAGAACGCGACCGCTGTGTCGAGATTGAGGAACGCGGTGACGACCGAGACGAGCAGGAGACCGGTCGCCGTGGCGAGGACTGGTCTTCCAACCGCCGGACCGGCAAGTCTTGCAGCCGCCCAGGCGTAGACGCCGTCGCGCTCGGCAAGCGCCCCGATGGCGAGCAGTCCTGCGACGAGGGCGAACGCCGGCCAAGCCTGGGAGACCGCCGACGAGACCATGCACGCCCCAGCTTGTCACGGCGGCGGGGGACGCGCCGATGCAGAGTTGACACGCCCGCTGGTCGACGACCCGGGGATCCTGGCCTCGAAGCCGGGACGGCGGCGGAGGCCAGCAAAGGTGCCTTCGGTGGAGAAGCTCCGCGGTGGTCACGTAACCAGTTCGCCCCGCCACGGCGGGATTGCCAGGGCGGGGCGTCAGGTTGGCCTATGTGGCTGCTCAGCGTCCGTGGACCCGGAGCGCGCCACCACAGTTCGGGCAAGAGGCCCGGTCCGTGACGCGCTCTGAGGTCCAGAGCTTGAGGCAGCGGAGGCAGAGGACTCGCATGGTCCCTCCTTCTCTCGGTCGCGCGCCGTCGCCTCGGTGGCGGGGCTCGCGTGCTTCACACAGTAGCGGCCCGTAGCATCCGCCCGGCATGGAGCTCATCACCGCGTACGACCCGACCACCTCCCTCGCGCGCGTCGGGGAGCCCGAGCGCTCGCCCCTCCGCATCGCTGCGGTGCAGGAGCGCTGGCACCCCGACCCGGCCGAGCATCGCGCTGCGCTCGCCGAAGGCGTGCGCCTCGCGGCGGGCGAGGGCGCCGAGCTCGTCTGCCTGCAGGAGCTCACGCTGTCGAAGTACTTCGCCGTGACGCCCGACGGCCCGGCCGCCGTGGGCTCCGAGCCCGAGGAGCTCGAGAGCGGGCCGACCGCCACGCTGGCCCGGGAGCTGGCCGCGGAGACCGGCGCGCACGTACACGCCTCGCTGTTCGAGCGCGAGGACGCGGCGGACGGACTCGGCTACAACACCGCGATCGTCGCAGCCCCGAGCGGAGAGCTGATCGCCCGCACGCGCAAGCTGCACATCCCCGTGACGGCGGGCTACTACGAGGACAAGTACTTCCGGCCCGGACCGGCCGGCGCAGGCGCCTACCCCGTCGTCGGTCTCGCCGAGGCGCGCTTCGGCTTCCCGACCTGCTGGGACCAGTGGTTCCCGGAGCTCGCCCGCGCGTACTCGATGGCCGGGGCCGAGGTCCTCGTCTACCCGACCGCGATCGGCTCCGAGCCCGACCACCCGGACTTCGACACCCAGCCTCTGTGGCAGCAGGTCATCGTCGGCAACGGGATCGCGAACGGGACGTTCATGGTCGCGATCAACCGCATCGGGACGGAAGACCCACTGACGTTCTACGGGTCGAGCTTCATCTCAGACCCCTACGGCCGCGTCCTCGCGCAGGCGCCGCGCGACGCGCCGGCGGTGCTCGTCGCGGACCTTGACCTCGACCAGCGCGGCGACTGGCTGAAGCTCTTCCCGTTCCTAAAGACCCGCCGCCCGGACGCCTACGGCTCGCTCGCGTGATCGCCGACGAGCCGCCCCGCCCGGCCATCACGCAGGACCCGATCGTCTTCGACGCCCGGCGGGTCGCGCAGACGCGCGCGTACTCCAAGCGCCACTACGGCTTCAGCCGGGCGCGGCTGCTCGACCCGAAGGTGGTCGTGATCCACTTCACCGCCTCGAACTCGTACTCGAGCGTGTTCGACACCTTCAACTCCCAGACGGCGGACGTCGAGCTGGGGGAGACCCCGCAGGTCTGCGCGCACTTCGTCGTCGACCAGGCCGGGAAGGTCCATCAGCTCGTCTCCCTGAAGTGGATCTGCCGGCACACCGTCGGGCTGAACTACACGGCGATCGGAATCGAGCACGTGGGGACCAGCGCGCGACAGGTGCTCGGGAACGCGCGGATGATGCGTGCGTCGACGCGGCTCGTGCGCTGGTTGCAAGGCCGCCAGGCGATCAAGCTCTCAGACGTCATCGGGCACAACGAGTCGCTCGCGAGCCCGTACCACCGCGAGCGCGTCGCGCGCCTGCGCCGCCAGACGCACGGAGACTTCACGCGGGCGGAGATGCGCATATACCGCGCCCGCCTCATGCCCTGAACGCTATAATGCGTCGCATGCATGATGCGGCGCAGCTCCTCCGTGATGCCCGCCTCCGGGCGGGCATGACGCAGGCGCAGCTCGCTCAGCGTGCCGGGGTCACGCAACCCGTCGTCTCCCGTGCCGAGGCCGCGGGCGCGAACCCTCAGATCGCGACCCTGGACCGCCTGCTCCGAGCGGCCGGCGCGCGCCTCGAGCTCGCCGCACCCGAGCGGCGGCTGCCGGACGTCGACGAGGGCCAGATCCTCGCGCTGCTGCGGCTCACACCGGCGGAGCGCGTCCGCACGCACGACGCGAGCAAGCGGAACACGGACGCGATGCTCCAAAGCGCCCGCCGTGTCGCTTGAGCTCGACACCCCGAAGCTGCTCGCGGCGCTCGTCACGCGGGGCGTCGACTTCGTCGTGATCGGTGGGATGGCGGCCGTCGTGCACGGATCACCGCGCATGACGCGAGACCTCGACGTCAGCTTCGCCGTGGACAGAGGGAACCTCGACGTCCTCGGTGCTGCGTTGGTGGCGCTCGGGGCGCGGCTGCGAGGGGTTCCCGAGGACGTCCGGTTCGTCCCGGACGCCCGGACGCTCCAGGGGGTGGAGGTCCTCACCCTCGACACCGACGGTGGGCCGCTCGACGTTCTTGCCCGGCCGTCGGGCGCGCCGCCGTACGCCGAGCTTCGCCGCGGCGCCGACCGCTACGAGCTCGGCGGCTTTGCGGTCCTCGTCGCTTCCATCCCGCACCTCATCGCGATGAAGCGCGCCGCCGGCCGCCCGAAGGACCTCGCCGACATCGCTGAGCTCGAGGCCATCACGCGTCTGCGCAGGCGGGCCTGAGCGCTCTGGGACGCTGAGCCGTCGGCCAGGCCTGCTCGACCGAGCACCACCAGGTCGTGCGGCCGCCGACCGCGGCGCGGACCATCTCGCCGCTGCAGCGCGGGCAGCGGGCGTCGCGCTTGCGGAACGCGATGACCTTGCCCGTGTGGACGCCGCCCTGGGCGATCGCGGCGCGGGTCGCGCGGCGCAGCACCCGGCGGAGGTGATCGAGCTCCTCGGGAGCGAGCGAGCCCGCAGGGCGCAGCGGCGGGAGCTTCGCCTGCCAGAGCGTCTCGTCGGCCAGGAGGTTCCCGACGCCGGCGATCACCGCCTGGTCCATGATCCGCGCCTTCAGCGGCGCCCCGCCGCGGCCGACGCGCTCCCGGAAGGCCTTCGGCGTGATCTCCATGGCGTCTGGGCCCACCCCGTCGAGGTTCGGGTCGAGCACGGCGCGCCCGAGGCGGCGCTTGTCGAAGAGGACGAGGGTGCCGCCGTCGGCGAACTCGAGCGTGAAGCGGCGCCAGGCCGGGTTCCCGCTCAGATGCTGGTCGGGGTGCCCGCCGGAGCCGCCCTCGACCGGGTCACCACCGGACTCCTCGCCGATGACGATGCGGCCGGCCATGCCGAGGTGCAGGCCGAGGTCGGGGCCGGCCTCCTCGGGCGGCTCGCCGGCGCGGGCCGAGGTCTGCACCCACATCGCCTTGCCGCGACGCAGCGCGCGCGTGAGCTTCCTGCCCGTGATCGCGTCGGCGATGTCGCCCGGCGCGTGCGGCCGGCAGACGTAGCTGTCGGCGTCGTCGACGCGCGCGATCTCGCGGTCGAGCGCCAGCCTCTCGATGAGCGCGCGGGCGCGCTCGACTTCGGGCAGCTCGGGCATCGCGGCGCGACGTTCGGCGGGGCAGCTCGCTCAGGGCAAGTGGACCCGCCGCGCGTCCCTAGGCCAGCACGGCGTCGCCGTCGTAGATCTTGATGACCTTCACGGTGTCTGCCGGCGAGGCGTCGAGGCACAGGCGGCAGAGCACGCACTCGTCCACGTTCTCCTGGCGGATCTCGATCCGGCCCGAGCTCCCGTCGTAGATGTCGACGGGGCAGGCCTCGTCGAGGCGCTTGGCGAGGTCGGCGTCGTCGACGACCGAGTCGTCGACCTCGATGCCGATGAAGGTGGCGTCGACCCTCATGCTGCGCTCCTCTCGCTCATGGCCTGCTTCACCAGGTCGGGGATCTCGGAGATCTCCTCGGCCACGACGATCCCGGCCTCGGCGAGGCGCGCGATCTTCTCCGCGGCCGTGTCCTCCTTGCCCTCGACGATCGTGCCGGCGTGCCCGAAGGACATGCCCGGCATCTCGTCCATGAACTTGCCGGCCATGAAGGCGACGATCGGCAGGCGCGACTGGTTCTCGGTCGTCCAGCGCGCGAGCTCGGCCTCCATGCGGCCGCCGGGCTCGGTGTAGATGACGATCGCCTGCGTCTCCTCGTCGGCCTCGAAGAGCGGCATCAGCTCGGCGTAGCTCTGGCCGATGATCGCGTCGCCGCCGATGGAGACGGCGGTGGAGATGCCCAGGCCCGCGGCGGAGAGCGTGCTCGACATCTCGGTCGTCATGCCGCCCGAGCGGGAGATGACCCCGACGTTGCCCTTGGAGTACGACTTCGCCGCGTCCTTCGCGGGGCCGCCGATGCCGCCCATCTTGATGACGTCCGGGACGATGATCCCGAGGCAGTTCGGGCCGATGATGCGCGCGCCGCGCAGGCCGGCGAGCTCGACCATCTGCGCGACGTCGCGGCGCGGGATGCGCTCCGTGACGATCACGATCAGCCTGATGGCGTTCTCGATCGCCTCGAAGACGGCGTCCTTCGTGAACGCGGGGGGGACGGTGACCACGGAGCCGTCGATCGGCTCGCCGTGGTGCTCCACGGCCTGGGCGACCGTGTCGAAGACGGGGACGCCGTGGACCTCGCGGCCCTTGCGCCCTGGCGTGACGCCGCCCACCACCTTGGCGCCCGTGCCGTAGTCGAGGCACTCACGGGTGAGGTTCACGGCCTCGCGGCCCGTGATCCCCTGGACGATGAAGGTGGTGTCCGAGTCGATGAGGATGGACATCAGGCCGCTGCCCCTTGGATCTTCTCGACGGCGCGCTTGGCCGCCTCGTGCATGGACACGCTGCGGTCGGCGTACTCGACGCCGTACTTCTCGAGGATCTTGAAGCCCTCCTCCTCCCAGGCCCCAGGGATGCGGAAGATCGCGATCTTCTCCGCCGGGTCCATCCCGAGCTCGAGGCAGGCGCCGATGACGCCGCGGGCGACGATGTCCACGCGGGTGTTCGAGACGATCGACATCATCACCGCGATCTTCTCCACGCCGGGCTTCTGGAGGACGAGCTTCGCGAGGCCCTTGGCCTTCTCGACGGACGGGTTGCCGCCGATCTCGCAGTAGTTCGCGGGCTCGCCGCCGTACTTGCGGACCGCGTCGAAGAGCGTGAGCGACCCGCCGCCGGCGCCGATGACCAGGCCGATGTTCCCGTCGAACTCGGTGACGTTGCCGGCCACGCCGCGATGCGACGCGTTGTCGACGGCCTCGCCGGCGAGCTCGAACTCCGTCGGCTCGCGGGCCTCGCGCGTCTCGTCGTCGCCCACGCCGAGGTCCTTGAGCAGCGCCTTGTGGCGGCCGCGGGCCTCGTTCTCCATGTCCATGTGGGCGTCGAGGGCGACGAACGAGCCGTCGGCCATGCGCCCCAGGGGGTTGATCTCGCAGAGCGTGAGGTCGTTGTCGACGAACATCTGCGCCAGGCGCTTGATGATCGGCACGAGCTTGTTCAGCGCCGGGCCGGTCACGCCGACCGAGGCAACGACCTGCTTGGCCTGGAAGTCGCTCAGGGGCAGGATGTTCGAGAAGTGCTGGCGGCCGACGTGGTCGGGGTGGCTCTCGGCGACCTCCTCGATGTCGATCCCGCCCATGTCGGAGAAGAGGATCACGGGCTGCTTGCGGATCGGATCCCAGACGACGCCGGCGTAGTACTCCTGCTCGACGTCAGCCTTCGTGTCGACCATCACGCCGCGCGGCTCCTGGCCGTTGATGACCAGCTCGAGCACCGGACCGGCCTTCTCCGCGGCCTCGTCGGGGGTGTCGGCGAACTGCACGCCGCCCGCCTTCATGCGCCCGCCCGTGAGGACCTGCGACTTGATGACCACCGGCCCGCCGATCTCCTCGGCGGCCCTGCGGGCCTCCTCGGGGGTCGTGGCAAAGCCGAACGTCGTCACGGGGATCCCGGCGCGCTTGACGATCTCGCGGGCCTCGTACTCGAAGAATCGCATCGGCGCGGAACCCTATTGGGCGGCGCGCCGCAGCGGCCTGCTGCCCCCGCTCCGTCTACAGCTCGTAGACCGCCTTGAGCTCCGGGTCCTTCTCGGAGAGCATCGTCGCGAGCTGCACCATGACCTGGCACTGCTTCCAGGTCGCGTCGTCCTGCATCTTGCCGTCGATCATATGCACGCCGCGGCCGTCCGGGATCGCCTCGATGACCTTCTTGGCGAACTTCACCTCCTCGGGATCCGGCGAGAAGACCTTCTTGGCGATGTCGATCTGCACGGGGTGCAGCGACCAGGCGCCTACGCAGCCGAGCAGGAAGCTCGCTCGGAACTGCGCCTCGCAGGCCGCGACGTCCTTGATGTCGCCGAAGGGCCCGTAGAACGGGAGCAGGCCGTTGGTGGTGCAGGCGTCGACCATGCGCGCGATCGAGTAGTGCCACGGGTCCTGCTGGGCGGTGATGCGGGCGCCCTCGACGATCGAGCCGTCCGCGTCGAGCTGCGGGTCGCTCATGGAGACGTAGCCCGGGTGGCCGCCGCCCACGCGCGTGGTCTTCATCCGGCGGGAGGCGGCGAGATCGGCCGGGCCGAAGCTCATGCCCTGCATGCGGGGGGACGCCGCGGCGATCTCGTCGACGTGCGCGACGCCCTGAGCCGTCTCCAGCAGGGCGTGGACGAGGATCGGCTTCTGCACGCCGGCCTTCGCCTCGAGCTGTGCGAGGAGGCGATCGACGTAGTGGATGTCCCACGGACCCTCGATCTTCGGGACCATGATCACGTCGAGCTTGTCGCCGATCTCGGTGACGAGCGTCGTCAGGTCGTCGAGGATCCACGGGGAGTCGAGCGCGTTGACGCGCGTCCACAGCTGCGTCGCGCCGAGGTCGAGCTCCTTGCCCGCCTTGACGAGCCCGGCGCGCGCGGACTCCTTGCGGTCCACGGGCACCGCGTCCTCGAGGTTGCCGAGGACGATGTCGGCCTTGGCCGCGATGTCGGGCAGCTTGGCGACCATCTTCTCGTTCGAGCCGTCGAAGAAGTGGATCATCCGGCTCGGCGGGAACGGGATCTCCCGGACGGGGTCGGGCGCTCCGACGCAGAGCGGCTTGAAGAAGTCCTTGGGCGAGCGCATCTCTCGATCCTACGCGGCGCTCTCGCCACGTGGCCTTGCCGCGGCCGTCGTCGAATCGTCGATGTTGGACGCTGGGCGGCCAAGATCGACAACTCGACGCATGGCGGCGGGGGCCGCGGCGGCGTCGACGTCGCGGACGCGGTCGATTCGCCACCCGAGGCCGCGGAGCTTCGCGTCGCGGCGTGCGTCCCGGGCCGCCTGCAGCGGCGTGTCGTGGGTGGGGCCATCGACCTCGAGCGCCCGCCGGAGGTGTGGCCAGGAGAAGTCGAGCTCCTCCCCGTGCACCACCGCGCCGACCCGCGGCCACGGCCATCCGGCGGCCAGGAGCGCCCGCAGCGCGATGCGCTCGGGCTTCGAGCGCGTCGGCGCCAGGAGCACCGGATCGCCGAGGATGGCGCGCAGGCGCCGCGCGCCGCGAGCCCCGGGGCACCCGAGCACGAGTCGGGCGAGCTCCTCGAGGTCCAGGACGCCACGCACCTGCGCCTGGCGCACCGCGCTTTCGAGCACGCCGGACGGCACGCAGCCTGCGAGGTCGAGCAGCGTCCGGGCGACCGTGGTGCACGGGAGCCCGTCGATCCAGACCGTCTCGGTGGTCGCGGTGTGGTTCGCCATCCCCGGCCGCAAGCGCTTGGTCGGCGTCGTGACGTGGACGCGGTGGTGCGGTCGGAGGAGGTGGTGCGCCGCTGCGCTCGTGCCGTGGCTGACCTTCGCGTCGTCGCCGCCGGCGAGCACCGCGCCCCACCATCGCTCCTCGTGGGTTCGCGGCCGGTGCCCCACGGCGTAGATGCCGTGGTGGATCGGGATGAGCCACCCCTTGGCCGTCAGCCGCCCGACGGCTCGCGAGCTGAGCCCGAGGCGCAGCAGCTGCTGGCGCGCGACGTTGCCTCCTTGCCGCTGGGCGACCCGCACGACGCGTCGAGTCGTCGATGTTGGCCGCCCACCGTCCAACTTCGACAACTCGACGGGGTCGCGCGGGGGGTGGAGGGAGACGGCGACGCGGGCGGAGGGGATGACGTGCACACATCCACTAGGGCCCGAGCCCTAGATTCCGCCCCCATGAGCTCTGAATTCACGACCGACCAACGCGAGCGCGAGGCCAGCGGCGGCCACCCCTACGGCCGTTACCTCGAGGAGTTCGAGGTCGGTGACGTCTACAAGCACTGGCCCGCCAAGACGGTGACCGAGTCAGACGACCACCTCTTCTGCCTCATCACGATGAACCACCACCCGCTGCACCTAAACGACGTCTACGCGGCGCAGAGCCAGCAGAAGCGCAACGTCGTCGTCGGGCCGCTGGTCTACTCGCTCGCCCTCGGGATGAGCGTCTCCGACGTGAGCGGCAAGGCGATCGCGAACCTCGCCACGGAGGAGCTCAGCCACCCCGCGCCCGTCTTCCACGGCGACACGCTCTTCGTGGAGTCCGAGGTGCTCGAGAAGCGCGAGTCCAAGACCAAGCTCGACCGCGGCACGGTCAAGGTCCACACCCGCGTCTTCAACCAGGCCGGCGTGCTCGTCGCCGAGTTCAAGCGCCTGGTGCTCATCCCGCGCAAGGAGCACGGCACCGCCGCGTAGCTGTTCGGGCCGCCGCTTCGACGAGCGGGCCTCCCGGCGCGCAGATCGCCGGCCGGTCCGGCAGAATCTCCCCGATCGGATCCCGAACACCTGCGAGGTTGACTGCCGCCGTGCCCGAAACGACCGTCCCGACGAAGAACGCGAAGCTCGTGGCCTGGGTGGAGGAGATCGCCGCGCTCACCGCGCCGGACGCTGTCGTCTGGTGCGACGGCTCCGCGGAGGAGTACGACCGGCTCTGCGCCGGCCTCGTCGACGCCGGGACCTTCGAGCGGCTCTCCGACGCCAAGCGCCCCAACTCCTACCTCGCGCTGACCGACCCGTCCGATGTCGCCCGCGTCGAGGACCGCACGTTCATCTGCTCCGCCGAGGAGCACGAGGCGGGTCCGACGAACAACTGGCGCGACCCGGCCGAGATGCGCAAAGAGATGGATGAGGTGTTCGCCGGCTCGATGGCCGGTCGCACGATGTACGTCGTGCCGTTCTCGATGGGGCCGCTCGGCTCGGACAAGTCCCACGTCGGCGTCGAGCTGACCGACTCCGCCTACGTCGCGGTCTCCATGCGGATCATGACCCGCATGGGCGCCGGCGCGCTCGAAGCCCTCGGCGAGCAGGGCGAGTTCGTCCCCTGCGTGCACTCCATCGGCGACCCGCTCGCTCCGGGTGAGGAGGACTCCACCTGGCCCACCAACGCGGAGACGAAGTACATCGTCCACTACCCCGAGACGCGCGAGATCTGGAGCTACGGCTCGGGCTACGGCGGCAACGCGCTGCTCGGCAAGAAGTGCTTCGCGCTGCGCATCGCCTCGATCATGGCCCGCGACGAGGGCTGGATGGCCGAGCACATGCTGATCCTCAAGCTCACCTCGCCCGAAGGGACCGTGAAGTTCATCACCGGCGCGTTTCCGAGCGCCACGGGCAAGACGAACCTCGCGATGCTCATCCCGACCCTCCCGGGTTGGACGGTCGAGACCGTCGGCGACGACATCGCCTGGATGAAGTTCGGGCAGGACGGCCGCCTCTACGCGATCAACCCGGAGAACGGCTTCTTCGGCGTCGCGCCGGGCACGGGCGAGAAGACCAACCCCAACGCGATCGAGTCGATCAAGCAGAACACGATCTTCACGAACGTCGCGCTGACCGACGACGGCGACATCTGGTGGGAGGGGCTCACCGAGGAGACGCCTGCGCATCTGATCGACTGGCACGGCAACGACTGGACGCCGGACGCCGAGAGCCCCGCCGCGCACCCGAACTCGCGCTTCACGGTCCCGGCGATGCAGACGCCGACGATCGCCGCGGAGTGGCAGGACCCGGCCGGCGTGCCGATCGACGCCTTCCTCTTCGGCGGCCGCCGCGCCTCGGTGGTTCCGCTCGCGCGTGAGGCCTTCGACTGGGAGCACGGCGTCTTCCTCGGCGCGACGATGGCCTCCGAGCAGACCGCGGCAGCGTTCGGCACCGTAGGCCAGCTGCGCTTCGACCCGTTCGCGATGCTGCCGTTCTGCGGCTACAACATGGCCGACTACTTCCAGCACTGGCTGGACATCGGCAAGACCGAAGGTGCTCAGCTGCCGCGCATCTTCTTCGTCAACTGGTTCCGCAAGGACGACGAGGGCAACTTCATCTGGCCGGGCTTCGGCGAGAACTCGCGCGTGCTCGAATGGGTCTTCCGCCGCTGCGAGGGCAAGGCCGGCGCGGTCGACACGCCGATCGGGCTGCTGCCCGAGGAGGGCGCGCTGAACCTCGACGGGCTCGACCTCACGCCCCAGGCGCTGACGGCGCTGCTGACCGTCGACGTCGAGGCCGTCAAGGGCGAGCTGCCGCAGATCGAGGAGCACTTCGCGAAGTTCGGCGACGACCTGCCGGCTGAGTTGCGCGCGCAGCTCGACGCGCTGAAGGAGCGGCTCGACGCGTAGACGGCGAGCGAGGGTGCTTGGCAGTTCTCACTCACGGGCTCGCCGCGCCGCGACCTCCGCGAGCGCGGCGAGGCGCTCGTCCCAGCGCCCGCCGAGCGTCGCCATCCAGCCGATGGCGTCGCCGAGCGGTGCGGGAGTCGGTGCGAAGCGGGTCTCGCGGCCGGCGCGGCTGCCGGCGACCAGGCCCGCCTCCTGCAGCAGGGCGAGGTGCTTGGCGACGGCCTGGCGGCTGATCGGCAGCTCGGCGGCCAGCTCGGTGGCCGTCGCGCTGCCGCGGGCGGCGACGGCCTCGAGCAGGCCGCGGCGGGTCGGGTCGGCCAGGGCGGCGAAGACGTCGGCCCGTGCCTCCGCGCCGACCTCGCTCACGCGCAGGCGAGCGCCAGCGGCGCGGTGATCGGCAGCTCGGTGACCGAGACGCGCGTCCCGCCCGCCGCAGGGGTGAGGATGACCTCGACGCGCGAGCCGCGGGCGCCGTCGTCCCACCACCAGCTCACGTAGGCACCGGGCTCCTCGTGCTCGACGACGGCGCGGCGCTGCGCCCACTCCTCGCCGAGCCACTCGCGCTGGAGCGCCGGGTCGGTCAGCAGCTCCCAGGCCGTGTCGCGGTCGACGGGAAGCACGATCTCACTCGCAACCATGACGTTGCATGCTAGCGTTCGCCATATGAGCAACTCAGTGCTTGCGCTTCCGCCCACCGAGCATGCGCTCCGCTCGCTGCTGGACCGGCGAACGGTGCTGCTCGGGGCGCCTGTCGACTCGGCCGTGGCCAACGCGGTCGTCACCCAGCTGCTCCACCTCGAGGGCCGAGCAGCCCGGGGAGCCGGTCCGCCTGCTGATCAACTCGCCGGGCGGCGAGGTCTACGCCGGATTGGCGATCCACGACGTGCTGCGCGACGTCACCGCGCCCGTCCACACCGTCTGCTGCGGTATCGCGATGAGCATCGCCTCGGTGATCCTCGCCGCAGGGCAGTCCGGCCACCGGGCGAGCTTCCCCAACGGCCGGATCCTGATCCACCAGCCCACGGGTGGCTTTCAGGGGCAGTCGAGTGACGTCGCCATCCAGGCACGCGAGGCGATCTGGATCCGCGACCACATCGAGGACATCTATGCGCGCGACACCGGCCGCACCCACGCGCAGCTGCGGTCGGACATGAACCGCGACCGCTTCTTCTCGCCCGGAGAAGCGCAGGCGTACGGGCTCATCGACCGCGTCCTGGGCTGAGAGGCGCGCACGGCGCGGGATAGGGTCGCGCCATGACGCGCGGAGAGCACGGGGAGTCCGTCCAAGCCGGCGCGGAGTGGATGACCGGCCTCTACCGCATCGCCGCGGAGCAGTTCGAGCACACCGCCGACGTCCTCGCTCTCGACTCCGACACGCGCGCGCGCCTGCTCGAGCCGCGCCGCACGCTCGCGGTCAACTTCCCCGTCCGCATGGACGACGGCGACGTGCGCACCTTCACCGGCTACCGCGTGCAGCACACGCTGCACATGGGACCCACCAAGGGCGGCATGCGCTACGCGCCCGGCGTCTCGATGGGGGAGTGCGCCGCGCTGGCGATGTGGATGACCTGGAAGTGCGCGCTGCTCGAGCTGCCCTACGGCGGCGCAAAGGGCGGCGTGCGCTGCTCGCCCAAGCAGATGAGCGTCGGGGAGATCGAGCGGGTCACGCGCCGCTACGCCACCGAGCTGCTGCCGATCATCGGCCCCGACCGCGACATACCCGCGCCCGACATGGCCACGGGCGAGCGCGAGATGGCCTGGTTCATGGACACCTACTCACAGCAGATGGGCCACGCCGTGCCGGAGATCGTCACGGGCAAGCCGCCCGTGCTGGGTGGCACCGAGGCACGGCGGCCGGCCACCGGGCTGGGCGTCGTCTACGTCACCGAAGGCGTGCTCGAGCGGCTGGGCTGGCCGATCCGCGAGCAGCGCTTCGTCGTGCAGGGCTTCGGCAACGTGGGGCGCATCGCGGCGCGCGAGCTGTTCGACCTCGGCGCGCGGGTGGTGGCGGTCGCCGACGCCAGCGGCGGCGTGAGCGCCCCAGACGGCCTCGACGTCCCCGCGCTCGAGGCGTGGGTCGACGAGCGCGGCGTGGTCGAGGGCTTCGACGGCGGCGAGCCCGTGGGAAGCGCCGCCGTCCTCGAGGTCGACTGCGACGTCCTGATCCCCGCCGCGCTCGAGCAGCAGATCACCGCGGAGAACGCGGGTCGACTGCGCTGCCGGCTGGTCGTCGAGGCCGCCAACGGCCCGACCACGCCGGAGGGCGAGGCGCTCCTGGCGAGCCGCGGCATCTCCGTCGTTCCCGATGTCCTGGCCAACGCGGGCGGCGTCTGCGTCTCCTACTTCGAGTGGGTGCAGGACATCCAGCGCTACTCGTGGGACTACATCGAGCTGCAAGAGCGCCTGCGCCGCCAGCTGCGCGCCGCGCTCGCGAAGGTGTGGGCGGCGGCGGAGGAGCTCGACGTCTCCTGGCGGACCGCCGCGCTGTCGGTTGCCGTGACCCGCGTGGCCGAGGCGGCGCGCCTGCGGGGCGTTTACCCCTAGCCTCTGGGGCATGAAGATCTCCCGCTCCATGACCCGCCGCGCCATCGCCGTGCTCGGAACCTCCCTCGTAGCAGGCTTGGCCGGCGGCCCGCCCGCGCAGGCAACCGACGCGTCGCTGCGCAAGGCCGTCGTCCAGCAGGAGAAGAAGGTCGACGTCGTCGCCGACGATTTCGCGAAGGCCGGAGACGACACCTTCTCGGCGGTCGGTCGCGAGCAGGCCGAGACAGCGCTGACAGAGCTCAAGACGGCGGTGCGCCATCAGAAGAAGGTCGTGGCCAAGCAGCAGGCGACCACCACGAAGGTGAAGCGCGCACGCGTGCGGTACCTCACGGCCGTCGACAGCGTCTCCGCGGGCCTGAAGACGTTCGGTCAGGGACTGGACGCCTTCGACCCCGACGCGCCGTCGAAGTCCAAGGAGCTCATCAAGAAGGCGTCGGCGCAACTGAAGTCCGCGATGATCAAGCGCGAGCGGGCGCGCAAGCTGATCGTCCCTCGCTGAGGCGGCCGGCTAGTGCCGGTCGTCGCCCGTGGCGGCCGGCGGGCGCGACTCCTCGGCCAGCGAGGTGATCGTCAGGTGTCCGCGGGCCGCTTCCTCGAGCACCTCGGTGGCCTCCTCGAGGTTGCGCGCGTAGAGCTCGACGAGCAGGTGCACGACGATGCGGCCCTCGTCCTCGTGCTTGTGGAAGCGGACGTGGGTGAAGAACTCGCGGGTCCCGTAGTCGCCGAAGGCGGCAAAGCTCAGCGCGTCGCCGGCTTCGGGGCCTGAGCAGCTCTCCACGTCGTCGGCGTCGACGGTGACGGTGACGGAGGCGACCCAAGGCGTACCGGCCACCATCCGCTCCCAGCGGTCCTCGATCGGCTCCACCCGCCCGCCGGCGAACTGCAGGTGCGGCTGGTCGTGCATGCAGTCGAGGCACTGGACCACGGCCTCCTGCAGCTCGTCGACCACCTCGGCGCGCTCGCCCGTCGCGGAGTCGATCTTGTGGATGCCCTCGTAGTGCACCTGCACCTCGAGCTCCTCCGACCAGCAGCGGTAGCAGCGCAGCCAGGGCCTTCTGGTCTCTTCTTCGTCCATTCGCCCCGCAGTCTAGGGTGGTTCTGGGTGCCGTCCGGGACGTTGAGCGTCGGCACCGAGTCCGTGGAACGACTCACCTAGGCTCGAGGCATGTCCGTCGTGGGGGTGGTGCTGGCCGGAGGGCGGGGGCGGCGGATCGGCGGTGACAAGGCGACCGTCGAGCTTCGCGGCGTGGCGCTGCTGCACTACCCGCTGCGGGCGCTCTCGGCGGTGACCGAGGTGCAGGCGGTGGTGGCCAAGCGCGAAACGCGGCTGCCGGCGCTGCCCGCGGAGGTCGCGATCTGGCACGAGCCCGACGCGCCGCGTCACCCGCTGACGGGCATCGTGCACGCGCTGCGCAGTGCGGGCGGGCGGAGCGTCCTGTGCTGCGCGGTGGACCTGCCGTTGCTCGACGCGGCGACGCTGCGCCGCCTGCGCGACGCCGACCCCGGCGGCCGCCGCGCCTGCGTGGTGCCCCGTGCGGACGGGCGGCTGCAGCCGCTCTGCGCCCTCTGGCACCCGCGGGCGCTCGAGCGGCTCGAGGCGCTCACGCCCGGGCGGATGGACGGAGCCGTCGCGGTGCTCGACGCGCTCGAGGTCGCCTTCGCCGACCCGCGGCCCTTCGCGAACGTCAACGCGCCCGGAGACCTGGTCGCGCTCTCGACCCTTGAGCGATGACGACGCGCTCGGGCCCGCTGGCGCTTGCGGCTACCCGAAAGTGAACGCGTAGGCCGAGGTGCCCTTGGAGAGCACCAGCGACAGGCGGTGCTCGCCCGCGCGGGGCAGCTCGGCGAGCGTGTAGAGCCGCTGCGAGCTGACCTTCACGGACTTCGTCGGCTTGCCGTCGACGAGCACCCGCACCCTCCCGCCACCGCCGGACACCGGCGGCGCGAGCACGAGGTAGACGTTCTTCGCGGTGAAGCGCACGTCGATCCGCGCGTCGCGCACCGCCGTGCCCGACTGGGCGCCGATCCTCCAGCGCCCGCCGAGCGCGAACGCGCTGGGCGCGAGCGCTCCCCGTGGGCGGCGGTAGGTCCTGGTGCCGGCGACGGGCGGCGTCACGAAGCCCATCGCGCGCTCCGCGCCGAGGTAGGTCTCCGGCGTCGCCTGCTCGGAGGGCACCACGACGTCCTTGGGTCGGGCCTCGTCGGTGGCCAGCCCGGTCTGGCCCGCCTCGGCCAGCAGGGAGCGGATCGCCTTCTCCGTCTCGCCGTAGCCGCCCTCGCCGAAATGCGCGTAGCGCACGTCGCCCTTGGCATCGATGAGGTACTTCGCCGGCCAGTACTGGTTGCCCCAGGCGTTCCAGGTCCCCATGTCGTTGTCCTGGGCGACGGGGTAGGCCAGGCCGAGCCGCTTGATCGCAGCTTGGACGTTCGCGGTCTTCTTCTCGAAGCCGAACTCGGGGGTGTGGACGCCGACGACGGTCAGCCCCTTGTCGGCGTAGCGCCCGTTCCACGCCTTGAGGTAAGGGATCGTCCGCAGGCAGTTGATGCAGGTGTACGTCCAGAAGTCGATCAGCGTCACCTGCCGCTTGGCCATCTGACCGGCGACGGTCACGGGGTCGCCGTTGAGCCAGTGCGTCACGCCGGTGAACTCGGGCGCCGGGCCGAGCACGGGCAGCTTGGGGCCTGCCGGCGTGCCCGCGGGCGCCGCGGCGCGCTTCGCCGCGTTCGCGTCGCTCGCAGCCTTTCCTGGCTGCGTCGGGGCGAACTTCGGCGCCCCACGCAGATCGGCCAGCCGGTTCTCCACGGCGCCGGAGCGCTCGAGCGCGCTCGTCGGGTTGAGGACGAAGGCGGGCAGCGATGTCGCCAGGTGCTGCTGGAAGCGCACGTCGACGCTGAAGGCCATCGCCACCGCGGTGAGCACGAGCACCGCGCCGAGCGCCCGCTGCAGCCGCAGGCCGCCGCGCAGGCCCGCGAAGCGACCGACCAGGCGGCGGCCGGTGAGCGAGATCGCCAGCAGCATCGCGGCGGTGCCGGCCGAGAACGCGATCCCGAGGGCGACCGTCGAGCCGGACGCGGCGCTGACGGCGATGACCGCCGCCAAGACCGGGCCGGCGCACGGCGCGTGGACGAAGCCGAGCGCCGCGCCGACGGCGAGGCCGGAGACGAACCCGTCGCCGCTGTTCTTGGGCCCCAGGCGGCTCAGCCGGCTCAGCGGCGCCTCGAGGCGCTGCGACAGCGCCGGCACCACGAGCGCGACGCCGAGGAGCAGGAGCGCGACGATCGCGATGTCGCGCGTCACCGACGTTCCGAGCCCGACGCCGTCGACGACCTTCGCGAGGCCGACGATCGTCAGCGTGAAGGTGGCCGCCAGGCCGAGCACGATCCCGAGCGGCCGGCGGCGGCCGCCCGTCGCGCTGGCGCTCAGCAGCGCGGGCAGGACCGGCAGCGAGCACGGGCTCAGGGCGGTGCCGGCACCGGCGACGAACGCGAACAGGGTCAGAAGCAGCATCCGCACACGTCTTCGGGTTCGCCGGGCGTTCGGATGCTTGCGCTGCGGTTACGGTTCTGTGCTTTGCGACCGGCGGTGCCGCGCTCCCGCGGCTCTGCTTCAGCCGCCGATCGCGCTCATCGTGCGCGCGGGCTGCTGGAAACCGGGCTCGTTGACGTGGTGCTTGAGCTCCTTGCGCCACACGGCTCCGCGCAGGACCGCCTCGAGCTCGTCGTCGGTGGCGCCCGCCCGCAGCACGCTGAGCAGGTCGGTCTCGCCCAAGCTGAACAGGCAGGTGCGCAGCTTCCCGTCCGCCGTCAAGCGGATCCGGTTGCAGTCCGAGCAGAACGGGTGCGAGACCGGGTCGATGAAGCCGAGGCGGCCGGGGGTGCCGTCGGCGAAGCGGTAGGTCCGGGCGGTCGCGCTCGGCTCCCGCTCCTCCTCCTCGAGGGCGAACTCCGCGCCGATCAGCGCACGGATCTCCGCGCCGCTGAGGACGCTCTCGGGCGTCCAGCTCTGGTCGGCGTCGAGCGGCATGAACTCGATGAAGCGCACCTCGAAGGGGTGCTGGCGGGCGAAGCGCGCGAAGGGGAGCACCTCCTCCTCGGTGTAGCCGCGCAGTGCCACCGCGTTGATCTTGATCGTCCCGACGCCGGGTTGCGAGGCCAGCGCGTGCAGGCCGGCCAGCACGCGGGGAAGCGCGTCGCGTCGGGTCATCTCGAAGAAGCGGTCGCGCTGCAGCGAGTCGATCGAGACGTTGAAGCGCCTGACGCCCGCTCCCACGAGCGCCGCGGCGTCGCGCTCGAGCAGGTAGCCGTTCGTCGTGACCGAGAGGTCGTCGAGGCCGGGGACGGCGGCGAGCATCCCGCACAGCTGCGGGAAGCCACGCCGCACGAGCGGCTCTCCGCCCGTGAGGCGCAGGCTGTCGACACCCATCTCGGCGAGCAGGCCGACCAGGCGCACGATCTCCTCGAAGGAGAGGACGGCCTCGCGCTCGAGCCACTGCAGGCCCTCCGCGGGCATGCAGTACTGGCAGCGGAAGTTGCAGCGGTCCGTGACCGACACCCGCAGGTCGTTGATCGTCCGTCCGTGACCGTCGAGGAGAGGAGCGCGCACCTGACGCTCAAGGCTACTCTCCGCCGCGTGCGGACCTCGGCGCTCATCGTGCTCTTGGCGCTCCTGGGGCTTGCCGGGTGTGGGAAGAAGGCGACGCCCGCGGACGGAGTGCGCGCCGTCGTGACCCGGTTCGGCGACGCCAGCGCCAAGCAGGACTACCAGCAGATCTGCGACCAGCTGCTCGCCCGCGCGCTGGTCAAGAACGTCGAGCAGTACGGCCTGCCCTGCGAGCTGGCGTTCAAGCAGGGCCTTCGGGGCGTCCGTGCGCCGAAGCTGACGATCGGCGCGATCACCGTGAAGGGCGACCGCGCCTCCGCCCGCGTGACCACGACGGCCGCCAACCAGCAGCCGTCGACCGACACGCTCGCGCTGCGCCGAGCCGACGGCGAGTGGCGCATCGCGGCGCTCGACAGCTGAGTCGTCGTCGAGGCCGCTCGCTTTCCAGCACGAGCTGTCCTCGCAGCCGCCCCGTTCACACGCGGCGCAGCCGGGTGCCGTCGGGCTCCCACTCGACCAGGCCTTCGGCGGCAAAGGCGCGCAACCAGCCCTCCATCGGCCAGTGCCCCCAGCGGGCGCGGAAGCGCACGGCGTTGGCGACGATCTCTGCGAGGTGCTCGCGCGGCGGACTCGAGACGGGGTGGTGCTGGTGGTACGTCCAGGCGCCACCCACCCAGGACAGACCGACCCCGGCGGCCCGCGCGGCGAAGGCGTAGTCGGTGTCCTCGGCGCCGTAGCCGACGTAGCTCTCGTCGAAGCCGCCGATGCGGGCATGGGCCTCGGGGGTGACGGCGAACGCGAGTGACCAGAAGAGCTCCACGCGCGGCTCGACGACGACGGCGCCGGGCGGCGGGACCGGCCGCGGACCGTGGTGCGCGGCGCTGCGCGCGGCGGCAAGCTCCTCGGCGCTGGGTGCGTCGCGCTCCTCCGGGAGCAGGTCCAGCCGGCCGACGGGTCCCGCCAGCAGCGCGTCCGTGCGGATCGCCCGCGCCGCCGCGAGAAGCGGCGACAGGAAGTCGGGGGCCGGCAGGCAGTCCGCGTCGAGGCAGACGACCAGGTCGGCGTTCGCGGCGGCGGCGATCGCGGCGTTGCGCGCCGCCGCCAGCGGCAGCGGCGTGTCCGCGGCGACCGGTCGGTGGAGCACGGTGGCGCCCGCGACCGACGGCGGTGCGGCGTCGAGGCTGACCACGACGTAGTCCGCAGGGGAGGGATCCATCGCCGCGACGGCGTGCGCCTGGCGCTCGAGATGGCGCTCGCGCCCGCGCACGATGGTCGCGACGGCGACCCTCACTCACACCACCTCGCGCACCGTGGCGGCCAGGCGACGCGCGCCGCCTCCGTCGTGCAGCAGCGCCCAGCGCCCGGTATCGCGGGCCTCCGCGGCAGCCAGGAGCGCCGGCCACTCGTGCGCCGCGGGCCAGGCGTGACGAACCTCGGCAACCCCGAGGCGGCGGAGCGCCTCGGCCTGGTGGAGCTGCTCGTCGAACGGTCGCGCCTGCGGCAGGCAGACGTAGGGGCGACGTGACGTGGCGATCTCGGCCACGACGTTGGCACCCGCGCTGCCGACGACGACGCTGCTCTGGGCGAGCAGCCGCGCGACATCGGCCCGCGCCCCGTGCGCGACGACGTTCGGAGCGTGCGCCTCGACCGGGCCGGCGATGTGCCAGGTGCGCTGCGGCGTGGCGCCGGCAGCTTCGAGCACCTGGGCGGCGGTGATCTCGTGGCCGCCCGCGCCGAGGACGAGCAGGACGTCGCCCACGGGCCCGGAGGGGACGCCGCGCGCGGGCGACGACGCGTCGAAGCGGGAGATCGCGCCGACGAAGCGGGTCGTCGCCTCGGGGAGCCGGTCCTCGTCGAGGTGCGTCGCCGCCGTCCACGGCGCGACGACCGCGGCGGCCTGCGCGTAGGCGAGGGCATGCGGTGCGTCCGTCCGGCGGCCGCGCTGGGCGACGATCACGACCCTCACGCCGTGCAGCCGGGCCAGCAGGGCGACCTCGACCGACACGTCGACCACCATCACGTCGGGCCGGGCGGCGGCGATCCACGCGGCAATCGCCGCCATCCGCTCGCGCAGGCCGTCGTGACCGAGCGGGACCCAGTGCAGCGTGCCGTTCGCCGTCGCGTCGACGGGACGCGCGGACAGATCCGCGGGAAGCACCAGGTGGTCGCAGTCGAGCTTCGCCACCGCCTCGAGGCTGCTCAGCGCGACCACATCGCCGTCGAGGTGCTCGAGCGTCGCACGCAGGCGCGCGAGATGCCCGGCACCGTGGTGGTGGACGTACCAGCCGACGATCACAGCGAGTGCAGCGCCACCGGCGCTGTCTGCCCCGAGGTGATCGTGTCGTAGAGCTCCTCATAGCCCTCGCCCATCACGTCGAGGCCGAGCTGCGCCACCGCGTGCGCCCGGACCCCGGCGCGCGGAAGCTCGCCGGCCCGGCTGATCGCCGCCGCGAGCGCACGGACGTCCCCGGGAGCGGCGAGGCAGCCTGCCGTCGGTACGACGACCGTCGTCAGCCCGCCCTGGGCGAAGGCCGCGACCGGGGTCCCCGTGGCGATCGCCTCCGCCGCGGCGAGGCCGAAGGGCTCCTCCCAGCTCGGCGTCATCAGCGCGACCCGGCTGGCGCCCATCAGCCCGGCGAGGTCTGCGTGCCCGAGATGGCCCGCGTAGGTGACGTCGTTGCCGAGCCGGTGGGTGATCTCGCGATCCCAGTAGTCGCCGTCGACGATCGGGCCCGCGAGCCGCAGCGGGACTCCCGCCATCCTCGCGGCGTCGATCGCCATGTGCGGCGCCTTCTCCGGGACCATCCGCCCGCACCACACCGCGGCCTCGCCACCGGGTCCGGGGGTCCACACGTCGAGGTCGACGCCGTTGCAGACGACGTCCTCGATCACGGCGACCTCGCGCCACATCCGCGCCGTCGCGTGCGAGACCGCCGAGAGCCAGGGAACGGGCCCCGGGCGAGCCCGCAGGGCGGACTCCAGCCAGGGCGTCGGCGGCGTGTGGAGCGTGAGCAGCGACGGCATCGGCAGCAGCGGCGCCATCGCGACCGGGAGGTAGTGCAGGGAGTTGCTGTGCAAGAGATCGAAGCCGTCCTCGTCGGCGCAGAGCTCGAGCATCAGCCGCTGGTAGGCGTGGTGCGCGTCCATGAACTCGGGCGCGGGCATCGAGATGTCGTTGCGGGCAGCGGTGCTCAACGGGGACGAGAGCGCGAGATCGCGCACCTCGACTCCGGGCACTCGGGTTCCCGGGGGCGCGAAGAGCACGACGTCGTGGCCGCGCTCGCCGAGCCAGCGCGCCAGGTACCACGTGAACGACTCCACGCCCCCGGCGAACGGCGGGGCGATCGGCGCGACGTGGTGGCCGACGAGCCCGATCCTCATCGGCGCCGCCCTGCGGCCGGCGACCCGAGGTCCGGACGCCGCCGCGAGGCGGCACGGGGGATGCGCGTGAAGCTGTGGCAGAGGGGATCCATGTTGTGGTCGCGGTGGCACTACCCAGACGGGGGTCAGCTCCACCCGCCGAGGTAGGACTCGAGATCGGGCTCCGCAACGACCGGCTCGAGCCAGTCGGCGCGCTCGCGCAGCCTCGGGAAGAGCCCCTCGGCGCCCCACCGCTCGGCGCGCGCCGTGGCGCGTCGCGACGCCACGCGCACGAGCGTCAAGCCGTCGCGGTCGGTCAGCTCGATCGACCCGAGCGCGTCGGAGCCGATGCGGTCCACGGCGGCGCGCAAGCCCTCGGTGCGGACGCGCACCAACCGCTCGACGTGCACGACGACGCGGACGCGGAGCAGCCGAGCCGTGGCCAGGCCGGACGACGCCACCACCCGCGGCTCTCCCGAGAACGTCGCGGCGACCGCGTCGGGCACCACCACGGTCGCCTCGGGCAGCGCGACCAGGAGCGTGTCGACGCACAGGTAGGCAGCCGCCGCCGAGGGCGCGCCCGACACGTGGGCGAGCACGTCGCCGATGCCGGTGCGCACGGCGCGCCCTCGCGACCCCACCACCGGGATGGCATCCGCGAGGCGCAGGGTCTCGCAGTTCTTCGCGGCGCACCGACGCTCGTCCTCGGCACTCCGGCCGGACCAGTCCGGCCCGTCGTGCCACGCCAGCGCATCGGGCACGTGGGCGAGCACCGCGCCCGCCAGCCAGGCCCGGTAGGCCCACTCCCAGTCCTCGCCGCCGTACTCGCCGAAGCGCTCGTCGAACCCGCCGACCCGGTCGTAGAACCAGCGGCTGCACGCCATCACCGCGCTGATCACGTAGCGGTAGGAGCGGTCGTCGGCCGCCAGCAGGTTCCCGCTGCGCCGGTAGCCGTCCTGGAGCCAGACGGGTGCCTGGAGCTCGACCGTCGGGGCGACGGCCTCGATCGGGTCGGTCACCCGGGCCCGCGACAGGTCGGCGTGCGCGCGGCGGGCGACCGTCACCGCCTCGGGGGCGATCGCCGGCATGCGGGTGAGACGCTGCACGTACTCGGGCTCGGGCGTCGTGTCGGCGTCGAGGAAGCAGAGGACGTCGCCGCGCGCGCGGCGCGCGCCGAGATTGCGGGCCGCGGCGGCGCGGAAGCCGAGGTCCTCCTGGCGCAGCAGCGTCACGCCGTCGGGCACCTCGGGCAGCTCGGGCGACCCGTCGTCGACGACGATCACCTCGAGGCGGTCGGCCGGATGGGACTGCCGCGCCAGGGCGGCGAGCGTGCGGGTGAGCTGGGGCTGCTGGCGGTAGTGGACGACGATCACCGAGACGGACGGCGGAGCGTCCGGCCAGATGCCGTCGAGGAGATCCCAGCGGTTGCCGGGCACCGTGCGCCCGGGCGGCGGATCTCCGTCCTCGGTGCGCGGGGTCACCAGGCCACGTCGTCCGTCCACCACGCGACGTACGCCGCCGCCACGTCCTGCAGACTGGGGCCGGTCGTGGCGTCGTCCTCACACCAGGTGGAGCCGGGGGCGCCCCGGGCGCGGTCGATGGCGTCCGCGAGACCTTCGGAGGCGTAGAGCGTCAGGGTCCCGGGGCGCAGCGCCGCCATCTCCCGCGAGTAGCGGGTGTCGGGCACGAGCGGCCGGCGCCCGGCGGCGACCCAGGTGACGATCGATCCGGAGGCCGAGACGTGCTGGTGTGCGGCGACGGCCACCGAGGCGCGACGGCAGCGCTCGAGCATCGTCGCCTCGTCGAGGAAGCCGGTCACGGTGAAGCGGACGCCGAGCCGCGCCGCGTCGTCGACGATCGTTCCGAGCTCCGCCTCGTGGCCCGCCGAGGCGCGGCCGAGCGCCGTCACGCCGAGCCCGTCGGCGGACGGCCGGCCGGCAGCGACGAGCGCCGCCACCGCCGCGATCACCTCGGCGTGCCCCTTTCCGGGGTAGACGAAGCCGACGAGGGCCACCTCGTCGTCCGGGGTCGCGCGCTGGGCGCTCGCAGGCCGCACGTCGACGGGCAGGGGGATGACGACGGGCTCGACGGGCCGCACCACGTCGCGCAGCAGTGCCGCCTCGTGCTCGCTGCTCACGACGATGCCCTTGCTGGCACGGACCACGCGCCGATAGCAGTCGATGCGACGGGCCAGGCTGGCGGGTCGGTCAGACGCCTGCGGGAGGTCATGGAGGGTCGCCGTGACCGGCACGCGGGCAGCGAGGCCCTCGATGCGTCGCGCCGCGTCGGCGGGGTCGTCCCCCCAGATCCGGTCGGTGAAGTGAAGGTGCAGCCGGCCCGAGCCCGTGAGCGCCGCCTCGCCGCCGGGCGCACGGGCACCGTCCAGCGAAACGTCGCCGCCCAGGTGGGTACCCACCGCCGCGGCGATCTCGCGGGCGTAGCGGACGACCCCGTGGCGGTGCTCGCCGTAGACGACCTGCCGCGGCACGTCGCAGGCGCCGGCCCGCGTCACGCGAGGCCGAGCAGCCGGAGGGCGTCGGCGTGCCGAGCCAGGCCGGCGTCGACTGCGTCCGGGTGCTGCTCGTACCAGCGCAGGTGTGCCTCGCGGACCTGCCCGGCCTCGACGTTCGCCCCGTGGACGATCCAGTCGTCGCGGGGCTCGGCGTCGAGGCCGAACGCCTCGATGACGGCCGCGGCCCACGGTGCGTGGACGGCGCTCAGCAGCGGGCGCCCGGGGTCGAGCCCGTGGCCGGGCAGCCCCAGCCATTGGCGGACGCGGGCTGCCAGCTCCATCCAGATCGGGTTGCCCGGATGGTTGAGCGTGCGCATCAGCTCGAAGCTGGGCGCGTCGAAGAGGTCGGAGACGACGACCGTGTCGTGGGCGGCCTCGCGCGTGCGCAGCGCGACGAGCGAGAGCGCCGCGATGGCGAGCACGGCCTCGGTCCCGAGCGGCGTGTCGGCCACCGTGAGACCCGACCGGCGTGCCGCCGCCTCGGTCAGCACGCGGAGGTCGTGGTACTCGACCACGGGCGGCGCGAGCCCCGGATCGCTCGGCGGCCGGATGATGGCGTGCGTCGGGTAGAGCCCGGCGAAGCGGATGACGGGCACCCGCACGACGCCCGCCCCCTCGCCGAGCCGGGCGGCGAGCTGGTTCGTGCCGAGCGGCAGACCGCGGTAGAAGTCGCGGACGGGCTGGGACACCAGCGTCTGCGCGCGGCCGAGCCAACGCTCGACGTGAGGCAGGTCGGACGCGACGAGCTCGTGGACGGGGGGCATCTGCACCGTGGCGAGCCCGCCGCCGTCGAGCACGCAGCGCAGCGACTCGGCCTGGCAGTTGCCCCAGACAAGGGCGACCGGGTCGTCGGAGCCGAGGGGGCGAAGGCCGTAGAACACGCCGTAGTGCCAGGCGCGGGCGTCGGGCTCGGATCCGTCCGCCGGGGCAGCGCTCAGCATCGAGATCCAGTGCTTATGATGGCCGCGAGTTTGTGACCGAGCGCGCCCCGACCACGAAACGGTCGCCCCCGATCCGCATCGCCTCCGTGCCTGCCGCGCACCCGTACGTCCAGCACCTCGGCAGCCACGGCGTCGTGCGCCTCGCCGACCCGTCTCTGCTCGGTGCGCCGCCCGGACGATGGTGGCCGCCCGTCATGGTCGATCCGATCTGGATCGAAGCGCACGCCGCCGACTTCGACGTCATGCACCTGCACTTCGGCACCGAGTCGTTCGCTCCCGAGCACCTCGTCGACACCGTCGCGGCCCTGCGCCGGGCGGGTCGCCCGCTCGTGTACACGGTTCACGACCTCCAGAACCCGCAGCTCGGCGAGCAGACGGCGCACGTCGCCCACCTCGACGTGCTCGTCGCCCAGGCCGACGCGCTGATCACCCTGACGCCCGGCGCCGCGGCGGAGATCCAGCGGCGCTGGGGACGGACGGCCGACGTGGTCGAGCACCCGAACCTCTTCGCCCTCGACGCCGAGCCACCCGTCGGACAGCGCCAGGCGCCGTTCGTCGTGGGCCTGCACCTGCGCGACCTGCGCCCGAACGTCGACGGCGTCGGTGCGACGCGAACGCTGCTCGCCGCCGTCGCGGCACTCCGCGCGACCGGAGCCGACGTCGTCGCGCGCATCGAGCTGCACGACCGTGTGCGCGACCGGGCAGCACGAGCCGAGCTGCGGCGCCGGTGCGCCGACGTCGCCTTCGTGACGCTCACCGAACGATCCCGACCCTCCGACGCCGAGCTCGCCGCGTCCCTTGCCGACCTCGACGTCTCGACGCTGCCCTACTCGCACGGAACGCACTCCGGCTGGGTCGAGCTCTGCTGGGATCTCGGCGTCCCCGTCGCGGCCCCGGAGGTCGGGTACGCCGCCGAGCAGCACGCGGACCCGGACTTCTTCGCCGCGTTCACCGGTGGCTCGCCGACATCGCTGACAGGCGCCCTCACGGGCCTCCTCGGGCTCGACGACGCTGCTGCGTGGCGCGCTCGGCCCCGTCCGGGATCGCAGACCCGCCGCGCCCTGCAGGTGCAGCGGAGCACGGACCGCCGGGCGCAGCGTCGTCGCATCGCCGACGCGCATCTTGCGATCTACCGCCGGATCCTGCGTCGCCCGGTCGGCTGAGCCCCGGCGGGGGAGGTTGCGGGCGCATGGAGCGCAAGAAGTCGCTTCTGGAACCTGCTGACCCTCGACGGCACCCCCCACGACGCTCACGGCCGCCTGACGATCACCAGGACCGTCGTGACCGCGAAGGCGATGACGCCGTAGCTCGCGGCTTGCCCGGTGTTCGGCGCGCCGAGCAGCACGGCCAGCAGGGTGACGGCGATAAACGCGCCGAGGACGAGCAGCAGGTCAACGCGCACGGGCGTGGCTCTCCAGGACGGAGACGAGGGTCGGGACGTCCGCGCCGGCGGGCTCGGCCTCGAGCCGGCGTGCGGCGGCGCGTGGGCCGCCCGAGGCGCGCAGGCCGCGCTCCCCGTGCTCGGCGGCGAAGTCGGCCAGGGCACTCGCGCGGCGCTTGTCGCGCCGGGTCGCGGGCAGGTCGAGCGTGTCGCGGTGCGCGTCGAGCGCGCCGACGAGGTCGTCCATCCCGCGGACGGGGGAGACGGAGGAGACCGCGACGACGCGCGTCCTGCGCTCGCCGACCGAGCGCAGCGCGGCGGCGAGGTCGCGGCGGGCGCGCATCGCGACATCGCCGAGATCGGCCTTGGTCACCACGAGGACGTCGGGGACCTCCATGATCCCGGACTTCAGGAACTGCAGGGCGTCGCCCGAGCCGGGCTGCACGATGACCGCCACGGTGTCGGCGACGTCGGCGACCGCGACCTCGGACTGGCCGACGCCGACGGTCTCGATGACCACCACGTCGAAGGCGGCCGCGAGCGCGTGCGCCGCGGCGCGGGTGGCCGGGGCGAGGCCGCCGAGGCGCCCGCCGGCGGCGGTCGAGCGGATGAACGTCCCGGGATCGGTCGGGTCGAAGACGATCCGTGCGCGGTCGCCGAGCAGCGCGCCGCCCGTGAGCCGCGAGGACGGGTCGACGGCGAGCACCGCGACCGTGCGCCCGGCGCAGCGCCAGGTGCGCACGAGCTCGGAGAGCAGGGAGGACTTGCCGACGCCGGGCGGCCCGGTGACCCCGACGACGTGGCCGCGCGCCTCGCCGCCGAGCGCTGCGGGGGCGACGCCGTGCAGCAGTGCCGCGATCTCCGAGCGGGCGGCGTCCGAGCGATTCTCGACGAGGTTGAGCACCGCGGGCGCCGCGGCGAGGTCCCCGGCCCGCAGCCGCTCGGCCAGCTCCGCCCCGGACGCCGGCGGGCGGACCCGCGAGCCGCTGAGCGCCGACTGGCTTCGACCGCTTCGAAGCTCGCCGGCACTCGGCGCCTCGTGACCGGCCGGGGTCACGCGGTGGCCGCGACGCCGTTCGCCTCGGCCACCACCGTGACGATCGCGGCCATGATCCTCGTCAGGTCGAAGTCCTTGGGGGTGTAGACCGCCGCGACGCCCGCGGCCTTGAGCGGTGCCACGTCGGCCTCGGGGATTATCCCGCCGACCACCACGGGCGCCTCGACGCCGCGCGCGCGCAGCGCCTCGACCACGTCGGGGATCAGCGAGTTGTGCGAGCCGCTGAGGATCGAGAGGCCGACGACGTGCACGCCCTCCTGCTCGGCGCTGGCGGCGATCTGCCCCGGCGTCAGGCGGATGCCCTCATAGACGACGTCCATGCCGACGTCGCGCGCGCGCACCGCGATCTGCTCCGCGCCGTTGGAGTGGCCGTCGAGGCCCGGCTTGCCGACGAGGATCTTGATGCGGCGGCCGATGAGCTCTGACACGCGCTCGACCTCCTCGCGAACGGCCTCGATCTCCTCCGTGGCACATTGGACGGAGGCTGTTCCCTCGCCGACGCCCGTGGGGGCGCGGAACTCGCCGAAGCTGTCGCGCAGCGCCTGGGACCACTCGCCGGTGGTGGCGCCCGCGCGCGCGGCGGCGAGCGTCGCCTCCATGATGTTCTCGTCGCCCGCGGCGGCGGCTCGGAGGCGCTCGAGCGCGGCCTCGACCGCGGCGGTGTCGCGCTGCGCGCGCCACGCGGTCAACGCATCGACGGCCTCCTGCTCCACCGCGGGGTCGACGGTCATGATCGAACCCCCTTCTGAGGGCATCAAGGGGCTCGGCTCGCTCTCGGTGTACCTGTTGATCCCGACGACGACCTGCTCACCGGCCTCGATGCGCCGGATGCGCTCGCGGTGGCTCTCCACGAGCGCGGCCTTCATGTAGTCCACCCCGGCCACGGCACCGCCGTGCTCGGCGACCACGGCCATCTCTACGCGCGCACCCTCGAGCAGCTCGGCGACCAGGCCGTCCATGACGACGGAGCCCTCGAAGACGTCTGGGTACTCGAGCACGTCGGACTCGTAGGCGAGCACCTGCTGCATGCGCAGCGCCCACTGCTGGTCCCACGGGCGCGGCAGGCCGAGCGCCTCGTTCCAGGCCGGCAGCTGGACGGCGCGGGCGCGCGCGTTGCGGCCGAGCGTGACGGCGAGCATCTCCAGGACGATGCGCTGCACGTTGTTCTCGGGCTGCGGCTCGGTGAGGCCGAGCGAGTTGACCTGCACGCCGTAGCGCAGGCGCAGGTGCTTGGGATCGGTGACGCCGTACCGCTCGCGGCCGAGCTCCTCCCAGAGGACGCCCATGGCGCGCAGCTTCGCGTGCTCCTCGATGAACCGGACGCCTGCGTTGACGAAGAACGAGATGCGGCCGAAGACCGCGCCCATCCGCTCCTGCGGGACGCGCGCGCGGACGCCGTCGAGCACCGCGATCGCGTTGGCCATCGCGTAGGCGATCTCCTGCACGGGCGTCGCTCCCGCCTCCTGCAGGTGGTAGGAGCAGATGTTGATCGGGTTCCACTTCGGGACCTCCTCGACCGTGTAGGCGATCATGTCCGCGATCAGCCGCATCGACGGCGCCGGCGGGAAGGCGTACGTGCCGCGCGCCAGGAACTCCTTGATGATGTCGTTCTGGGTCGTGCCCGAGAGCGCCGCCGCCTCGAAGCCCTGCTCTTCGGCGGCCACGATGTAGAGCGCCAGCATCCAGGCGGCGGTCGCGTTGATCGTCATCGACGTGTTCATCACGTCTAGCGGGATGCCGTCCATCAGCGCCGCCATGTCGCCGCGGTGGGCGACCGGCACGCCGACCTTGCCGACCTCGCCCCGGGCGAGCTCGTGGTCGGCGTCGTAGCCCGTCTGGGTCGGCAGGTCGAAGGCCACCGAGAGCCCGGTCTGGCCCTTGGCGAGGTTCGAGCGGTACAGCGCGTTGGACTTCTTCGCCGTCGAGTGCCCCGCGTAGGTGCGCATCATCCAGGGGCGGTCGCGCTCGGGCAGGCGGTGGCTCATGCCGGCGATTCTACGTCGCGAGGCGCTCGCCCGACCGCCCGATAGCCTGCTCGCGGTGAACTCCGTACACGCGATGCCTGACGGTGACGGGATCGTCGAGATCGACCTCGAGCACTGCGGGGTGCCGCGCGCGATCTGCGCGTTCGTCCACCCGGCGGCGGGCTGGATCGTCGACCCCGGTCCCGAGTCGACGGCGCAGACGCTGCTGGCCGCCCTGCCGGAGGGCTGGTCGCCCGAGCGGATCCTGCTCACCCACATCCACTTCGACCACGCCGGCTCCACGGGCCGGCTGCTCGAGCGCTTCCCCGAGGCGGAGGTGTGGGTGCACGAGATCGGCGCGCCGCACCTCGTCGACCCGACGCGGCTGGTCGCCAGCGCGACGAAGATCTACGGCGACCGCTTCGAGCGGCTCTGGGGGAGGGTCATGCCCGTCCCCGAGGCCAACGTGCGCGTGCTGCGCGGCGAGGAGTCGATCGACGGCTGGGAGGTCGCCTACACGCCTGGCCACGCGCGCCACCACGTCTCCTACCTCCACTCGGGGAGCGAGACCGCGTTCTGCGGCGACGTCGCCGGCGTGCGGATCCTCGACGGCCCCGTCTTTCCGCCCACGCCGCCGCCGGACATCGACGTCGATGCCTGGCAGGCCTCGATCAAGCGCCTGGAGGCCTGGGAACCGAAGGCCCTCGCGGTCACGCACTTCGGGCGCTTCTCAGACGTCGAGAGCCAGCTTCAGTCGCTGCGCAGCACCCTCGACGAGTTCGCCGGCCTCGCGCGAGATCTCGACGCCGCCGGCTTCGAGGCCGCGGTCAGGACGTGGGTCACCGAGCGGACCAGTGGCAAGCTCTCCCAGGCCGCCTACGAGCAGGCCAACCCGCCCGCGACGCTCCACGCCGGGCTGGCGCGGTACTGGGCCAAGCGCGCGGGAACCACGGAGGCACCGTGAGCCAGACGATCGAGAGGCCGCGCGTCGGCGGGCCGGGCACGGGCCTCGGCGGCGCCTGGAACGTGATCGTCAAGAACGACGACCACAACACCTTCGACGGCGTCGCCGGTGCGCTGGCGCGCCACATCCCCGGCATGGACCTCAACGGCGGCTTCGCGATGGCCGAGCGCATCCATCGCTCCGGCCTGGCGATCGTCTGGACCGGCCACAAGGAGTTGGCCGAGCACTACTGGGAGCTGCTGCGCGGGGAGGGCTTGACGATGGCCCCCCTCGAGCAGAGCTAGGCCGCGAGCGCCCGGCCACGACGCACGCACCGTGGCGCCGGCTCGCGGCGGCGAACTCAGGCCGCGGAGTCGAGGTCGCCCGAGGCGACGAGGCTCGGCATGGAGCCCTCGGCGGAGACGTCCATCGCCGAGTAGAGCACGGGCACCTGATACCAGCCGGAGTGCAGCGTGCGGAAGCGGGTCATCTCCGGCCCGTCCCAGAAGGCGACCCACTGCGCCTTGGTCTCGAAGTCCGAGACGTGCGTGAACTTGTAGCGGTCGTCTTGGGAGCGGTAGACGGCGTAGTGGACCGCCCCGTAGCGCAGGGCGATCGGTGCGATCTCGGCGAGCGCCGCCTCGAGCTTGTCGGGGCGGAACGCCGTGGCGTACCAGGGGAGATGCACGGAGTACATCGGCGGTCAGGCTCCCACTTCGGCGTGGATGGCGCCCGGGCCCTCGGCGGTGCGGCCCTGGCCCTCCTCGGTGGCGCCGACGAGGATGGCGATCTTGCCCGAGTGCTTGTTGTCGCGCATGAGCTGGTGGGCCTCCGCGACGCCGTCGAAGCCGAGCGTGCGCCACAGCACCGGGCGGACCTGCCCGTTCTCGATCAGCTCGTTGGCCTTCGTGCACTCGTAGGCGTTGGCGAAGTGCGAGCCGAGGATCTCCTTCTGCTTCATCCACAGGTAGCGCACGTCGAAGTCGAGGTTGAAGCCCGTGGTGCCCGCGCAGATGACGACCTTGCCGAACGGCTTGACCGTCAGCACCGAGGTCGGGAACGTCTGCGTCCCGACGTGCTCGAAGACGACGTCGGGCGCGTCGCCGACGATCTCCGTGACCGCCTTGCCGAAGGCGCGCGAGGCCTTGAAGCGCTCCTTCTCCTCCGCGCCGGTCTGCGGCGGGGTGGAGCGCATCATGCCCTTGAACTCGTTGCGGTCGATGAAGCCCTTCGCCCCGAGCTGCATCACGAGCTCGCCCTTCTCGGCGCTGGAGACGACGCCGACGCTCTCGGCGCCGGCCGCCGCGCAGATCTGCGTGGCGAAGACGCCCAGGCCGCCGGCGGCGCCCCAGATGAGCACCTTCGAGCCGGCCCTGATCTGCGCGCGGGTGATGAGCATGCGCCAGGCGGTGAAGTAGACGAGGCCGTAGGACGCGGCCTCCTCCCAGGAGAGCGCCTGCGGCTTGGGCAGCAGCTGCTGCGCCTGGACCTTCGTGAACTGCGCGAAGGAGCCCCAAGTGGTCTCGTAGCCCCAGATCCGCTGCGAGGGGGCGGCCATGGGATCCAGGCCGTGGACCTCGACGTCCTCGTAGGAGGCCTGGTTGCAGTGGACGACGACCTCGTCGCCGACCTTCCACCGCGTGACCCCCGGGCCGACCTTCCAGACGACGCCCGAGGCGTCCGACCCACCGATGTGGTGCCCGAACTCCGGGTGGTCGCCGTACTTCATGACCGAGACGGGCTCGCCGAGGGCCGCCCACACGTTGTTGTAGTTGACGCCGGCGGCCATGACGCGCACGATGACCTCGAACGCCGCGGGCTCCGGGACGTCGACCTCCTCGATCTCGAAGGCGTCCTTCGGCTCGCCGAAGCGCTCGGGCCGGATGACCCATGCGGCCATCGTCTTGGGGAGCTCTCCGGGCTCGGTGTCCACGGTTGCGACGTCTGTGAGATCGGCTGCCATCTGGCGCCGGATCCTACCGGCTCAACTCCTGAAGAAGCCGTTTCGCACGAAGTAGACGGCCAGCAGGGCGCCCGCGAGCAGCAGGCCGCCGATGCCGAACACGAGGAAGTCGCTGAGGGTGCTGATCGAGTCGACCATCCAGCCGAAGTTCATCCCGAAGAAGCCGGTCACGACGGAGAGCGGCAGGAAGATCGTGGAGATGAGCGTGAGGCGCTCGGTGACGGCGTTGACCCGCTCGGAGACCGCTGAGGCGTGCAGGTCGAGTGCGCCCGAGAGCTGGTCGCGGTTGGTCTCCACGGTGTCGGCGATGCGGATCAGGTGGTCGTGGATGTCACGGAAGTAGTCGTGGGCCTCGTCGCCGCTGAGGCCGGGCAGGCGGTCGAGGGTGCTGCCGGCCTGGGCGAACATGTCGCGCTGGGGCACCACGACGCGGCGGATCCTCCCCAGGCGGCGACGCATCGTGAGGATGTCCGCGCGGATTCCGGCGTCGGAGTACTCCACCGCCTTGTCCTGCAGGTCCTCGATCTCCTCGCCGATCTCGTGCAGGTTGGGCAGGAAGGAGTCGGTGAGAGCGTCGAGCACGCGGTAGATCGCCTCCTCCTCGGACTGCTCGTCGACTTGGGCGAGGCGCTCGTGAGCGGCGGCCAGGGTGCTGCAGTGGCCGCGGCGCAGCGTGACGATCGCCTGGCCGGTGATGTAGACGTGGATCTCCACGAGGTCGCGGCCGTCCATGCCGAAGTAGACGAGCAGGACGTGGTCGCCGTAGTCGTCGACCTTGGGCCGCTGGCCGAACTCGCGGGAGTCCTCCATCGCCAGCTCGTTGAAGGCGAACAGCTCACCGAGCTGCTGCACCGCCTCGTCGTCGGTGGAGTGGAGGTCGAGCCAGAAGAACTCTCCGCGCTCGCGCAGCTCGGCGATGGCCTCGGCGTCCAGGGAAGTGAGCGAGCGCACGGCCGGGGACTACGGCTGCAGCAGCTCGTTCTGGGCGCTCGCACGCCGCGCGCCGACCGCGAGCACGGCGGGGGCGATGCCGTTGCCCTGCACCTTCACGGTCACCTTGCCGGACCTCTTGATGTCTGCCTTCAGCGTCGCCGTGTCGCCCGGGTTGATCGGGCCGGTCTGCTGGGTGAATCCGGCCTCGCTGCCGGCGGACTCGAACGTGATCTCCTGGGCCGCACCCGTCTGGTTGGCGATGACCAGGCTGACGGGTCCCGCGCCGAAGCGCTTGGGGGAGACCGACACCTCGTCCTTGCTGATGGTTGCGGTCAGCACGATCGGTGACGGGGGCCGCGGATCGTTGGAGTAGCTCTTCTCCTCACCGCACCCGGTGGCGAGCAGCGTGGCAGCAGCCGTCGCGAGCGCGGCGATCCTTCGCATGTGTCGACCCTTGCTCTCCATTCCCACACGGCGAGGCGCCGAAGGGCGCCTCGCGGCAACCCTAACCGGAAACCGATACGACGCGCCGTCGCGCCACGCGGCGGGGCCGCCGAGCGGCGCCGCGGCGCCGCTCAAGCGGCGGGCGCCTCGTCGGCGGCGAGCTGCACCGCCGCGCGCTCGCCCGCGATCTCGCGCAAGTCGGTCTGGAGGTGCTCCCACTCGGCGCGCTCGGCCTCGTCGTAGGCGATGCCGTCGAGGTCGACCAGGTTCTCCCGGTAGGTCCCCCAGGCGTGGCGGGCGCGCAGCTCCAGCTCGGCGAGCCGGGAGCCTTCGTGGGTGGCAGACGACGTCATGGCGGTTCCTCCTGTGCGCAGCGGACGGGTGACCTGCAGCCCGACCGTAGGGAAGGCCCCGGTCGGCATCGCCGCGGCACGGGGTGCAAGCCGCGCTGCAGTCCGTCTGACGCGCTCGGTAGAACACACGTTCGATGCTGACGACCGCCCCCCTGCGCACCGCGGAGTACCTCGTCGTCGACACGGAGACGAACGGGAGGTCGGGCCCGGAGTGCGAGCTGACCGAGGTCGGCGCGGTGCTCGTAGGGGGCGGGGAGCTGCACGAGCGGTGGGAGACGCTCCTGGCCGTCCGGGCGCCGCTCGGCCGTGGCATCCAGCGCTTCACGCAGATCTCGCAGGCGATGGTCGACGAGGCGCCGCCGGCCGAGGCGATGCTCCCCGACCTCGCCGCGCTGCTCGACGGACGCGTGCTCGTCGCGCACTCCGCGCAGTTCGACGTCCGCGTGCTGCGGCAGGCCTTCGTCCGTGAGGGCCTGGCCTGGCCCGAGCCGCCCGTGCTGTGCACCGTGTCGCTCGCCAGGCGCCTCGCGCCCCTGGCCCGCCAGCGCAAGCTCGGCCCGCTGGCCGAGCACCTCGGCATCGAGGTGGGGGTGACCCACCGCGCGCTGGCCGACGCGGAGACCTGCGCGCGCGTGTTCTGCGCCCTGCTGCCGCGCCTCTGCGCGCACGCCACGACGCTGGGCGACGCGTGGGAGCTGCTCAAGCCGTCACGACCGCGGCGCGCCCGCGCGGGGGCGACCGACGGCGGTCGCAGCCTGCGCGGCGTGCGCCGGCGCACGCTCGACACGTCGCATCTCCCGCGCGAGCCCGGCGTCTACATCTTCCGCAACGCCGCCGGGCAGCCGCTCTACGTCGGCAAGTCGGTCGACGTGAGAGCCCGGGCGCGCGCGCACTTCGCCCCGAGCTCACCCGACTCGGACTGGGTGGCGCAGGCGGAGGTCGTCGAGTACGAGACGACGGCCTCGGAGCTCGGAGCGCTGCTGCTCGAGCACCGGCGGGTCGGCGAGCTCAAGCCGCCGGGCAACGCGCGCCTCAAGCAGGTCGACACGCACGTCTGGCTGCGCTGCCGGCTGGACATCGCGTTCCCGATCCTCGAGGTCGCCGACGCGCCCGCGGCGGGCCGTGCGGTCAACATCGGGCCGCTGCACAGCAAGCACGCCACGCTCGAGCTCGTGGAGCAGCTCAACTCGCTCTTCGGCCTGCGCCACTGCGGGCGCGCACTGCCCCGGCGGGAGTGGCCGAGCGTTTACGGGCAGATGGGTCGCTGCCTCTCGCCGTGCCTGCGTGACCTCGACCCCAACGCCTACCGCGGGCGGCTGGACCAGGCGCTGGCGCTCGTGGGCGGCGGGGACGCCGGGCGCCCGCTGCTGGCGCACGTCGAGCGCCAGATGCACGCGGCCGCTGCGGAGCGGGCCTACGAGCGCGCAAGCTGGCTGCGGCGCCGGGGTGAGCGGCTGCGCGAGCTGCTCGAGAAGCTCGGGACGGCGGTCGAGGCGTTGCACGCGCATCCGCGGCTCGTGCTGGCCGAGCACCCGGACGGGCGCCGCGCCGACGCGGTCTTCCTCGTGGGCGGGCGCGTCGTCGAGTGGGGCGAGGTCCATGGCGCGGACGAGCTGGGGGTGAGGACGCAGCGGGCGCTGAGCTGCTTGCCGCGGCCGACCGAGGTTCCGTCGCTGACGGCTCAGGAGGCGGCGGCGGCACGGATCGCCACGGGCTGGATCGCGCGCGAGGAGCCGCGCGAGCTCGCGCTGCGGCCGGCGCCGGACGCAGCGCGGGTGGCGCGGTTCCACCAGCGCGTGCTCGGGGAGCGGGAGTCAGGCGACAGATCAGGCGAAGGGAAGCTCGACGACGGCCGCTTCGTCCGCGCCGGCGACCGCCACGGTCGCGCCCGGCTCGACCTCACGGCGCACGAGCGCGAGGGCGATCCAGCCGAGCTCGGGGTGCTCGAGCGCTGAGGAGAGCGTGCCGACCGCCTTGCCTGCGGCCGACGTCAGTGCGGCGCCGTCCTTCGCAGGTCCCGCCAGACGCAAGCCGCGGAGGTGGCGGTTCGGCTTGCCGCGCCAGTGCAGCCGCGCGACGGTCTCCTGGCCGACGTAGCAGCCCTTCGTGAAGCTCACGGCGCGCTCGTTGAGCCCCGCCTCCTGCGGGATGACGCCGTCGTCGAGGTCGACGCCGTAGCGCGGGCGGCCCGAGGCGACGCGCACGGCCTCGGCCGCCGCCTCGGTCACGGCCTGCGCGCCCGCCTCGAGCAGTGCGGCGCGGACGCCTTCGCCGTCCTCGGCGGCGCAGAGGACGTCGACGCCGACGTCTGTTGCGATCGCGCGCGCAGGCGCTCCGCCGAGGGTCGTAGCGACGTGGAGGTGCTCCTCGAAGGGCAGCTGCGCAGCTCCTGCGACGCCGCGCGCGGTCGGGCCGACGAGCGAGAAGAGCGCCTCCTGGAGCGTCCGCTTGTGCAGCTCGGCCTGCCAGCCGATCGCCGCACGTCGCAGCTGGTCGAAGAGCGCCTGCAGCGCGACGCGCTCGCAGTCGAGGTGCAGCTCGGGAGCGTCCCCGCCGATCCGCAGGATGCGCAGGTCTCCGAGCATCTTGCCCTTGTTGGTCAGCAACGCGGCGTAGCAGCCGTGACCCTGTTCGAGGGCCTCGACCTCGTTGGTCACCTGCCCCGACAGCAGCCCGGCCGCCTCACTTCCCGTGAGCGCGAGCTTGCCGCGTTCGGAGCGGTCGACCAGGCCGCAGGCCGTCGTCAGGACGGCGTGCGGTGCCTGCGTTCCCGAGACCATGTCCCCGACGGTAGCGAGCGCCCCACCCGCCGCCACACGCGTCCACGTCGGCTGGGGCGCGAGCGAGCGCCGGATACCCTCCCGCCATGGCCCTCGCCGACACCTACGCCGCGATCGTCGAGTCGCTGCCCGACGACTGGACCGACCTCGAGCTCGACCTGCGCATCTTCGACGAGGAGCGCTACATCGACGCCGCGACCTTCTTGACGCAGGTCAACGCGCAGCCCTACTCCAAGCACGACTGGCACTGGCGCATCCTCATCGCCCACCGCTTCGGCCACGCGGCGAGCTCGCAGGCGACGCACGGGACGTTCACCCTGCTCGACGACGCCGGCGTGGAGGGCGAGATCGCGGTCCGCCAGGTGCGCGTGGGGCGCTTCGAGACGCAGTACATGCCCAACCGCCCCGAGTCGCTGCGCCAGGAGTACCTGCGCATCCGCAACCAGTGATTCCGGCGGCGCCAGCGCCGCTCGGTCATCAGCGACGACTCAGGTGCGCGGTCAGCCCGAGATGACGCCTCGGCGGGCGAATCGCGGGGCGAACATCTCAGCGACGTCCGGGCGCGCCTTCGTGATCCCGACGCGCTTCTCCCAGGCTGACCACTTCGCAAGCGCCGGCAGGTCCAGCGCGCCGAAGGCGTTGCCGCCACCGGTGAACGCGGGCAGGACCGCATCGAGCTGGGCCTGAGCGGGCTTGCGCTCGAGCCCGTCGACGCGCTCGACGAGCACGCCGACGGCCTCTTCGGGGCCGAGGATGGCCTCGCGGTAGCCGCGCCGCAGGGCGGTGACGGTGGCCTGGACGAGCGACGGTGAGTCCTCGAGGGTCGTGCGCTTGGCGACGAGCACGAGCTCGGGGTAGGGCGGGGCGCCGTAGTCGTCGGCGCGGAACACCCGCGCCTGCGGCCGCGCGGCCGTCAGCGCCACGCCCGCGACGTTCCACGACGCGGTGACGGCGTCGAGCTTCCCGGCGAGCAGGGAGCGCACGGCGTCGCCGCGGATCCGCGTGCGCCGGAGGGTCGCCGGGTCGCCTCCGCCACCCGCGACGACCGCGTCGAGCACGGCGTCGTCCGACCGCCGGCCGCTCACCCCGACGCGCTTGCCGGCCAGCTCGTGCGGAGAGCGGACGGCCGCGTCGGCGAGGACCGCGGTGAGCGGGCGCTGCACGAGCGCCATGACGGCCACGAGGTCACGGCCCTGCTCGCGGGCCAGGGCGAGCGTGTGGAGGTCGAGCACGGCGAACTGGATGCGGTTGGAGCGCAGGAGGTCGACCGCGTCGGTCGAGGCGCCGGGGACCTCGACGTCGAGGTCGACGCCCTCGGCGTCGGTGAAGCCGCGCTCCTCGGCGAGGTAGATCCCCACGTGCACGGCATTGGGTCGTGCGTCGAGCATGAGCCGCGCGGCGGCGTCCGGGCGGTCGGTCGCGCCGGAGCCGCAGGCCGCCAGGGCGACTGACGTCAGGGCCGCGGTCCACAGGGCGACGGGCTTCATCGCCTCTCAGCGTAGGTCGCCGCCGACGCCTCGCGCCGGGGCCCCGCGCTGACGCCCCGCGCGGGGCGCCCGCGCCGGCGCCTCGCGCCGGCACGGGTCGGCCAACCGCTCAGCTCGGGCCGGCGCCCGCCATCGCGGGGTCGCCGGTGACCGCGCCCTCGCCCTCGGCCGGCGCGGGGCCGGGCGGGTTGAGCGCGGGGTGCGTGCCGAGGTACGAGCCCGCGACCCCAGCGGCGAGGCCGAGCGCCGCGAGCGTGGGGCCGTGGAGGTTCGGGAAGCGGCGGGCGTCGAGCGACAGCGGGCCGGGGCCGGCCTCGGCGAGCGCCGTCACGGCGGCGATCAGGACCGCGTTGTACTCCCAGCCGCCGTTCGTGGCCCACGGGCCGGCGCTGGCGTGCACCTTGCGGATGGCGGTGACCATGGTCCCGGTGACGACGGTCGCGGCGAGGGGCGTGGCCAGCCCGAGCGTCAGCAGGGCACCGGCACCAGCCTCGGCGGCGCCGGCGGCGGTCGCGTGCCGGCGGCCCGGCCGCAGGCCGATGCTCTCGAAGAAGCCGCTGGTGCCCTCGAGGCCGTGGCCGCCGAACCAGCCGAAGAGCTTCTGGGTGCCGTGGCCGACGAACAGCGGGCCGACGAGCCCACGGACGAGCAGTGATCCGAGCTTCATGTGGTGCCTCCTGGGATGGATGGAACTCCAGCCTAGGATGGGTCGATGCGGCGCCGCATCACGTTCTCGCGCAACCACACGCTCTCCCTCTCGCGCACCTGCCAGTGCTTCTGCAAGTACTGCGCGTTCAAAACCCACAAGGCGCATCTGTACGCGCCCGACGAGGTCGACGCGATCATCGAGCAGGCGGTTCGGCGCAACGCGAAGGAGCTGCTCGTCCTCACCGGGGAGCGCCCGGAGGTCAACGCCGAGGTCCGCGAGCGCCTCGCTCACTACGGCCACGCGGACTTCACGAGCTACGTCGCGTGGACGTGCGAGCGCGCGCTCGAGCGCGGGCTGCTGCCGCACACGAACCTCGGCGTCCTCTCGCGAGAGGACCTCGGGCGCCTGCGTGAGGTGACCGCCTCGCAGGGGCTCATGCTGGAGTCGATTCGAGACGACCTCGTCGCCCACCAGGGGTCTCCCACCAAATCGCCGGCGCGCCGCTTGGAGACGATTCGCTGGGCCGGGGAGCTCAGGATCCCGTTCACCAGCGGGATCCTCGTCGGCATCGGCGAGACGCCGGCCGACCGCGTACGTGCCCTGGAGGCGCTGGCCGAGCTCCACGCGGAGTTCGGGCACCTGCAGGAGGTCATCCTGCAGAACTTCGTCCCGCACGAGAGCTACTACGGCCAGGAGCCGGCGCAGATCGCCGACGCCGCCGCTCGGGCGTACTGGAGGACCGGCATCGGCGAGCAGCCGTCCCACGGCCTCCCGGCCTGGGCCACGCCGGTGTCGATCGAGGAGCTGCGCGACCTCGTGGCCACCGCGCAGGAGCTGCTGCCCGGCGTGGGCATCCAGGTGCCACCGAACCTCGCCGACTGGTGGCCCGAGCTCGTGGCTGCGGGGGCCACGGATCTCGGCGGGCTCTCCGCCAACGGCGACCACATCTCCCCGGAGCACCCGTTCCCCGGCCCGCACCAGGTGCGCAAGGTGCTCCAGCCGCTGGGCTACGCGTTGACCGAGCGCCTCTGCGTCTACCCGCAGTACCTCGAGGCGGAGTGGGTCGCCCAAGGCGTCCTCGACGTCGTGCGCCAGCGGTACTGGAGCTTCATCCCGCGCCGCGGCTCGGGGCGCACCGAGGCCCGCGCCATCTGCAGCGAGCTCGTGCCGGGCGCGATCGCCAAGGGCCGCGAGGGGATCGCGCTCTCCGAGGACGAGCTGACCGCGCTCTTCGCCGAGCGCCGGCCCGAGGCGATCGAGGACCTCCGCCAGGCCGCCGACGAGCTGCGCGCCGAGCTCGCGGGCGACGAGGTGACCTTCGTCGTCAACCGGAACCTCAACGTCTCCAACGTCTGCGTTGTCGGCTGCGCCTTCTGCGGGTTCGGACAGGGAAAGCGCTCCCCCGACGCCTACGAGCACGACGCCGACGAGTTCGTCGCCCGCGTTCACGACGCCCTCGACTACGGCGCGACGGAGCTGTGCATCCAGTCGGGGATCCACCCCGACTGGAGCCTCGAGGACTACGAGGGCTGGCTGCGCCTCGCCAGGCAGACCGCGCCGGAGCTCCACCTCCACGCCTACTCGCCGATGGAGATCGACCACATGACGACGATCTCCGGGCTGGGGCTCAGCGAGGTCTTCGCCCGCCTCGCCGACGCGGGCCTCGGCTCGACGCCGGGCACCGCCGCCGAGGTCCTCCACGACGGAGTGCGCGAGCGCATCTCGCCGAACAAGCTTCCCGCTGGGCGCTGGGTCGAGGTCATCGAGGCCTCCCACGCCGCCGGGCTGCGCTCGACCTCCACGGTGATGTTCGGCCACGTCGAGGAGCCGTGGGAGCTTGCGGAGCACATGCGCGTCGTGCGCGAGCTGCAGGAGCGCACGGGCGGCATCACTGAGTTCGTGCCGCTCTCGTTCATCCCGTTCCACACGCTGCTCGGCCGCACGCACGGCGTCGAGGAGCTCTCCCGCGAGGAGAACCTCAAGCACACGGCGGTCTTCCGCCTCGCGCTGGGCCGATCGATTCGCAACTTGCAGGCCTCATGGGTCAAGATGGGCCTCGACGCGGCGACGGAGAGCCTGCGCTGGGGCGTCAACGACCTCGGTGGCACGCTGATGGAGGAGAGCATCTCCCGCATGGCGGGCTCGGCCCACGGCACCCGCCTGGATCCCGAGGACCTCGTCGCCGCCGCCCACCGCGCCGGCCGGCCCGCCGCGGAGCGCACGACGCTCTACGGCATCCGCAAGCGCCACCCACTTCAGGAGGCAGTCAACGCATGAGCTCCCAGGACAGCATCGGCGAGGCCATCACGGCGGAAGGGCTCGAGGCCCTGCGCGCCGAGCTCTCAGAGCTCGAGACGAGCGGCCGCGCGGAGATCGCCAAGCGGATCTCCGTCGCCCGTGAGATGGGCGACCTGAAGGAGAACGCCGAGTACCACATCGCCAAGGAGGATCAGGGCCACATGGAGACGAAGATCCTGCGCCTCCAGGCACGCCTGCGCGCAGCCGTGGTCGTCGAGGCGTCGCACTCCGGCGACGCGGTCGCCTTCGGCTCCACCGTCGAGCTCGTCGACGAGGACGGCGGCCCGGGTATGACCTGGACGATCGTCGGCCCGACCGAGGCCGACATCAAGGTCAAGAAGCTCTCCGCGGAGTCCCCGATCGCTCGCGCGGTCATCGGCAAGGCGGTCGGCGACGTCGCTGAGGTGGAGACCCCCAAGGGCGTCCGCCGCCTGCGCGTCGCCTCGATCACCTAGATGAGACGTTCCACGGATTCGGTGCCGCCGCTCAACGTCCCGGACGGCAACCGACGGCTGATCGACGGGACCGCCTCGTGGACATCAACCATCTAGCGGTGCCGATCGACCACCCCTGAGGTGGTCAAGCGGCACCGCAGCGCGGGCCTCAGCCTGGATCCGGCCTCAGGCGAACAGGTCCTCGGTCGGGGGGCGCAGGAGTGCCGCCGCGCCCGGGCCGTCCTCGGCGGTGACGTGGCGCTCGAGGCCGCGCACGATCGCGGCGGGCAGGCCGCCGTCCTTCGTGCGCACGAGATCGGCCGCCGCCGCCGCCTCGTCGGCGATCGCGACCCAGGAGGCGCGCATCTCACGGCCCGCCGCGTCCGGGCGCCCACGCCAGTCCTCGAGAGGGGCCAGCCCGGCGATCCCGATGGCGACGTCCACCTGGCCGTGGCGCCAGGCGCGGCCGAAGGAGTCCGTGATCACGACGGCGGGGCGCCCGGGCAGCGCGGCGCGCAGGCGGCGCGCGCTCGCGTCCGGGTCGAGCGGCAGCAGGACGAGCTCCCCGCGCGCCCCGGCGTTGGAGGCGTCGACGCCCGCGTTGGCGCAGACGAAGCCGTGGCGCGTGCGGCAGATCAGGACGCCGCGCTCGGCCCGCAGGACCGCGGCGCTCTCGCGCAGCACGACCTCGACCTGCCGCGGGTCCTTGCCCCACGGCTCGGCCAGCTCGCGCGCACGCGCCGACGGCTCCACGTCGGCCAGCGCGACGACGCGGCCTTCCGCCTTGGAGACGACCTTGTGCGCGACCACGAGCACCTCGCCGGGGACGGGGCTCGAGCAAGCGGCCAGCAGCGCTGCGAGGTCGTCCCCGGGGCGCACCTCGGGGAGCCCCTCGAGCGCCTCGACCTCGATGCGCACGGTGACAGCGCGTCGGCCGGAGGCGGCCGGCTTCTCGACGCGCGTCACGGGCCGGCCGCCGCCGTCTAGAGCCGGCCGAGGCGGCTGAGCATCCCGCGGGTGTGCGCGGCGTTCCCGTGCCAGTCGCCGAGCGCGACGCGCAGCGCCTCGAGGTCCTCGGCGGTGTCCACGTCGATGACCAGCGACGGGACCTCATCGACGGCCACGCGCGCGCCCGCGGCCTGCGCCGCGGTGACGTGGCGCTCGCGCGATCCCGGGCCGAACGCGGGGCCGATCGCGTCCGGCGGCGTGAGCACGAGCGCGTTGGTCCCGTCGCCATGGCGGTCGGGCACGACGACGACCGCGGGCTCCTGGCCGGTGGCGGCGCGCTGCAGCAGCGCGTCGAGCTGCTTGGGGTCGAGCGCCGGTGTGTCGCCCGGCACGAGGACCACGCGGCGGGCGCCCCGCGCGATGGCCTCGCGCACGCCGAGCAGCGCGGCATCGGAGTGCGAGCGCTCCTCCGGGTCTGAGACCGTGTCGGCGTCGTAGCCGTGGGCGAGCGCCTCGACGCCGACGTCGCGCGTCACCACGAGCACCTGGTCGACCTCCTTCGCGCGCCGCAGCGCGACGAGCACGTCGGTGACCATCGACTCGACGATCGCGCGGCGCGTCCCGGCGGAGAAGTCGTCGGCCAGGCGCTGCTTGGCCGAGGCGAAGTGCTTGACCGGGAGCACCGCGATGGTCCGCAGCGCGGCGCTCATGCGAGGGCCAGGGCGAAGTCGAGGGTCGCGCGGGCCACGCGCTCCCGCGCGGCGGCGTCGCCCATCATCGTGTCCGTCGTCAGCGCGGGGATCGCGAGCCCGTCCGGCGCCTCGTCGGTGACGATGCCGTCGAGCAGGTCGCCGTAGCACGCGGCGATCCCGGCGACGTCGAGGCCGAGGCCCGCCCAGGCCATGAAGGACTGCGTCGGGCCCTTGACGACCGCGCCGCCGACGACCGGCGAGACGGCCACCACGGGCGCCGGCCCGGCGCGCAACGCCTCGGAGAGGCCGGGGACGCAGAGGATCGGGCGGACGGAGATCACGGGGTTGGAGGGGCCGACGACGATCGCTCGCGCGTCGGTGATCGCCTCGAGCACCTCGTGCGGCGGGGCGGCGGTGTCGATGCCGTCGAACGCGACGCCCTCGACGGGACCCTTCGCCGCGTGGCCGATCATGAACTCCTGGAAGCCGAGCCAGCTCCCTGCGGCCTTCACGCGCGTCCGCACGACCTCGTCGCTCATCGGCAGCACCCGCGCGCGCAGCCCGAACGCCCGGGTGAGCGCGGCAAGCGCCTCGGTCAGCCGCTCGCCGTCGGCCAGCCGCCGGGAGCGCTCCAGGCCGATCGCCAGGTCGCGGTCGCCGAGGTTGAACCAGACGTCGACGCCGAGCTCGCGCAGGCCCTCCATGACGTGGAAGCTGTCGCCGTCCAGGCCCCAGCCGCGCGCGTCGATGCGGTCGGCCAGCCAGAACGTGCAGAGGTCCGGGTCCGGCGAGACGTGCGCGCCGTAGAGCTCGATGTCGTCCGCGGTGTTCGCGACCACGACGAGGTCGCTGCCGACGACGTCGAGCATCCCGCGGGCGAGCTTGGCCCCGCCGGTGCCCCCGGCGAGGACCACCACGGTGCTCATGCTCGCTCGGGCAGGCCCGTGACGCGGATGCCGGCGTGGGTCTTGTAGCGGATGTTGATGCCGATCAGCAGGGGCGTGAGCTGCTCGGTCAGGCGGGCGGTCTCGAGCTTGCCGCAGTCGACGCAACGCAGGCCGTCGATGCCCTCGATCAGCGCCATGACCCGCTGCTTGTCGGCCTTGGAGTCACCGCAGACGAGCACGTCCTCGTCGAGCGCGTGGGCGAGGTCGCCGAGCAGCGCCGCGCTCACGGTGTGCAGCGCGGACACGACGCGGACGCCCTCGGGGACCATCTCGGCGACCTGCTGCGCGGCCGAGCCCTGCCAGACGCCGATGGTCCGCGTGGCCTTGCCCGAGACCGCCGCCGCGAGCGGCACCGAGGCGTCGACGACGAGCTGGCCGGCGCGCAGGTGCTGCCTGAGGTTCGTGAGCGTCTCGGACTGGGAGCGGAACGGAACGCAGAGCACGAGCAGCTCCGCGCGGGCGGCAGCCGCGGCGTTGTCGACGCCCTCGAAGCTCCCCTCCGGGACAGCCGCCGCCGCGCGGGCTGCGGCCTCCTCGGCGCGGCCGGCCTCGCGCGAGCCGATGACCACGGGGACGCCGGCTTGGCCCAGGCGCACCGCCAGGCCGAAGCCCAGGGCGCCCGAGCCGCCGATGATCGAGACGGTCTCTGGCACAGGGGCCGATCATATGGTGTCGCGATGGCCGACCCGTCTGGCACCCCAAGCCTCGAACACGACGTCGAGGCGCTCTGCGCGCTCGTCCGCGACTCCGCCGGGCCGGGGGAGCGCGCGGCCGCCGCGCTGGCCGCGGAGCGCTTCTCCGAGGCGGGCGTCCCCGACGTCCGCGTCACCCCGTACCGCTACCAGACGACCTACGCGTGGGTCCACGTGCTGCACCTCGCGGCGGGGCTGGCGGGGCGAGCGCCCTTGTCGCTCGCTGCGCTTACGTCGCTCGCGCTCGAGGCCGACGGCCGGTGCCAGTGGCTGCGACGCCTGCTCCCCAAGAGCGAGGGCGCCAACGTCGTCGCCCGCATCCCGGCGGCCGGCGAGCGGCGCACGACGCTCGTCCTCACCGCCCACCTCGACGCCGCGCAGACCGGCCTGGCCTGGCACCCGGCGCTCGCGCGGGCGTCCTCGGCGCGGCGCCTGCGCACGCGGGCGATGGACCCGGTGATGGCGCCGCTCGGGCTTGGCCTGCTGCTCACCGCGCTGCCGTCGCGCCACGCCCGCCGCGCCGGCCGGGTGCTCCTGGGGCTCGGCATCGCCGGCAACCTCGACATCGCGCGCTCGCCGACCGTCCCGGGAGCGAGCGACGACGCGACGGGCGTCGCGGCGCTCCTCGCGCTCGCCGCGACCTGGGCCGCCGCGCCGCTCGCAGGCGTCGAGGTCGTCTTCGCGGCGGTCGGCGGCGAGGAGGCGGGCATGGGCGGCTTCCGCGCGTTCCTCGAGGAGCACGCCCTCGCGCCGGCTTCGACGTTCGTCCTCGGCCTCGACACGCTCGGCGCCGGCACGCCGATCCTCGCGCGGGCGGAGGGCGCGCTGCTCACCCACCGCTACCGGCCAGAGGACCTCGCAACCGTCGACGCGGGCGCGCGCCGGGCGGGGGAGGAGCCGCCGCAGCGCTGGCGCATCGGCGCGTGGACCGACCCGGTGCTCGCCACGCACCGAGGCATCCCCGCCGCGGTGCTGCTCTCCGTCGGCCCGGACGGCGGCTACACGGAATACCACCTGCCCACGGACACGCCCGAGCGCGTCGACTGGGACTCCGTGCGGCGCTGCGTGGCGATCGCCCGCGGCGTGGGTGACGAGCTGGGCCACGAGATCAACGGACCCCGTCGATCCACCCGGTAGGTTCGCGCCCATGAGCGCCGAGGCACCGCCCGTCCTCTGGGAACCCTCGCGCGAGCGGGTGGAGGAGACGACGATGTGGCACTTCCTGCAGGCCAACGGCTTTGAGGAGTACGAGGCGGCGTGGCGCTGGTCGGTCGCCGAGCCCGAGGCGTTCTGGGCGGCGGTGAGCCGCTTCTTCGCCGTGCGCTGGGACGTCGCGCCGGATCGCTTCGTCGCCGACGCGCGGATGCCCGGCGCGGTCTGGTGCCCCGGCGCGCGCGTCTCCTACGCCGAGCACGTCTTCCGCGACCGCGAGCCGGCGGCCGTCGCGCTCCACCACGCCTCCGAGCTGCGCGACCTGGCCACGATGAGCTGGGCCGAGCTCGAGGCGCTCACCGCGCGGGTCGCCGCGGCGCTGCGGCGCGAGGGCGTCGGGCCGGGCGACCGGGTCGTCGCCTACCTGCCGAACATCCCGGAGGCCGTCGCGGGGCTGCTGGCGTGCGCCTCGATCGGGGCGACGTGGTCGAGCTGCTCGCCGGACTTCGGTGTGAGCTCGGTCGTCGACCGCTTCGCCCAGATCGAGCCGACCGTGCTGCTGGCCGTCGACGGCTACCGCTACGGCGGCAAGGACTTCGACCGCCGCGACGTCGTGGCCCAGCTGCGCGCCGCCATGCCCGGCCTCGAGCAGACCGTGCTGCTCGGCTACCTCGACGCGGACGCCACGCTGGAGGGCACCGTGGGCTGGGAGGCGTGGCTCGGCGACGAGGAGCCGCCGGCGCTGACGTTCACGCCGCTGGCCTTCCACCACCCGCTCTGGGTCCTCTACTCCAGCGGCACGACGGGGCTGCCGAAGGCGATCGTCCACGGGCAGGGCGGGATCCTGCTCGAGCACCTCAAGCACCTCGGCCTGCACGCCGACGCGCGGCGCGGCGACCGGATGCTGTGGTTCACCACCACGGGCTGGATGATGTGGAACTTCCTCGTCGGCGGGCTGCTCACCGGCGCGGAGATCGTGCTCTACGACGGCAACCCCGGAACGCCCGACCTCAACGTGCTCTGGGAGCTCGCGGCGCGCACGCGGGCGACGACGTTCGGGACGAGCGCGGCGTTCCTGGCCTCGTGCGAGAAGGCGGGGCTCAAGCCGGGCGCCGACCACGACCTGAGCGCTCTGCGGACCGTCGGCTCGACGGGCTCGCCGCTCTCCCCGGAGGGCTTCGACTGGGTCTACGAGCAGGTCGGCGGCGATCTGTGGCTCTACTCGACCAGCGGCGGCACCGACGTCTGCACCGCGTTCGTCGGCGGCGTACCGATCCTTCCCGTGCGCCGCGGGGAGCTGCAGGCGCGCGCGCTGGGCTGCGCCGTCGCGGCGTGGGACGAGGAGGGCTTGGAGGTCGTGGGCGAGGTCGGCGAGCTGGTCATCACCCAGCCCATGCCGTCGATGCCCGTCTTCTTCTGGGACGACGAGTCGGGGCAGCGGCTGCGCGAGGCCTACTTCGAGCACTTCCCGGGCGTCTGGCGCCACGGGGACTGGATCGAGATCACCCCGCGCGGCTCGGCGGTCATCCACGGCCGCTCGGACTCGACGATCAACCGCGGCGGGATCCGCATGGGAACCGCCGAGATCTACCGCGCCGTGCTCACCGTCGACGCGGTCGTCGACGCGCTCGTCGTCGACGTCCCGCAGGAGGGTGCCGAGGCGTGGATGCCGCTGTTCGTCGTGCTGCGTGCGGGGGTCGAGCCCGACGACGCGCTCGTCAAGGAGCTGCGCACGGTCATCCGCCGCGAGTGCTCGCCGCGCCATGTGCCCGACGAGGTGATCGCCGTGGCCGAGGTGCCGCGCACGCTCAGCGGCAAGGTGCTCGAGGTGCCGGTGAAGCGGATCCTCATGGGCGTCGCGCCCGAGCAGGCCGCCGCGCGCGACTCGTTGGCCAACCCCGCGGCGCTCGAGCCCTTCGTGACGCTCGCGCAGGGCCGTGGGTAGGGTCCGGCGCCATGATCGAGATCAAGAGGGTGGGCGTCGTCGGGGCCGGGCTGATGGGCCACGGGATCGCGCAGGTGACCGCAACCGCCGGCTACGACGTCGTGCTGCGCGAGGTCGACGACGCGACGCTGGCCAAGGGCATCGCCAAGATCGAGATGCAGCTCGCGCGGGCCGTCGACAAGGGCCGCTCGACCCAGGAGGACGCCGACGCGATCCGCGGGCGCATCACTCCGACGACGGACTACGCAGCCCTCGCCGAATGCGACCTGGTCATCGAGGCGATCACGGAGAGCCTCGAGCTCAAGCTCGCGATGTGGAAGGAGCTCGACGCCCTCGTCAGGCCCGAGGCGCTCTTCGCGACGAACACCTCCTCGCTCGCCGTCGTCGACCAGGCCGCCGCCACCTCCCGCCCGACCCAGTTCGTCGGGGTGCACTACTTCAACCCGGCGCAGGTCATGAAGCTCGTCGAGGTCATCCGCGCGGTCACCACGAGCGACGAGAGCTTCGAAGCCGCTCAGGCCTTCGCCACCGCCTCCGGGAAGCTCGCGATCCCCACCCGCGACGGCGCGGGCTTCATCGTCAACCGCCTGCTCGTGCCGTACATGATCGACGCGATCCGCGGCCTGGAGGAGGGAATCGGCTCCATCGCGGAGATCGACGACGCGATGAAGGCCGGAGCCGGCGTGCCGATGGGGCCGCTGCTGCTCTGCGACTTCGTCGGCCTCGACACGCTCGGCGCGATCTGCGACTCGCTCTGGGACGAGTTCCGCGAGACGCGCTTCGCCCAACCGCCGACGCTGCGCAAGATGATCGCCGCGGGCTGGCTCGGCGCGAAGTCGGGCCTCGGCTTCTACGACTACTCGGGCGAGAAGCCGGTCGAGAACCCGGGCGCCGTGCGGTGAGCCGCCGCGCGCGCCGCGCGGGGGCACCGGCAGGCGCGAGCTGATGAGCCGCTCGATCAGGATGCCGCGCATCTGTGGCCTGACCCGCGGGGCGTGATGCTGGAGGTTCCGCCCTTCCGCGGGGACCAGGTGGCCGCCGGCGTGGTGGTGCTCACGGCGCTCGTGATGCTGCTGCAGGTGAGGATGGGCTGGAGCGCGGGTGGACAGCTCGCCGTCGTGCTGGTTGCGGTCGTCGGCGTGGGCGTGCTCGTGGCCGGGTGCCCGCGCGAGCCGCGACCCTACGTCTCGGCGATCATCATCGCGGGGCTGATCCTGCTGGCGCTCACGCTCGGCCGGCTGGGGGAGGTCCTCGGTGTCGCGGGGCTGGTCGGAGGTGCGGGGCCGCTGACCTGGAAGCTCGTGGTGCTCGGGCTCGTCGCGGCGACGCTCGCGCGCACCTACGACGCGGCCGCCGCGACGCTCGTCGCGGCTCTGTCGCTCGCGTTCGTCCCGCTCGCGTTCTTCTCGTGGGCGACGGATCCCTCCGCCGGGGTGAAGCGGCTGCTGCTCCTGGCCATGGCCGTGGGCCTGGCGGTCGCGGCGGTCACCCGCCGTGACCGCCGCCCGACCCACGCGGCGCAGCTGGCCAACGCGGGCGGCATCGCGCTCGCGGCGATCGCGCTCGGGCCGTTCGTCTTCTCCTTCTTCTCCGTCGTGGAGCAGATCGGCGTCCCGGCCGACGGCGGGTTCTTCGCCTTGGGCGGCGGCGGGATCGGCTGGGGCTGGGAGCTGCCGATGCTCGTCGGCGGCTTCGGGCTGCTGGCCTACGGCGCCGTGGATCGCCAGCGCGGACCCGTGCTCGTCGGCCTGCTCGTGCTGGCCAGCTGGGTCGCCTCGGCGGCCGGCGACGGGCACGGAACGCTCCTGGGCTGGCCGATCGTGCTCGCGGTGGCGGCCGGGGTGATGCTCGCGGTGGGCCTGCGCCCGACCACTCCCGCGCCGCCCGATCCCCCGGGGGAGGCCGAAGCGGCGCCGTCCGCGCCGATCCCGCTGCGGTAGCCGCCGAGCGAGAGCTCGACCCGAACGGTCGCTAGGAGGAGCTCGATCCGGACGGCCCGCGCACCTCGGCGTCATCCTCGTCCGACGCGGCCGGGCCGGCGCGCGGAGCCGGAGTCGGAGGCGCCCAGACGTCGCCCGGAGGCGACGCGTCAGCCCCGGGCTCCGGCGAGGACGGGTCCGCGCTCGGCGGCACCCAGCCGGAGGCGAGCGTGTCCGGTCCGCGTGCGCCGGAGGCTGCGTCGCCCAGATCCGGCACTGCATCGGCGTGCACGACGAAGGTGCTGGCGAGCTTGTCGTGGATCGCCTGGCGGCGCGCGTCGCCGAGCGGGAAGAGGTAGTCGACGATGGTGAAGAAAGGGAGGAGCCCGAGCAGCCCCTTGCCGACGAACTCGCGCGTGAGCGCCGTGAAGGCGCCGATCGGCGCGGCGTCCTGGCGCACGGCCCGGATCGAGAGCGCCTGCTTGCCGAGCGTCTGGCCGTTGCGACTTCCCGAGCGGCACAGCAGCACGGGGGCGTAGATCAGAGTGCCCAGAAGCGCGACGGCGACGATGACGTACCTGATGGTCTCCGGGCGAGCGCCAGAGGTGGTGGCGACGACCGCCGCCACGAAGGCCGGCGCGCCCACGACGAGCCCGTCGAGGAGCGTCGCCCCGACGCGCTGCCAGTACCCCGCCAGGTCGCTGTCGCCGCCCATCAGCCCTCCGAGCCGTCGGGAGCGGTGGCTGCGGCTGCGTGCTCTGCGGCGGCGCGACGGGCGGCGCGCGCGGAGGTCGGCGGGGGAGGCGGCGCCTGAGGCGGCGGCGCGGCGGGCGGGCGCTCCCGCCAGGCGTCGGACGCCGGCTGCGGGACGGGGGGAGTCTCCGGGTCCAGGGGCGTCGAGTGCCCGCGATGTCCCGCGCGTCCTCGCGGGGAGGAGCGCGGGCCGGGCGCCGCCCCCCCGCGTGGCACGGAGCGGCCGGGCAGGGGCCCCCCGCGCAGGCGCGTCAAGCTCGGCGGGAGCCGGCGGCGCCGCGTCGCGGCCGGCGCTGCTGCAGTCTGCGCGAGCTCGGCGTCGAGCGCGCGCACGAGCGCGACGCACGCCTCGAGGGTCGCTTGGATCGCCTGCGGATCGAGGCGCTCCACGGTGTCGTCGTCGCCGCCGAGCCGCGGCACGACGCCGTCGGCGTCCACGCAGCCCACCGCGATCGCGGGCCACCGCACCGCGCGCGCGGCGCGGGCGCCGGAGCCCTCGCGCGACTCGTGCGGCGCCAAGCCGACCTGTCGGGCGAGCGCGACCAGGCGCGGATGGAAGCGCAGCGCGAGCACGAGCCCGTCGCGCAGCCAGAAGACCGGCCGCCCCGCGCCGCAGGCCGCGACGTGGAGGACGGCCACCTCCTCGGCGCGCCGGCCGTCGCGGCGCTCCTCGCGGATCCAGCGCCGCAGTCCGAGCGCGCCGGCGCCGCCGGCTCCGGCCAGAACGCAGTCGACGGCGAGCTCGCGCGGCGGGTCGGCGTCGAGCGCTGCTACGAGCGCGACGGCGACCGCGGCCGCGCTGGCCTCCGCGTTGGCCCCGTTCAGCGGGGCGTCCGCGGCCGACTGGTCGAGCGCGGCGCCCACGGCGACCAGCGCAAGCACCGTCGGCACGAGCTGCGCGGCTCCGAGCAGCGTTCCCTCCACGCCGAGCACCCGCGCCAGCGTGCAGGCGACGAGCGCGACCAGCGCCGCGGCCAGCACGCCGTATGGCCCCGGCAGGTGGCCGCGCAGCCGGCGCCGCAAGCGCGACTGGATCCGTGCCGGGAGGCCGCGGCCGAGCAGCCCGGGCGTCGGCGCGTCCACCGCCGCGGTGACGACGAGCCGCACCCGGGCCTCCCGCGCGTCGCGGGCGACGACGTTCTGCGTCGCGCGCTCGAAGGTCAGGCGGCGCGGCAGCGTGAAGCGGCCCGAGAGGTCGCCGGTGAAGAGCAGGAGCGCCGCGCCCGCGAGCGCGAGGCCGAGGACCGGGTGGTCGACGGAGAGGACGCTGCCCGCGACCGCCAGCGCGGCGAGCAGCGCGTGGACGGGGCCGCGGTGCGGACGCACCCACACGGTCTCGACCGCGGTCGTGCGCCGGCGACGGCGGCTCACGCCGCGCAGCGCGTCGGCCAGCACGAGGGCGGCGCGCCGCTCGGCGTCGGAGCCCGCGCGCCGCCGTTCGATCGCCGCGACGCGGGTGGCCAGGGGAAGCGGATCCATCGCGTGAGCGAGCCTAGAGCGTCCGAGCGTCGCCGGCCCCCGGGCCGCCGACCCGAGCTGAGGCTGGCGTAGGGTGAGCCGATGAGCACCACCGCCGACAAAACGGAGCTCGCCTTCGCCGGCGCGGCTCGCCAGGCCCAGCTCATCGCGAGCGGGGAGCTCTCCTCGCGGGAGCTGACCGAGCTGCACCTCGAGCGCATCGCGCGGCTGAACCCGGAGCTCAACGCCTTCCGCGTCGTGCTCGCAGAGCCCGCGCTGGCGGAGGCCGACGCCGCGGACGCGCGCCGCGCGCGCGGCGAGGGCGGCGTGCTCAACGGCGTCCCCGTCGCGATCAAGGACGACGCGGACGTCGCAGGCCAGTCCACGCCGTTCGGCACCGCCGCCAACGCCAGCGTGAAGGGCGCGGACTCCGCAATGGTCGCGCGGCTGCGCGGCGCGGGTGCCGTCGTCATCGGCAAGACCCACGTGCCCGAGCTGATGGTCTGCTGCTTCACCGAGACGCTGACCTTCGGCGCGACGCGCAACCCGTGGGACACGAACCGCACCCCGGGCGGCTCGAGCGGCGGCTCGGGCGCCGCGGTGGCCGCCGGGCTCTGCGGCGTCGCGCACGGATCCGACGGTGCGGGCTCGATCCGGATCCCCGCCGCGTGGTGCGGCCTCTTCGGCATCAAGCCGCAGCGCGACCGCGTGCCGCTCGCGCCCTACGGCGACGCCTGGTACGGCCTGAGCACCTACGGCCCGCTGGCCCGCACGGTCGCCGACGCGGCGCTCTTCCTCGACGCCGCCGCCGACACCGGCGCCACCTACGCCGACGCGGCCGCTCGCGCGCCCGGGCCGCTGCGCATCGCCCTGGCGACGAACCTGCCGGCCGGCATCCTGGCCAAGCCGAGCGCCGACGCGCTGCGCGCGGTCCACGAGACCGCCGACCACCTGCGCGCGCTGGGGCACAGCGTCACGGAGACCGAGCTCGACTTCGGGCCGGCCGCCGGGCCGAGCGTGACGGCCCGCTACCTCGGCGGGGTCGCGCAGGACCTCGCCAAGCTCGAGCACCCCGAGCGCGTCGAGCGCCGGACGAAGGGCTTCGCCCGGCTCGGCGCCGCGATCCCCCGGGCACTCGTCGACAAGGCGGTGGCCGCGGGCGCCGGGGTGGCGGCGCGGGTGGGCAGGACCTTCGAGCAGGCCGAGGTCATCCTGACGCCGGGCCCGGCCAAGCCGCCGTTCGAGATCGGCGCGCTGCAGGGCCGCGGTGCCCTATGGACCCTGAACGCGATGCTCGACCGCGTGCCGTACTACGCGACCTACAACGCGACGGGCCAGCCCGCCGCGAGCGTTCCGGCGGGCTTCGACGGCGACGGCCTGCCGCTCGCCGTGCAGCTGGTGGGACGTGCCGACGACGAGGCGACGCTGCTCGCGCTCGCTGCCCAGCTCGAGCAGGCCCGGCCCTGGGCGCACCGCCGCCCGACGGTCTCGTGAGCGCCGCGCAGGCTCTGGGCCGCGCGGGGCGCAACGCGGAGCTCCTGCGCGTCGCCGAGGCGGCGGCCCGCGCGGCGGCGCCCGAGCTCGTGGAGCGCTTCACGCGCGGCGCGGTCAACGTCACCTCGAAGTCCACGGCCACCGACCTCGTCTCGGAGGCCGATCTCGCCGCGGAGCGCACGATCCGCGCGCTCCTTGCACGCGAGCGCCCCGACGACGCGATCATGGGCGAGGAGGGCGACGACACGCCCGGCAGCTCGGGTGAGCGCTGGGTCGTCGACCCACTCGACGGCACGATCAACTACCTCTTCGGCCACCCGCAGTGGTGCGTCTCCGTCGCCTGCGAGGGCCGCGCCGGCGTGGTCTTCGACCCGCTCCGCGACGAGCTCTTCGCCGTGGCGGTGGGGGAGGCCCCGACGCTCAACGGCGCACCGCTCCCGCCGGCCAGCAGCCGCGCCGAGCTCGGCTCCACCCTGGTCGCCACGGGTTTCGGCTACGCGACGGAGGTGCGCGCCGCGCAGGCGGCGGTCGTCACGCGCGTGCTCCCGGCCGTCCGCGACATCCGCCGCGCCGGAAGCGCCGCGCTCGACCTCGCGTGGGTCGCCGCCGGTCGCCAGGACGCCTACTACGAGCACGGCGTCAAGCCGTGGGACATCGCCGCCGGCGTCCTGCTCTGCCAGGGCGCCGGCCTGCACGTAGAGGAGCTCACAGCCGTCGGCGGCCTCCCGCAGGGCATCCTCGCCGCGCCGAAGGACCTCGCCGCCGCGCTGCGCTCGCTCGTCGTCGCCTGACCCCCGCCCGGCGCTCCCGCGTCGTCGCCTGACCGCCCTGAGCGCCGCTCGGTTCGACCCGTGCGAAGTCAAGCGGCGCTCAGCGGCAGCGGGTGCGGGCGACGAGCGTGCCCGTGCCCATACGCACGCTCGCGCGCAGCACGCCGTCCGCGTAGGCGAAGCGCTGCCGGCGCCCCTTGAGCACGAGCGCGCAGGGCTTCGCCGGCATCGCCACCTGCAAGTCGAAGCGCCGCCGCTTCTCCTGCTTGACGCGCAGCGTCCAGCGGTTCCCCGCGCCCAGGCCGGAGCGCACGCGCGCGCGCGGCGTCGCCTGCGCCTCACCCGAGCCGCCGCGCTTGGGCCAGGCCAGCAGCGTGCGGCGGCGGTCGCGGTCGGCGAGGTGCACGACGCCCTTGCCGTAGCTCGTCAGCGTCTCCACGTCGGACGGCAGGAACGGCAGCACCGCGCCTTCCCGGACGAGCATCGGAAGCTCTTCGCCCGGTGCGGGAAGCGTCACCTCGCGACCGCCCTCGAGCACCACGGGCGCCTTCAACCGCAGGGAGCCGTCCTTCTGGACGTCGACCGAGCGCCATAGGTCGACCCAGCGGCCCGCCGGCAGGTAGAGGCGCTTGCTCGTGGCTCCGGGCTCGACGACCGGCGCCACGAGCAGGTCGGGGCCGAAGAGGTAGGTGTCGTCGCGCTCGACCGCCCGCGGGTCGTCCGGGTAGGCGAGCGCGAGCTGGCGCATGATCGGCAGGCCCGTCGCGTCGTAGCTGCGCTGCGCGGCGTCGAGGTAGGGGAACAGCTGCGTGCGCAGCTGGGCGTAGCGCGTCCACGTCGGCAGCACGTCGGGGTCGAAGATGCGCGCGCGCTTCTGCGCCGTCAGCTGAAAGCCGTTGCCCTGCGTGCGCATGACGCCCTGGGCGAAGCCCGCCTGCAGCCAGCGGCGCATCAGCTCCGGGGTCGTCTGGGGCTGGGAGATCGCGAAGTAGCCGCCGATGTCCGAGCCCCACAGCGAGACGCCGCTCAGCCCCATGCTCAGCCCGTTGCGGACCGCGGACTGCAGGCCGTCGAAGCCCCAGCTCGTGGACGGGTCCCCGCCCCAGACGACCTGCGACTCCTTCGCCGCTCCCGTGAAGCCCGAGCGGTTGAAGCGCGCGAGCGGCCGGCTCGCCCGGTCGCGGGCGAAGGCGCGCCCGGCGGCGTGGTAGTCGACGACGTAGCGGTTGTGCATCGCCGGGCCCGGGGTCCCGTCGTGCGAGCGTGAGTCGGTCGGTGTGTACTCGCCGAAGTCCTCCATCCAGCCGTCGTAGCCGTTGCCGACGGCCTCCCCGAGCAGGTCGCCGAAGAACGCGCCCGCTCCCGGCGCGGTGAAGTCGAGCTGCCCGACGAAGAACTGCGCCGAGCCCGTGTAGCGGTACTCGTACGGGCGGCCGTCGCTGGTCTGCGTCAGCAGGCCGCGATCACGCGCCTCGGCGTAGCGCCCGGGGTAGCCGGTGCAGATCATCGGGTTGAAGTAGGTGGTGATCGCCAGCCCCGCGTCGTGGGCGCGCGCGGTCCGCTCCCGCTCGGCCTCCGGCTTGGCCAGCTGGTCGCCGCAGGGGAGGTAGTGCGTGTAGGTCTGCATCACCGAGCCCAGCGCGCCGGCCTTGCGCAGCGTCTCGATGCCCTCCGCCTCGCGGTTGTTCTGCGGCTGCCACCAGGGTCCGAAGAAGAACGGCGCGGCCGCCGGGGGCTGGCGCCCGACGTCCTGCGTGAAGCGCGCCAGCGCGTCGGCGGGCTTCGGGCCGGCGTAGACGCGGTAGCTCAGCCGTCCGCCCGCCACGTCCATCGACCACGGGCCGTCGAGCGTGTGCTGCGAGGGCTCGTCCTGGTCGAGCAGCACGCCGTAGCCGCGGCTCGAGAGCAGCCAGGGGATCGGGAAGTAGGTGGCGTCCGCGCGCGTGTTCTGCCCCGGGGGCGGCACGAAGGCGGTGAGGAACGGGTTCTCGACGGGCTGGTAGGGACCCTCGGTGACGCGGTGCTCGACGGTCCCGCCCGTCCGCACGACCGCGTCGGAGCGCTCGCCGAAGCCGAGGAAGCGCTCGCCGGACTGCGCGCGGAAGCCGACGCCCATGCGCTCCGCGCCGGCCGGCCCGCTCGCCGCGACGCGCACGACTCCGTCGGCGGCCCGGGAGACCTGCACGGCGATCGTGCCCCCCGCCGGGTCGTCGGTCGCCAACGTGGCGGCGTAGCCTGCGGCCGATCCGCCGGAGTCTGCGCGCGGCGCCGCCGCCACGCGGGTGGCGTGAAACCACACGCCGGCGCGCAGGAAGCCGAGCGCGCCGGAGGCCGCGGTCGCGCCGCCGCCCGAGAGCTCCAGGAGGACCTCCGCGCCGCGGGCGTCGGTGAAGCGCAGCCCCCACGGCTGCGCGGTGACCTCGGCGCGCAGCGCGCCCGCGTCGACGACCGGGACGGCCGCGCGCGCCTCGCCGCCGATCGCGCCCAGAACGAGCGCAACGGCGGCGACGGCGGCAAGACGGCGGGTTGGTACGCGACGCATGGCCTGAGCCTCCCACTTTCGCCGGGCCGCTGCACCGGTTCCCGGCGCGCCGCCGGTCAGCCGGCGGCGTGCCGGCTCACCCGGTCCGGCGCGATGCGGAAGATCACCCGCACGTCACCGTCTGAGTGGAAGGGGTAGCTGTCCTGGCCGATGTACTTCTTGGCCATTGCGTCGATGTGGGCCAGCGCGCCGTCCTCGGTCTCCTCGGCCACGTGCCCCGTGAGCGTGAGGTACTCGTACGGGTTTTCCATGTTGAGCACGGTGAGCGTCGTGTGGCCCGTGCGCCGCAGGTTCCTCGGCCACGCGCGGCTCTTCTCCGTGTTGAGCACGACAGTCTCGCCCTCCACGTCGACCCAGATCGGAACGGTGTGGATCGTCCCGTCCTCCCGCGTGGTCGAGACGTGGCAGAAGTTCTTTGCCGACAGCAGTTCGCGGTCGCGGTCGTCGAGCGTGGTGCGGGGCATGGCGGCTCCTCGAGAGGTGGGGACGAGATCCATGTTCCCCCATCCAGGCCGGCTCAGGCGTCGGCGCGCGGAGGTACCCGGGGCGGGACTCGAACCCGCATGGCCGTGAGGCCGGCGGCTTTTGAGGCCGCTGCGTCTACCTGATTCCGCCACCCGGGCGCGGCGCCGTGATCAGCGCGAAGCCTAGTCCGTCCCGCAGCCGGCTAGCTGCCGGGCATCGCCCGCGTGGTGCCGTCGGAGAGCCGCTCGACCTCGATGTTCCACGCCTGCGAGAAGCCCTTCATCGCGAAGGCGATGAGCAGCGCCTGGACCGGGACGATGAGCAGGGTCAGCGTGCCGAGCAGGTCCGCGTCGAGCTGCGGGTCGGTGAAGCCGTCCTTGGCCCGGTTGAACCACTCGGGCCCGGAGACCGCGGCGAAGATCAGCATGATGATCGCCAGCGCCGCCGCGACGGGCAGAACCCCGCGGTTCCAGCGCGCGACGAAGAAGGCCATCAGCAGGTAGAGGCCGATGTAGGCGATCTGCAGGATCTGCGCGCCGGCCAGGGCCTCCCAGCCCCCGATCGTCACGATGGTCACCAGGGCTGCGGACGCCAGCAGGAACACGACGATGATGAGCTTGACCAGCTTGCTCGACGCCTTCTTGCGGTTGGGGTGCTCGATCTCGATCTCGTCGGCCATGCTGCGGGCGAACATACCGCGCTGGGCCGGACGCTGCCGCAGTCGCGCTCCGGCATGATGGACGCGCGCAAGCGGGCGTGGTGGAACCGGCAGACACGCCAGGTTTAGGTCCTGGTGCTCGAAAGAGCGTGGGGGTTCGAATCCCTCCGCCCGCATCGGTCCATCGATGGCGCGACGGTGAGCGTCCGGGCGTCGCCCTACACCACTACCGCTGGGAGGTGAGCAGCCGGAGCGCCCCCGCCACCGCCACCGTGAGCGCCAGCGGGATCGGCAGGCAGCACCCGCCGACAGAGACCCGGCCGCCTCCTCGCGTTCGGCGCGAGGCGTACGGAACCGGACCGAACAGGCCCACGTTGTTGCCTCGCCGCCGCCCGTACCCGCCGGAGCGGCTCAGGCGCCGCCCACCACCTGGGTACCAGCCTCCGCCGTTGACGCCTCGGCGGGCGGCTCGGCCACCAGTCAGGCGCCGCAGCAGGAACCGCCGGGCGAGCCATGCGAAGAAGGGCATTCAGCGCCGTTACCTCTTTCTTCGGCCGACCAAACGGCGACTCGAGCGCCTATGCTCCCCGCTTGCTCGGGGGAATGAGTTAATGGCTATGCGTGCGGTCTCCAAAACCGTGAATCCGGGTTCGAATCCCGGTTCCCCCGCCTCGCCGCCCATGGTCGCCCAGTCGGAGATCTACGCGCCGGACCTGCTCGCCCGTCGCGTCGTGCTCGTCACGGGCGGCGGCACGAATCTCGGCCGCGAGGCCGCCCGCGAGCTGCTCGCTGCCGGCGCCACGGTCGTCATCGCCGGCCGCCGCGAGGAGGTGCTCACGGCGGCCGTGGAGCAGCTCGGCGGCGAGGGTCCCGGCGGCGGCATCTCCCAGGTCACCGGCGACATCCGCGAGGGCGCCGACCGCGAGCGAATCGTCACCGAGGTCGTCGCCCGGCACGGCCGTCTCGACGTCCTGGTCAACAACGCGGGCGGGCAGTACTTCGTCCCCGCCGAGGCGATCGCCGACAAGGGCTGGAGCGCCGTGCAGCGCCTGAACGTCGGCGGCACGCTCGGGATGATGGAGGCCGCCGCCGAGCACGGCTTCTGCGCGGTCATCCCAGGCGGTGCCCCGGGCACGCCGATGGGCACAAGCGGCGGAGCGATCGTCAACGTAACGGTCTCCCCGCACGGCGGCATGCCCGCCATGGCCCACACGGGCGCGGCGCGCGCGGCGGTGGAGGCGCTGGGGCGAGAGCTCGCGCAAGAGTGGGCGCCGAGGGGGATCGCGGTCACGAGCCTGGCCGTCGGGCGCTTCGACACGGAGTCGCTGCGCAAGTACCCCGACGTCGTGACCCGCTCCGTCGCGCGCACCGTCCCGCTCCAGCGGCTCGGCACGATGCAGGAGTTCGGCTGGGCGGTCGTGCTGCTCGCCTCGCCGCTGGGGCGCGCGCTCTCCGGTGGCGTCCTGACCCTCGACGGCGGCGTGGACAACTGGCACGGCACCTGGCCGAACGCGGACAGCTCCGAGGAGGACGGGACCGTCCCGACGGAGGCCCGCGCTACTCGCTGAGCCGGGCGCCCATCTCCTGCGCGAGCGCGGCGAGGCCCGAGGCGGGCCGGACCATGACCGTGAGCTCGGTGATGCGCCCCTGCTCGTCGGTGCGGATGAGGTCCATGCCCTGCAGCTCGCGATCGCCGACGCGGGCCTCGAAGATCAGCGCGTGCGTGCCGCCTGTGCCCGTCGGCGTGCCGGAGGCACCGTCCGGGGTGGGCGCCTCGAGCTCGTCGGTGTAGCGGAAGTCCTCGAAGACCCCGTAGACCGTCTCGAGCAGGCGGGCGACCGTGGCCGCGCCCGCATACGGCTTGAAGACCGCGGGCGAGCGGAAGACGACGTCCTCGGCCAGCAGGGCGGTGGCGGCGTCGAGGTCGCCGCCCTCGACTGCGGTGCGGAACGCGGATGTGGGCATGCGCGCAAGGCTACGGGCGGGGGAGTCGGCGCGCCCGGCGTCCGTAGGATGGCGCGCCATGGCCCCCAACCACACTCTCGTCGCCGGTCGCACGGCGGTCATCACCGGCGCGGGCTCGGGCATCGGCCGGGCGCTCGCCCAGCGCCTCGCCGCCCACGGCTGCCCCGTCGCCCTGTGCGACTGGAACGAGGAGAACCTCTCAGCGACCGAGGACACGATCGTCGGGCCGACCTTCATCCGCCAGCTCGACGTCCGCGACCGCCAGGGCCAGATGACCTTCGCCGCCGAGGTCCGCGAGTGGGCGCCCGCCCCGATCGCGATGGTCGTCAACAACGCGGGGGTGACCGTCAGCCAGACGGTCGCGGGTGCCAGCCCGGAGGACGACGACTGGTGCTTCGACGTGAACTTCTGGGGCGTGGTGCACGGCACCCGCTCGTGGCTGCCGATCCTGCAGGAGCAGGGGGAAGGCGCGATCGTCAACGTCTCGAGCGTCTTCGGCCTGTTCGGCTACCCGACCCAGAGCGCCTACTGCGCCTCCAAGCACGCAGTCCGCGGCTTCACGGAGTCGCTGCGCCAGGAGCTGCGCGGCACCCGCGTGCGCGCGGTCAGCGTCCACCCGGGCGGCGTGCGCACCCACATCGTCGACAACGCCCGCTTCCACGTCGACGATCAGGGTGGGACCGACCACGCCAAGCTCTCGACGGACTTCACGAAGCTCGCGCGCACGAGCCCGGAGAAGGCCGCGGAGATCATCCATCGCGGCGTGGAGCGCGGCAAGGACCGCATCCTCGTCGGCCCCGACGCCGTCTTCATGGCCGGCCTGTCGCGCGTCGCGCCCGTCCGCTACTACGACGTGCTCGACCGGATCAGCCGCCTCGTGCGCCGGTAGGCGACCGGAGCAGGGGACACGATGCGCGCCGCCTCCAACCCGGACGACGCGGGCGTCGCTCCGGACGACGCGGGCGTCGCCCGCGTGCAGCGCCGCACGCTGCGCGTCCTGGTGGTGGGCCAGGTGCTCGGGGGCATCGGCCTTGCCGCGGGCGTCTCGGTCGGTGCGCTCCTGGCGCGCGAACTGCTTGGCGGCGACGCGCTGACCGGCATCCCGCTCGGGACGGCGACCGCCGGCGGCGCCCTCGCGGCGCTCCCGCTCTCAAGGCTGATGGAGCGCCACGGCCGCCGCCCGGGCCTGGCGGCCGGCTACGCGCTTGGCGCCGTCGGCTCCGCCGTGGTCGTCCTCGCGGCGGCCGCCGGCAGCTTCGCGCTGCTCGTCGCCGGCATGGCGCTGTTCGGCGCGGGCAACACGTCGAGCCTGCTCGCCCGCTACGCCGGAGCCGATCTCGCGGCTGCCGATCGACGCGGGCGCGCGGTGAGCACTGTGCTCTTCGCGACGACCTTCGGCGCGGTGGCGGGTCCGAACCTCGTCGACGCGACGGGCAGCGTTGCCGACGCCGTCGGGCTCCCGGTGCTCGCCGGGCCGTTCGGGTTGTCGCTGATCGCCTACAGCGCCGCTGCAGCAGCGGTCGCGACGCTGCTGCGGCCCGACCCCCTGGTGCTCGCGCGGGCGCACGCGGCGCCGGTGGCGGTGTCACGCCACGCGCTCCCGGGCCGGGCGCCTTCGGGCCACGCGCTCCCGGGCCAGGCGCTCCCGGCGTCCGGCGGCTGGGCGGACCTCCTGCACGGCCCGGCGCTCACCGGCGTGGCCGCGATGGTGGCGGCTCAGCTCGTCATGGTCGCGGTGATGACGATGACGCCCGTGCACATGCGCGCCAACGACCACAGCCTCAGCGTCATCGGCTTCGTCATCAGCGCCCACATCGCGGGGATGTACCTCTTCTCGCCGCTGGTCGGCGTGCTCGTCGACCGCGCTGGGCGGGCGGTGACCCTGCGCCTCGGCGCCGGCGTCCTGGCCGCCGCCGGCCTCCTCGCCGCCGTGGCCGATCCGGCCTCGAGCGCGGCGCTGACCGTCGCCCTGTTCCTCCTGGGCCTGGGCTGGAGCCTCAGCTTGATCGCCGGCAGCGCGATGCTCACCGACGCCGTGCCGCTGGAGCGACGTGCGCGGGTGCAGGGCAACGCGGACCTGCTCATCGGGCTCGCCGGCGCCACGGGCGGGCTCGGCTCGGGCCTCGTGCTCGCGGCGACGAGCTTCGCGGTGCTCGGACTGCTGGCGGCCGCGGCGGCGATGGCGCTGCTCGGCGCGGGCTGGTTGGCGCGGGGCCTGCGGGTCTGACGGGACCGAGGGCGGGGGCACCGGAGCCTGGGCTGCCAAGCGCCGGCGAGAGTGACATCCTCGGTCGGGTGAGCGAGCGCCTCCCGAGCGACGCGCTGGGGCCTGGCCGGGGCGCTCGGCCGGGCGTGCGGGTCGTGGGGCTGCTGCTCATCGCCGTCGTCGCGCTGACGCCCGTGGCCATCGACCAGACGACCTTAGCGGCGCCGATCCTCGCGCTCGGCGGGATCGCCCTGGTCTTCGTCGCGGTGGTGACGCCCCACCAGCCGGCGAGCGCGGTCCGGAGGAGGTCGTCGCGCTGCTCAACCGCTTCTTCGCCGAGGTCGTCGGGGTGGTGGAGGCCAACGGCGGCTGGATCGACAAGTTCGAGGGCGACGCGGCGCTGGCGATCTTCGGCGCGCCGATCGAGGTCGAGGACGCTGCGGGCTCAACGCTCACCGCGGCGCGAGAGCTCGGCGTCGAGGTGAGCCTGCGTGGGCGCTCGCGGCCCACCCGTCTCGCGGCACTCGCCCGAGCGCGTCGACACGGCGTCGAGCCACGCTGCGATGCTGGGTGACATGAGCGAGGACGTTGACCCCGCCGAGACGGCCGAGTGGCTCGAGGCGCTCGACGACGTCCTGCGCGCCGACGGCCCCGAGCGCGCGCAGGCGCTGCTCGAGACGCTGCTCGACCACGCCCGCCACCAGGGCGCGCCCGTCGTCTCGGGGCTGGTGACGCCGTACGTCAACACCCTCGAGGCGTCGGCCGACCCGCCCGCCGACGAGACGACCGAGCTCGAGCAGCGCCTCCGCGCCTACGTGCGCTGGAACGCGATCATGCTCGTGCTGCGCGCGAACGCCGAGAGCTCCGAGCTCGGCGGCCACATCGCCAGCTACCAGTCGGCGGCGACGCTATACGAGGAGGGCTTCAACCACTTCTGGCACGCACCGTCGGAGGAGCACGGCGGCGACCTGCTCTACATCCAGGGCCACTCCTCGCCGGGGATCTACGCGCGTGCGTTTCTCGAAGGGCGCCTCGGGGAGGAGCAGCTCGCGCGCTTTCGCACGGAGACCGATCCGGACCAGCCCGGGTTGAGCAGCTACCCGCACCCGTGGCTGATGCCGGACTTCTGGCAGTTCCCCACGGTCTCCATGGGGCTTGGGCCGATGCTCGCGATCTACCAGGCGCACTTCATGAAGTACCTCAACGGGCGCGAGATCGCGGACACGCGCGAGCGCAAGGTGTGGGCGTTCATGGGCGACGGCGAGATGGACGAGCCCGAGTCGATGGGCGCGCTCTCGCTCGCCGGCCGCGAGCACCTCGACAACCTCGTCTTCGTCGTCAACTGCAACCTGCAGCGCCTCGACGGCCCCGTCCGCGGCAACGGCAAGATCATCCAGGAGCTCGAGACGAACTTCCGCGGGGCGGGCTGGAACGTCATCAAGGTCATCTGGGGCTCGCGCTGGGACGCGCTGCTGGCCGCGGACTCAGACGGCCTGCTGCAGCGGCGCATGGAGGAGGCGCTCGACGGCGACTACCAGACCTACAAGTCGCGCGACGGGGCGTTCGTGCGCGAGCACTTCTTCGGTACCTCGCCCGAGCTGGCCGCGATGGTCGCCGACTGGAGCGACGAGGACATCTGGCAGCTCAACCGCGGCGGCCACGATCCGCTGAAGGTGCGCGCGGCCTACCAGGCGGCCGTGGAGCACGAGGGTCAGCCCACGGTGATCCTCGCCAAGACCATCAAGGGCTACGGGATGGGGGAGTCCGGCGAGGGCCAGAACATCACCCACCAGCAGAAGAAGATGGGCGAGGCGGCGCTGCGCGCGTTTCGTGACCGCTTCGAGCTGGAGCTCACCGACCAGCAGGTCAGCGACCAGGCGTTCGTGCGGCCGCCCGAGGACGCCCCGGAGATGCGCCACCTGCTCGAGCGGCGCGCGGCGCTCGGCGGCAGCCTGCCGCAGCGCAGCACCAAGGCCGCGGGGCTGGCCGCGCCGGAGCTCGCGGCCTTCCAGACGGTCCTCGACGGCACCGGCGATCGCGAGATCTCCACCACGATGGCCTTCGTCCGGGTGCTCGCGGCGGTGCTGCGCGACAAGGCGATCGGTCCGCGGGTGGTGCCGATCGTCGCCGACGAGTCGCGGACGTTCGGCATGGAGGGGATGTTCCGCCAGCTCGGGATCTTCTCCCAGGTCGGGCAGCTCTACGACCCCGAGGACGCGGGCTCGCTGATGTTCTACAAGGAGGACAAGAAGGGGCAGATCCTGCAGGAGGGGATCAACGAGGCGGGGGCGATGAGCTCGTGGATCGCGGCGGCGACCTCCTACGCGAACCACGGCGAGCCGATGGTGCCCTTCTACGTCTACTACTCCATGTTCGGCTTCCAGCGGGTCGGCGACCTCGCGTGGGCGGCGGGCGACTCGCGCTCGCGGGGCTTCCTGATCGGCGGGACGAGCGGGCGCACGACGCTCAACGGCGAGGGGCTGCAGCACGAGGACGGCCACTCGCACCTGCTCGCCGCCACGATCCCGAACTGCGTGGCCTACGACCCGAGCTTCGGCTATGAGGTCGCGGTGATCGTGCAGGACGGGCTGCGACGGATGCTCACCGAGCAGGAGGACGTCTTCTTCTACCTGACCGTCCTCAACGAGAACCACCGCCAGCCCGCGCTGCCGGCCGGTGCCGAGGAGGCGATCCTGCGCGGGATGCACCGGGTGCGGGAGGGCGAGGACGTCCAGCTCCTGGGGTCCGGCGCGATCCTGCGCGAGGTGCTCGTGGCGGCTGAGCTGCTCGCCGTCGACTGGGGAGTCGAGGCGGACGTGTGGAGCGTCACCTCGTTCACCGAGCTCGCCCGCGACGGCAACGCCGCCGCCCGGCACGCCCGGCTGCATCCGGCCGACGACGCTCCCGTGCCCTACGTCGCGGCCTGCCTCTCCGCTGACCGTGGCCCCGTCGTGGCCGCCACGGACTACCAACGGGCCTTCGCCGAGCAGATCCGCGCTTGGGTGCCCGGGGCCTATGAGGTCCTCGGCACGGACGGCTTCGGCCGCTCGGACTACCGGGTGGCGCTGCGGCGCTTCTTCGAGGTCGACCGCTTCCACGTCGTCGTGGCGGCGCTCCATGCGCTCGGCAGAGACGATGCGGCTTCCGAGGCCATCGCCCGTTACGAGATCGATCCGGAAGGAGCGCCGCCATGGCGACGCTGAGGGATGTGCTGGTGCCGGACATCGGGGACTTCACCGACGTCCCGGTCGTGGAGCTGCTCGCGGCGGTCGGGGACGTGGTCGCGCTCGACGACCCGCTCGTGGCCGTGGAGTCCGACAAGGCGACGATGGAGATCCCGGCGCCGTTCGCCGGGACGATCTCAGAGCTGACCGTCGCGGTGGGGGACAAGGTGAGCGAGGGAACCAAGGTCGCGGTGCTCGCGCTCTCCGAGGGCGAGGCCGCGGCCACGCCGTCGGAGCCGGAGCAGCGGGCGAGGCCCACGACGGAGGCCGCTTCGGCGTCCTCGGTGGCCTCCGCGGTCGTGGCCGAGGCCCAGGCCGCGCCGGCGCCGTCCGCGCCGCCCCCTCCGGCGCCGAGCACCGATGCCGCCTCGACCGGCGAGGGTGGATTCGCACCCGACGTCCACGCGAGTCCCGTGGTGCGGCGTCTCGCGCGCGAGCAGGGGATCGATCTGGCGACCGTCACGGGCTCCGGGCGCGGCGGGCGCATCACGAAGGAGGACCTCGCCGGCGGCTCTGCGGAGACGTCCGCGTCGCAAGCGGCGCCTGCGCCGGGCGCGCCTCTCCCGCCCGCCGGGCAGGGCGAGCGCGTGCCGCTCACCCGCATCCAGCAGCTCGCCGCGGGCCACCTCTCCGCCGCGTGGCAGACGATCCCGCACGTCACCCACCACGACGACGCGGACATCACCGAGCTTGAGGCGTTCCGCAAGCAGCTCAACTCAGAGCAGTCCGACGTGAAGGTCACGATGGTCGCGCTGCTGCTGAAGGCCTGCGCCGCGGCGCTCGACGCGTTCCCGCGCTTTGCCTCCTCGCTCGACGGCGACGAGCTCGTCGTCAAGGCGGAGCGCCACATCGCCTTCGCGGCCGACACCCCGAAGGGCCTCATGGTGCCCGTCGTGCGCGACGTCGGCCAGAAGGGCCTGCTGCAGCTCGCGGCCGAGCTGACCGAGCTCTCCGGGAAGGCGCGCGCGGGCAAGCTTGGCCCGAAGGAGCTCAGCGGCGCGGTCTTCACGATCTCCTCGCTCGGCGGGATCGGCGGCACGGGCTTCACCCCGATCGTCAACCCGCCGCAGGTCGCGATCCTCGGCGTCGTGCGCTCGGCGACGCAGCCGGTGTGGGACGGTGCGGCCTTCCAGCCGCGCCTCGTGCTGCCGCTCTCGCTCTCCTACGACCACCGGGTGATCGACGGCGCGGCCGCCGCGCGCTTCACCGCGCACCTGGGCAGCCTGCTGAGCGATCTGCGCAGGGTGCTGGTGTGAGAGGCGAAGGGGGTGCGGAGGGGGCCGACGACGGGGTCGACCTCGTCGTCCTCGGCGCGGGGCCCGGCGGGTACGCCGCGGCCTTCCGCGCCGCCGACCTCGGCCTCGACGTCGTCCTCGTCGAGCGCCACGCGCGCCTCGGCGGCGTCTGCCTCAACGTCGGCTGCATCCCCTCCAAGGCGCTGCTCCACGTCGCGAAGGTCATCACCGACGCGGAGGAGTCCGCCGCCGCCGGGGTCAGCTTCGGCACGCCGGCGATCGACCTCGACGGCGTCCGCGCCTTCAAGGACGGCGCGGTCGAGAAGCTGACGGGCGGCCTCGTCGGCCTGGCGAAGGGGCGCAGGGTCCGCGTCGTGCGCGGCGCGGCGCGCTTCACCGGCCCGAACGCGCTGACGGTCGCAGACGAGGAGCTCGCCTTCGCTCACTGCATCGTGGCGGCCGGCTCGGAGCCGATCCGCCTGCCGGGCCTCCCCGACGACCCGCGCATCGTCGACTCCACCGGCGCGCTCGAGCTGACCGACGTCCCGGAGCGGCTGCTCGTCGTCGGCGGCGGGGTCATCGGCCTGGAGCTGGCCACGGTCTACGACGCGCTCGGCTCCGCGGTGACCGTCGTCGAGCTCGCCGACCAGCTCGTCCCGGGCTGCGACCCCGACCTCGTCAAGCCGCTGCACCAGCGCATCGCGGGGCGCTACGCGGCGATCCACCTGAACACGCGCGTCGAGGGCATCGAGGCGCACGAGGACGCGCTGCACGTCTCCTTCGCCGGCGAGGAGCACCGCTTCGACCGCGTCCTCGTCGCGGTCGGGCGCGAGCCGAACGGGGCGAAGCTCGGGCTCGAGGCGGCGGGCGTGGAGGTCGACGAGCGCGGCTTCGTACCCGTCGACGAGCAGTTGCGTACGAACGTCGCGCACATCCTCGCCATCGGCGACGTCTGCCGCGGGCCGATGCTCGCCCACAAGGCCACCCACGAGGGCCACCTCGCAGCCGAGGTCATCGCCGGGCACGACGTCGCTTGGGACGTCAAGGCGATGCCGGCGGTCGCCTACACCGACCCCGAGCTCGCCTGGGTCGGCCTCACCGAGAGCGGCGCGAAGGCGGCCGGCACCGCCTTCGAGAAGGCCGTCTTCCCGTGGGCGGCGTCGGGCCGTGCGCTGAGCACCGGCCGCCCCGAAGGCAGCACGAAGCTGCTCATCGATCCCGAGACGCGGCGCGTCCTCGGCGGCGGAATCGTCGGCTCGGGCGCGGGTGAGCTGATCGCCGAGATCGCCCTCGCGGTCGAGATCGGCGCCGATGTGGGAGACGTGGCACTGACGGTCCACCCGCACCCCACGCTCTCGGAGACCGTCGGCCTCGCCGCCGAGGCGGGTGCCGGCACGATCACCGACCTTCCGCGGCCGCGCCGGCGGTGAGCTAGGAGCAGGAGCGGGTCGCGGCGCGCTCCTACGCAGCGACGCCGTGCCGCGCGTTGGGCGGCGTCGCCAGCGCTTCCGCGACGGCCGGTGCTCCGTAGAGGAAGCCCTGGCCGGCATGGCAGCCCAGGTCGGCGAGCGCCATGCGCGTCGCGTCGTCCTCGACTCCCTCGGCCACGACGAAGAGCCCGAGGTTGCGCGCGAGGTCGATCGTCGACTGCACGATGAGCGCGTCCTGGGCGTCTTCGAGCATGTTCGTCACGAAGGAGCGGTCGATCTTCAGCGTGGTGACCGGCAGCCGCTTGAGGTAGGCCAGCGAGGAGTAGCCCGTGCCGAAGTCGTCGATCGTGAGCTGGACGCCCATCGCCGCGATCTCCTCGAGGACGACGAGCGCACGCTCGGGATCGGCCATGATCGTCGACTCGGTGATCTCGAGCTCCAGCAGGTCCGCCCGAACGCCGCGCTGCGCGAGCTGCAGCGCGATCGAGCCGGGCAGCCCGCGGTCGAGCAGGTTGCGCGCGGACAGGTTCACGGCGATGCGCGTGGGCGTGCCCGCAGCGACCCAGGCGGCGGCCTGCGTGAGCGCCTGCCCGAGGACCTCGAGCGTCAGTGCGCCGATCAGGCCGGTGCGCTCCGCGTGCGGGATGAACGAGCCCGGAGTCAGCAGCCCGCGGTCGGGATGCTTCCAGCGCACGAGCGCCTCCATCCCGAGCACCACGCCCGAGTCGAGGGCGACCTTCGGCATGTAGGCCAGGTCGAGCTCCCCGCGGTCGATGCCGTGGCGCAGCTCCCCGAGCAGCGCGAGCCGGTCGACGTCGGACTCGCCGTGGTCGGCGTCGTAGAGCACGACGGGCAGCGGTGAGTCCTTGGCCTGGTAGAGCGCGACGTCCGCACGTCGCAGCAGCGCGTCGGAGTCGGCGCCGTGCTCCGGCCACAGCGCGACGCCGATGCTCGCGTCGACGCTGAGCTGCAGGTCGCCGAGCGCGAAGGGCAGATCCAAGACCGCCAGGAGCCGCTCGGCAACCGCGGGGACGTCGTCCGCCCCGTTTGCCAGTGGGCACACGAAGGCGAACTCGTCGCCGCCGAAGCGCGCCGCCGTCTCCTCGGGGTCGGTCGCGGCGGCCAGGCGCCGCGAGACGAGGCGCAGCAGCTCATCGCCCTGGTGGTGCCCGAGCGTGTCGTTGATCTCCTTGAAGGCGTCGAGGTCGAGCACGACCAACGCGACGGTCCCACCCTCGGCGGTCGCGGTCTGCAGCGCGTGCTCCGCGCGCAGGGCGAAGTGGGTGCGGTTCGGCAGCCCGGTGAGTTCGTCGTGCAATGCGCGGTGATGGTCGCGAATGGCAGCTAGCCCGGCGCGGTGGACCGCGACCATGGGCAGCAGCAGCAGCGGCAGCAGCCACAGGGAGAAGTCGGAGACGATGACGACCGCGGGCGACATCCCCAGCAGGAGGAGGGCGATGGAGGCCTGGAACGGGGTGTCATGGCGAATGTGCGCCAAGACCGGGATGCCCTGGCTCAGGGCGGAGACGATGCTGACCAAGATGCTGTTGCAGGCGAAGAACGTGATCGCGGCGACGACGATCGCCGGGATGTCCGACGGGAGGAAGGCCACGCCCGTGTCGCGTGGGACGTCGCTCAGCAGTGCGAGAACCGTTCCGGCGGCCAAAACAGAGAGCCCGCACTGCCCGACGTTGAAGGCTACGCGCTCGAACGGCTTGCCCCGCCGACGGTCCGAGATCGCCGACGCGAGGAGCTGCGCGACAAGCGCCACCGGGAGTCCGTGCAGAAGCAGGAGCGCGAAGACGAAGGTGATCGAGGAGGTGATCTCCTCGGTGAACCCGCGGCGCGGGACGCGCATCGGCACGCACTCCACGATGACGGTTACCGCGATGAGCACGAGAACCGTGAGCGACAGATCGATGCGCTGCGGCACCGTGGCGATCGCCGCTACCGCGCCGCCGGTCCCCAAGAGGGACACGGCGGCGACGTAACGCCTCAGAGAAGTGTCGGGTGAAGCCTGCAATGCCCGACAATTGTCGACCGATCGGGCGTCGGAGTTAAGTCCCGGGACGATCAACACACAACGGCTACCACTTCTGGACGGCGCTCAGGACCTCAGTTGCGACGACGACGGTGGAGACGGACGAGACCATCGGGAGAAAACGGAGCCACTTGCGCATGGGGAACGACCTTTCGAGAATCAGGGGAACTTGAACTCGGGGCGACGCATTGCAACCTGCCGGAACTTGAGCCGATAGTCAAGAAGCGGACGGATATATGAGGTTCGGGCTTGCTTCCCCGGCCCTGACCGTCGATGGTGGTCGGGGTGCTGTTCCTCGTCATCATGCTCGTGGGCGTCTTGAGCGTCCCGCTGGCCGGCGGTCGGCTGTCGCTGCTCGCCGACCTGCGACTCCGCGCGGTCGGCCTGCTCAGCGGCGCGCTGCTCGTCCAGGTGCTCATCCTGGCCGTCCTGTCGGACGGCAACCCGACGATCCTCGGTGCGACCTACGTGGCGACCTTCGTCGCGGCCGGGGCGTTCCTCTGGCTCAACCGCAGGATCCCGGGGATCCTTCTCCTCGGGCTCGGCGGGGCGCTGAACGCGACGGCGATCATCGCCAACGGCGGCGTCATGCCCGCTCGCGCCGGCGCGCTCGAGGCGGCGGGCCGGCCGATCGTCGAGGATCGCTTCCGCAACTCCACCGCGGTGACCGACCCGCACCTGCCGTGGCTGGGGGACACCTTCGCGATCCCGTCCGGCGTGCCGCTGGCCAACGTCTTCAGCGTCGGCGACGTGGTCATCGCCCTCGGCGCCTTCCTTCTGCTGCACGCCGCCTGCAACTCACGCCTGTCGCGCATCCCGGTGCCTTCACGACGATCTGCCGGCCAGAAGGGCTCGCCGCGAGTCGTCGAGCGCGTGACGCGATGAGCGTCCCCATCAACCACCCGTCCCAGACTCCGAGGGATCCATGACCCTGACGTCGCTTCCCCCCGTCCTGACCCCCGTCGAAGCCGACACCGGCGTCGACCTGCCGCACGCCAGCTGGGCGGCGGAGTGGCGTCCGCTGCTGAGGAGGTTCGGCGCCGAAGTGCCGAAGATGAAGCCGGTGCAGCGCGTCTCTTATGAGCCGCTTCCCCTGCGGATGCGCGCTCGGGTGGCGTGGAGCAAGCTGAAGACCGGGCACGAGGGGCGCACCCTCTTCACGTTCACCTGGCACCTGCCCGTCAGCGCCGTTCGCGACAGCGGCCTGCGACGGGAGATGCTGCAGTTCGCCGAGTCCTTCTACAACTACGAGCTGCCGAGCGGGGACGCCGTGATCCTCACGCGCATGCTCGACGACGTCGGACTGGACAACGGGCTGCCGCTCATCGCATGGCTGCGCGCTGCGGTGGCCCAGATGGCCGGCGAGGAGTCCTCCGCGATCGCTGCGCCCACCGGGCAGTCCGGGGCCGGCGACGGCTCGTTCTCGATGCACTCCGACATGTGGATACCGGCGCTGCTGTTCAACGTCTTCAATCACGCGGTCCCCAGCCAGGGTGCGTCGCTGCTGCTGCCGATGGACGACATGTGGGAGATCGCGGCGCAGAGCGGAGTTCCCGAGGACGCCCGGCAGAAGATGGAAGCCGCCCGCGTCGAGGCGGGCGAGTGCGACTACTTCTCGCAGTTCAACAACTCCCTCTACGGGAACCATCCCTGGACCCCGGAGGTCACCAGGGCTCTGTCGGCCGCCGCCATCGAGGTCCCGATGGCCCGCGGCCAGGGCTACTTCGTCAACGACCGCGAGTGGCTCCACGGCCGCACCGTGCTGAAGGCCGACGCACTGCCGGCAGAGCTCAAGGAGCATCGCCTGTACCGCCTGGCCTACAACAACGCGCGACTGGACGCGGGCGCCACCGAGCGGCGCGTCGAATGGGACCTCGTCGGCCGCACCGCGGCCGGCTGCAAGACCTGAGGTGAGCGCGCCGAGCAGCGCGCAGCGTCGCAGTCGTGCTCGTCGACCCAGCCGTCGAGCGTCGTCGTCTACGCCCTTGGCCGCTCCGGCCCGACCGGGCCACCGCGTAGCTTTCGGCACGTCGCGCACGTTGCGTAGTCGATGACGACCCACGCCCGGCCTGCCTGCTCACCAGCCTCCTGCTGCTGGCCGCGCTCGTCACGAGCGGATCGGCCGGTGCTGCGCCGCGGGAGCACGAGACGCACGGCACCGTGCGGCGGCTGTGTGCTTCGGTGGTGATGCGCCACTGGGTCGGCGGCCCGCCCGCCGGCCGGTTGCGGGCGGGAACCGACGTGCGCCGCTTCGATCTCGGGCCGCGCTACGCGCTCGGCGTGACGCACGGGCGTAGGCCCGCGCTGCGCGGGTTCGTCGCCCGCAGCGCCTTCTGCCCGGCCAGCGCCCGCGGTCGACGGGCACAGGCGCACGCCCGGGAGCTCGCTGCGCGGGCGACCCGCGGCCGACCAGCGACGCTCCTGGCGGTCCCGGTGCTGCGTCGGGTCTGTGCCGACGAGGTCTACCTGCGCGACCGGCCGCTGAACCGGGCCGTCGGTCTGCTCTTCCGGGGCGAGGCGATCCTCACCGACCGGCGCGCGCGCAACCCCTGGCGCGGCGGTGCGGCCTACGGGCACGCCCACCGGCGGGGCTTCGTGCCCGAGGCGGCGCTCTGCTACGGCATCGCCCGGCGGCTGCCCGGCCATCGCGTCGTGGCCGTCGGGGGGCTCGACGCTGCCCGGGTGCTCGTGCCGCCGGACGCGCCCTCGTGTACGCGCCGCATCGACGGCAAGCGCCTGCTCCAGGTCGGTGCCCGGATACCGCGCGGCGCGGCGGGCGACGGCCTCAGCCTCACCGCCTGGGTCGAGCGCGGCGGCAGCCGGGTCAGCGTCACCGGCGCGCGCTTCGTCGGTAGGCGTGGGCGGATGCAGTTCGCCGCAGTCGGGCCGCTGGCCTGCGGGAAGGAGCACGTGCTGATCTACGTCGCGCGCCGCGCGGGGCGGACGCTGGCGACGCTGTCTGAGACGGTCGTTCCCGGCGTAAAGCAGCACGCGTCGCCGCAACCCGGCCCCGACGCCGGCGTTCGCGTGGCCGCGGGGCTCGTCACGTCGGGAGGGCGCCCGACCGCGGGGTTGGCCGCACCGGTCGGGCGCGCGGCGGCGAAGTTCGGCAGGCCGATGCCAGCGGGGCTCGCCCCGACGGTCCGGCGCTCGGCCGCGAAGCTCGGCACGCCGGTCGCTCTCGCGGCCAGCGGGTGCCGGGCTGCGCCGGGCAAGGCGTTCGCCCACGGCGGGACGGGATCCGTCGACCACCGCTTCCACGTCCGGCCCGCCCTCTCGGCGGACGGGCGCTTCGTCGCGTTCGACTCTCCGGGGCGCCTCGTGGCGGCCGACCGCGACGACGAGCGTGACGTGTACCGCCGCGACCTGCGGACGGGCGCGCTGATCCTCGTGAGCGCCGGCAAGCGGGCGGGCAAGAGCCGCGCACCCGCGATCTCGGCCGACGGGGCGATCGTCGCCTTCGAGTCCGACGCTCCCGCGCTCGTGCCCGCCGACGACGATCGCGTCCGCCAGGTGTTCGTCGCCGATCTCCCGGCGCGATCGATGCACCGCGTGAGTGCGGCGGCGGGGCGGACGCCGGCGCTCTCCGCCGACGGCAGCCGCGTGGCGTACGAGCGCACGGGAGAGGCGGCGGCGCTCGTCGTGCAGCGCGTCGCCGACGGGGCGGTGCTGCGCACGCTGCCGGCGGCGTATCGGCCGGCGCTCTCCGGGGACGGGGCCTTCGTCGCCTACGAGACGCGTCGAGCCGTCGGCGCGAGGGACGCCAACGCGGGCTGGGACGTCGCCCGTGCCGCCGTCGACGGCGGGCCGCCCACGCTGGTCTCCGTCGCGCGCGACGGGCGGGCGCCGCGCGGCGCGTCGCTCTCCGCTTCGCTGGACGGCGATGGCGGCGTCGTCGCCTTCCAGTCCGACGCCGCCGGGCTCGTGAGCGGTGACCGCAACGGGCTGCGCGACGTGTTCGTCCGCGACCTGGCTTCCAGGCGGACGGTGCGCGTCAGCGTCGACCGCTGCGGCGGCGACCCGGACGGCTACTCGCGCTACCCGTCGCTGAGCGCGGACGGCCGGCGTGTCGCTTTCGACTCCCACGCAGGCGACCTCGTGCGCAGCGACACCGACGGCCGGGGCCACGCCTACGTCGCCACAGTCCGCGCCGGCGCTCACCCACGCCTGGTGGACACGCGGCCCGGCGGCGCTCCGAGCGCGCGCACCGCCTTCAGCCCGGCCCTGAGTGCCGACGGCACGACCGTCGCCTTCCCGACGTTCGGCTACGACCTCGGCCCGCCCGACGCGAACCACCGCGTCGACGTCTACACCCGCCGCACTGCCGCCGGCGCGCGCCCGCGGCGCGCGGGCTGACCCCCTCGAAGGCCGGCGCTCAGGCCTCGGCGGCCTGCTCTAAGCGCTCGGCGACCCAGCGGTCGAGGGTGCGCCACCAGCCGAAGAGCCAGTCGATCTGCTCGTCGCGATCGGAGGGGACCTCGTCGGCGCCGACGAGCCAGAGCCGCAGCTCCACGGTCTGCCTCGCGGGCAGCAGGCGCCAGAGGTCGCCAGCGCCGACGGGGACACCGACGTGGCCGACGAAGACGACGTCGGCGTGCGGAGCGGAGTCCAGGGCCGCGAGCGCTCCTCCGGGTCGCGGTGCGGAGACGTGGACCATCTCGCGTGCCCACGCGGCCTCGGCGTCGTGTCCGGCCTGCTCGAGCCGTTCGATCCCGTGCGCCCGCCGGGCGGGGGAGAAGTTGCCCCCCTCGGGGAAGATGAGCACCGCGCCGTCGTCGCTCAGGTCCCGCGCCATCGCGGCGATCTCCACCTCGGTGTCGCCGCCGCGCGGGTCCACGAAGCGGTTGGGCAGCCGCCGGCCGAGGACGTCGATCAGCGGGTCCATGCGCAGCGCCTCGTGGAGCACCACCCGCGGCCGGCGCCCGTGGCGGACCATCAGCTCGTGGAGCACCAGCAGCGAGTCGCCCTCGCCCGCGTGGCGGCTGAGCACGAGGACCGGGCGGCGGCCGGCCGAGAGCGCCTCCTCGGCTGCTTGGGAGTCGAGGACCTGAACGTCGACGCGCGCGAGCCGGGTCATCGAGCCATGGACGCCTGCCACGAACCAGCGCAGCACGCTGTAGTGGGCGCGCTGCATCCGCGCCGACTCCGCACGGCGGCCGAAGCCGCTCGCCACCCAGAGGCCCAGGCACGCGAGCGTGCACGCGAGGTGGCGGGCCGCGTACTCGACCGCGATCGCCACGGTCCGCAGCGGCCGCCAGCCACCGGCCAGCGGCGAGGCCAGCGTCGCGACCAGCGCCAGCAACGGCGAGGCCACGACGACCGCGAGCTCGACGAGGAGGACGAGCGGCGCCAGGACGAGGCGGCGGACGAGCGTCGGCGGAACGCGCATCACGCCGCTCCAAGATCGTGCTCGGCGAGGTAGCGCGCCGACGCCTCGTGGGCGCGCGCGATCCGCTCGCGGACGTTCGACGTGTCGCGGTAGCGGAACTGCGAGAGGTCGGTGTAGCGCGGCGGCTCCTGCTGGCCGGTCGCGAGCACGTGGACGTCGATGCCCTCGGGCAGCGCGGCCAGATCGCCGAAGAAGCGGTGGCGGCGCGCGACCTCGAAGGCCACGAGGGCGACCTCCCACGGCCAGCGCGGCGGCTCGAGCGGCCGGTCGAGGCGGCCGACGTGCAGGACGAAGATCTGGCGAGCACCGAGCTGCACCGCTCGGCTCACGGGAATCGAGTTGACGATGCCGCCGTCGATGAAGTGCTCGCCGGCGATCGCGACGGGCGGCAGGATGCCCGGCACCGAGGCCGAGGCCAGGACGGCATCGACGATCGGTCCGTCGGCGAACCAGTGCTCCGACGCGCGCTCGATGCTCGCGGCGACGCACTGGAACGCGATCGCCAGCTCTTCGATCCGGCCGACCGGGAGCGCCTCGGCCAGCAGCGCGCGCAGCCCCTCGTTGCCGTGGAGGTGCGTGCGCGTGCGGGCCAGCTTGGCCACGCGGCCCAGGACCGAGCCGCCGAAGACGTCGCTGCGAGCCATCGCCGACCACAGGGCCGCCAGCCGCTCGACACCGTCGACGCTGGGATCAGCGGCGAACGCCGCGCCGTTGATCGCGCCCACGGAGGTTCCGAGCACGAGGTCGGGAACGATGCTGCGCTCGACCAGCGCGCGCAGCATCCCCACCTCGTGCGCGCCGAGCGGCCCGCCCCCGCCGCCGAGGACGAAGGCCACGCCTCCGCGGTCCGACGTTGTGGTCGCCTCCATGGCGACAGCCCATCACAGCGGGCGCCGTGCTGCGCTCGGCTCGTGCTAGGCGCGGTGCGGACAGCGGCGTCAGCAGGCCAAGTCCGGGTGAGCGAGGAGGCGGGCGCGTTGGGGCATCGGAGGGTGACCTTCCCCGCCGATGCCCGCATCGCGCCGTCGCTTCGGTCCAGCGCGTGGCGCACCGGCCGGATCAGGTCAGGACGTCCTTGACCTTGCTGGTGGCTCGGCGCGTTTCCCGCGCTAACCTTGCTAAGACATGAAACTTGCACCACCGAGGAGGACACCGATGAAGCCGTGGACCGTCATTACAGCCTTCGCGTTGTCATCAGTGCTCGCCGTTTCGAGCGTCGCGGGGGCCTCCGGCGGCTCGTCCCGGGACTCCGCCGTCGGCTCCGGGACGGTGGGCGACAAGTCGAGCCCGTCCGGCGAGCAGCACGTCGCCTTCGCGGCGTTCGGCGGCCCGACCACCGTCAATCCGCTGACGGGGATCATCGGCGGCGATCCGGTGACCGGGCACTTTCGGGCCGGTGGAGACTTCGGCAGCCCGATGACCGCGTTTCAGCAGGAGGGGCCGGTGACCTGCCTCGTCGTGAACGGAAACAGGGCGCGGCTCGTCTACCCCAACAAGCAGGCAAAGCCGGAGGCCAACGAGGCCTTCGACACACTCATCTTCCTCGAGGACAACGGCAAGGCGCGTAACGGCCAGTCGCCCGACCGGATGGGGTTCGCGCTCGTCCCGGACTCGACTCCCAGCGACGATCCGCCATCCGAGCGGGACGGCGAGTGCGTTGCGCCGCTGCAGTCGCCGGTGATGATGCCGCTCACCCGGGGCGACTTCACGATCCACGACGCTCCATAGGCGTCAACCATCGTGCGTGGCGGGCGTCGCGTGGCGGCCGATGCTTTCAGCGCCGCGCCGCGTCCCTCTCGGCCACGCAGCCACCAGATGCCGCACCGATGCTTCCGAACACGATGCGCTTGCGCAGGCGCGACACGCCCGCCGAGGCGCTCTGCGCGGACTTGATGCGCGCCTCGAGCGCGGTCCGGAAGGCGTGGTCGGTCGCGTACTTCACCGCGTGAGCTCGGCGATCTGACGCTGCACGGTCCTCGGGAACGGCTCGGCCGTCGTCCGCAGGCGGCGTTTGGTCGTGAGCCCGCGCCGGAGTGCCTCTGCGACCGCGACCTCGACCTGCTCGGTCCTGCCGGCGGAGCGCAGGACGTCGACGATCGTGCGGTCGACGGTCGTCACCGGCACCCCGAGGACCTCGCGGCGCTCCCGCTTGGTGACGGGGAACGTGGTGGGGTGGATCACGACGCCCTCGATCGGCTTGCGGCGCTGGGCGCGGGGCACCGTGACGTGGACCTCGTCGGCGATCACGTCGGAGAGGTCGTCGAGATCGAGTGCGCTCTCATGCGAGACCACCGCGTCGGCCGACGGCGGCGTCCGAAGCCAGCCGGCGACGATCTGCTCGTGCGGACTGCTCGGAAAGTCTCGCAGCCGGTAGAGACCACGTGCGACGTGGACGAGGCGTCCGCCGGGCCGAGCATGGTGGGACACCGTGGATCGCGGGATGCCGGCCTGAGCCGCAGCGCGTGCCGTGATGTAGCCGGCATGGCCCTCGGCGAGGGCATAGAGCCCCGGCCCGACGGTATTGTCACCTGGTTGTTCGAGAACTTCGAACATTACGGTGACACTATCAGGCCGACGCGGTCTACTGCCCCCGCTTACGACGAGCAGCGAGGTCAAACAGCACGCGCACCGCTCTCGCCATCGCCGCGGTAGCGGTCGTACAGCACGCGCATCGCCAGGTAGGTCGTACGTGAGCGGAAGTCCTCGTCGTCCAAGACTCCCTTGAAGAAGTCCGCTGAGGCCTTGCCGGCGTCGAGGGCGCCGTCGATGACGAATGGCTCCTTGCCGCGGACGAAGTCGTCGAACTCGTTGCTCGCGGCCTGCGGGCGCAGGTGTCCGGATTGCTCGCGGTCGATGTGGTCGATCAACGCCTGCGCGGGGTGGATGGCGTCGGTATCGCTGAGCGACTCGCCGAAGCGCTGGTTGAACAGCTCGACGAGCTCGCCTAGCAGGCTCATCGGGATCTCACCGCCGGCTCCTCGGCCGGTGCCGTCGCCGCCGATCGCGTTCCCCGGTTCGACCCTTTCGTTGCCGAGCGCGATCGCCTGCGTGCCGATCTCGGTCAGGCGGTAGTGGGTGAGTGACACGTCGACCGACAGGCCGCCGGCGACCCGTCGCTCCCGCAGCCGCAGCGCGAGGAAGCGCGCGTAGACGTAGAGCGTCTCGCTGGCGACGGTGAGGTACGGGACGACCTGGGAGAGGAACGAGTAGAACCGCACGAACCGGTCGAGGTCGTCGCGGAACGCGTCGAGCGCCTCCTCGTCGAGGGCGCCGGCCCGGTCGAACGCGCCCTGCGTCTGACCGGAGAGCACCGCGTTGTCCGGGATCCCCGGCACGAACCACGCCCGCGCGAAGGCGTCGACCTCGGCGGGGTGGATCAGCCCGCTGTCGAGGAGCTGCTGCTGGGCGTCGAAGAGCACGTTCGGGTCGGTCGGGACCGCCTCGGTGCGGCCGTAGAAGGGCTCGAAGTCCCGCCGGATCTGCTCGGCGTCGTTGACGAAGTCGAGCACGAACGTGTCGGTCTTGAGCGGGTGCGTGCGGTTCAGCCGCGACAACGTCTGCACCGTGTTCACGCCGGAGAGCACCTTGTCGACGTACATCGCCACGAGCTTGGGCTGGTCGAAGCCGGTCTGGTACTTCTCGGCGACGACGAGCACGCCGTATTCGGGCTTGTCGAACTCGTCCGGGAGCTGCTTCTCGGGCAGCGGGCGGCCGCCGATCGCGTTCATCTGCGGCTCGCTGTACTGCTCGCCGATGTTGTCGGCCTCGGGGTGGGTGACGGTCACCTCACCGGAGAACGCGACCAGGGTCCGGGTCCGCGAGTGGCGCTTGGTGATCTCCTTGTCCAGCGCGCGCTTCCACTGCACGGCCTCCTCGCGGCTGGCGGTGACGACCATCGCCTTGGCCTCGCCTCCGACGTGCCCGCGGGCGATCGTGTCGAAGTGGTCGACGACGACCACGGCTTTCTGGGCCTTGAGGTAGGGGTGGAACTTCGCGTAGCGCGTCAGCGCCCCCGACGCCTTGCCCTTCGGGAGCTCGACGACTTGGCGCGCGCGGTCCTCCAGGCGCATCGCCTCCTCGTAGGTCGTGTAGTTCTTCAGCACGTCGACGATGAAGTTCTCGTCGATCGCCTGGCGCATCGAGTAGGTGTGGAACGCGCGCTTGAGGCCGTCCGCCCCGACGGTCCCGAAGACCTCGTTGGTGCGCGGCTTCGGGGTCGCGGTGAACGCGAAGAACGAGAGGTTCGGCTGCACGCCGCGCGCGGCGAGGCGGCGCAGGACCTCCGGGACGCCGTCGTCCTCATCGTCCTCAGCGGGGGCGGCGTTCCCGAGGACCGCTTTGAGGTCGACGGCGGACTCGCCGGTTTGGGAGGAGTGCGCCTCGTCGACGATCACCGCGTAGGTGCGCGCCTTGAGCTTCGCGTCGCTGCTGGTCAGCTGCGTGAGGACGAACGGGAACTTCTGCAGCGTCGAGATGATCACGCGCGCCTGCTCGCCCTCCAGCGCCTCGCGCAGCTGCGTCGAGGACTCGTTGATCTCCCGCACCGTGCCCGGCACCTGCTCGAACGCCTTGACCTGCGCCTGGAGCTGTCGGTCGAGGACCTGCCGGTCGGTGATTACGATGACCTTCTCGAACACCGGCTTCTTGTCCTCGCCGTGGAGGGTGGAGAGGTCGTGCGCCAGCCAGGCGATCTCCTTGCTCTTGCCCGAGCCGGCTGAGTGCTGGATGAGGTAGCTGCGGCCGGGCCCGTGGACCCGGGCGTGGGCGGCGCAGGAGCGCACGACGTCCCACTGATGAAAGCGCGGGAAGACGACCGTCGCGCGGCCACCCTTCTTCTGCGCGTCGGCCGACGGCTGCTCGACGAAGACGAACTTCTCGATCAGCTCCATCCACGAGTCGCGTTCCCACACCTGCCGCCACACGTATTCGGTCGGGTGCCCGCCCGTCGGCGAGGCCGGGTTCCCTGCCCCGCCGGGGTGGCCGGCGCCGCCGGACCCCTGATTGAACGGCAGGAAGCGCGTTCTCTTGCCGTCCAGGCGCGTGGTCATGTACGCGAGGTCGCCGTCGAGCGCGAAGTGCACGAACGCCCGGCGGCCCAGCAGGAGGTTCGCGGCCGGCCGGTCCACGCGGTACTGCTTCATCGCGTCATCGACGGTCTGGTTGGTGAAGCGGTTCTTCAGCTCCGCGGTCGCGGTCGGGACGCCGTTGACGAACAGCACCAGGTCGAGGCTCGCGCCGCTGCCCGGGTCGAAGCGCACCTGCCGAACCGCCCGCAGCCGGTTGGCGTCGTAGAGCGCGCGAGCGGCGGGCTCGAGTTCGAGGTCGGGCTCGAAGAACGCAAGGCGCACGGCCACGCCCTTCTCGGTGAGCCCGCCGCGCAGAACCTCGACGGTGCCGCGCTTGTCGAGTTGCGCCGCGACGCGCTTGAGCAGGCTGACCTCGGCGCTGCGGGCCGTGCCGGCGAGCGCGACGAGCTTGTCCCACGCCCTGCCCTGCGTGTCCTTGACGAAGGTGAGTAGGTCGCTGGGGTAGAGCCCGAGCGTCGCGTCGTAGCCCAGGTGCTCGGTGGGCGCCCCGTCGGTGACCTCGCCGAGCCAGCCGCCCGCGCTGACCATCTCTCCCACGATCAGCTGCTCGAACGCGGACTCCGTGTGCGCGGCGGCGGGCATCAGGCGTGTCTACCGGATGGGCGGCCTGTCGGGCGCAGGCGATCGTGCGACCCCTTACGGGACGTCGGCGATGGGCGGCGGCACCGACCGCCCGCGGATCGCGTGCAACGCAGCCTCGGCGATCTCCTGCTCCCCGACACCGGCACCCAGCGCCAGCGCCAACTCCCCGGTCGGGATCCCGTGGCGCGCCGCGGCGAGCAGCTCGACGCCGATCGAAGCACCGTCGGCCCCGAGGTCGACGATCACCCGCGGCTCCACCTCGACCGTGTCAGCGATCGAGACCCCAGCGCGCCGCCGCAGGTAGAGCGCGTCGGCGGACGGATCGTAGGAGGCGGCGAGGCTCATCGCGGACCGCTCACGACGTAGACGGTGATAACGAAGAGCGGGTTGTCCGCGGCGGTCACCACACGAAGCCTACGCCCGTCGATTGCCGCGTCATAGCGATGGTTCCCGTCCAGGTCCAACGAGGTCGGCCCGTCTTGATTCATCGCCCGGCGCACCTCGTCCACACGGATGCTCCGCTCGACCATGCGATCCAGCGCATGCAGCGAGAAGACGACGTGGGCGAGGTCTGTCACGCGGTCGCTGTCTCGGCTGCCTCTTGCATGCGCTCGTCCATCTGGGCGTCAGAGACAGCGGTGACGTCGAGCTGGCCGGTGACGGCGTCGGTGATGAGGGCGTCGCGGTACTCGGCGAGGCGGGCAGCGGTCTGTTCTGCGACGGCCACCAATCCCGCACTCGTGCCTTCCCTGCGACCGATTTCCACAAGTCTCGCTCTCTGTTCGGTGGGATGAGGAACTGACATCAGCGGAGCGCCAACATCGTCGAGCGACAGCCCTTGTTTGGTGCCGCCGCGTCCGAGATCGGCTAGCTGGCGCTTGCCAGATGTGCTTCTTAGGGAGTAGGCCAACCAGTCCGGGACTACGTGGCGGAGGTCAGGACGGAGTAGCGCAACGTGCTGCGAGATCACCGCCCCAGCCGCTGATGCGCGCGTGACACAGACCGTCCCTAGCTCTGCTGTGATCGAGACGAGTACGTCACCCTCTTGGGTCGACGCGCGTGCGCGTTCCGCGTTGTCGGGTGGCTCGAGCCATCGAAGTGCCGCAGAACGGACCTCCACTGAGTCGCGATGCAACGCCGCGATCCCAAGGAACGGGACGGTCCCGCCATCCCGCTCGTGATCACTCCAGCCTCGCGGCCCGCTTGTGATCAGGGTCGTCAGGTGGCGGACTTTGACTCTAGGCGCGTCCGTAACTACGACCAGTTCGTCGACCGCGGCGGCGGCGGCGAGCCGGGCCAGTGACGTCGCGTCGGCGAGCCGGGCAACGAGTTCAGCTACGCGCTCGCATTCGCGGTCGAGGAAATCTGCCATCGCGCGCTGCGTCGACGCATCGGGACGGAGTATCGAAAGCCTTACCAAATCCTCCGGGCTGATTGCTGGATAGCTGACGCCTGTTGAGCACGCGACCATCTCATCGACGAAGCCGCGCTCCTGTAGCGCGTAGGAGAGAAACGGTGCATCGACCGTGGTCGGCCGAAGCACCGCAAAGCCGGTCGAGCACACCTGGCCGTCGTGCGTTGCGTCGACCTGGACGATCGCTCTGAGGTACGTCCGGACCGTTGAAACAAGAACGTCTCCTCGACGCACGACACGGCGAGCCCGGGAGGGGGCGGTCGCGAAGTTGACCGTCTCGGTTCCGACGATCCCGGTTGCGCGGCTGACGTTCCCGATATCGATGTACTCGAAGGCGTAATCCCCGGGCGTTGTCTCAGCGAGCACTTCCGGGTTCAACTGCACCATGCGTTTGAGAGGCACTTGGACAAACGTCACCCCACTACCTCCGCCAGCAGCCGGTGGATCTCACCCTCGAGCTCCTTCAGCTCCGCCTTGATCTCCGCGCTCGGCCGAGGCGGCGTGTAGGTATAGAAGAGCCGCGTGAACGGAATCTCGTAGCCGATCTTGCCGGCGGTGTCCGGGCACCAGGCGCCGGGGACGTGCGGGCGGACCTCGCGGTCGAGGTAGCCCTTGACGTCCTCGGACAACGGGACGTTCTCGGTGTCGCGGCGGCCGGGGTCGGCGAGCGGCCGGCCCTTCGCATCGAGCACCGGCGGTGCCGCCGGGTCGCGCACTAGAGCGCGTGCCGCGAGCTTACGCATGTTCGCCGCGCTGAGGCCGAAGAGCTTCGGGGACTTCGCGGGTGTCGGGGCGGACGCCTTCGCCATCGCGGTAATCACGTCGACCTCGGTGAGGTGGCGGTGGTCGTCCATCGTGCGCAGCCCGGCGCACAGCGCTGCCCGCGTGGCCGCGTCGAGCTTCGCCACGGCCGGGTCGTCCTCCACGCCGGCCCAGGTGTCCGCGCCCACCCGCCAGTAGCCGCGCAGGGGCTGCTCGACGGTGATGGTGCGGTAGCCGAAGGACGCGTTGTTGACAATCTTGACCAGCTCGCCCTCCTCAAAAGCGCCGTGGAGCCGGGTGATCTGGTCGATCTGCTCCGGGCTGAACTCGCGGCGCTTGTCGCCGAGGCTCCTGCGCATCTTCACGAACTGCTGACGGGCGTCGATGAGCTGCACCTTGCCCCTGCGCGCGGCGCTCTTGCGGTTGGAGAGCAGCCAGACGTAGGAGGCAATGCCGGTGTTGTAGAAGAGCTGCTCGGGCATCGCAACGATGGCCTCGAGCAGGTCGTTCTCGAGCAGGTAGCGGCGGATCTCCGACTCGCCGGAGCCGGCCGCGCCGGTAAACAGCGGGGAGCCGTTGTGGACGATCGCGATCCGCGAGCCGCCCTTGGCGGGGTCGCGCATTTTGCTGACCAGGTGCATGAGGAAGAGCAGCTGGCCGTCGCTCTTGCGGGGCAGGCCCGGCCCGAAGCGCCCGTCGTGGCCGCGGTCGGCGTGCTCGGCGCGGACCGTAGACTCCACCTTGGTCCAGTCCACCCCGAACGGCGGGTTAGCGATCCCGTAGTGGAAGCGCTCACCGGCGTGCTTGTCATCGGAGAGGCTGTTGCCGAACTTGATGTGCGCGGCGTTCTGGCCCTTGACGAGCATGTCGGCCAGGCAGATCGCGAAGGACTCGGGGTTGACCTCCTGGCCGAAGACGTCGACCTGGGCGGACGGGTTGAGCGTCTTGATGTGCAGCTCGGCCTCGGAGAGCATGCCGCCGGTCCCGCAGGCGCAGTCGAACACGGTGCGGATGACGCCGGGGTCGGTGAGCGCGTCCTCGTCGCCGTCGACGAGCAGGTTGACCATGAGCCTGACCACCTCGCGCGGGGTGAAGTGGTGGCCGGCGGTCTCGTTGGACTGCTCGGCGAACTTGCGGATGAGCTCCTCGAAGAGGTAGCCCATCTCGAGGTTCGAGACGCGGTCGGGGTGGAGGTCGACGCTGCAAATCCGCGCGACGACCTGGTAGAGCAGGCCGGCGGCGTCGAGCTTGTCGATCTGGCGGTCGAACTCGAACTTTTCGACGGCCTCGCGGGCGAGCCACGAGAACCCCTGCAGGTAGATCGGCAGGTTGATCGAGAGCTTGGGCGCGTCGCCGAGCAGCTGCGTCAGCGTCATCGGCGAGTCGTTGTAGAACTGCTGACCGGAATCCCGGACCAGCGCGGGTTCGACGTTCTCGATGCCCTGGGCCCGCAACTGCGCCGAGTTGGCGACGACCGCGTCCTTCGTGCTCTCCAGGGACTGATCCAACCGGCGGATCACGACGAGCGGCAGGATCACCTTGCCGTAGTCAGCCTGCTTGTAGTCGTCGCGCAGGAGATCCGCGATGCTCCAGACCAGGTTCGCGTGGTTCTTGACGTCGGTCATCGGCGGGAGTCGGAGGGCACAGGGACTATTCTGCCTGGCCTCGCCCCGGGGGGCGCGATCACGGAAGCGCTCGCGGGCGCGGGATCGATTTCCGATACCTACGAGGCTTTTACCGGCGCGGCGGAGTCGCTAGGGCTCCGTGCGATGAGCACGGTTCTGACTATCGGGGAGACAGGATTTGAACCTGCAACCGCCGGCCCCAGCGCCACTCTTTCTGGTGTGTTGGGACGAAAACCCAGCATCCATAGGGTCTGACGATACCTGAGTTGCGCTGAGTACGGGGTCCAATCGCTCCGTTTGGACCCCGAACTGGCCCCCGCTGGGACGGCCGCAGGCCCGGTGACCGCACGCTGCCGGTCGCCTTGAACGGCCGCCCGAACCGACGACGAGCGAACCGTACAAAAGTTGCAGTGCTTCTGTGAGGCGCGGCCGGGACGGCGTTCAATCGACTGAAAACGTGTTCTTCGGTCGCACCAAGTGCTTGCCAAAGCAGAAGATGCTTACAGTAAGGCGACGAAACTCAAACGGTGGTCGAGGCCGGCAAACTTAAACGGTGTTCACCGACGCCACCAGGTCGGCGATGTCCCGAACCGCGTAGGGCACGGTCAGCTCGACGACCGGCTCGGCCCGATTGATACCGAGGCGCTCGCCGTACGGATAGTGCTCGATGGACGAAAACGTCCCCTTTCCTCTCGGGTAGTTGGCGCCGGCGTGAACCGCACCGGAGTTGAGATGCGATAATTCGATCACCCCGCCATAGCGCTCCACCAGGCGGGCCGTTTCAATTTCAAGCACGTCATGTCGGCGCTTCCTATAAGCCTGTGCGTTGAGGAGCTTTTCAAGACGGCTACGACGCAGCCAGAAAAAGACCCGTCCGTTCAGCAGTTTGTAAAACTGCTCCTCGTCCATACCGACGAGAGTCCGCCGCAGAACAGTGACGTTTATCGGAAGATTGTCGCGGATCCAGATTGTTCCGAAGTCTGAATGACTTATCGGCACCATTTCCGTACGTCGCTCGGACTCGACGGCGTGCCGTAGCTGTCCGTCAACGCCGAAGAGGTCTAAGAGCGCTGCGGTCGACAACAGGCCGTGACGCCGGATCGAGGGCCACGCGTCCTCCTCGGCCATATGCCAAACCCGCGGATAGCGTTCGACGAGCAGTTGAGGTGTTAGACGTTCCATCACCACTGCCGTCGGTCGATCATCCGCCGCTGCGCATATTGGAGGAAACCCGTCGAGATGAGCGAGACACGTGCACCCGAGACCCGCTCCAATTGCTCGACGAAGCGCAGCGTTATCTGCGATAGCTCCTCGAAGCGCCACGCGCGCCCATTACGCGCGTCGATGTAGTCGGCGAACGTCAGCGCGATATCGGTCGGACCGTTGAGCAATGAAGCACGCCTAAACTGATCCCACTGAAACTCCCCGACGCGCCGCTTCGTCTTCGTCTTTGACGTGAGCTCAGCGTCGTCGGCCGTGAGAGTGCCGGGGGGCAACTCGGCGCGTTGCTCGACAGTGTCCCAATCAAGTGGCGTTCCTATACTACTCCTAGGTGTCAAATGGTCTGCGGTGCGGCGTAGGTGACGTGGTGTTCTTGGAAGTAGGCGGCGACCTTGGCCGGGCGGCGTTGGGCGGAGCGCAGGAAGCCGCGGAC
>JAABUN010000318.1_pt1 | contig 125784 bp, 4 predicted proteins | sample 5559311 | NCBI WGS metagenome assembly JAABUN01 (sample SAMN10711877, study PRJNA513370) | rock metagenome | isolation source: Antarctica rocks | place: Antarctica: Victoria Land, Siegfried Peak sud | reverse complement strand
ACCTATTCTAACTATTCTATTTAATAATTTTAATAATATTCTAAATAGACTTTTATAGGAAGAAATATCTTACTAAATTACCCCTAATAAGGCTAAGGTCTTATAGAATAGGCTAAATACTAATTAACGCTATACTACTAATTAGATTATCGCCGCTATTAATACTAATATTAATAATAAATTTAGTACTCTAGGTATACTATTCTTCCTTAATAGTACTAGGGGGACTAGTAAGATAATAGTATAAAATACTATTATAAAAAGGCTATATTCCTAGTAAAAGGTTACTCTAGTAATAATATCTTCTAGTATTATATTAATACTATTATAAGGAGGTTAGACTACTTACTTATAATTTAAGATACCCCTAGACTCTAATACTACCTCTTTATATAGGATTAAAAAGAGGACTAATCTTACTAAGCTAATTAAGTAAGCTTATATTATCTTTTAGGATAAGTCTCTTATATAGAGTTAATATAATATAGAAGCTATTAGTCGTAGCCTTTAAGATATCTATAATAATAAGTAGGCTTATTTTAAGGGTAAGGTAGTCTACTTTTATAGGGACTTCTAATAAATACTCCTAGTTATTCTAGGAGGATCTAGTAGCTAGGTTATTAAGGCGTATCTCTAAAAGGCCTATTTCTAGAATAAGGTTATATATTTAAATCTTACTATTAATAAGTGACTTAATAATCCTAACTTAATAGATACTATATATTATAAAATAGGACTATTTATAAGTAATCTCCTTACTATTAGTAATAGTATTAATATCCGGAAAAGCCCTACTACTAATAAAGACGTATTATATTAAAAATATAGTTATACCCCTAGAAATACTATTAATAATTTAATTAAGAATATCTATATTAATATTAGGGGTAAATATCTCTTAAAGGGTTTATCTATTAGAATAGGCTATTCTTACTATTATTAATAAAGATATTATTAGTATTAATACTAAGATAATATCACGTATCCCTAGTAATACAATAATATATTAGAGTATTAATTATATTATATTAAAAGAAGATAATAAACTCTTCCCCCTTAAGTACTTTTATAAGTTTTATAAACCCTCCCTACTATCTTATAAGCTATATATTAAGCTAGGCGTATTAGTTATACTACTAAGGAATCTTAATCTACTACGTCTATATAATAGGACCTAATTATAAATAATAAGATATAGTAAGTATATCTTTAAAGGGGAGATTATAGGCGGTACCTATAATAGTAAGAAGGTAATACTATTTAAGACGCTATTATAGTCTAAAGAAAATAATAGGCGGATACCCCCTTTATCTATAAGTAGTACCCTATCTAACTAGTATTTACTATAAATATTAATAAATTAAAAGGTTAATCTATAAAGTACGTAGGTATTAACTTATAAACTAGGCCTACTTTTAGTTATAATTAGTTATATATAGCTCTATCGCGGGTAATAAGATAGGGAAACCTTTATATTATTAGGCCTAAAACTCCTAAATATATATCTAGCTAAATAATAAGAAATATTATATATAAGTAGGTACTATTAGATAATAGGTAGACTACTATTAATATATTAGCTATAACTTATTATTAACGCCTAGATCCTATTAATAGCTACTTAGCGGCTTATAAGAATACTAGTTATTATATTAGAAGTATAAAAATAGCCTAATACTATACTTAGTTATATAGTTATATTTTTATATTAGACCGTAATATTAGACTTTCTAATAATAAAAATAAGCTATTCTACTATTTAGTTTATTAAATACCGCCGGGTAAACTTTAGAGGGCTAAATAAATACTAGGCTATACTAACTCTTATATTTAATAGATTCCTCTATATTAATATAATAAATCTAGTAGGACTATTAATAATTATTATAAGAGTATAAAAGATACGTTATAATATAAGGGATATAATAATTTAAGAATTACGTTAAATAGTCCGGTAGCGTAGAAGTTATTAGTAGAATAGAATATCACTATACTAGATATCCCGTAGTTAGTTAGGTACCTAATAGATAGTGTTAGTCTTTTAATACTTCTATCTTAATAATAATAACGTCTTTTCCTAATAATAATTAATATAATAAGTCGTCTAATAATAGTATACTTAGTTATACCCTATTAGTCCTAAATAGTAATATTATAATAGAGTTATAATATAAGTAGGCCTAATAACTATTCATTAATACCCTAGTACTAGGTAACTATTATAAATAATCCCTTTAGTCTAAAATTAATATTTTTAGTAACGCTTACCTTATAACCCCTATAATACTTAAGGGGGGTCTTAGTATCTATAAGAGTTTATACGAATATCTATTATATTTAGACTTAAATTTACCTTATAACTATTATTACTTACTAATAAATAAAAGAACTATACTTTTAAGTATACTTTTCCTAAGTAAAAATCTTGAATTTTTACAGGCATTTTCTAGTATTTAATATAAGAGAGATAAGGGTAATAACTAGTATAAGCCTTATATAATATAAGCTTTCAACTAGATATAGGGCTCCTATTATATAGGTATTTAGCTATAAAGATAAGTTTAAGCTAGAAGTCTATATCTAAACTTATATCTTATAGGATAGTACTTATTATAGATTAAAGGGTCTAGCTTAGATATTTAATAACTCTATTACTTTTAAGGTTTCCTAGGATTATAGGCTCTTATAAGATATTATAATTAGTATAGTAGGAATTAAAGTTATAATCTTTATATTTACTATTATAATTAGACCTTAGGTAATTTATAGTAATATTACTATATTTATTATAAGCTTAATAGTATTTAAAGGCTTTAAAGATCTTACTTTTTACCTCTACTACCTCTACTTTAAACCGCTTATCCTAGTTATTAAGGAAAGTAATAAAGTAATACCCTCCCTTATAACCTCTAGAGGTATAAGGGCCTAAGACGTTATTATAAATAAGGTTAAGAGACCTTCTTCCTAGTTAAATATAGGCTTTATATAGTACCTACTTTACTTTTTAAATAGTATATAGCGGGTATAAATCCTTATTAATAAGTTCCTTAATAAAGTTAGTCCCTTTAAAGAGACGGGCGAGTTTATTAATATTTTAATAACTTAAATAGCCTATATAAGCGTATTATAGATTTAGGGTTTTATTATTAATTTAACCTTTTAGGCTAGAGGAGTCTAACTTTAAGTCTAAGTTTAAATATTCTAAAGTAGGAATAATATTATCTACTAGATTAGCCTACTCCTTCTACCTTAATATAGTATAGAGTATAACGACTTTAGTAGGGACTTTAATAACCCCTTTTAAGGGGGAATAGGGTATTTTTAATACTAGAATAGATATTTATAATACTATCTTTATAAATAGTATAATATAAGGAGATTCTTATATATATAAATAGTAAAGATTATTATCTTATAATTAAGTTATAATACCTTACTTACTAATCTTAATACTATTTTAAATAATTTAAAGAGGTATTAAGGTATGTTAAAGCTATCCTTATAAGATTAAATTAATAGGTAACCTAGGGATATAAAGGTAGTTAATAAGAATTAAGTCCTTCCTTTTCCTATCTATTATAATAGGAATATAGACCTTATTAATATTAAAAGGGTACTAAGTACTATTAATACCTTTAATAGGTTAGATATTATTTAGTAAGGGATTAAGTAAGTAGTATTTAATAAGACTTATATAAGAGGGTATTAAATATACTAAGTAAGTAGTATTAAGTACTTACTTCTTAGGCTAGGTATCTAATTTAGTAGTAAAGGCTACGCTAATATTATCTTAAAAGGCTATATAGGTTTTAGCCTTAAAGTTACTATTATTATAATAGCGTCTCTTATTAAGCTTATTATTAAACTTATCCTTGGTAGATTTATTTCCCTATTTTACCTTTAATACCTCTATTTCCTCTTATTTACTACTACTAATATTATTCTTTATAGGTAGCTTATTATTCCTAAGCTTAGAGTATTCCTTTTAAGTATAATAATATATATAGTAATAAGTATAATATTTAATAAGCTTTTAAATAAGCTAGGTATTAGGTCTAGGTATAGCCCTATTTTAATTTTTAATTAGAATAGTAGGACTAGCGGTAATAGGAGTATAAGTAGCTATTATAATAAAGTTTAATTCTTCCTAGTTAGTTAAGGGGTTAGTTACTATCTAAATAAAGTGCCTAGTAGTATACTTAAGGGAATAAGCTAGCTTAGTAGTATTAATCTTACTTGTTAGGTTATAAGTCTAGATATAATATATAAAATACCCTTTATAAGCTTTACTAAGACTTATATAAAAGAGGAAGATAAAGAAGTTTATTTCTAGCTTTAAGTAGGTAGATATTAAGGTAATTTTATTATAAAGAGACTTAAGGTAGGCTATAAAATCTATAATATCCTTATATTAGCTAAGGTCTAGCTTAAGTAGCTAATAGTATAGGTTATTAAGGGTATTAGAGCCTATAGGTTTATTATTAGTCTTAAGGGCTTCTTATAATATATAAATATTTTTAATATCCTTATAATTAGTAAAGAGATTATTACCTAGGTAGCTCTTAATAGTATTAATAGCTAATTTATATCTAAGCTTCTACTTAACTAGCTCTTTAGAAGTAGATTTATAGGTTTTAATATTATTAATTATTAGATAATTAAGGAGAGCTAGAATAATAGGGGCTATAACTTAATCTACCTTATAAAATTTAAAAAGGTAAGTAGATATTAAGTACTTATATATTTCTTAGGTCTATACTTAGAGCCCTTTTAATCTTTTAAGCTTCTTAATATAAAGCGGGAGGCTATTAGTCTTACTTATAATAATAGTATTTTCTTTTAATATTACTTTTTATAAGGGTAAGTGTAGGCTTTAAAGGGTTAATTTAAATTAAGTAGCTCTAAGTTTATAGTAGTATTAAAAAGATTATTATTATTAAGGGCTTTAAAGGATAATTCTTAAGTAGAGTTACTTAAAGAAGGAGAACTATTAGAGAGGTATTAAGGTATATAGTCCTAACTATTTTAATTAAACTACTTATATTTATATTACCTAGCCGCCTTATTAAGTATAATACCTTATTATACCTTAGAAAATTATATTTAAAGATATAATAATTCTAATAAGTTTTATTCTATTATTACTTAAACTCTTTAGTAGTAATATTTAAGGGAAAGATAGGTAGCTAATATATTTATATTTAGCTAGAAGTAGAGGAGCTTATAAATAATAGGCTTAAAGTACTAGAAGATAAGGGAGGATTACTTAAAAGAATATCTTTATTTAATAGAATTATAATAGGATTAAAAGATAATTATCCTAGAAAAAATAGGGGATTTAGATACCTTTTATAATACTTATACCTTATAATCTTAGTAACTATCGCGTTTTAAAGGGGCTAGGACATTATATCCTATACCTAAAAAGGTTAAGAGTTATTATAATAGGCTAATAATCTAGTTCTTTTAACCTTTAACTTAATAGGAGGTTCCTTACCTTTACCTTAAGGTTTATAAGTAGTAGTAGTATTAAAGTATATTAATAACTACTTAGCTAAGGCTATATTAGCTATCTTATAGGTAGTTTTTTAGAGTAGGTAAAGTAGTTTTAATATTACTTTTACCTAGTAGACTAAGATTATACCTCCTTTCTTACTACCCTAGTATATTTATCCTACTAAGTAGGTTAGTATTCTATATAAGTAGAATTAGTATTATTTAGTATACTTAGCTAATTAGTAGGTACTATTATAGAGAAAAACCTAGTAGTACTAACTTCCTTAAAAGAATCCTAGTAGCTAGGAAATTATAACTTTAAGCCTTAAGGCTCCCCCTAACTTTCTTTAGTTAATTAATTATTATATAGTAAGCTTACTTATTAATTAAAGATTAAGGGTTACTTATAATAAAGAGTACCTTATAATATAGTATATATATTATATAGCGTACCTATATAACGCCCTAGACTTTATATACTTAATTAATAAGCTAGTAAGCTAAATAAGAGGTAATTTAAATAAATACCCTATATCTAGGCTTATAACCTATTAAAATAGTAGGAGTAGAATACTTATTTAATTTATCTAAGATTATAAGAGTATCTATCTATATATACTAAGACTTTATACTTAGTTATCTTAGTAAACCTTCCTTACTAAGAGTATATTTTAATAATATAAGAAGGCGCGTAGTCCTATCTTCTTTATATATAATTAAATACTTATAAAGCTCTTAGCCTTAAGAAGCCTTATATAGTACTAGGCCATAAATTTTAGCACCATACCGTATTTAAGCGAGAACATTAAAAAGCCTTATATTCCCCCCTACCTCCCATATACTAACTATAACTCCTACTACCCCTAGATCTTATACTAGGCTTTAGCGGAAGTATCTTACTCCTTCTATAAGAGGTCGTATTATTGGGCGATATATAGCGGGCTTAGGGTACGGGGCAATTTTAAGCGCTGAAAACGTCTTAAAATTAATAATTCGCTATACTATTAAGAACTCTACCACTCGACCCTTATAAAAGGATCGGCCTAGAACTAGTTAGTTATAGCTCCTAGGGGTACGAGCGGAGCGTAAACTCCTTCGCATAGTTTAGATTAAACTAAAGATATATTATTTAGACCTTAAGAAAGAGCTAGGGGTTAAAATTAGTAGATATACTATACGGTGATGACTTAAAGAGTATAGAATTATAAATTAGCTCGTAGTAAAGCGCCTACTTCTCTAGAAGATATATATAAAATAGCGGTTAAATTAGTATAAGGCCCGGAGATACTAGCGTATAACTAAGTGGGCGTTAATAGTCTAGTTAGATAAGTGCTTAATAGAGCTAGGTTTAGGGAAAAAAAGAGAATAGGTTTTCCGCTACGTCAGTTAGAAATAGGATAAGGATATAATCTAACTATTTAGGAAAGGAAAGGCGAAGTTAGCTATAATACAAGTAGTATTCTATAATACTAAGCGAAGTAATCTAGTATAAATAGTATATAATCTAGAGGTAAAGGCGAATAGATATACTATAGCGTTATATATTAATATTTTAAAGGACAAGATCCTTATAATCTACTAGCCTAGTATATAGTTTATATAGGATAATACTCGTATATATACTATAAGAGTTATAAAGGCATGGTTTAAAGAATATAATATATAGCTTATTAATTAACCACCCTACTTACCGGACCTAAATCTGATTAAACACCTCTAGCGACTACTTAAAGAAAAGTATTATAAGCTGGAACTAGATATTATAAGCTATAGTAGGAATAATAAGGAGAGGCTAGAGAAGCTATATAAGATATTAGAAGCCTAGCACCTTATTAATAATAATATACTACAGTCGTTAATAGATAGTATAGAAAGGAGGGTTAAGGCCGTTATTAAGGCGGAAGGATAGTATACCAAGTATTAGGGTAAACTAATCAGAAAATGGCTTAGTAGAACTATAAAATACTATATTTTCTAATATCTAGGCAATTTTCAGCTTTATAATTGACTAGATAATAGTGTTGGGAGCTATAAAGAAAAGTACGTTTTTTTAGTAGGGTAGCGCGGGGTATCTCGGGTGCAAAGACTTATGAGCGGGACTATATAAGAATTAACTCTTATCTCTTAGATTTTACCCCTTTATATTATTATCCTAGTATAATTAGGGATATTCTTTTAATATCTTAGCTACCTCTTTTTTTACTTCTCCTTTACCTACCTCTTAATCTCTTTAAGGGTAAATTAGGCTATCCTCCTAGTATCCCTTCCCCCTACTACTACTTAGAGGGCTCCCCTTACCTAGGACTACTTCTCCTTTATTAGAGTCTTTATAACCCTTTTCTCCCTTCCCCTTTTCCCTTTTAACTTATAATAGATCCTTATATTCCCTTTTTTAATTAATAGATAGATCTCTTATATTATTAATATATATAATATTAACTAGTTAAAGCCTATCCTTATTAGTAGGATCCTTAATTCTACCTTTGATACTTATATACTAGTTATTTTAAAGGCCTTAAGTATTATCCTTAAGTATTTATTTTTTATAATTTTTAATATTATAATATTAGCCTTCTTTACCTCTAATATCCCTTTTAAGTTATATTATATCTCTATTATATAAGTTATATTATATCTCTATTATATAAGTTATATTATATCTCTATTATATAAGTTCTATTATATCTCTATTATATAAGTTATATTATATCTCTATTATATAAGTTATATTATATCTCTATTATATAAGTTATTATTAATTAGACTATTATATTATAAACCTATCTTATCCTATTAAGTATAATACTTTATATTAAGTTAATAATAATTAATAAAGCTAGCTTTTATATCTCTATCTTTAATCTTATTTTATTAATATATAAATCCTACTTTAATTTATTATTAATATAAAGTTTAAAGACTTTTATTAATACCTTTAAGTATACTATTACTACTTTAAAGTCTATTATTACCTTTATATTAAACCTTTTTAAGCTCTTTAATAAGTAGATTAATCTATACTTATAAGGGGTAAAGGTTACCTTATATATATTTACTTAATAAAGGTATATTTTATATAACTTTACTAGGATTTAATAATTCTCCTTAATACTTTTATTATATATTATTAAGTAAATATTATTAATAAAGCCTTTAATTTATATTTAGAGTTTTATCTTTATATACTCTTATAAGCGGGGATTTAAAGAATAGAAATAAAATAAGTAATATTAAATTTTTTTTAAAGATCTTAATCTCTATTATCTCTATCTTATTTATCTCTTAACTTAATATAATTATTATAACTCTTTTTATTAGGAAGCTTTATACCTATTATATAAAAAGGGTTAAAACCCCTTTCTTCTTTAAATTATATAATAACCTCTTATTAGAGATATTATTAAAGGCCCTTATAATATCTAATAATAATATATTTATTATATTAAATTCATTATAATTTTATATTATATACATTACTTTTACTATTATTTTAAGGGATATTATTATTAACCTTCCCTTCTTTACTCTTATTTATTATTAAGGTAGTAATTTATATATTTTTATAAGGTTATCTAGCTTTTTTATTATAATTACCTTTAATACCTTCTTTAAAGTATTAAAAAGGGTAATTAAATAATATAATTTTAATTTAAAATAATTATCTTTCTTTAACTTCTTTAAAATAATTATATTAGCCTTTTTAAACTATATTAAATAATATTTAATCCTTAGGTAAGCTTAGAATAAGTATATAAAGCTAGGTAATAATTTCCTCTCTATTATTCTTAAAAATTTATTTAAGATTTCATTTATCTTTAATACCTTATTTTAATTTAACTTATTAATTACCTTATAAACTTCTTTTTTAATAATTTTTATATTTATTATTAAGGGTATCTTATATTAAAACCCTTAGATATTACTTAAATCTACCCTTAAAGGTAGGGGGAAGAAGGTCCTTTAAAGGACCTCTACCTTCTTTTAAAATAACTTTACTTTAAGGCCTTCCCTATCCTTCTTAAGGTAGTATACTTCTCTTTTAACTTTATTTAATTAATTTTTAAAGTCTATTTAATATCTAAGATACTTTATATATTACCTCTTTAAAATAAAGTACTTTTTTTAATATCCTCCTTTTAATTTTTTAGGCCTTTTCTTATACTTTTAAACTCCTTTAACTTCTTTTATAATTATATTTTATTATAAGTTTTAATACTATCTTTATAACTTTTATATAATTTAAGTTTTAAAAAGACTTTACTTTTAAAGAGGGTTTTACTTATTATATTACTTTTTTAATAATTTTTATTAGGCTTTAAAGTATTTTGACTAAGTAGCTATTTATTTACCTCCTAGTTATTAGCTCCCCTTCTAATAGTAAATATTAAAGGGTACCTATTTACCTTTTTATTTATTTTAAGTCTACTATCTTTTATACCTTTTATAAGTATAAGACTACTACCTCTACTTTAAAGTTAACTTTAATATATATTAAGATATAAATAAACTTATAATAAAGGTCTAACTTAATATAATATTTTAATAATATTTATTTAATAGCTTTTATTATAAATATTAAATTAATAATACTTTTCACTTTCTTTACCCTTTAAGTTATTATATCCTTTAATAGAGTAAGTTTTATTCCCCTTTCTTTTATAATATTTATTAATATATCTACTACTTTATAATATATATATTTATCCTTATTATTCTAACTTAAGTAGTAGAGGTTAAAGTCTCCTATTAATATATATTTCTTAAGTTAACTTAGCTACTCCTTTATTTTTAATAGTATAAAAGGGCTATTTATATATATTATATATTTAAAGATATATTAATACTCCCCCTTCCTTTTTTATAACTTATATCCTTAAGGAGTATAAGTCCCTTAATATAAATTTAACTCCCTATTTATTAATATTTTAATATTTATTTATAAAGAAATATATCCTTATATCTCTCTCTACCTTATATATTAAGTAGAGTACTCCTTTACTTAAATTATATATTAAACCTATCCTCTTTATATATAATAGCTTTTAAATAGCTAGGATATTTATTTATTATATCTCTTTATCTTTTAATAATAATATTATTATTATAATCTACTCCCTTTATATATTATATTATAGTAATTTTATTATCTTTTATACCTTTATAAGGATCTTTATTAAATACTCCTTATAACCTCTACTCCTTTAATAATTAAGGCCTTTTATATTAATATTTCTTTTAATATCTATTAACTTATCTTTATTATTTAGAGAGTAATTAACCTTTTTAACTTATTTTATAATAATATTATTAATAGTAGTATAATTCCCCTTTTCTTTATATTTCCTTAAGAACCTATTTATATTATAACCTTATTAAGGTCTTAAAATTTTAATATAAGCTTCCTCTTCTTTTTTATTACTATTATTATCTACTCCCTTTAAGGTTACTTCTAGGTATCTTATTACTTATTTCCTCTTATAAAGCCTTTATATAACTTCTTTTTATTTTTTATTATCTTTTAATAAAGCTTATTTAACTCCTTTATTTTAATTATATACCCTTAGTTTTAAGTTATATAATTATTCTTTTTATAATTATTATACCTTTTAATCTCTCCTTCTTTTACTTTATATTCCTTTAAGTTATACTTATTAATATAGATTTTATATTATATTAAGCTCTTATAATATCTTATTATATATTTATATTATTAATAGTTAAAGTATTATATTATAACCTTATTCCTCTCTTACCTTTTATATTTTAAGAGGTTATATCCTTTTATTAAGCCCTTTTTAATTACTTTATTTATTATCTTTAATATAAAGAGCTTTAATAGTAGTAAGGCTCTTTCTTTCTCTACCTCTCCCTCTCTCTTCTCTTATATAAATACTTATAATTAGGCTATCCTTATAATCTTTAACTTTAAAAGGTTTTTTTATTTTATTAAATAATTACCTCTTTTACCTCCTTTTATTTTAATATATCTACTACCTTCTTTAATACTTTATATATTATAATTAAGAAGGTTTATCTTAATACCCTTATTAACTTATATACCTTTTTACCTAATTATTATTCTCCTTTAACTCCTCCCTTACCTCTATTTTTATTATAAATAATATTAAGTTACCTTTAATTAGGTACCTTATTATTATAATCTCTTATATCTTTAAGAATATAATTATCTTAAACCTTTTAATTAGCTATTTTTTAATAAGTACCTTTTTTATTTCTCTCTTAATTTTATTTTTAATTTAAATTATTAAGGTCTTAACCTTTTTATTACTTATTACTTTAAATCCCTTCCTTATAATATTACTTATTATTATAATAATAAATATCTATTTAAGGCTTATATTACTTATTTTTATATTTATTAAGCTCTAGCTAGCTATTTATATTTAACTCTTTTTATTCCTTTTTATTTTCCCTTTTTAAGATTATTCTTCTACTATTTTTTTAAATTTATATATCTCTTTAAGCTATTAATCTACCTTTATAATAAACTCCTTTATATATTTAAGCTTTACCCCTATTATCCTTTTTACCTTATATATTATTCTATCCTTTAACGCGTCTTATATAATTATTATAACTTTTAAGGCCTTTATTAATATTCTTTTAATGCGTATTCCCTTATCTTTAAGTTCCTTTCCCCCTACTAAGCTCTCTAGCCCTTATATAAGTATCTCCCCTCTACTCCCTAGCCTACTACCTCTACTACTACTACTACTACTTATAATTCCTCCCCCTATACTATATCTTAATATTAGGACTCGTCTTACCGTATATTAAAGTAAATTTCAGGTTAATTAGGCTATTATAATAGATCCTTATATTCCCTTTAAGATAAGTATATTAGATTAGATTATAATATATATATTTAGCTATTCCACGTAGTTTACTACCTTAATATACTTAATAATAAGGTTCTCAAATACCTTATTTATTTAAGCTAAGGTAGTATTAGCCTCTCTAAGGCGTAAGGACTATTAATAGGTATTAGTAATATTTAATAGCTTTATATTAACTTAAGCCTAATAGTAGAGGAGTAGTATTAATAATATATTTTATAAGACTCTAATAGATATCTTTAAACTTATAATACCCTTTATATATATTTCTTTATCTATTACCTTAAGGGGAGCTTTTTAAGTTTAGAAAAAGCTTATTAACCTTAGTACTTATAATCTTTAAGTTAGAAAGCTTACTAGCCTTTAAGGACTTTTTACCTTTAAAAGGGTCTAAGGATAGGGGTAAGGAATTTACGCCTAAGCTTAATATTAACCCTTAAAGAGCTTTTCTTTCCTCTAAATCAAGAGGGGTTAAGTAATTATTAAGGTAGTATATTTCTTAGGGTTAAAAGTATTATTATTATAAAGGATATACATATCTTTTCCTCCTACCTAAACTATTTATGAGTAATATAGTTATCCCTAATATTAATTATATATAAATAGTCTTAATATACTCTAATAAGACTTATAATAGTATACCCTATTATATTAAAGTCTAGGGGCTATTATATTAAAGATTTATTTATTTCTACTCTTAAAGTAACTACTAGCCCTACCTTAGAGTCTAATAGCTTAACCCTCTTAAGGAGGAGTTAAAAGCTATTAGTACTAATAAGGCTATTAGTTATAATCTATACCCTTATTAAAGTAATATCTAATATTAAGGGATTAAAGAATATATAATTTATAAAAGGTATATTCTTTACTCTATTTTTATTTATAAGTATCTAATTAACCCTATTTATTATATTAATTACTACCTTAATTATAATATAATTTAATACTTATAGGCTAGATATAATATTATTAGTAAAAGGGCTTATATAAGTTATAAGCGCGCTAGGGAATTTATACTAGATAGTCTTAAGGAATTAGAGGGGCTTAAGGCTTATAAGGGAAGGATAGTACGAGTTATATAATTTTAGTTAATTACTTAGTAATATTACTTCTTTATTTAGATTATTATACATAATAAGTACTCTGTCTGGTTTGTATAGATTAATTAATTAGCTATTAAGGATTCTATTAAGGACTACTTTTATACTCTACGGAAGTATTCCGTAGACAAGCGAATAGGCTAGCGACCGTATTAACATGCCTAGAAAATAAATAAGACTAAAGTCCTTATTATTTTTACTATTATTATAAAAGTAATAGTAATATCTATTAAGGTCCTTAATATCGACATTTTACCTACCTATCCTTATAAGCCTTTACTAGGTTACCGGCCTTACTAAGATCCTCTAAGTTATACTATATATTATACTTATTACTATACCTAATCTATTTAATAAGGTATTATATTTTCCGTCTATTAATATACTTTTTAACTAGATATTTAATCTTATACTTATTATTATACTTAGTACTATCTTTAACGGCGACTAGGAGAGGCTTCTAACTAAACGCCTATTTATAAGGGTTATTACCTACTACCTTAGGCTCTAATTATATAATAGATATAACTAGCTAGACCTTTATAATTAGAGGAAGCTCTAGCTTATAAGCGAGGGAACTAATTTTATATAAGACTTAAAAGGGTCCTATATATTATTAAGATAATTTATAATTAGTAACTCTAGGAATTTTATAACTATAATATAGATATAGGAATACTTTATTATTAGTCTTAATATTAAGTTCTTTATATTTATTATTATAGCGCGCTTTTATTATAGCGTTTATAAATACTATATATTCCTTTATATCCTCTTACTTTATAAGCCGTAGTATATTAAAGGCTTCCGCTAGTAGATTATCTACTATAATAAGTATATCTATAGTATTATTTACCTTAAACCCGTAATATAGCTTATTTAAAGTAAAGCCTATAATAGCTAAAGGCGAATTATTTATTATTACTTAAATATATAGTAGTATTAGATCCTACTAACTCTATCTATTAAGATTATATATTAGATAAAATCTTATTATAATCTCTATAATCTAGTTTATTTATTCGCTCTATCTATTAGTTTATAAGTAATAGGCTATAGCTATAAGAAACTTAACTTTAAGACGCTTAAAGACTAATTACTAGAATTTAGATATAAAATAAGGATCTCTATTACTAATAATACTCTATAATATTCCCTAGTTATATAAAAGGAGTTCTTAAAGTATAATCTCTACCTACTTAGGGGCTTTCTAAGTGTCTAATCCTAGTAAAAGAAGGACCTTCTTTAAGAACTTATATATAATAGTAAGTAAATAGTTTATTCTTATAAGTATTATAAGTAAAGTAATAATAAAATCTATTATAATAGTATAAAAGGGTATTAATAGTATTAATATTAGAACTTATATACTATATAATAGGTACCTCTTTATTTAATTTAATTAGTATTAAGGGTAATAAGAGATATATATCTATAAGTTTTTCGCTAGGTAATAAATATATATAGAGTCTAAGAGTTAATTATAATACTAGTAGTAACCTTTATAGTTTAAGAGGTTATATACTTATTTAAATAGTTCCTATTCTATAAATAGAGGTATATATAGCCTATACTTTCCTTTACTATTAATATAATAGATAAGGTCGTTATGAAGAATAAATAATAGACTAGGTTTTATTAAAGGAGTAGTATTTATAGAAGGCTTTAATATACTTATAATCTTTTACTATTAGTTATCTACCTTATAAGCCTTTTATAACCTAGACTTAAATTTATTAGTTATATTTACTAAGGTCGCGTAGTATATTATAATATAAGCTTTATTAAGGTCTTTAATTAGATTAAAGGCTTTAGTAGTCTTATTATAAAGGGCGTTAAGTACGCCTCTAATTAAACTAGGTATATCTATATTAATAGTACGTAGTTATAATAGGGTATCTAGTATAATATTAAATTTTCCGGCTTTATAATATAATTCTAAATTAAATAAGGATAAGTATTAAGAGGCTCTAATAAGTTATAAATTTAACTTTATAATACTAGTAGTACTTAATATTATTTACTTAGAGATAGGTATAGCTATAAAGTAATTTATATATATAATAATAGAAGGCCTTAAATTAAACTTAATTATATATCTAATCTTTTTATAACTTAAATAATCCCTACTATTTCTAGTTTTATAAGCTAATAATTCTATTCTATATTATTAAGATATCTATTAAAGAATATTATTAGTTAGATATTAGTCCTTATAAAAGGCTTTAAGGATATAAGGTCCCCTTTTATATAATATACTATAACCGCTAGACTAATAATCTTAGAGGTATTAAGATTAATATATAATACTCTATTATAATTATAATAGATTAGAAAGTATAGAGTACTAAAAGCCTTTTTTAAGTCTTAGAATACTAGTATTTCCTTAGGTATAGGTTTATAAAAGATAACTTATACTATATACCTCTTCTATACTAGCCTATTTACTCCTATAGTAAGGCCCTTATTAAGGATAACCTTATATTTTTATAATAGATCCGCCTATTAGGCGTATTAAGTAATAGATAAGCGGAGCTATCTAGTAAGACTAAGGAATATTTCTAGGTCTCTAAAGTTATAGGGAAAGCGTGGGGATATAATAGTAGTAATCTTCTCTTTAATTATTAATATTCCTAGGCTATTAATATACTAGCCTAGTAGTATAATAGAAGGGTAGCTAATATATAATTTTAATAGTAATAGGCTTATATATTTCTTTTAGAATAGATTAAAGACTTTATATAATTATTTAATATAATCTTATAAGGTATATAAGTATATAATATTATTATTAATATAGGCCTTAATAAAGGCCTAGTATTACTAAAGTATAATATTAGTCTAATACTAAATATATAAAGGCGAGCCCTTATAACTTATAAGGGCTATTAAAGACTACTCCTAGTTATAATAGCTTATAATTATAAGCTTATAATAATCTTTAACCTAGATATAGAACTAATAAAACTACCTAATTATATTAATAATAGAGATATATTAATACCCTTAGACTACGGTTATTATATTAACTTATAATAGTAAGGGGTATATATTACTATTTATAATCTTATTAAGCTCCTTAATATTAATAATAACTTAGCCCTTCCTACTATTAGGAGTATCTTACTAGATTATAAAGTAAGGATAGCTATATAGAGTTAACTAATTTAATTATATAAGTTTCCCTTAGGCCTAGAGCTTATTAAAGGTCTTATTAATAATATCCTTATCCTTTTACCTAAGAGGATATACTTAAGTAGGTCTAGATATTATATTAGGCTTTAATAGAATTAGTATCTATTATTCTTTAGATATATCTATTATATTACCTTTATTTATAAAAAGGTCTTAGTAAAAATTAATAATATTTATTAATTAGTTAGCTATATAAGATTTCCTATAGATTTTAACTCTATTAATAAGTATATACTCTAGAGTAGGGTTAATTATAATATCTAGTAAAGGGTTCTAATTAAGGCCCTTATTAGGCGTTATAAAAGCCTCTTATAAACTTCTTAATAAAGCTATTATTACTATAATAGTAGCTAATCTAGCTACCTTAGTAAATTTACTCTTCTAAGTATTTTACTATCTAGTAGTAGCGAGGCTAGTATAGTATATATTAACTATAAAATAGCTATTATAATTAAATTCTTTTATAATACTAAGTCTTACCTTCCTAGGAATAATTATATCTAAGTCTATATTATTCTTAATAAAAACTTAGCCTAGGGAGGTATTAATAATATAGGTGAATACTCTATTAGCGTAGCTAAGATTAAAGTTATAATTAGGCTTAAAGAGAAGATCTCTATTATCTAGTAAAGACCTATTATAAACTACTAGAACTAAGGTAGTAGACCGCGCCGGTATTATAAATTTAGCTTTATTCTTAATAATATATCTTACTAGAGCGGATTATCCTATGTCCTAGCATAGCATCCGTCTCAAGGGTTTTTACCGAGGTACAGCCGAGACGGATGCCAGCCTTGCTAGGACATAGGATACGCGGGTACTTATAAGTATAGTAATATCCTAGTAACTACTAATAGTAATTTATTACCTAGTAAAATCTAGTACTATCTCTTTAAGAGTTAGAATATCCGCTCTTATAAGTATTTTAGCCTTAAGGTTATCTATAATATAGACCTCTTATATAATTTAGGTAATAGCTAACTTATTATTAGCCCTAACCTTAAGGTAGAAGGTAATAGTAGTAAACTTATCTAAATAACATAGTTTAGACCTAAAACCTCTTATTAAAATACTAGTAGGTATAGTCTTAATATTAGTACCTTTAAGAATAAAGGTAGCATCTATTATTAATATTATATACCCTAGATTAGTATATATCTTAATATTTTCCCTATTAGTAATCTAGCTAATAGAGGTTAATATATAATAGTAGTTCTTAAATATATAGCCTATTCCTTAGACCGCTTCTACTAAAGAATAGATAATTAGTAGATTATCTACGGAAGGATTTAATATATTAGCGTCTACTATAGCTATTATTACTATTATTATTATTATAATAAGGTCTTTATTAAAGGCTTTACTAGGTCTAATACAGTATGTATGTATATATATATATAAATCCTATGCGGAGGGGAATACCCTCTAGCCTTTATAGGCTAGAGTAGACTAGACCCTACTCGGCCTTAGGGCTATATCCGGTTAAGTACTATATAACTAACTAATTAACGCTGGAATAAATCGCGTAAGTAACTAAGTACATAAAATCTAAAATCTATAATAACCCCGTTAAAATATAGTCGCTTAGCGGTATTATACTATTATATAATACCTTAGAGTACTAGTCTATCCCCCGAATAAAAACTATCCCGTCTACCGTTATTATTATTAGTTTATAATCTAGTTAGATAAATAGTACCTCCGCTTATTAGCGTAACGGCTAGATATTATCCCTATATAGAAAGATCTTAATACTATTACCCTTAGGTAGTTATTATTTTAATAATAGTCTCGCTAAAGACCTTTAAGGTCCCTATCTTAATTATAAATTTCGCGGCCTATTTTATTAATTTTATTATAGTAAGAATTATCTTAATATTAATTAGTTAGCCGCCCTAAGTAGCCTACCTTTTATCCTTAAATAAGGGATATAATTAATATACTCTTAAGTCTAGTATCCCTCTTTATAGGGATATTTAGGCGATTTAACTACTTAATATATATATAAGAGGTCCTTAAGGGCTATCTTTATTCTTAATTAGGTAACTACTAAGCTTATAACTTTTAATACCCTAGTATAAAAAGCTATAATCTAGTAGTCTAGTATAAGTACCTATTATTTTAACTTAGTACCTTACTTATATTCCTCCTAGGTATTAGCCTAACTTTTATTAATTAATACTCTAATATATTATTTACTAGCTAAGAGTAAATAGATCTAATCCTTATAAGTACCTTATTAGGAAGCCTATTTAGCTAGCTCGTCTACCTTTTTATTACCTAGGACTCCTTAATATACCGCTATCTACTATAGTATTACTAGAATACCTATATCTTTAAGTCTAGAGAGCTTATTAATAATCCTCTTTAAGATATATTATTTTAACTATCCTTATAAGTTTATTATAGACTTAATTAAGGCCTAATTATCTATTTATATTATTAATACTAGTAGAGCTATATTAATAGCGAGTTTATAGGCTATATAAATCCCTTCTAGTTCCCTAGTATATACTATATAGTATTTACTATTATTAAGGTATAATATCTATAATACCTTTAGTTATAATACTTATACTAAGGCGTTAATCTTCTTATTAATACCGCTTCTATTAATATAAATATATAGGGAGGTATAGTCTATTTTAGTAACTTAGTTATAGTCTATAATAGACTCTTCCTTACTATTATAGATCTATACTTTTAGAGGTTCCTATTATAATAGAGTAATAAAGGGTACCCGCTTTTCTATCCTACCTTAAATAAGTTAGAATACCTTTACCTCTAATTATTCTAGGGGGCTTTCCTATTTAACTCTTTTTCCTAGTAGTTTCTATAGCTCTATTAGTATTTAAATAGCCCTAATAGTATTATAGTTTAGGTAGGTATAGATCTATAATATTATATCTATAACTACCTTTTCTAGCGCTTATTATACTAGAAGTTAATAGTATTTAATATTTAAAGCTACCCTTAAGATATTCTTAAACCCTTCTAAAATAATATAGGCTACCCTCTTTTAAATAACTTATAATATAGTAAGTACCTATTTCTATTTAAGCTTATATTCTATTACTATTAGGGTATACTATATTATATACTTAAAAAGTAGTATAAAAAGGATTATACCTTAATATAATCTTTATAAGCCTTTATAAGGAATATCCTAAATTAATCTAAAATAGCTTATAAGACTATTAAGCTTTATTATAACTTTTACTTTAAGGGATTATAAGTAGTCTTTTTAGTCTAGTCCTAAATCTAATATTAAATTAAGAAGTCTAGTAGACCTAACTAGTTTAATTATAAAGGTATTAAGGTCTAGCTCTACCTCTAGGTTATTTCTAGGTCTTTTCCTTATTCCTTAGGTTATTATAGGTTAAAAGTAAATAAATTAGTACTTTTCTACCTTAAATTTAGAGGTATAAGTAGTAGCCTAGTCTTAAATATTTATATAAATATCTTTAAGAGTCTTATAATTAGCTTAGGCTATAAGTCCCCTTATTAATATACTAGTATTATTAATATATAATAGTATTAGGTATCCTTTCTACTTATAAATATCTAAGATATTAATATTATAAAAAAGGTAGAGAATTAGTAAAAGTAGGGAGCCTTAAGGGATTCCTATTATAATTTAATATCTTTATAACTCTCCTTTAGGTATAATAATAACTATTAACCTATTAGAGAGGAAGCTTTATATCTATTTAATAGCTTATTTATTAATACTTTATTTCCTTAGATTATAAATTAGTCTAGGGTATAAGATATTATTAAAGGCGCCTTTTATATTAAATATAAGTAGGGAGGTAACCTAATTATCTTTAAATTTCTAGGCGTTATATACCCCTTCTAATATTATATAGATAGTATTTTTAATTAATAATAGCTTATATCCCCTTATATATTCCCTTAAGAGGAGCTAGTATTCTTTTATAAAGTAATTTATCCTTATAGTAATAATCTTTTTAAGTCCCTTCCCTAGTATATTAAGGAGGGTAATTAGTTAATATAATTTTAGTTATATATAGTTATCCTTTCCTAGCTTCCTTAATACTATTATTTTAGAATAGTAGAAGTACTAGGGGTAGTATCCTAGGTTAATATAAGTATTAAATATCTAGCCTAGCTAGCCTTTAATATAGTCTAGGGATAGCTAAAGGATTTAGAAGGTAAGTCTATTATTACTTATAATTTTATTTAGGTAGCTAGTAAGTATAACCTATCTAACTTCCTATTTAATAATTATTAGGAATTCCCTTAGTATTAAATATTTAAAGCTTTCTAGGTTATCTAGTCTAGCCTATTATATTAAGGGGAAGAAGCTATTCTTTAAAAGTATTATCTTTTTATTAACCTTTATTACTATTATATTATTTAGTCCTACTAGCTTAGGGGTAAAAGATAATAATTATACCTATCCTCCCTTAATTTACTTACCTAATCTCTAGAGCTTTTGATTATTTTTATATTCTTTTATATATTACCTCTATCCCTCCTTTTATTTTAATTTAATAAGTTTCTTCTTATAGTTTTATTATATATTTAGGTACTATCTATCCTAGCTTAACCTTGTTTATTACTATAGTCTTTCTAAATTATATACCTTAGTAATTACTTATTAATACTCCTTATTTATAAATAGCTTTAATTTAGGATAGATCTTTATAATTAGTATAACTTCTATTATTATAATTATTAATATTATAACTAGTTAAGTAACCTAGGTATTTAGTTCCTTAATAGTATTAATAGGCTTAAATATTATAAGTAGAGCTATATTAAGGTTAGTAAGAAATATTTCTTTATTAATTTATTTCTAGCTATATACCTCTCTTAGGGGTAGAAGTAATACTTCCTATTCTATTTTAATATAAACTACCTTATAATTAGAGTTATAATTAAGCTTCTTAGTAACTTTATATTTTACTATTAAGTTAGCTATTTTCTTTATAATAAATATAAGGTTAATTATTATAGCCTTACTACACCTCTTCTACTTAAAGGTTAGAAGGCCTTTAAGTATTAGAAGTATAAGCTTAACCTTATTAATAATCTTAATTAGCTTATTTACCTTTATATATTAGTATTTCCCTAGGCTAGTCTAGGTTAGATAGTAAAGGTTTAAGTCTCCTATTACTAGATATTTATTATAAGCGTTCCTTATAATTATTATATAAAGGATATTTAGTAATAAGATCTAAGAGTAGTCTTAAGTAGTTTTAATCCTTATCCTTTAAGAGTAGGCTTTATATCTTTAGGAGGGAGAGGCGTTATAAATATTATAAATATAAAGAGGTTTTTAATTTAGCCTTTAAGGCTTAAAGGTTATTATTACTAAGTTATTATTATAAGCCCTATTATACTATTTATCTATTAGAATTTTAGTACTAATATAAATATAGACTCTTATAATTATACCCTTTCTTATAAGGTAGTATAGGTAGAATTTAGATAGGGTAGGGTAATAAGTTTAATTCTTCTTTATATATTTCTAGGGTTTTTAAATAGTAAGAATATTATATTTATATAATACTATTTCCTAGAAAAGGGGGATTATTGTATTAGGGGAATTTTAAGTCTTAATTATAGCTTTAATATAGGACTAGTTAGGTATACCTTTATTAGATTTCTTTATTAGTAGTAGTACTTTATTTATTATTTATATTAATATCTTTCTTCTTTAAGCTTCTAGTAGCCTTAGTATCCTTTCTATTAAAGCTTCTAGTAGTTTTTATATAAACTAGTTTCCCTTTTAAGTTAAATAAGTATTAGAGTTTATTCCTATTAGAGGTATTAGTCTCTATATTTAAGTTAGACCCTTATAAAGATTTTATATAATTTTTATATACTACCTTCTAAGTAGCTACTTATTTAGCCTTAAAGATTAATACTAGTCTCTTCTTTAATACTTTTAAAGGGTACTTTTAAGTAGATTAAGATTAGTTCTCCTTATTTACCTTATTAATATAATAGAAGAGGGTATTAAAATTAGTATTAATATTAACTTTAATCCGTAGATTAATACTAAGGTCCTTAAGTATATTAATTTTATTAAGGGTAGTACCTATAATCTTTATTTATTAGGTAGCTTATAGGATAGTCCTATTAAATTTACTTAGTTTATTAAGGCCTAAGTTATCTAGCTAGATAATAGGTTGACTTAGGCTTTTAAGTACCTAGCTATTCTCCTTCCTCTAGGTAGCATTCTTATATAATAATATTAGTAGGCTTTTATTTACTAGACTCCTTTTCCTTATAATAGGTACTATTAGGAACTAGTCCCTTTATACCTAAAAGGATATAATAGGCTTAATTAGTTTTATATAATCTTATATAATTATATTATAAGCTTTAATAAATTATTTATAAAAGTTATAAAACCCTAAAAAGGATTATACCTATTTTATTACCCTAAGGATTAGCTAATTATATATAATTAAAATATACTTTAAGTTTATTAAAATCCCTTTAAGGTTAATAATAATATAACTTAAAAACTCTATTATATTAATATTAAACTTATATTTCTTTAGTTTTATAAATAAATTATACTCTTTAAAGGTAATTAAAACTTCCTTTATATAATTTTTATAATTTATAAAGTTATTAGAGTAGACTAGGATATTATCTAAGTATATAATAATTATAATATCTATTAGATAAGCTAGAGCCTTATTAATATAAGACTAGAATATTAATAAAGTATTAGTAAGTTTAAATGGTATAATATAATATTTAAAAAGATTATAATGAATATAAAATATTATCTTTTATTTATTACCTTCTTTAACTTAAATTAAATTATATACTCCCTTTAAATTAATCTTAGTATATATCTTTATATATTATAACTAGTTTAGGATCTTAAAAATTAAAGGGAAAAGATATTTATTATAAATTATAATAATATTAAGAGCTTAATAATTTATATAAAGGTATAATCCCCTATTCTTCTCTTTTATAAATAAAATAGATACCTTAATAGGTAGTTTAAAGTATTTAATAAACTCTAACTTAAGATTTTAATTAATATAATCTTTAAGGATAGTAAGTTCTATTTAAAAGAGGTTATAAAGAGGATTAAATAATAAGATGATACTTAATTAAAGGTTTATAATATAATTAAAGGCCTTTTAATAAGGTAGTAACTTAGTACCTACTTCTTTACTAAAATAAAAGTATTAATATATTTTAAGTACTTTATTAAGAGTATATTTCGTAATCCTTAAAAAAAAGTTAAATATAAACTATATTATCCTTAATTTCTTTATTAAATTTATATTAATTAAAATCTTTAATATTTTTTAATTACTTTTACCTTCCTTAATATTTAATTTATAATAGGATTAATTTATTATAATTATAAAAGACTTAAGATTAACTATTATCCTTATATAAATATTACTTGAAATAGAAAATAGTTATATAATATATTAAGAGTATTTATCTTAATTTAATATAGTACTTAAGATAAGGTAGTATTAATAGTCCTACTATTAATATCTACTACGCTAGTAGGTCTAATATAAAGGGGCGTAATCCTTAAAGTCTTTATAAAGTCTTAATTAATAAAGTTAATTATAACTTTATAATAAATAAAGGCTTAAAGGGTTATTTTAATATATTAGAGTCCAATACTTATATATTCCTTTTATAATTATATTTAAGTACTAATGTAATTAGTTTGATCTATTATATTAAAAGTATTATTTAAAATAAATTATAAGGATTCTTATTTAAGAGTTTCCTTTAACTTTAAAAGTTATTTATTTAGGATATACTTATTCTACCTTAAAGGAGGGGATAAATCCTAGGCTAAAATACTCCTTAAGGCCTTAAATATTATAGGTATATATTTTTTAAGTAGGAGTAGTTTATAAAGTTACCTTTATAATCCTTCCTCTAATAGCCCTTTTTAGTATAATATATATATAATCCTTTATCTTAATATTTCTTTTAATAGTTATTATAAATACTAGACCTCTTTTTTATATTTAAGCTTATATCCCTTAAAGAATTTAAGTTATTTAATTAGTCTTTTAAAGGGGAGTAAAGATTAAACTCCTTAATCTTATTAATTATAAATTATACCTTCTTCTACCTATTATACTCTACCTCTTCTCTATCCTTTAAGGTTTATTCTTTAATCTTAAAGTAGCTTTTAGCCTATTATACTACTATCTTAAAGGTTATAAAGGTATTTAGTAATTTAAGTTAAGATTAATAAATCTAGTTTAAAATCTCTCTTAATAGCTTCTACTTAAAGGTATAATAGATAGTAGAATTATTTTAGAAAGGATCTATTATTAAGGTCTTAAAGTAATTTATAAAGTTTTATATAATCTTACTATTCTTTATTTAAATCGTTTTTATTTTAAGGTTTATATTTAATTTAATATCTCTTATAAAATAGTTCTTTAATAATTATACTTAGAGTTTATCTTAGTCCTTATATATATCTTTTTAGCCCTTTAACTTTATTAATTATATTCGCGTCCTAATCCTAGGCCTTAGATAGATATAAGTTATAAAGGCTTATATATTTATACCCTTAATAAGTTATACATTAAAAAAATTATTATAATTAATAATCTAGAGGCGGATATTTATAAGAGGGCTAGTAAATATAAGGGGATATTATATTTAACCCTCTTCTAGTTTTAACTAATTAATATAGGTATCCTAATAGTAGGATTATAAGGGAGGATAGGTGTTAAGCTAGGCCTTATTAATAGGGACTCTTTTAGTTTATTTAGATTAATTAAATAAGAAAGCTATTCAGGCTATTAAGAATAATAAAGTATTAGGGAGGCGGAAGTCATTCCGCTATTACTAAGCGAGACGTATAAAGTAGAGTGGATTCCATATTAGTATACTAGTAAAATAAAAAAAGTAAACGACCTCGTTTACTAATTTAATACTTCCTATCCTTATATACCTTTACTAAATTACTAGCCTTAGATAAATCTACTAGGTTATACTGTAAATTATCTTTATTATTATAGCTAACCTACTTAAGTAAGTACTAAGTCTTTCCCCTTAAATACCTCTTATCTAGTAATCTCTTAATTTTATACTCGTCCCTATAAATAATACCGTCTTCGGCAGTAATAGAGGGTAGCCTATTATTAAAAGTCCTATTATATAAATTAATACCTTCTATTTCTAGCTTAAGTTATACTATTAATACTACCGGCTATATATATATTATAAGGGGTAGCTTAAGTTAATAGGCGAGTAATCCTACCTTTTATAAAATCTTAAAAGGACTAGTATACTATTATAAGAGTTTTCTATTAATAATACCTAGGATTTTATATCCTTTATATAAATAGAGAAAGACTTTATTATTTTTACTAAATTATAAACCTTTATATTTATTATTATACCTAGATTTTATTATTATATTATTAAAGGTTATAGTATCTTCTACCTATTCCTAGTAGGTAAGTTATAAGCTATTAAAGGCTTTTATAAGGATATTACTAATTACTAGTATATTTATACTATTATTTACCTTAAAACTATAATAGAGCTTATTAGGAGTATATCTTATAATAGTAGGGGAGTTATTAATATTAGCCTAGATATATAGGAGTATATAATCCTATTAATTCTAGGTATCTAGATAGTATATAAGGTAGAACTATATAATAATTCTTATAATTTAATTAATATAGTCACTCTATCTATTAGTTTATAAATAATAGGTAGTAGATATAAGAAATTTAACTTTAAGGTATTTAAAGATCTCTTATTAGAAGTTTAATATAAATTAAGGATCTTAATTATTAATAATACTATATAGAATTCCCTAGTTATAAGATAATAAAGATAAAATTATAACCTAGGCCTACTAGGGGGCTTTCTAAGTATTAATACCTAGTCGAAGAAGGACCTTCTTTAAGAACTTATAAATAATTATTAGTAGGTAATTTATACCTAATAATATAATAGGAAGAGTAACTATAAAGTCTATTATAATTATATAAAATAGTATAAGCGGAGTTAGTATAAGTACTTACTTATTATATAATAGATATCTTCTTATCTAATTAAGTTAATATTAAAGGTAGTAGTTAATATAGGCTTAAAGGTTCTTAGCTAGATATCTAATATATATTATATAAGAAAGTCGGTTATAATATTTATAATAACTACTATAATTAGAAAAGTTATAAGCTTATTTAAATAATTCTTTCTTTATAATTGGGGGAATATATTACAACTGTAATCATTGATATAGTAAAGTAGTAAAGGTTGCAGAGAAGGGAAGCTTCTCGCAGGCCTAATACGTGCCTGCGGAAGGCTTCCGCTCTCTACGCTATAAGCTACTAGCTATATAGCGATAATCGTAACAGATACCGGCAAATAAACAATGCTATCATCCTAATAGTAACAGGAAAACATTAGTAAAATAATAACCTAGGTCCTAAATAAGGCCCTTTATACTATAGCTGATTTATTACTATTAATATTATTAAACTCTATTACTAAGTTAATAGCATTCCTAATCAGTTCCTTTTCTAACATCTAGTAGTCTTCCTTAGGGCCATAGTTCTTCCATCTAATAAGGTATTTAATGGCCTATCTATAGCTATAATATATCTATCTCTTACTAATTAACTTCTTAATTTCCTATTCCTCCTCATCCTACCTATTAATAATAATAGGAATAGCCGGTCGACGACGTTAGTATAGGTTATCCGCGGGGTCTATAATAGGCTATAAATAGGCGATTAATATAATATTATAAATCCTTATATTATTAGGGAGGGTAAGTTTATAGGCTAAGTGACTAATCTATCTAATTATATAAAATAGTCTAACTAGTTATTAGCTAGTCTTTCTAGACTAGACGGCTAGGATATAATAACCCTAGTATAGTTATAAGTATACTATATCTCCTACTTTAAAGTATATTAGAGTATAGTAAGAATTATAGTAGTCTTTTATTTTTATAGCTATAAAGGTAATAGTATCCTTTATATTAATATATAAAGGCCTATAATTAGCTATAATCTAGTTAGGATATACTAGTATAGCTAAGGCTTTATTAATAAGGGCCTTATTATAGAAGCCTTTAATAGGGTCCTCTAGTTATAAAAGGTCTAGTAATTCTCGAGTCTTAAATTTATATAAGACCTAAGTAGGTACTAGACGGGTAGAGCTGTATTTTATAGAGTTATTTAACGAAGCTAATATCCTATTAATAATTAAGGGCTACTACTAGGAATTATCTAGAGTAGTAATATAATACTAGAGGGCTATCTTAGCCATTTAGTTTATACGCTCTAATATACTATTAATTTATAGATACTAGGCTATTAAATAGAGGAGGCTTACTTTTAATACTAAAAAGATCTACTTCTATATTTAACTAATAAACTTTTAATCCTAGTTAGAAATAATAGCCCTTAGTACGCCCTAATTTAAAAGGGTAAGATAGTTAATTAGTTTAGTAGCCTAGTCTTTTCCTAATTATACATTCTTACTAGGAATTAGGGTAATTACCTTTAAGAGTTTATTAATAACTAATATAATTAAGTTAAACCTATTAGTTAAATAGGATAAGGCTAGAATAAAATCTATAGTAAGTATATAAAATAGCTAGGAAGGTATTAAGATTAGTTATAAAGACTTATAAGGCTAATATCTTAGGGTCTAATTTAATTAATAATATAAATAGTATTAGATAAATTTATAAAGCTTTATTACTATATTATAAATATAAAGTCCCTTAATTAGACGCTTATAAGTCTAGGTATAACCTAGATATCCTATCTTATTATAAGTAAGTTAGAAGACTTCCTTTTCTAGAGAAGTCGGGATATATAGATAAAGGCCTATTTTATTATTATTAAAATATAATAATTTATTAATAACGTAATATAGTAGCTTAGTAGTATTACTATTTAAGGCTTTATTCTCCTTTATTATTAATATTAATCGTGCCTAACGTAGTTTAGTAAGGCCCTTAATTAGACGTTATTTAAAATTAGGACTTATTTCTATTAGATTAACTAGGAAAGCCTTTACTAGTATAGCCTCGAGTAAGTTACTAGTATTAATAGGGTAGTACTTATAAGTAGCTAGTCTAGAAAGGGCATTTAAAATAATATTAGATTTCCTAGGCTTATAATAGATATCTAGTTAAAAATATTATAGATATTTAGAGGCGCGAATAAGATAAAGATTTAGCTTTTCTATTAAGGTTATATTTAGACTTATCTAATAGGTTATTAATATAGCGGCTAAATAATTAGTATAGATAATAGTTACCTACTTAGTAGCCTTAATTATATACCTAATCTTCTTTACTACCTAGATAATCCTAGCGATTTCTAGCTCTATTAGCTAGTATTAATTCTCAGCGTTAATAAGTAGGTAGCTAAGGAAAAGAATTAGTAACTATAACTTCTACCTAGGGAAGTTACTTATAAAAGCCTTTATTAGACCTATAATATAATATATATATACTCTAAAACTAAATTCCTTACTTATATTAAGATCTATAAATAGTTAGAGTTTCTTATTAAAATAGTATAAGATTATTAGGCTAATAAATAGTTTCTAGAGTTAATAAAATATATTAAGCTCCTTTAGTATAGGCTTATTAAGATAAGTTTTATAAGCCAATTTTTTACGCGTATTACCCTAAATACTAGAAGAAGGCCCTTATTATACCGCTATATTATATATAGACTTATTAAAATAAGTCTTTTATAACTAAAGGGGTTTTATAATAGCGGTATAGAAGGCGATATATTAATATAAATACCCTATTAAACTAAGGTACTATTCTAGGGCTATTAAGTTAATTAGGAAGCGTAGATTAATAATAGTAGCTAATTTCTCCTCTATTATAATAAGTCTTAGGGCATCTACCTTTTAGCTTAAGAGGTAGACTAATAGGAAACTAAGAAAGGATTTCTTAGGTAATAGGTAGATATTTATATTATTAAGGGCCTAGAATACCTAGTTAAGATAGTTAAGGTATTCTTCTAGAGATCTTAAAAAGATAATAATATTATTAATATATATATAATAGAAATACTAAAACGGCTAGAGAATTCTATCTATTATACGCTATATATAAGCTAGGGAGTTATAGTATCCTATAACTAGGATATTAAATAACTCTTAGCCTTAATAACTAGCTATTATAAGATAATAATAATATAACTTATTAATAGACTATTAATAAAAGAAACTTACCGCGTTAATAGTACTAATATAGGTAGTATCTTTTAATAGAGCTAATATCTTAGCCTATAATAGGATAGGATATATATCTAGTATTATAATTTTATTTAAGACCTTATTATCTACTACTATATAGCCTTTATAAAGGCCGTCTATAGATTACTTCTAGACTATAAAATATAGGAATAAAAATGGGGTTAACTCTATTATCTAGTCTATTCTACCCTATTTATATAGCTTATTAAATTTATTATTATTAACTTCTTTATCTACCTTCCCTAGGAGATAAACCCTAGCCTAGCTAGGTTTATAGATTTATAGCTAGTTATCTATAAGCGGGATATCTATCTATTAAGACTCTAGGATATATATTATAGTCCTAGTATCTTATTATAGGTTTAGGTACTTATTAATAACGTCCCCTAATAAGGCCCTTAATTAAGGGGAGCCGTAGACTATTATACCTAAAGGGTAAGTAGATTCTATCTCTAGGGCCGTAGTAGTAGGTACTATTACTATAAATACTATAATAGTAGTAATAAGATATTAGAGACTAGTTTTAACCTAGTTAGCTACCTTAGCCCTTTTAGGGGGCCTAGTAGTAAGGTTATTATAGAAGGCTTCTATAAGGAAATAGCCTAAAGTATTATATTTAGTAACCTAGCTAAGTTTTATATTCTTAACTAACTTAATTTTATAGTTAGTATTATTTCTAATAAAGATATATAATATACTATAATTAATAATATAAGTATAGATAGAAAGATTATCTAGCTTATCTAACTTAAAGATTAAGTCTTAATCCTTTAAAAGATTAAGCGACTAATAATAAAGACTAGTAATTTAAACTTACTTATTAGAGTAAGGGCTAATAATAATATTAGCCTAACTAAATATTATAATATTAATATAAGTTCCCTTACTAGAGACTTTAATAGGGACTTTAAGGTTTTAATAAGAATAGATTATTATTAAATTCCTATTAAGGTTAATAATAATACCCTTAGGTTTAAGAATATTAACCTTAATTAAGGCCTTTATTAAAAGATTATTTACTATATATAATTCCCTCTCAATAAAAGTAGTACTATTATTACTAGGAATATATATTAGTAGCTTAATATATTTATTAGTATTATACTTCTTACTTCTAATACCTCTTACCTTTATAGGTGTTAGTATTTTAGAGATTTTAGCTTATAGGAACTACTCTAATAGGAAAGTCCTATCTATTAGACTTATTATATAACCTATATTTATATAAAGCTTATAAAGAGGGCGGCTAATATCTAGGGTAAACCTAACCTAAGTTATAATAAAATAATATCCCCTAAAGGTATATCCTCTTAAAGTAGTCTATTTAGAAGTACTCTAAATAATAGTCTATAGAAGGCTTTAATAGGTACTACTAACCTTAGCCTCCTTAGATAACGTTATAGTAACTATTAAGGCCCTTATTTTATAGTAAATACTATAATAGATATAACTATATAGAGTATTATTAGACGGGAATATCCTAGGATATTTCTAATAACTAAAGGCTTTATTAGATAGCTAGATTATTAGGAAATAGGTTTTAATAGTATTATTATCTTAATAACTCTTAGGATCTTAACTATATTCCTAAGAATTATCTAGGTATTAGCTTAGACTAGGGTTAGTTTAGTTTATAGACTAGTAGTATTTATCCTTATAAGTATTATAAGTTACCTACTTATTATAAGGCTCTTCCTAAGGATTTCTATCCTTAATAGTAGCCTAGTATATATAAAGCCATTATTATACCTAATTATATAGCTTATATAGGTAGTTACTATTTAAAGTATTTAGTAGATAGCCTTAACCTAGGTTATAGTTCTAGTATTAACTCTACCTAGGTAACGCGTTTCCGTTTATAATTTATAAGGGTTATTAAGGACTAGTAATTTATACCTATTAAGGGTTATTATTAAAGTTACCTTAATAGTTTCTATATAGTATAAATAGTATAAATAGTTAGGTAACTAGATTCTAATTATTATAATTTAGCCTTAGAGCCCTACTATTATAATTAAAACTATTACCGCTAAATTAGTAAGGAGGGTTATTTAAATAAGAAGTATACTAACCTAATTAAGGATCTTATTAATTATTATAATAACTATCCTACTTTATCTTAAAGCCTTTCTTAATAAGGCCCTTATTTTTATAAATATTAAACTAAGTATCCTTCTTATATCTAAGTTCTTTAAGGAGGCCCTTAATTATTAATTCCTTAGTTAGTAATAATAGATCCCGACGTAATTATCTATTTATATATTTAAATACTAGGAGGACTTAGGCTTACTCTATAAGAGTAATATTAGTATTTTTACTATTTAGGATAATACTAGAGATATAGTCGGCTAGATCCTATTAATTTTAAGCGTCCTTTACTATATAGTAGATATTTTCTAGTAGACTTAGCGACTTACTAGGAGAGTCCCGAAAATGTTCCTATAAAGCTATATACTATTTAGTAATACTAGTAGGGTTATTTTATAGACTAATACGGGTAGTATATAATAATTAATTAGTAAACTAATTATTAGCTTTCCTAAGTAAACTTAAGTCTAGATTTAACTATATAAGAGTTAGATCTATAGTAGTAGCTTTTACTTTAACTCTATTAATAAAGCTAAAAATATTATAATAGATATTATAACTATCTTTAACTTTAACTAGGGGTATATTAGGATCCGGATTAAAATACCTAATATCCTAGGGCTTAAACTAAGGGGTAGTGACTATAGGAGCTAGGGCTATAACTACTATAGGCTAATAAGTCTAACGACCCCCTACCCTAGTATTTATACTCTAGAAAAAGGTAGATATTATATTAAACTATTCGGGCGTAAAGCCTCTAATAGGTATATTCGCCTAGCTAGTATTACTAATATTATTTCCCCTATTATCCGCTATATCTAAAGGCTCTAGTAGACTAGGGAGTTCTAGTCCTATTAGGCGATTATAGATAGCCTCTTCTACTAAGGTTACTCTAGTATCTACCGAAAATAAAGTGGACTCTATTAGTATTAGTGAGGTTAACCTTAGTAGTAAACGGATTAAGGTCCCTATTAGGGAGGTAGGTACTAAGGGAGGCTACTATAGATAGTACCTTATAAATATAGTAGCTTTCTTAAAATAATAATTTACTATACGGAATTAGCTTTTATTAATAGCCTAGTTAGTAGGCTAGGATAGTTCGTCGACGTTAAGAAGACTAGGTTCTAAAGATAAAGACCTAGTACAGTACTATTATTCTTATAAGGTATTAGAAGAGATATAGTTAGTCTATAGTAGTCTAAGATTCCCGTTAATAATAAGTATTATCAGGAAACGGCTAATATTATTAATAATAATAGTATAATTATATCTAGTATTAATAAAATCGTATAATTAAAAAGTAAGGATAAGGGTTTCTCTATTAGTAGCTAGGATAAGTGGTAAGCGGTAAGCGGGGAAATATCTAGGAAATATCTAAATTTACTTAGTAAAATACTAAGGTTTCTCTAAAAATCCTGATAATCTAATGAAATCCTAATACTATTAGGAGGTAGTAATATATAATAAATAAGGCTCTTATTAATTATAGGTTTTAAAGAGACTTCTATAGATATTATTAGTTACGGAAGGCTTCTTTAGCTAGCCTAAATAAGTATTAAATAGAATAGCGTGCGGAAGACTTATAAGGACTTATACCTTAAGGCTAGTACTATAATAGCTAGTACTGTAGATAGCTAGTACTATAGATAGCTAGTACTATAATAGCTAGTAGACTGTATACGGCTTATTAGCAGTTAATAGTACTAATAGTAGCCGATGCGGTGTTACTACTATATATTATAACTATAATTATTAATATAGTAAAGTAGTAAAGGTTATAGAGAAGGGAAGCTTCTTATAGGCCTAATACGTGCCTGTAGAAGGCTTCCGCTCTCTGCGCTATAAGCTACTAGCTATATAGCGATAATCGTAATAGAATATATAATTATTACCTTTTCTTAGTATTAATATAAAAATTAAGCCTATCTTTAAGAATAAATAATATTCTAAGTTTACTATATTCTAAAATTTTATCTAGATTACTACTTACGGGAGGCTTTAATATATTAAGGATCTTTTACTATTACTGATTATTCTAATAGCCCGTTTATAGTTAAGATTTAAAATCCTCTATTATCTCTATATTCATTATATAGTAGATAGTAAGACTATTAAAGTCTTTAGTATTATAAGAAAGACTATTATAGGATATAAGAAGAATATTAAGAATCCTATCTAATAAATTAGCTATTTTACTCCTATTTATAGTTATATAGAGCCTAGATAATATATTAGGTATTATATTTAATTTACTAGATTTATAATATAATTCTAAGTTAAATAAAGAAAGGTACTAAGTAGCTTATATAAGCTAGAGATTTAATTTATTTATACTTATAGTCCTTAATATTAATTATTTTAATATTAGAATTATAGTAGAATAATTAGTATAAATAATTATAAGTAGTTATAAATTTAATTTAATTATATACTAAACCTTCCTATTAACTTATATAATACTAGTAATTTCTAATTTAATAAGCTAATAGTTCTTCTCTATATTATTAAGATAGTAATTAAAGATATAATAGGCTATATATTAGTCCTTATAAGAGGCTTTAATAACTATATAGGATCTCCCTTTATATAGTATATAATAGCCGTAAATCCTACTACTTTTAAGGTATCTAAATCTATATATAGAACCCTATTATAATTATAATAAATAAGAAATTAGGGAGTCTTAAAAGCCTCTTATAAATTATAAAAAGTATTAAGCTCCTCTTATATAAATTTATAGAAAACTACTTTAATTTCCTTCCTTTTTTATATATAACCCTTTATACCTATATCAAGGCCCTTATTAAGGACTACCTTTCTCTTTTATAAGGGGTCTACCCTCTATATATATCTCTTAATCGACGAATAGAGCTAACTAGTTAATCTAAGAAATATGACTAGATTAGCTAGGTTTTATAGAAATTATAGCGAGGTAATAGCTATAATTTTCTCTTTTATTATAAATATATTAAGGCTATTAATATACTATCTTAATAGAGTAATAGATAAATAGCTAATAAATAACTTTATAGGAGAAAAGCTTACTTATTTTTAATAAAAGAAATTAAAAACCTTATATAAATAACTTAAATATTTTTATAAAGTATATAAGTAGATAATAATATTATTAATATAAGCCTTTATAAACTCCTAATATTCTTAAAGTATAATATTAGTTTATTATTATATAGATAGTAGGAAACCCTTATAACTTATAAGGGTTATAGATAACTATTCTTAGCTACAATAGCTTACTATTATAAGCTTATATTAATCCTTTACTTATACCTAGAATTAGTAGAACTATCTTATAATATTAATAACTATTATATATTAATAACCCTATATTAATACTATTATATTAGCTTATAAGGGGAGTAGATAGGTATTATTCTTTATAATTTTATTAAGCTCCTATATATTTATTATAATATAGCCTTTTTACTTAGTAGGAGTATCTTACTAAATTATAAAGTAGGGATAGTTAAATATATAGTATTAGCTAATTTAATTATATAAGTTTTCCTTAGGCTTAAAGCTTATTAAAGGTCTTATTAATAATATCTTTATCTTTTTACTTAAGAGGATATATTTATATAGGTTAAAATAATATATTTAGCTTTAATAAAATTAATATCTATTATTCTTCTAAGATATTAACTATATCTCTATTATTTATAAAAAGATCCTAGTATAATTTAATAATTTTAGCTAGTTAATTTATAATATATACTTCTTTATAAATTTTAACTCTATTCTTAAGCGTATTTTTAAGACTAGGGTTAAATTTTAGTACTTAACTCTATAGAAAGAGCCTAATTAATAGATATAATAGATAACATAAATATTATAAGAGCCGTCTTATTAATTATAATTAATAAGGATATAGCTAATATAGCTAATATAATAGCTATTATAATAATTTTAGCCTATTCACCCTTCTAACTATTATATTAACTACTAGTTATAAGGCTAGAGTAGTATATATTAATTATAAAATATCTATTATAATTAAACTCTTTTATAATCCCTAATCTTACCTTCTTAGGAATAATAATATAAGTAAATATACTACTAGCGTACCTAAGATTAAACTTATAGGAAGGCTTAAAGAGAAGGTCTTAATTATCTAATAAAATCTTATTAAAGATAATAGCTACTAATATAGTAGTCTTTATAAGAATTAAGAATTATTTCTTATTCTTAATTACTTATTTTACTAGTAAAGAGTAAATCTAAGTACTTATTAGGATTCTCATATTTTAATAGCTATTAATAGCAATTTATTATTTTATAAAATTTAATATTATAGCTTCTAGAGCAAGAATATTAGCTCTTATAAGTATTTTAGCCTTAAGATTATTTATAATATAAATTTCCCTAGTAATACTTATAATTATAAGCTTATTATTATTAATAACGCCTTAAAGAAAATAAGTTATAATAGTAAATTTATTAGAATAATAAATGTTAGACCTAAGACCCTTAATAGGAATATTAATAGGTATAGTTTTAATTTTTATACTAGTAGGAATAAAAGTTATATCTATAGTTAATATTATATATCCTAGAATAGAATAGACTTTAATATCTTTATTATTATTAGTCTATTTAATAGTTATATTAGTATAATAATAGTTCTTAAAAGTATAACCTATCCCTTATATACCTACTATTAATAGAATAATTATAATAGGATCCCTTATAAAATAACTTACTAAGTTAGTATTTACTAGAGTATCTACTACTAGTAGAGTAACTATAAAAGGCTTTAATAATTAGTCTTCTAGTATTAATTACAAAGGTAATTAAAGAGTTTATTCTTTAATAGGAATCTTAGATAGTAATAATAATATTTATAATCTAAGAGAGGACTAGTTATAAAGAAATAGTTTCTATAATTATTCCTAAAACTATTATTAGGTTTAATATCTTCTATCATAAATACTTAATAATATTATAAGGTTTCTTCCTAGGATAGTTTATAAGAACCTTCCTAGTAGAAATCGGAGGGCTTATAAGTAAAATCTAAGTATAAACATTTTTATTTATAACCTTACGGGCTTTAAGAAGGCTATCCCTTAGAGGCTTCCTTAATAGCGGCCTAGTAGACCTATAAAGGTCTTAGAGGCTATTACTATTATTCCCCTTATAATTTAAAGGGAAAGTAATTTCCTAAATCATAACGAATACTTCGTGATATAGTAGAAAGATGTATTAGTAGAGAGGCGGAGAGCCTCCCTATAAGCTACTACGCTAAGCCTAATATAGTATAGCTAGTATAAAAGCGTTTATAAGAGCCTTTAGTATAGTAACTATAATAAATACCGGTAAATAAATAATACTATCACCCTAATAGCTAGAAGGTAAGACTTCCTAATAAAGACCTTAATCTACCTAATTATATAATGCCTAATTAGAAACTATATATATTATTATAATCCTTAATTATATTAGTAGTATTCCTTATTAGTTCTCTTTCTAATATCTAGTAGTCTTCTTTAAGGCTGCTATTCTTTTATCTTACTAAGTATTTAACTAACTACTTATATCCTCTATATATCTATTATTTATTAACTAACCTATTAATTTCCTATTTATCCTAGCTATTAATAATAACGGGAACCGCTAGTTAATACCGCTTATATAGGTTGTTAGTAGGATTAGTTATAGGCTCTAGGTATATAATAGAGATAATATTATAAATCTTTATATTATCTAGGAGGTTTAGTTAATATATAAGCCGGCCTATATATTTATTAATTCTAAAAGACCTTATAAGTTATTACCTAATCTTCTTAGACTTAATTACTAGTACTCTATATTAATATTTATATTTATATTTTATACTCTATTATCTAGCTACTTAGAGCTAATAAGGGCGTTCTAACTCTAGTTTTTTTAGAGGAAACTATAAATTATAGAAGAAAACCTCTCTTACCTACTTAATTTATTATATTACTTCTAGGCCTTTAGATATTATATATTATCCTCCCCGTTATACTCTATACTACCTTAGTATTAGATCTTAATATCTATATACTCCTCTCTCTTATTAGGGCTACGCCCCTTTCTCTACTCCTAAAAGGTTTATATTTCCTTAATTACCCTCTTATCCTTCCTTATATAATTTAACTAATACTAATAAGTACCCCTAGCCCTCCTACTATTCTACTACTACCCTAGGTACTCCTCTCTTATACTATCTAGTATTAAAGTATCCTTTTCTCTTAAACTTATAATATATAAGTTACTATTATTATTAGCCTAATAAAGGGTTTATAATATTTTTATTAAAAACTACTATATATCTTTTTTATAATATATAAGAGGGAGCTATTATAATTATTAAGGGGGTATAAATATATTTTATTACCGCCTTTATATTACTATTTCTTAGTATTAGGCTATATAATAATCTATTTATAAGAGAAAGTAGATTATATTAAAATCCCGCTAGTTATACTTATAATTATAGGGTTACTACTCCTACTCCTACGCGTAGTTATAATCCTCCTAGCTAGGAGGGGTAGCCCTAGCCTATTATTCTAACTTTTCTACTTAGTATAATACCTTCTATCTCTTAACCTAGAGTCTCTTATACGTAGAGCTAATACTACTAGTAGGAATTAAGGTAGGTATTATTATATATATTAAGGGCGCGCTTACTACGCGTATAAAAGCTTTATATAAGGAGCTCTACTATTATATAATATCTTAATTATATTCTAACTATATTTAGACTAGAGACCTCTTAGCTCTATTAATAAGTAATAGGTTTATAGTTAGTACCGCGTACAGGTAGATCTTATTACTAGCCTACTAGTACTCTATAACCCTAATATAATTATAAATTAACTATATTCCCTACTCTAAAGAATATCGGCGTATAATACGCGTTATAATATTTTTTTATCTTAAGGGAGGTAAATATAATTACGTCCTTAGTATCTATATATACTAGGCGGTATTTATCTATAAAAGCTAGCCTAGGATTTACCTCCTCTATATTAGCGGGGTATAATATAATAAGGTCCTTATTACTATAGACTTCTATATAGTTTACTAAGGTATTATAGGTATTAGCCTAGGTAAAGCCTTCTATAAATAAATTATTATTAGGGCGTAGTAAGTCTAGTACAATATATACTTCCTATGTTAATTTAACTACTCTTTTACCCTTGATAATATAAAGGGGCTATTTATTAAGGTCTTAAATTCTAGGCTAAGGTTATATATATTATATATTTAAAGATATATTAATATTTCTCCTTCCTTCTTTATAACTTATATCTCTAGGGAGTATAAGTCCCTTAATATAAATTTAATTCTTTATTTATTAATATTTTAATATTTATTTATAAAGATTAAAGAAATATATCCTTATATCTCTTTTAACTTTATATATTAGGTAGAATACTCTCTTACTTAAGTTATATATTAAACCTATCCTCTTTATATATAATAATTCCTAGATAGCTGGGATATTTATTTAGGGCGGTAGTACGCGTACACCCTATCCTAGTCCGCGTGTACCCCGTCCTAGTACGCGTATACCTTAGTCCTAGTACGCGTATACCTTGTCCCGGTGCGCGTATACCTATCTAGTTTAGGTATAATAGACTACTAACTAAGTAAACTACTAAATTAGACTATTAGGCCGGAAAAATTATCTAAGGTTTTAAAATACCTAAATTATATATTTACCGTTATCTTTATAAATAGATATATTTATATTATAGATATTCTAATTAGCTAATATCTAGCTAGCTAGGTTACCTAATAAGTTACCTAACTAGGCTATAGCATTAAAAACCCCTATATATATCCTATTACTAAACCTAGCTAGCTATTCTAATAGCTTATATACCCTACTTATAGTAGCTAGCCTACCTCTTACTATTATTAATATAGTCCCTTATTATTACTAATATACTAGTTAAGCTAGAAGGCGCGTCGCTAATAGGTTACCTTATAAGCGAGCTAATAAGGACTAGGCTTATACTAATATACTACTACTTCTTAATATAGATATAGCGTATCTACCTTATATATTAGCTCCTCCTCTTAGTATAGATCTAGCTCTTACTCTACCCCTTAATATTAATAGCGGTATTAATAGCGGCGTTAATAGTGGTATTATACCTCCCTTACCCCTAGGACTAAAGTATACCTCCAACTCTTTATTAAGTATATACTCTTCTACTTAACTAGCTATAATAGCTATTTAACTATTAACTTAGCTTAATATAATAGCTACTTAGTCGGCCTTATATTAATCTTATAAGGTAATAGTATACTTAAAACCTAAGGGTTTATAAGTAGTAGACTTATTAAAGGCTTACTCTCGCGTATACTTTTTAATATTATATTTTTTATTAGGAGCTTCTAGTAGACGTCCTTTTAGTTTAATAATAATAGGTTCGCGTATCCTAAGAAGCTTATTAGTATTATTATTAGGAGTATCTAATAGGGGCTTATTACTATTACTACCGCTATTACTATTACCTTCACGGTTGCTATTACTACTAATATAAGGGCGGCTAAGAAGTATAGGCTTTTTAAATTACTAGTAAGGGTAGATATTATTAATATATAAAACCCTACTAGGACCGCTTATTTATACCTTAATTTTATAGGAGTATAAAAGCCCTATTCTCTTTATAAATAGCCCTATATATAGCTTTATTATATAATAAATTACCTTCTAGTATTTAGGTAGTATTTATTAGAGGGTAAATAGTATTACCTTTATAAAGAGGTCTTAAAAGATTATAAGTCTAATATCTTTACTAAGTTCTAATTTTACCTATCCTATCCTAATATTATAATTTATATATTAGAGTATAAGGAGTATAGTAATTTAATTAATAATATACTTAAGATTACTTATAAAGCTATTAGTAAAGTATCTTATAAAGGTATTAATATACTTACTAGTTAAGACGTAGTTTATCTATCTCTTAATCTACCTATTACTACCTTTACTATATAAGGTAGCGCGATTTCTAAAGGTAAGTAGCTAACTTATTTTAATATAAGATAAACCTCTTCTTAAGTAGTATAATATAATCCTAAAGATAATTAATAGTATTAGGGTAATTATTACTATAATTATCTTTTAGTTTAGTCTATTCTTCTTTAAATTCCTATTTAGTTTTTATATATATAATATAATACTAGTTAGTAAAGAAAGCGTCCTATTTATCCTTACTATTAAATTATAGGTTATATTTCTTTAGTATATTATTATTAATATACTAAATATAGATAATGCGCTTAGTATTAGGAAAGACCCTACTAGATACCCTAATTAAGGCCGCCTTATAATTAGTTAAAAGAATATCTAGATATAGGATTTTAAGCTCCTTATAAAGTTCCCGTAGTAATTATAAGATAAATTAATAGTCCTTAGTATATTTACTTTTTATAAAGGTAAAGGCTACGTAAAATAATATATTTAAGCCCGTTACCTTAGTAATTATTATAAGTAGGAGCTTATACTTATTTATTTTATAGGTATAATTAAGGATTAGGACTTTATAATTATACTTAAGGATCTCTTATAAAGACTTCTATATAAATAATATATTTTTAAGTCTATTACTAATCCTATTCTTTTATACTTAGATAAACTAATTATTACGCTTATAGAGGTCTATTATTAAGGCCTACTCTAGTATTAATAATCTAAGCTCTATAGCCTTAGTAGCCTTTTTTGTATTATAGATATCTTATATAATAATAAATAGATTCTCTTTATCCCTATTAAGGAGAAGGCTTATAAGAATTATTAATAGCTTTAATCTAGTCTTAGTCTAATTAATAATTAATATCTTAATATCTCTTATTTAGTATCTAACTTAATATAAGGGATATACCCTAGGTAGTATTAGAGGATAATTATAACTAGTATCCCTAATATCTAGAGTCTATAAGCTATTATTATTAATAAAGGTAATAATCTTAAATAGATAGGTAATTAACCTATTATTAGTTATCCTCTTATCTATACTTTTACTATTCTTTTTATATTTACTACTATAGTTATAATAAATCCACGCGTAATAATATTCTCTAGTCTTCTAATTTACTTTAGTTTAGCTAAATACTATAGTATAGCCTTACGGCTCTATATACTACTATAGCTTCTTAAGGAGGGAGTCTACTAAGTAGGCTAAGAGGTTAGTAGGTAGGGGTTTAAGATTTATAGTAATAGTAAGGTAGTTATTAACTTAGGAGAGAAAATATTAGAATATTATAATAGGTAATACGCGTTAGTAGTTTACTTAGTTAGTAGTCCGCTATACCTAAACTAGATAGGTATACGCGTACCGGGATAAGGTGTACGCGTACTAGAATATAGTATACGCGGGCTAGGATGGGGTATACGCGTACTACCGCCCTTTATTTATTATATCTCTTTATTTTCTAATATTATTAATATTATTATTATTATTATTAACTACTCCCTTTATATATTATATTATAATAGTTTTATTATCTTTTATACCTTTATAAAAACCCTTATTAGATATCCTTTATAACTTTTATCTTTATATTAATTAAAGCCTCTTATATTAATATATTTTTTAATATTACTAGCTTATCTTTTTTACTTAAAGAGTAATTAATTTTCCTAGCTTATTTTATAATATTATTATTAATAGTAGTATAACTCCCCTTTCTTTTATATCCTTTTAAAGACCTATTTATATTATAACTTTATTAAGGTCTTTAAACTTTAATATAAGCTTCCTTTTCTTCTTTATTATTATTATTATCTACTCCCCTTAAAGCTACTCTAAGGTATCTTATTACTTATTTCCTTTTATAAAGCTTTTATATAACTTCTTTTTATTTTTTATTATTTTTTAATAGAGTTTATTAAGTTCCTTTACTTTAATTATATACTTTTATTCCTAGGTTATATAACTATTAATTTTATAATTATTATATCTTTTAACCTCCCCTTCCTTTACTTTATACTCCCTTAAATTATATTTATTAATATAAATTCTATATTATATTAAGCTCTTATAATATCCTATTATATCTTTATATTATTAATAATTAAAGTATTATATTACTACCCTATTCCTCTCCTATCTCTTATATTTTAAGAGGTTATATCCCTTTATTAGGCCTTTTTTAATTACCTTATCTACTATCTTTAATATAAGTAGCTTTAATAGTAATAAGGCCCTTTCTTTTACTACCTTTTCCTCTCTCCTCTCTTATAAATTACTTATAATTAGGTTATCCTTATAATCTTTAATCTTAAAAGGTTTTTTTTTATATAATTACCTCTTTTACCTCTTTTATTTTAATATATTTATTACCTTCTTTAATACTTTATATATTATAACTAGGAAGGTCTACCTTAATACCCTTATTAATTTATATACTTTCTTTACTTAATTATTATTTTCTTTTAACTCCTCTCTTACCTCTATCTTTATTATAAATAGTATTAAGTTACCTTTAATTAAATACCTTATTATTATAATCTCTTATATCTTTAAAAATATAATTATTTTAAATCTCTTAATTAATTAATTATTAATAAGTACCCTTATTATTTCTCTCTTAATTTTATTCTTAATTTAGATTATTAAGGTCCTAGCCTTTTCATTATTTACTACTTTAAACCCCTTTTTAGTAGTATTATCTATTAGTATTATAATAAATATCCCTTTAAGGCTTATATTACTTATTCTTATACTTATTAGGCTCTAGCTAGCTATTTATACCTAGCTCCTTCTACCTCCTTATATTTTCCCTCTTTAAGATTACTCTTCTATTATCTTTTTAATCTTATATATCTCTTTTAATTATTAATCTACCTTTATAATAAACTCTTTTATATATTTAAGTCTTACCCTTACTATCATTTTTATCTTATATATTATTCTACCCTTTAATATATTTTATATAATTATAATAGCTTTTAAGGCCTTTATTAATCTTCTCTTAATATATATTCCCTTATCTTTAAGTTCCTTTCCCTCTACTAGGCTCCCTAGCCCTTATATAGGTATCTCTCCTCTACTTCCTAGCTTACCTCTTTTACCTCTACTATTACTATTCTCTCTTATAACTCCTCCCCTAATATTATATCCTAATATTAGGACTTATCTTACTATATTAAAGTAAGTTTTATTAAGGATTCTAAGCTTTTTAACTCTAATCTTTTATATCCTTTAATATTTTAAATATATAATTATTAGTAATTTACTTTATAAATAGTCTTACTTATATCTATTTTATATAAAATTATTATCTTATTACTCGCTAAGACCTATTATAACTCTAAGGTATATACTTACTAGTAATATACTAGTTTAGTTCCTACTTAGGGTTACTACCCTCTTCCTACTCTAGTTTATTATCGCTACTAATTAGGGTATACTAGGCGAGTATATTAGTAATATAGTTCTATTATAATATATATAATAGATAGTTACTTAAAAGCTAATAGAAGGTAGTTATATTATAACTATTTACTAAATAGAAATAGGAGCGGATATTAGAGGGCTATATAAGAAGGATAATTAATTAAGGATTAATATAAGGCCCCCCTTAATAGTTTTTATATAAATATCCTTTTTAATCTAGCCTCTTATAAAATTATTAGGAATTATTATAATATAAGTAACTTTTATAAAGGTAGGGTAATTATAAGTACCCTTATCTTATTATTTAGAATCTAGCTATTAGATAAAAATACTTATAATAATAATAGGATATTATAATTTATCCTCCTTAAGGTAGTTATAGTAGGATTTAAACCCCTAGATATATAGGTTAATAGACTAATAGGTATATTAAGCGGAAATAAGAGTATCTTAATTTATAGTATTAAAATATTAGTAGTAAATATTTAGTTACTCTTATATATTATTTAGTATATAAATCTAGGTAAGTTTTAGGCTAAGTTTATTATTAATAATAAGAGGATCTATTAGATAATAAATAGACCCTTAGATTTAGAAGGTAGTTTAATTAATATAGGTATTAATATTAGTTATACCCTTATTAGTAAAAGAGAGATAATTATTATAATTAGTAATATTATTTAAAAATTCTTTATCATATATAATCCTCCTTCTTATAAATTATCTATTAATATTACTAATTAATTTATTAATAAATTATACCTTAAGCTTAGCCTCCTTTTCTAGCGTTTTAGGTAATAAGTTTATATTAGCTAGCTTATATAACTAGTTAGGGGATAGCTAATTATTCTTTCTACTATTATAATAAGGCTATTAACTATCTTTTAAGCTATTATATTTATTTTCCTATAATAGTATATTATAATATAAGTATATATTACTAGTAATAATAAATATTTTATTAACCTAGTAAAGCTCTATATCTCTTATTATATAGGGATCTTTATATACTTAATATCTCTAGCCTAGCGTCCGCCCCTAATATATATTATTCTACCGCTAGTATATATTAAAATGTATAGTAGAATAGTTAATTAGGTTACTAAGTCTAGACACGTAAGAACTAAGTATAGATACTAAGAGACTACTTAATTATATATTACTAAGTATACTAGTATCTTAGTAGGACCTTATAATTTTAATACTCCTACTTAAACTATTTATACCCCTAAAACTAAAGAATAATTTAAAAATATTTTAAAAATAATTATATTAAACTACTAAATACTAAAGATAATTATATTAAACTATAAATTCTACTTTTTATAAAAATATAATTATTTAAGATTTTTATTTTAAGATAAAGTTATATATAATAAAAATATACTAAAATATTATTAGATATATTATAAGAAGGTAAATATTATTAATTATTAATATATTATTAGTTATTACTATTATTATTTAGGCTTAATAGTACTTATAATAGCTAGGTAAATAGTTATAAGGCTCTATATTATTATAGGGTTATTATTACTAGTCTTTAAGGTAGTTAGTCCCTATAACTTAATAATAGTTTAGGGTATCTTTAAGTTTACTCCTACTAGTAATAATACTCCTATTATATTAAAGGACCTCCTCTAGATTAAGTCCTTTATAAAAAGTAATAAACTTCTCTTTATAAAGGGATTTAATAAGGCTATTAATTAACCACTAGTTTATAAGAATATACTTAAGGTTTATAGTTTTAATAGTAACTTATTCCTTTATCTAGTAATATTAGAGCTTAATATACTTAAAGTAAGTATAAAACTTAGAGTTCTTTCTAAGGGCTATTACGCCTTAGTTATTATTATAAATAATTACTATCTTAAGTACTTCCCTAGAATAAAGTTAATTAAGGAGGTTCCTTAGCTAGATAGCTTCCTTAGAGGCCTACGTCTAATTAATATATGCTACTTTATATAAGGAAAGGGCTACTATAGCTTATTACTTAGATAACTAGCTAAGGGCTACGCTTCTAATATTAAAGATATAGCCTAAGGTTAACTTATAAGTATTATAATTACCTACTTAATTAAAATTAAGATACTTAAGAAGGTCTTATAAAGAGCCCTAGAATATAAGTTAGAATCTAATTATAACTTATAAATATTAAAAGATACGCTTAATAGCTAATTAATATAACTTATTAGGGTTAGTAATATAATAGCTAATAGCTAATACTATTAAAATAGTAGGAGTAGAATACTTAGTTAATTTATCTAAGATTATAAGACTATCTATCTATATATACTAAGACTTTATACTTAGTTATCTTAGTAAACCTTTCTTACTAAGAGTATATTTTAATACTTCTATATAATCGCTAGAAGTCTTAAGAATTAATAAGTAAAAAAATCTAACGCTAGGTAGTAGAAGTAAACCCTACTATATCTGAAATTAACTATATTAAACTAAAAATTAAAAATAATTAAATTATTTAGAATAGACTATTTTTATCTAGAGCTTTTACCTTAAAATTCTACTTTTTATAGAAATACTATTATTTAAGATTTTTATTTTAGGATAAAGCTACTTATACTAGAATTATACTAAAATATAGTTAGATATATTATAAGAGGGTAACTATTAATAATTACTAGCTAGAGTTAACCTCTAGGCCTAATAGGGTAATAGTAGCTAGGTAAGTAGTTATAAGGTATAATATTATCGTCGTCGTTATACTGTTTTAGGGTAGATACCTTAGAAACTTAGCCTGTATAGCGCTATTTAGCTATAGTACTAGTACTACCTTTAGGCTAGCGTTCCCGTAGCCTTTAGTTAAGTAGCCGGAAACAGTATAATAGTAGTAATAAGGTATAGTTAATAACCTAGTCTATAAAGCATTAGTTAATTGATAATATAGATACTTTATACGTCTCGCTTAGCGATGGCGTAATAGCGGAATATCTTCCGCTTCCCTAATACCTTATTATTCCTTAATAGCTTTAATAGCTTTTCTAATTAATTAATCTATATAAATTTAAAGAGTCCCTATTAATATAGTAGTAATATTATATAAAAGGCTTTATAATACTAATTAATTATCTTAAACTACTAAAAATACTAAAGCTACTCTTATAATACTAATAATCCCTAAGTCCTCTAGTAGTATAAAGAAGCCTATTTCTTTATAACTAATCTATCTCTATTTATTACTATCTATTATAATAGCGACGAGCCCTAATAGTATACTCTACTACTATACTTAGGTATAATATTATACTACTTTAGCTTACTACTAAAGACTTTAGTAGCCTCTTTTATTATATTCTATATAAGTATATTACTTTTCTAGTATTTCTTCCCTAAGATTTAAGAAGCCTTTCTTTAAAAGGAAGCTATTAAGGTAGCTTAACTACTATTACCCCTTAATTATTATCTTATTATATTAGTAAATAAAATTTATAAATTTATCTAGGATACTAGTAAAGTATATATTTATAAGGTACTAGAGACTATTAGGTATTATATTAACTATATTATTACTTATTATAAGCGTCCCTTATAACTAGGGATCCCTAAGTTAAGTAATTAATATACTACTTTAATAGAACTACCCTTCTATCTATTTAATTAGGCTACTAATAGCCCCGCCTTTTAAAAAGTAATTAAATATTTTATTAAGAGTACTAAGTAGTACTAAAGTCTCTTATAACTCTTATTATATTTTATAAAGTATTAGCTACTATTAACTAGGAATAGTCCTAAGAGATTCCTATTAATTAAAATACTTATTATATCTTCTACTCTTACTCTATCTAATATAGAATTATTTATAAGAATACCCTTAGTAATATTAAGTATTATACTACTAAATTTTAGTATAGATCTTATAACTTATAGGACTTCTACTAAAGAACTTATATATAAATAGCCTATTAGACTAGTATAATATCTAGTTATAAGTAAGAATATTAGTTTTACTAAGGCTTAGTATACTAAGTTATAAGAAATAATTACTAGTATTATACTACCGGCCCTACTACTAGCGCTAGGACTAGTAGATCCTAGTATACCTCCTAGAGTACCTTATTAATTAATTGATTAATTAATTATACTCCTATGCTAGCTAAAAAGCTAATAAGGGTAGGCTATTCGGGGGTACGTATTACGTACATGTTATTCGGGGAGAAACCCTGCTATAAGGATAAAAACTCCACCTGATAATTACGGTTCTCTTAACCATTTACAGCTCCTTCCCTCCCCCCCCTAGTAGGCCTGCTACTAGGGAGGTAGTAGAGGGGTCGGGTTTACTGCCTATTACACTAAAGTTTCGTTTATAAGTGAAACTTCTTTTCCTTATCTAGGGCCTAGCCCCTTTCTCTTTTCTATCTCTACCGGCTATTCTTAATCTGATCCGTTTAGCGTAACGGATGAATCCTTATAATAGATAATTCCTTATAGTCCCGGTTATAACGTCCGTAACGGGGAGGGTATATACGTAAAGGGAGGTAATAGAACTAGTACTTACCTACTAGTCTATCGGTGCTAGGTACTACTAGGTAAGGAGGCCAGCGGCCCTAGCGTGCTTATAGACCATTAGGTAGGAAGGCTAATATCCACGTATCTCTATACGGGTTAGGCCTCTACTACCTACTATTATACCGTAGGGACTACCTAGGTACGGTTAAGCATCCCCCCGCCGTATAATAGTAAGGTAGTAGATACCCGGTATATTTACCGCGGTTATATCGGCCGCTACTATTAAGGTATATACGTGTAGAAGATAATAGGTACTATTAGTTAACTAGACCGGCGGCCCTATCGCGCTTACAGGCTATTAGGTGAGGAGTCTAATACCTACGTCCTATTTCGGGTTAGGTACCTACTACCTATAGCCGTACCGTAAGGACTACCTAGGAAGGGGACTAGAGTATCCTCGCCGCCGTACGGTAGTAATAGCGGTAGTATATACCCGGTATACTATCTAGCTTACGCTTAATTATTAAGAGGAAGGAAGGGCTAGCTCTATAATATTACTATCTTTTTATTATACTATCATTATTTATATATACTATAACTACCCTAAGGTAGGTAGACTTAAGCTACCTAGACCGCGCGGAGTAGAATCGGCTAGAGTATAAGGACGTAGCCTTGTAAGAGACCTTATAACGGGTATAGGTATAGAAGTACTATATATATCCTATAATATTATAAAGGTTTTATATCAGTAGTATTTCTATCGTCTTATACTAGTATTACTAGTATTACTAGTATATCGCGTTTATAATACGCGTAGGGAAGCGGAGGCTATATTAGGGAGAGGTAGAAGGGTATTTATATAGTATATATTTTTTATCTATATCTATATATTCTATCGCGTTATATCTTTTACCGTAATCTTCTAAGAGTTCTCCTTCTATCTTCTCTATTTTTCTATCGCGTTGGCGTTCCTATTCTCGTTATTACTATACTCTACCTGCGTATCGATTCCGTAATAACTAGGTAACCCTAGACGGTACTTCTAAAATACCGTGAGATCTCTTAGCTCTCCTAGTACCGAGATACTAGAAGGTTCGTAGCCGGTACCACGTACAGGTGGATCTCGTCGCCGGCTAGAGTACCTTATAATAATAGTACTCCCCGCTTTAATCTTAATAATATTAGATATTTTAATCCCTTTTATAATAATAAATCTATAAATACTACCTCTAATATTAAATATACTAGTAAGACTATTTATTTCTATAATATTTATATATTTATAAACTATATTAAGGATATTATTTAGATAAGGGGTAATACTATTATTTATATAAACCTTTAACTATATCTTTAAGGAATTATATAAGGATAGTATACTACTAAGCTTAGAGAAGGTAATAAATATCTTATTATTTATAATATTAATAAATAGTATTATCTATTAATATAATAGTAGAAGGCCTTATATTATATTAATATAGGTATATTAATTTATAAGAAGTATATTATATAAGATACTTCTTAATAGAGAGAGCCTTAAGAGTACACTTAAACTATTATAAGAGTAGCTAAGGATTTAGAGATTAGGGTAATAAAAGATTATATTCTTCTTATCTAACATAATCTTAATATAGAATTCTAGTATAATATTCTTAAAGCTAGTAATAATACTAACTATAATAAGTTCCTTACTTTATTAGATTATAAGAAGTATTAATAGTAGAATTATATATCTTAATATTTAAAATCTTATTAGCTATCTTAGTAAAAATAGTATAATAGGTATTAATCTCTATTTTAACCTTCTTAGTCTTAATTTTAATCTCTATTTTAATCTTAATCTTAATAGCCTTCTTAGTAGTTACTAGCTTTTTAATTATAGTTATAAATTAATAATAATACTTATTATAATAATTAGTACTAGAAGCCTCTACTAGGCTATTAACCCTACTAAGGCTATTAATAGGATAATTAGGGCGTAAATATCTATACCCTCCTAGTATAGCTTATAAGACTTTAAATAATAGTACCGGCCCTATTAAATAGGTCTAATTTATTTAATAGGTAACTCTAATAAGGTCTTTAATACTAGAGGAAATTAAATTAAAACTAGAATTAGAATTAAGGAAATTACTTTCCCTTTAGACTATAAGGGGAATAATAGTAATAGCCTCTAAGACCTCTATAAGTCTACTAGGCCGCTACTAAGGAAGCCTCTAAGGGATAGCCTTCTTAGAGCCTTTAAGGTTATAAATAGGAAGGTTTATATTAGGATTTTACTTATAAGCCCTCTAACTTCTACTAGGAAAAAACCTTATAATATTATTAAGTATTAGTAATAAAAGATATTAAGGCGGATAATAATTATAACCTTAAAAACTATTTCTTTATAACTATTCCTTTATTAGATTATAAATATTATTACTACTAACTAAGATTCCTATTAAAGAATAAACTCTTTAATTATCTTTATAATTAATACTAGAAGGCTACCTTATTAAAGCCTTTTATAATTATCTTAAAGCCTTTTATAATTAATCTACTAGCTATAAATACTCTAGTAAATACTAACTTAATAAGTTACTTTATAAGGGATCCTATTATAATTATTTAATTAGTAGTAGGCGTATAAGGGATAAGTTATACTTTTAAGAACTATTATTATACTATTATAACTATTAGATAAACTACTAATAGTAAAGATATTAAAGTCTATTCTAATCTAGGATATATAATATTAATTATAAATATAACTTTTATCCTTATAAGTATAAAAATAAAAACTATACCTACTAGTATTCCTATTAGGGGTCTTAGGTCTAAAATTTATTATTTTAATAAATTTACTATTATAACTTTCTTCCTTTAAAGCTTTATTAATAATAGTAAGCTTATAATTATAAGTATTACTAGGGAAATTTATATAATAGATAATCTTAAGGCTAAAATACTTATAAGAGTTAATATTCTTACTCTAAAAGCTATAATATTAGATTTTATAAGGTAATAAATTACTATTAATAGCTATTAGAATATTAAAATCCTAATAAGTACTTCAATTTACTCTTTACTAGTAAAATAAGTAATTAAGAATAAGAAAAAATTCTTAATTCCTATAAAGACTATTACCTTAGTAGCCGTTATCTTTAATAGGACTCTACTAGATAATTAAGACCTTCTCTTTAAGCCTTCTTATAATCTTAATCTTAGGTATACTAGTAGTATATTTACTTATATTATTAATATTTTTATTAAGGTCTTTATTAAAAATAATACTAATAAGGATATTATTATTCCTAAGAAGGTAAAATTAGGGATTATAAAAGAGTTTAATTATAATAGATATTTTATAATTAATATATACTACTCTAGCCTTATAACTAGTAGTTAGCGTAATAGTTAGAAGGGTAAATAGGCTAAAATTATTATAATAGCTATTATATTAGCTATATTAGCTATATCCTTATTAATTATAATTAATAAAAAGGCTCTTATAATATTTATATTATCTACTATATTTAATAATTAGGCTCTTTTTATAAAGTTAAGTACTATTATTAATCCTAGTCTTAAGAATATACTTAAGAATAGAGTTAGAATCTATAAAGAACTATATATTATAAATTAACTAGTAGATATTATTAATTCCTACTAAGATCTTTTTATAAATAGTAGGAGTATAGTTAATATCCCTAAGGAGTAATAGATACTAATTCTATTAAAATTAAATATATTATCTAAGCCTATATAAGTATATCCTCTTAGGTAAAAGGATAAAGATATTATTAATAAAACCTTTAATAAGCTTTAAGCCTAAGGAAAACTTATATAAGTAGATTAGCCTACCTTATTTAGCTATCCCTACTTTATAGTTTAATATAATACCCCTACTAGGTAAAAAGGCCGCGTTATAATTAATATATAAGAGCTTAATAAAATTATAGAGAATAATATATATCTACTCCCCTTATAAGCTAATATAATAGTATTAATATAGGGTTATTAATATATAATAGTTATTAATACTATAAGATATTTCTACTAATTCTAGGTATAAGTAAAGGATTAATATAAGCTTATAATAGTAAGCTATTATAACTAGGAGTAGTCTGCTATAACCCTTATAAGCTATAAGGGCTCGCCTCTATATATTTAGTACTAGACTAATACTATTCTCTGGTAATACTAGGTATTTATTAAGGCTTATATTAATAATATTATTATTTACTTATATATATTATAAGATTATATTAAATACTTATATAAAGTCTTTAATCTATTCTAGTAGAAGCGTATAAGCCTATTACTATTAAAGTTATATATCGGCTACCCCTCTATTACCCTACTAGGCTAGTACGTCAATAGCCTAGGGATATTTATAATAAAAGAAAAAATCGCTACTATTACCTTACTATAATTTCTATAAAATCTAGGTGATCTAGAAATATTCCTAGGCCTTATAAGGTAGTTATAGTTATTAATTAAATATTATACTTAATAGGTAGACCCTTTATAGAAGAGAAAGGTAATATTAAATAAGGGCTTTATTATAGGTATAAAGGGTTATATATAAAAAAGGAAGGTAATTAGGGTGATTTTTTATAAACTTATATAAGAGGAGCTTAATACTTTTTATAATTTATAAGAGGCTTTTAAGACTCCCTAGTTTCTTATTTATTATAATTATAATAGGGTTCTATATATAGATTTAGATACCTTAAAAGTAGTAGGATTTATAACTATTATATACTATATAAAGGGAGATCTTATATAGTTATTAAAGCCTTTTATAAGGACTAATATATAGCCTATTATATTTTTTAATTACTATCTTAATAATATAGAGAAGAACTATTAGCCTATTAAACTAGAAATTACTAGTATTATATAGGTTGTTAAGAAGGTTTAATATATAATTAAATTAAATCTATAACTACCTATAATTATTTATACTAATTATTCTACTATAATCCTAATGTTAAAATAATTAATATTAAAGATTATAAGTATAAATAAATTAAATCTCTAGCTTATATAGACTTCTTAGTACCTTTATTTATTTAATTTAGAATTATATTATAAATCTAGAAAATTAAATATAATCCCTAATACGCTATTAAGACTTTAAATAACTAGTTCTATTAAGAATTCTAATTTATTAGATAGGATTCTAAATATTCTTCTTATATCTAGTTATAATAATACTAAATACTTTAATAGCCTTATAGTCTATTATATAATAAATATAGAGATAATAAACGATTTTAAATCTTAATTATAAGTAGGCTACTAGAAGGATGAGTAGTAGTAAAAGATTATAAATATATTAAAGGCTCCTATAAATAGTAATCTAAATATAATCTTAGCATATAGTAAGCCTAGGATATTATTTATTCTTAGGGATAAGATTATTTTTTATATTAATAGCGAAAAAAGGTAATAATTATATATTCCTCCTATTATAGAGAAGGAATTATTTAAATAAGCTTATAACCTTTTTAATTATAGTAGCTATTATAGATATTATAACTAACTTTCTTATATAATATATATTAGATATCTAGCTAAGAACCTCTAAGCCTATATTAACTACTACCCTTAGTATTAAATTAATTAAATAAGAAGATATCTATTATATAAAGAATAAGTCCCTATATTAATACTACTTATACCGTTTTATATAATTATAATAGATTTTATAGTTACCCTACCTACTATATTATTAAGTATAAATTACCTACTAATAATTACTTATAAATTCTTAAAGAAGGTCCTTCTTATACTAGATATTAATACTTAGAAGGCCTCCTAGTAGGCCTAAGTTATAATTTCATCTTTACTATCTTATAACTAAGGAATTCCACGTAGTATTATTAATAAATAAGATCCTTAATTTATATTAGACTTTTAGTAAAAAATCTTTAAATACCTTAAAGTTAAATTTCTTATATCTATAACCTATTACCTATAAATTAATAGATAGAGCGAGTATATTAATTAAATTAATTAAATTATTATATAATTTTACCTTATATACTATCTAGATACCTAGAATTAATAGGATTATATACTTCTATATATTTAGGCTGACCTTAATAACTCCCCTACTATTATAGGATATACTCCTAATAAGCTCTACTATAGTTTTAAGGTGAATAATAGTATAGATATACTAGCTATTAGTAATATCCCTATAAAAGCCTTTAATAGCTTATAACTTACTTATAAGGAATAGGTAGAAGATATAATAGCCTTTAATAATATTATAATAAAATCTTAGTATAACGGTAAATATAAGAGTCTATAATTTAAAGAAAATAATAAAGTCTTCCTCTATTTATATAAGGGATATAAGATCCCTAGTATCTCTAATAGGAAACTTTTATAATAATATACTGGCCCCTTTAAGATTTTATAAAAGGTAGGATCGCTCGCTTATTAACTTAAGCTACCCCCTATAATATATATATAGCCGGTAGTATTAGTAGTATAGCTTAAGCTAAAAATAGAAGGGGTAGATCTATATAGGAGGACTTTTAGCTAAAAGCCACCCCCTATTATAGCTAAAGATAGTACTTCTTATAATAATAAGTACGAGATTAAGAGATTACTAGATAAATAGTATTTAAGGGGTAAGACTTAGTACTTAATTAAATAGGTTAGCTATAGTAATAAGGATAATTTATAATATAACCTTATGGATTTATCTAAGGCTAGTGAATTAGTAAAGGTATATAAGGATAGATAGCTACTAACGTTATCGCTAATAACGCCTTAACTAATAGGTCCTAGTAAACGGTAGTCGTTTACTTTTTTCTCTTTTACTAGCATACTAATATGGATACTTTATGCGTCTCGCTTAGCGATGGCGTAATAGCGGAATATCTTCCGCTTCCCTAACACCTTGTCATTCCTTAATAGCCTTAATAGCTTTTCTAATCAATTAATCTATACAAATTAAAAGAGTCCCTATTAATTAATAGGTAAAAGGGATAAAATACTATAGAACTTAGGGTAGAAAAAATAAGTTAGTATAGCGGCGTTTAGCTATAATATTAGTACTACCTGCGGGCTTATATCCCTGTAGCTGTTAGTAGAGTAGCCTAGAATAGTTATAATAATAATAAAGATAGTAGAGTATTTAATTAATAAGGCGTCAGTTAATAGAATAAATACTATAGATTTAAGGTAGTTATACCCTAGAAGGTTAACCCTAGGAGTACCCTAGAATATTATAATTATAAGAAAACTACCTTCTACTATTTAAGGTATATTAACTTTATTAATAAGCTAATAAGGTCTTAGTTTAAATTATATATACCTAGGGGTATAATTAAGCCTTAGGCCTATTAATATAATAATTAATAGTATTATTAATAGGTAATATTATTAATAGTTAATAGTTAATAGTATTATTAAGGCCTAAAAGCTCTAGTAATTATAAGGTATTATAACTCTTATATTTAATTAACCTAGTACTTTATACTCCTTAATATAGTCTCTTCTAGACTAATTACCTCCTTAAAGATAATAAAGCTATTATAATTAAGGGCCTTAATAAGGCTATTAACTACTTATTTATTAATAGGAGTCTACTACTTAAGGTTAATCTTATTATTAGTAATTTAACCTTAGATCTAATAATATTAAATATCTATATACTTAACATAATTATAATAAAGTAGGTTCTTTATAAGTATAATTATACCCTAATTATCCTTAAAGATAATAACTATTTAAAGTATATTATTAATAGGATAAATTTAATTTAAGAGAGTTATTAAGCTAGATAGCTTCCTTTATAACTTATATCTATCTAATATATTTAGCCTTATAAGTTAATAGTACTACTATTACTTAATTCTTAGATAACTAAGAGATAATACTACTTCTAAGGTTAAAGATATAGCTAAAAGTAGACTTCCTAGTATTATAATTACTAGCCTAGTCTAAGTCTATCTATTTAATAAGATTTTCTAGTAATCCTTTATAAATAAGTTACTAGTAAACTATAGATTAAAGGTAGTAGAAGATATATACTACTACTTTAAAGTATTTCGCCGTAGGGTTTAATAGTAGTAAGAGACTACGAAGATTATATAAGTAATATTAAGTTAAGTACTTAATATTATATATATAAAGGAACTAATAGTTAATTAATACTATTTAAGGAGGTCTAATAGTATTATATACCTATCCTTAGCTAATAGAAGCTAGGTAATAGTTTTTATTAAAGTTATAATAGGCTTTAATTCTTATAATCTATAATACCTAAAGAAATATTCTACGTAGGTAGCTTATCCTAGTTATAATATCTAGTTAACCTAATCTTAAGTTACTATTATATTAAAGTAATAGTTATATAAGCTTAAATTAGTTATATAAAATTTAATATTAAGGGTATCTTTAATCTATTAAATCTTAGGCTTTAAAGGCCTTATAATTAGTATATTATTTATATAAAGAGTAATAATAGTACTTAAAGAGGTATTAATAAATATATTAAAGTTAATATTAATAAGTTCAAGGTTAATCTCCTTTATATATTTTATAAAATAGTTATATTAAACTTATAATAACTATTTTAATTTGTAAAGGGCTTTATTTAACTTATATACCTTCCTAGGGTATTAATTATTATACCTTATTAGTTATTTTATATAGATTTCCTTATTTATATATTTATAAAGGAAGGCTATCTTAATATCTATCTATTCTAAGTCCTAATCTTTAATAGTAGTAAGGGCGAAGATAGCCTTATAACTTATAAGCTTAATTATAGAGGTAAAGGTTTTATTATAATTTAGTCCCTTATATTATTTAAACCTCTAAATAACCTAGTAAGCTTTATAGTAAGTAATTTCCCTTTATAAGCCCCGTTTTAAGGTATAAACCTATTTATTATAAAGGGTAGTCTAATTCTTTAATAGGTTAATTAACTCTTAAGTATTATTTTTAATAAGGGAGTTAAATTTATTTATTATACTAGCCTTTTATTACTTTTAGTAGGCGTAATTAATTATAACTTCCTTAAATATCTTAGGTTTATAAGGTTCTTAGTTAATAGCTTTAAATATTATAATATAATATAAGTAGATATATAATAATAGATCTTAAAGGATAAGATATAAGTAAATAAGTTATATACTATCTACTTATAAGGTTTTATTAGAAGCTAAGGGTAGAGTTACTAGTATCCCTATAATTAAAGGGGACTTTATAAACTAAGGGGTTTAGATTCCTACTAATTTTAGCCTTAGATCTATTACTAAAGGCCTTAGTTATATTAATTAAATAAGTTTATTAATATCTATTAAATTTATAGGTAGGAAGGTATTAATAGGATAATACTCTTTAATATTATACTCCCCTACTATATACGTTAGGGGATTAATAATAATAGGTAGTATAGAGAGTAAGCTATCCTTTTCCCTTCCCTAAGTAACCCTTAAAGCCCTAATAACTTACTTATTAGGTATTAATATTTTTTAAATATATTTACCCTTAAAATTAACAAGGGTACTAAGTTTAACTTAATCCTTTTTATAACCCTATTTAATAGCTAGTTTCTAGTAGTTAGTATAGCCCTTTTTTCTAATATATTTAATGGGAAGTACTACGGTTATAACCCCTTTACCTATAAATATAGCCCCTATTTACCTATAATTATATCCCCCTTAAAGGGGTTTAGCGTACTATTACCTAGGTAATACCTTAGGTATAAGATATGTTATAATAATCCCCTTATATACTTATATCTCTAACTTAATATTACCTCTATTATAACTAACCTAGTACCCCCGCCTAATAACCTTATAAACGCCTCTCCTTAGGGTCTTAAAGACTAAATTAATAAGTTTATAAAGGAGTATAAATATATAATCTAGATCTAGTAAACTATCTAGAATAAGAAGGGTAAGAAGTAAAAAGTATATTTTTTTATAATTATAAGGGTAAAGAAAAACGCTTTTAAGGGTAAAAGAGATTAGATAATACTTCTTAAATTATTAACTATCTATCTAAGGTAATAGCTAATTAAGATTACTTTATTAAAGTCTAGTTATTTATAGTAGAGAATATATCTTATAATTATATTATTATAAAGAAGGTTACTTATTATACTTATAAAGCTTCTATTATAATACTAGAAGTAAAGGATATAATTTAAAGGTAAATAATTACTAGTAATATACTTACTTAAATTATTACTACCCTCTATTAAATATATAATAAAGATAACTCTATCTTTAAACTAGAGGATATTTATAATAAGAGAGCTTATATAAGAAGACTTAATCTTAGCTAAATAATATATACTGTCTAGGCCTTTACTAAGGTAGTAGAACTAGTAGATACTAGGTAAATAACCGTAGTTTAACGGGTTTAGTTCTAGGCTAGTAGTAGGCTAGTAGTAGGCTAGTAGTAGGATAGTAGTAGGACGGTGGTACGCTAGTAGTACGCTAGTATTATATATTAAAAATAAAAATACTAGTAGATAAAACTTAAAAAGGGGCTTTAAGATTAGTAAGGTATTAAGACGGTGTTAAGACGGTGTTAAGACGGTATTACCACGGTTTTACCACGGTTTTACCACGGTTTTACTACTCCTGAAACCCTATATAGAAATATTATATAATTATTAATATTACGTAATAAGAAAATTGAGGTTTTAAGTTTACGCTAAAAGCGGGTGATTCGGGAGAGTTATATAGAGAGAACTAATAACGCTAAGTACTTTTTTTCTAAAAATCTAGAAGTTTTATAAAAACTTACTATTATAAAGTTATCCCTTATTAGGCCTAGTACGCGTAGGACTTAGAAGAAATTTATATAATTTATATATATAAAGTTAAACCGTAGTACTACCGTTGTAATACTAAATCCGTTATAGAATTCTTAACGTGTTAGTGGCGATGTTAGAGTTCTACAACCGACGTACTACCGACGTACAACCGACGTACTACCGATTTAATACTATTATATTATAGTAGTAGCACGGTTATAATACCATTGTTAGCTAGTCGTAGAATCTTATAAGGTGGCTAGACTATACCTATATAAATAGTATTATAATAGTTATATAATAGGGACTAGTATATTAAGTATTTAAAGGATTAGAAGGAATAAATTATATATCTCTTCTTCTTATAAACTTCTTATTATAAGATATTAAAGATAAACTAGGAGGTTCTTATTATAGATTATATATATAAGATTAATAAATATAAACTACCTCTCTTTATAGTTACTAGTACTACGGCCCTTAATATAAGATTTTATATTACTTTTTATTTCCTTAAAAGAGAAGAAAAAGAAGATTATAAATAGGCTTTATAATAATTATATAATATATTAATTATTCTAGATATTCTTAATTTAATTATTAATATTTTAGATTATAAAATAGTACTTATATTTATACTCTATTTAGTATTTCTTAACTTATATTATATATTATATATTTAGTATATTAATAAGGATATCCTATCTTATTATAAGAGTAAGCTTCTTATAAAGGAAGACTAGTAAGAATTTTAATTTATATAAAGGGAAATACTACAGTTATAACCCCTTTACCTATAAATATAACCCCTATTTACCTATAGTTATATCCCCCCTAAAGGGGCTTAGCGTACTATTACTTAGGTAACGCCTTAGGGGTAATAAAGAATTCCTTAGGCCCTTAGGCTGGATTAATTATTTAGGATTTCTATATAACCTAAAAACGCGTTTACTATTATCTTTATAAATAGAACTTCTTTAGTTATAAATATTTTAATTAGCTAAAATCTAGCTATTATATATTTAGGTTATAAACCCCCTTATAACTAGTAATACTACCTATTACCTACTATTATTATAGTATTATAACTATATTATATTTATACCTTATTAAAGTAGCCTTCTAATTAGTATCCTTATTATTATAGCTACCTATTACTCTAGTATAAGTAAGGCGGCTAGTATAGCTAGTATAATACCTTACTTAATAGCTCTACCTTAATATTAAGGTACTTAAGTAAGAAGTCGCTAGGTTATATTATATCCCCTTAGCGTAGCTAGTAGTATATTTCCCCTATTAAGTAGTAATATAAATACTTTTATAAAGAAGGTATCCTATTATCTATTATTTATATAGCCTAAGGTAATAGTATACTAACTTCCTCCTCTTATAAGTATAGATATAGACCCTCCTTTTACTCTACCTCTTACTCTATTACTTATTCTAGCGGACGACCTTAGTATTACGTCTTAAAGTAGGGGGGTATTAAAGCTTTACTAAGTAAGGTATTCTTTAATAGCTTTAAATTATAAGGGATATTATTATATAGATTATTAAGTAGATAATTTAATATATAAGGGAAGCTCTTCTATTTATATATACCGCTTAAGGTACTAGATTAACCTATATAAAAGGAAGTTTATTAAGGTATATATTAATAAAGTTTTATATTTCTTAAATATTATAAGATTAAAGGTTAGAAATTTATATATAACCTTAAAAAGAGAGTTAAAATTCTTTATAAATAAGTAATCTTACTTATTCTTTTATAGTTCTAGATAGATTAGCTATTAATACTACCTAGATAACTTAAAAGTTATAATTAAAAAGCTTAATATTCTACTTAATTATTAGAAATTAAAATATAAAGGCACTATTAAAATAGTAAAAATATATATGCCTTTTAAACTATATATTTTAATCCTTTATAATACTATTATATATATTATCCTATTTACCCTAAAACTTATTATTAAGTAATATAAGAAGATATTTAATAGTATACTTATTATATATATTATAATATATATTATAATATTAGGCCTATTATATATTTATAAAATTAGGGACTACCTTTAAAAGGATATTAGGGTATTAAGACTTTATAATATCTATATATACTAGTAGTTTAAAAAGCTAGCTTTATATCTTATTAAAGTGCGTATTAATAAGTTAAAAGATAATAACTAACTTAATCTACTTTTTATTATATAAGAACCTACTATTATATATATTAAGGGTAGGTTAAAGGGTTTAAAGGAGCTTCCTTTATATATTAAATTAGCTACCTAATAATTTATATAAATTTAAAGTTATTAAAGAATACCTTACTTAGTAAAGCTTTAATACCCCCCTACCTTAAGACGTAATACTAAGGTTATCTATTAGAGTAAGTAGTAGAGTAGGTAGTAAAGTAAGAGGTAGAGTAAAAGGAGGGTTTATATTTATATTTATACTTATAAGAGGAGGAAGTTAGTATATTATTACCTTAGGTTATATAAATAATAGATAATAGGATACCTTCTTTATAGAACTATTTATATTACTACTTAATAGGGGAAATATACTACTAGCTAGTAGCTATATTAAGGGGATATAATATAACCTAATAACTTCTTACTTAAGTACCTTAATATTAAGGTAGAGCTACTAGGTAAGGTATTATATTAATTATACTAGCCGCCTTACTTATACTAGAGTAATAGGTAGTTATATTAATAAGGATACTAATTAGAAGGTTAATAGGGCGTAGATATAGTATAACTATAACGCCATAATAATAGTAGGTAATAGGTAGTATTACTAATTATAAGGGGGTTTATAACCTAAATATATAATAGCTAGATTTTAGCTAATTAGAATATTTATAACTAAAGAAGTTCTATTTATAAAGATAACAGTAAACGCGTTTTTAAAGTATATAGAAATCCTAAATAATTAATCCGGCTTAAGGGCCTAAGGAATTCTTTATTACCCCTAAGGCGTTACCTAGGTAACGGTACGCTAAAACCCTTTAAGGGGGATATAACTATAAGTAAATAGGGGTTATATTTATAAGTAAATAGAAGCTATATTTACAGGTAAAGGGGTTATAACCGTAGTATTTCCCTATTTAATATAAGAGAGATAAGGGTAATAGCTAGTATAAGCTTTTAACTAGATATAAGGCTCCTATTCTATAAGTAGTTAATAGTAAGGATAAGTTTAAGCTAGAAGTCTATATTAAGACTTATATCTTATAAAATAGTACTTATTATAAATTATAAGATTTAGCCTAGATATTTAGTAGCTCTATTACTTTTAGGGTTTCTAAGCACTATAAGCTCTTATAAGATATTATAATTAATATAATATAAATTAAAGTTATAATCTTTATATTTACTATTATAATTAGACCTTAGGTAATTTATAATATTATTATTATATTTATTATAAGCCTAATAGTATTTAAAGGTTTTAAAGATCTTACTTTTTACCTCTACTACTTCTACTTTAAACTACTTATGCTAGTTATTAAAGAAGGTAATAAAGTAATACCCTCCCTTATAACCTCTAGGGGTATAAGGGGTTAAGATATTATTATAAATAAGGTTAAAAGACCTTCTTCCTAATTAAATATAAGCTTTATATAGTACCTACTTTACTTTTTAAATAGTATATAATAGGTATAAATCCTTATTAATAAGTTTCTTAGTAAGGTTAATCCCTTTAAAGAGATAGGTGAGTTTCTTAATATTTTAATAACTTAAATAGCTTATATAAATATATTATAAATTAAGGGTTTTATTATTAATTTAGCCTTTTAAGCTAGAGGAGTCTAACTTTAAGTCTAAGTCTAAATATTTTAGAGTAGGAATAATATTATCTATTAGATTAACCCGCTCCTTTTACTTTAATATAATATAGAGTATAGTAACCTTAATAAAGACTTTAATAACCTCTTTAAAGGGGAAATAGGGTATTTTTAGTACTAGAATAGATATTTATAATACTATCTTTATAAATAGTATAATATAAAGAGACTCTTATATATATAGGTAGTAAAGATTATTATCTTATAACTAGGTTATAATAATACCTTACTTACTAATCTTAATACTATTTTAAATAATTTAAAGAGGCATTAAGGTATATTAAAGTTATCCTTATAAGATTAAATTAATAAGTAATCTAGAGATATAAAGGTAATTAGTAAGAATTAGGTCCTTCCTTTTCTTATTTATTATAATAGGAATATAGACCTTATTAATATTAAGAGGGTACTAAGTACTATTAATACCTTTAATAGGTTAGATATTATCTAGTAAAGGATTAAGTAAGTGGTATTTAATAAAACTTATATAAAAAGGTATTAAATATATTAGGTAGAATAGTAATAGTTATTACTTTTCTAGCTATATAAGTAGAGAGAGATAGAATATATAAGATACTAAGATAGGTACTAGCGCGCGTCTAATATATAGCTAGTTAGACTAATTATATCTTATGTTAATATATTTTAATACTCCTATTTAAATAAAGTACCTTATTAATATATTAATATAATAAACTTATATTTTATTCCTACTATCTAAAATCCCCCTTCTTAATTAAATACTAGGTAATAGGCGTAAAGGTAAGTAGATAGTAGTAGAAGTCTATTTAAAGGGTAGTAATTTAGTAGAACCCTTTTAGATATAAATTAAATAGACCCTAATAAGGTAGATATAATTATAAGGTTACTAATTCTATCTATATAACTATTTCTAAGATATACTTATTTTATAAAGGTATACTATTAAGGTTTTTATATTATAATAACTTAATAGTATATTTCTTACCTTTAATATACTAGATAAGCTTATATTAGGTAGAGAGGAGGGTATTATAAGGCCTAATTTTTATATTTATATCTTTAATAGTATTATAATTAAAAATAATAATATTAATACTAGGATAAAGGATTATAACTCCCTAGTAGTATTAATTACCTACTTCTTATTCTTATCCTACCTAGGTATATATTTAAGTAGTAAAAATAGTAAGGCTGTTATAACCTAGAGGTATATTACGCTAGAAGCTATTATAAGTATTATAATTACTAGTATCTAGGAATATATTATATTAGTTCTATTTTATATTAATAGTAAGATAAGAGATAAGATTATAATAGATATATATTATAATTTAGGCCTATTATTTTTATAAGAAAGTAGTTAATTTATCTATTATAATATTAATTTATAAGCGGGAATAGTCTAGTATTTAAATAATATTACTAGTAGTATAATTTACTACTTAAGCTTAAAATATAAAAGGATAATAGAGTTAAATAGGCTTATAAAGTCTATTTTATATTCTAATATTCTAATATAAATTTATAGGGCTAGAAGGGTAGATAGTTAAGAGCTAGCTATCCCTTAATTAATAATAGGAGTATTTATAAAGCTACTAGGAGTACTTATAAAGCCTTATTATATTAAAGACTCTTACTATTATAATACTTCTAGGCTTAAGGCCTTATAAAAGGGGATAAATTTATCCTTTAAAAGGGCTTTAATAAGGCTATTAGCTACCTACTTATTAACCCTAATATATTTTAGCTTAATATTACTAGTACTAACCTATTTTTATATATAATAATATTAGATATTAATATACTTTATATATATATAGAACTAGGGGTTCTTAGCTAGGGCGATAGCTTCCTAATTATTATAGTAGAGTATTATAGTAGTAGGCTGATAGGTATCCTTAGAGAGGTCTAACTTAATAAGGAGCTATTAGAGCTAGATAGCTTCCTTTATAACCTATATGTAGCTTATATATTCTACCTTATAACTAGATAGGGTAATAATAGGCTATTACTTTAATAACTAGCTTATTACTTTACTACTAATATTAAAAATATAGCTTATAATTAATTATTAAGTATCTTAATTATTAGCCTAATTAGTATTACTATAATTAATAATAAGAAAGATACTCTTATAAAAAATAAGTTATAAGTTAATTATACTTTAAAGGTAATAAAAAATCCTCTTAATAATTATTTAATTTAATTAATTTAGGTTTAATTTATATCTATTAACTACTAAGATTATAAAGGTAATATCTAGCTTAATCCTTAATATAATATATATTAAGGAGTTAATAACTAATTAATATTCCTTTTAAAAAATATTAGGGGTTATATAATCTTCCTTAAATACTTATAATTTATTTATATCTATTAGGGTTATTATAAGGTATAAATTATATATATTAATTCTATACCTTTTTAATATAAGCTTTTTAACTTAGTTATAATACTTAATTTACTTAATCTTATTTAATTAATATATTTAAATAAAAGAAATATAATTTAAGGTTAATTATTTAAAAGTATTTATTAAATATAACTTTAACCTAATTGATAATAGTTTAACTAGGTCTAATAATTAATATTTTTTTTATATAAATTATAATAATAACTTAATCTTTATAATTAATTAAGATACTTTTATTAATTATAAGTAATATAAAGCCCTAAGTCTTTAAGAATATAAATAATATAAAAAACTAGACTTAAAATAATTATTTTAAGCTATAAAGTACCTTCTTTAAGATATAAATAAAGTATTCTTTACCTTTAATTATAAAGCCTTTAGGCTATTTAATATAAATATCTTCCTTAATATTCTTATAAAGGAAGGCTATCTTAATATCTATTTAATTTAATTTTTAGTTAAGGGATATAATTAGGGTAAAGATAGCTTTATAACTTATTAACTTTACTATTAAAGTATAATTAATCCCTTCTTATTATTTAAACCCCCTAACTACTTAGTATACTTTATAATAGAGGACTTTATTATAAGGCCCTCTTTTTAACTTAAATACCTACTTCCCTTAAAGTACCTTTTAACTTAAAGGTAGCTATCTAAGAATTTATATATTATTTTATATAAGGTAGTTAAATTTATCTTATAATACTATTTCTTAGTCCTTTTTAATATTATTTATTATAGCTTCTTTATATAATTTAAGTTTAAATAGCTTTATACCTTTAATTATTATTAAAAAGGTAAATATTACTAGTAGATCTAGGGAGTTATTACGCGGTTTATTAAGAGGTATTTTAAATTTAAGGTAATTAGATAGGACCTTAGCTAATAATAAGAGCTTATTAATATCTTAATAAAATATTACTAAGTAGACCTAATTTAATTTAAGCTAGATATTTAATAGGGTCTTAGGGTAGGATTTATCCTTAGTTATTATATCTTTAATATAGATTAATAGTATATATAAGGACTAGTTAGGAATATAGTACTACTATTAACGTGGCGTTTATAGTATATAGTAGTACTACGCTACCCCTTTACCTATAGTATATAGAGGAGGGAGTTCCTCCTAGAGGGAAGGGTAGTAATTAGTCTTATTATTAATAAGAATAGAGAGTTCTATATATATACGTACTATTTATAGTACTTAATAGCTATATTATTATATAGTACCCTTATATTTTAATTACTCTACCCTATTTAGGGGTAGTAGCCTAACTATTAGTAAGATAAGTAGAGAAGGGTTATTATAAGTATAAGGTAAAAGGGTTAGTTAACTAGTATAAATAACCCACCTAAATATAAGGGACTAAGCTTATAAAGAAAGTAAGTCTTAAGAATTAGTTAATAAATTAATAAAAGATATATTATAATTATAATTAACTATTTAGGGGTAGCTACTAGGCGTATAAACCTAGTCCCTACTACCTAAAACCTAAGAAATACTATTATAAAGGATATAAAAACTTAAAGAAGAAGTCTTTAAGAGGTAGTAGATATAAGATCTATAATAATATTTATAAGAGTTAGAGTAGGAAATATATATTAATAATACTATTTGAGCGGGTTATTAATATTACCTATTATTAATAAAAGAATTAGAATTAAAGTATCCTTAATATAAAACTTATATTCTTAGGCTATAAGACCTATATATATAATAGGAAGTTAGTATAAAAATATTAAAAATAATTTAATAATATAATTAATATAATTAATATAAATATAACCTATTTTTTTAATAACTTTATAAAAATCTAATACGCGTTATAATATATAGGCCTAGACTCTAAAGTTATATAATATAAGTATATAAAGGATATATTAGATAATAAATAGTCCTAGGAATACTTTAATAATTTCCTAATAAATTAAATAAAAGATCTTTAAAATTAATACCTTATAACTAGTAAGTACTACTTAAAAGTGAAGTAAAAGAAATATTAAAAGACTATAAATTTTATAAATTACTTTATTAAATTAAAAAGATAACTTAAATTATTAATAGAGTATATACTTTATAATAACCTTTTAAATAAATTATATAAAGATCTTTATAATTAACTTATAATATAACCTAATATCCTAGAGATAAGGGATACTCTTATTATATTAGTAACCTAATTAGAGCCTTATATAATACTACTTATATATAAAGATTAAAGAGATAATACTTCTACTAGGGGTTAATATCCTTAAAGAGGAAGAGGAAATTTCTAAGGGTAAAGAGATAATAGCTTATATATAAAGTAAAAAGGGTAGGGTATTATTAAAGTATTATTATACCTTCTTTAAAGGCTTAAGCCTAACCTTTCTACTATTAAATATTATAATTATTAAAAAGGGATATATAACTAAAGATTACTAGAGTATAAAATTAATAATTATAAGTATTATAACTAATAAGCTTATAACTAATAAGATATCTAGTAATAAGCTAGCTAAAAAAGGCTTAAATTTAAAAAACCCTTAAGTATTATAATTATATCTACTATTATAATATAAGGGAAGAAGTAGATATAATAACTTATTATTATAATATAAGTAGAGCTTAAGAGCTTATAAAGAGAATTTATTATATTAATTAATTCTAGAATAGATATTAATTATATTAATATATACTTAATAAAGGAATAAGATTAGGAAATAAACCCTAGCTTTAATAATATCTTATATAATAGAGTTAAGAACCTAATATTATTATTAAGTTCTTATATAAGAAAAATTAAACTTATTAATTTTAATATATTATATAATATTATAAGGGCGCCTTTTATATAATAGTAAACTTTAATTATAACTTCTACCTTAGGTATTTATAATTAGAGGAATAAAATCCTTAAGTAGATTAGCTTATATAAAACTAGTAATTCCCTATTAAGGAAAGTAATATTAAGGAGTACTTTAATACTATTAAAGCCTTAAAGGAGTAGCTTAATAATATTATATTTATTATAATATACTTAAGAGTAGGTAATAAAAGCCTATTACTTAAAGTTAAGCTTCTTCTAAAATTTTAGGAATTTTAAGATATCTTTTTAATTAAGAATATTAAGGCGCTACTAGCTTATATATATTATAATTATATAATTAATATAAAGGAGAATAAGGAACCTCCCTTTAACCTACTTTATAACCTATTAAAGAAAGAGTTATATATATTAAGAGAGTACCTTAAATAGGCTTTAAAAAAGGGTTAGATTTATTATTTTATAAGTTTAATAAGTATATTAATTCTTTTTATATTAAAAAAGGATAGAATATTATATTTATATATTAATTATAAGGTATTTAATAAGATTATAATTAAAAATTACTATCTACTTCTATTAATTAATAAAATATTAATAAGATTAATTAATATTAAGTACTTAATTAAGTTAGATCTTAAGGATATATATTATTACTTATAAATAAGAAAGGGTAATAAATAGAAAACTATATTCTATATAAGGTATAACTATTTTAAATATATAATTATACCTTTTAAACTTATTAATATACTTACCTTATTTTAAGTATATATTAATAAGGCCCTAGTAGGATTATTTAATATTATATATATTATTTATCTAGATAATATTCTTATCTACTCCTAGAATAAAAGGTCTTATATTAGAGTTATAAAGTATTATAATATCTTTATAAATTTAAACTTTATATTAACTTAAAGAAATATAAATTTATAATAATAGAAGTAGAATTCCTTAGCTTTATTATTAGCCGTAATAGTATATATATAAATCCGCGTAGAGTAGATATTATAATAGAATAACTAGAACCTAGGAGTATTAAGAATATTTAAATCTTTTTAAGATTTACTAATTTTTATTATTATTTTATTAAGTACTATTTATTTATAACCGCGGCGTTAATAGACTATTTAAAAAAATATTTATTTATATATTAAAAATAGGAAGTTAATATTAAGTAATATTATAAGAGTAGTATTTAAGTAGCTAAAATAATTATTTTAAAAGGTACTATTACTTATATATTTTAACCTTATAAGAGAAATCTAACTAGAGACTAATGCTTTAATACTAGCTATTATAACTATTTTATTATAAAAGTTCCTAATTAATAATAAAGGGGTAAAGGTAGAATAGTATTTAATTACTTTTTATTCTTATAAGCTATATTTAGTAGAAACTAGGTATAAGACTTATAATTAAGAACTACTTATAATTATTAAGGTATTCTAGGTATAATAGTACTTCTTAGAAGGTAGTTTATACCTAATTATAGTAATTATTAATTATAATAACTTAAAGTATTTCTAGATAATATTATTATTAATAAGGAGATAAGTATATTAAGTAATAAAGCTTATAATATATAACTTTAAGATATATTATTATATAAATACTAAAAACCTAGTTAATATCCTATTAAAGTAACTAGATTATATATTAATAATAAATAAAGAAGATACTTATCTATTAATATTATAAAATAAGTTAAAGAATATTAGGTATATTCCTTTTAATAAGTATTATATATATAATATTTATAAGGGTTTATAAGATAGTAAGGCTTCTAATTATAAATAATATAAAAGGTTAGAAATAGGGCTTAAAAAGCCTTATACCTTAAAAATAGGAGAGAGTAATATGCTCTTAGGGATATAAAGTAGTATAAGTAATAGCTTAAACCCTATTATAAGATAATTTAATATCAATTAAATAGTACTTAGAAGGTATATTATAACCGCGCTAATAATAGAGTATATATAAAATAAATATAATAACTTAATATTAGAGATACTTTAATATCTTTAAGAGGGAGATAAAGATATTTATAATAAGAAATAATTATTAAAGTCTTAAGGTTATAAAAAGGTTATTAATATATCTCTATTAATAAATAAGATAGGGGTCCTTTATAAGGGTAATATAATTTTTATACTTAGTAATAAAGTAATTAGATAAGAAATTTTAAAGCTTTATAATAATAACCCTTATACTAACTACTACTTATAAAAGTATATATAAGAGCTTATTAAATAGAACTTCTATTAGAAATTAATAAGATAAGATATTTATAATTATATATAAGAATATCTAACTTATTAATTAATAAAGTTATATAGATATATTATTTATAATATACTATTACTATTATTAATACTTATAAGACCTTTTTAAGAAATTATAATAAATTTTATTATAAATCTCCCTTTAAGTAAATAAAAGGGTAGTATTTATAATATAATCTTAATAACTATAAATTATTATATTAAGGTAGCTAGGTACTTACTTATTATAAAGATAGTTAATATTATTAATACTATTAATCTATTATATTATAAGATCTTTTTAAAGTTTAATTAATTAAAAGGTATTATTAGTAATTAAAGGATAATATTTATAAATAGCTTCTAAGTAGCTATATACTATTATATTAATATAAAAAGAAAGCTTAATACTACTTTCTATCTCTAAATAGATAGTTAAATAGAGAGATAGAATAGTATACTTAAGTAGTATTTATACTATTATTCTACCTAGAGATAAAATAACTAGGTAGAGTTACTTTATTTAATAAAGTTTATATATAATTATATAAAATATACTACTACTAAGTTACCTTTATATAAGGCGCTTTATAATTACTTACTTAAGTTAGATATAAAGCTTTTAGAGCTATTATTAAGAGAAGTCCTATTAATATAAAAAAGATTAAATTATTTTAAAAATAAAAGGAAGGTTTAAAGTAATATTTATACTAAGTATAAGCTATATAAGTAGAGTATATAAATAAATAGTAAAAGTAAAGATAATATAATATAAGTAATTATATCATATTAAATATAAAGTATATTAAATTAATATAAATAACTAAAAAATTATTATAATATTATTTAAGGCCTTTTAAGGTCTTTAATTATATTAGTAATTAGGTATATAAGTTATAACTACTTAATACCTTTTATATATATAATATCTTTTATATCTTACTTATAAAATTATATAAGGGTAATAGTAAGGGTATTATAAAAGTTATAAAAGTAGAGCTTATAAATAATAAAGATAAATAGGAAGTTGAAGCTATTTTTAATTATAAAATCTCTTATAATAAACCTTAATATTTAATAAAGTAGAAGGATTAATCTTATAATTATAATTAATAGTTATATAAATAGGACTTAGTATATATATTAAATATATTAGAAAGATTTAAGTAGAATTACCCTAAAATATAAAGTTTATATTATATAAGAAGGGAAATAATTTCTATTATTATTAATAAAAAAGAAAAGATACTTAATATAACTAAACTATTAAGGGTATTATAAGAGAGGGCTATTATATTATATTAGTAGTAGTACTAGGCCTACTACTATTACTATTATTATTAATAGGATCCTCCTCTTTATTCTTATCCTTATTCTTTATAATAGGAGGAAGGCGCTCTTATAATATATTAGTTAGGCTTTAATAAGGTTTTAAAAGGGGAGATAGAGTAATATATATATACTAGTAAAGGATATTAAGAATACCCTTAAGGATATTTATAATATAGCTAGTAATAGTAGGGTCTACCCTAGCTAAGGTAGTAGTAATAGAGGGGGTAGAGGTATAATAGAAGTAGTAGTAGTATTAATAAATAAGCCTATTAAAGTTTTACTAATATTTAATAAGCTAAGGAAGATTAGAGCTAGTATTAGAAGTAGCTATAATATTAGAGGCTTATAAGAGGTATAAGTAGGAGTAGTAAATAACGGTAATGATTTCCTATTTATATTTTATATTAAGGTCTTTATAATAGCTATATTTTATTAAGCTAGAGGAGGCGCGTATATAAAGTATATTATTAAAGGGGTAAGTAAAGCCTTAATTAAAAATATTAAACTTATAACTCTTTACTTTAGAATATAATATATTAGAGGTATATTATATAAGATAATATAAGAATAGGTTATAAGTAACTTAATAAAGGAGGTTAAGTACTATTACAAGGGGGGATAATAAGAGCCTTCTTTAATTAATAAAGGATAAGTTAATTATTAAGGATTACTTATAAAGTAATTAATAGGATTATAAGAAGGTATAATAAGGTATAAAAGAGGTAATAATATAAATAAGAATTAAAAAGGACTTAATATAATTAATAAAAATAAAGATATTATAATTAAAAGAATAATATTAAAGTTATATAAAGGAGGTATACTTTAAGTACTTAATAAACCTTTAATAGTAATAACTTCTTATTTACTTTAAAATACTAAGACTTCTAACTACTTTTATAATAAATTAATAAAGAATAATAAGAAATATAATAGGAATATATTATAATATAAAGATTATATATAAGAGTATTATCTATAATTATTATAATTTAATAAAACTATATATTCCTTAAGGCTTAGCTTAGAGGGCCTTATAATTAATTATATTATTATACTCTTATTAGAGGTATATTTTATTATTAAAGGAGTATCTTTTATAAATTATAACCTTTTATACTCTTAAAGCCTAAGAGCCTAGATAGGGAGATAATTATAAGGACTAGTTAAGAATATAATACTACTATTAATATAGTATTTATAGTATATAGTAGTATTATACTACCCCTTTACCTATAATATATAGAGGAGGGAATTCCCCCTAGAGGGAAGGGTAGTAATTAGTCTTACTATTAATAAGAATAGAGAGTTATATATATACTATTTATAGTACTTAATAGCCACGTTATTATATAGTACCCTTATACTATTATAGTAAGAAGATAGCTAATATTATCTTAATCCTTTATCAAATATCTATTATAGCTCTATAATTAGCTTTATAAATACTAGGTAGTAGAAGTAGCTTTCTAAGGAAAAAATCTAGACTTTTACAGGTATTCTCTAGTCTTATTTAGAAAACTTTATAAATTCTAGGTAATAGAGGTATTATTCCTTATATTAAAATATAGGATTCCTCTAGTTTAGATTTGATTTAGTCTTAGAAGGGTGGTAAATGGAAAGGATACCCCCCATTCTTTATCCTAAAGACGCTGAGAAGGAAACTATACATCAGGAGCATTACTCCACCCCACACAAATACGGCTAGCTGTTGCTTCTTTGGATCCGCCATTCGAGGAACCTTCAAAGCCAAAGCTATGGTTGCGAAGGAGAGAGTACCGTCTAAGAGAAACCGATCAGCGTACGCTAGAAGCAACGTTCTCTTGGGGCAAGGACTCACACATAGCAGCAACAATCTGTGTTTCCAGCCCGAATTGGTTCGAAAAGCCACCAGCAAAATAGGAGATACCACCTTTACCGTCCCCAGCGACATATGGGACCTTTCTTATATGATTGAACATATGGCCACTCGTGAAGAGTAAGATAGTAATCAAACTGATCCCAGCCCATGAATTCCTGTTCTGAATGACTGGCAGTACGTATGGATAAGCAATACCGAAGAATGACAGACCGCCCAGGATCGTCGTCGTAAATGTAACGATACGAATGTAGTTCAATGGTCGCTGAATGACTGGCTTTGGACCTTCAGGCAAATGTCGACCGATCCAGGAGACGACTTGTTCGGCGGATTGAGGGCTGTAGGAAATGAGGAATGAGCATCTGTAAGGCAGCGTTCAATGGTACATACCCTGCAGTGAAGTCATATCGAACGGGCGACCCATGTGCTTTCGCATTCAGCCCTGTGGTTGGCGGGAAGAGCAGAAAGATGGGAGCGGTCTGCAACATAAGCTAGAGCCAGCAGTCAGTTAGATCTGGCAATCAACGGAATATACACAAAGATCTGTGATATTAGAGGATGCAATACCTTCTGGAAAGTACCCTTGCCATCTGTGAAATCTAGAGTGCCGAGCAATGTTCGAGTATTCCCAAGTTTATCGCCTTTTGCCCAACTCTTAGCAACTAAGTCCCACTCTGGCTGGAAATCCCGACAGAGCTGACAACCGAATCTCGCTTCCAAGGCAGTGAGAAGCACAACGAGGGAATGGTTGCGAGGAATTGCGGTCAACTCTTCGTACGATGCATCGTCGAGTTGCAAAGGTGCAGATAATTGCGACTTGGCATGCCAATCTTCAAATCTGCCTCCAGCGGACCTTTCCACACCAAAGCAGGCTGATGGTAGCAGCGTTAGACCAAGTGACTTGATGATCTTCATTGCAACTTTAGGTAGACCCGAAGGGTAGTCGAAGGATTTACTTGACGCGAGATGGAGTGAGAGGATGCGGTGTCCACAAATATACGCTAGCTGAGCTACAGCTACCACAAATCTATCTATATAATACTATGACTACTTTATTTAAGGTTTGGCCGCCAAGCAATATACATCACGTGATCTAATTTCCCCGGGAACTTTTCTTTCCAGCATTACTTATAGCATGGCTATAGTATAGCAGTCCCTATAGCATAGCTATAGTATAAGTATAGTAGTCCCTATAGTATAGGGTATAGTATAGGTATAGCAGTCCCTATAGTATAGCTATAGTAGTCCTTATAGTATAGGTATAGTAGTCCCTATAGTATAGGGTATAGTATAGGGTATAGTACCCCTAGAATTATAGATCTTAGCGGGTTTTTAGGGAGCTTAGCCCCTAGAGTAGTTAGGTTTCTAGGGAGTCCCTAGCTTAATTACTATTACAGTCGCTACCTTTACTTCCTTTATAAAAGGCTTCCGCGGGGTAGCTATACTAGGCCTAGCGCTTTAGCTTATAGGTAGGATTCCTACACTTAGAGAATATATCCTTTTACTACTTCTTAACTACGACTATACTAATTAGTAGTAATACTATCTAGCCTCTACTATATACTATTAACTATATAGTAAGCTAAGATTATAAACTAGCTCTATAAATAATAGCTCCTTAGAGTACTATTAGCTAAGAAACCTTAGTACTAGCTATCTAAGTCTTCTACTCCACTATTATCCTAGACCTTTAACCTTATATTAGACCTCTATTAAAAAGCCTTTTATAACCTTAAATATATCTAAAGGTCCCCTTAGAAGAGTTAGTACTAATAAGGGCCTTCTTTATTACTTATTACTACTATCTAATAGTATTAAGATTCCGTCCTATTCTATTAGGATTTTTAGAGAAACTCCAGTATTTAGCTAAGTAAACTTAGGTATATCCCTAAACTACCTATCTCCATTTACTACTTACCCTAGATCCCTTAAAGGAGATCCTAGTCCTTACTTTTTAGCTATATAATTTTATTAATACTAGATATAAATACTCTAATATTATTAATAGTATTAGCCGTTTCCTAATTAAGAATATTATTTAAGGGAACCTTAGACCTTCTTAGATTAATTAAGTTGCCGCTAACTCTTTATAAGAGTAATAGTACTATACTAGGTTATTATCCTTAAAGCCTATAAGTCTATTTAATATTAATAAACCGCCCTAGCCTTCTAACTAGGCTATTAATAAGAGCTAATTTTATATAATAAACTATTACTTTAAGAAAGTTATAGCGTCTATAAGATATTACTTATAAGAGCCTCCCTTAGTACCTACCTCCCTAATAGGGACCTTAATCTATTTACTACTAAGGTTAACTTTATTAATACTAATACTAATAGAGTCCATATCTATATTAATAAGGTCGACTTAGGTAACCTTAATAAAAGAGGTAATCTATAATTAACTAATAGGACTAGAACTTCTTAATCTACTAGAAGCTTTAAATATAATAGATAATAGGGGAAATAATAAAAATAGTTAGGGTAATAATAATAGGAATAGTCTAGTAAATAGCTAAACTAGTATACCTAATAGAGGCTTTATAACTAAATACTTTAATATAATAGCTACTTATATCTAGGGCCTAAATACTAGTACTACTAGACGCTAGGCTAATTAGCTTACTATAGGAATAGGTAGTAGTACCCCTTAATTCTAATTATAAGATATTAGGTATTTTAATCTAAATCCTAATATACCCCCTATTAAAGTTAAGGATACTTATAATATCTATTATAATATTTTTAGCTTTACTAGTAGGCTTAAAGTAAAAGCTACTATAATAGATCTAGCTATTATATGACTAAACCTAGACTTATATCTACTAGGGAAAGCTAATAACTAGTTTACTAATTAATTAACTTATCTTACCTATAGCTGTTTATAAAATAATCCTACTAGTATAATTAAGTAGTATAAGGCTTTATAGGAGCGTTTTTAAGACTTACTAAGTAAATCCCTTAATCTCTTTAAAAATATTTACTATACTATTAAAGATACTTATAATAGATAAGATCTAGTAGACTATATCTCTAGTATTATACTAAATAGTAAAAATACTAGTATTACTTTAATAGATAGTATTTAAGTACTATTAGTATATAAATATCTTAATAGAGGGCATTATTATAACCTATTAAGGCTAAGTAGTAGGTTAACTATTCTAGATCTTCTAGAAGAACTTCGCTTTATAAAAGGTAACTAGTTTAATATCTATAGTAGTAATAAGGCCCTTTATAAGGTGAAGTAAGAGACTCGCTATAATAACTATTATAATTAAGATCTATAATTAGGTTAGTATTTAGGTCTATTTTATTAAAACTTCCCGCCACGCTAATTTAGTAGTTACTACGGTGGGCCCCTAAGGCCTTACTATAGTAACCCCCGACTATTTATCCCTTATAGCAGGAATAACTTTAGGAATTTTAGTAATAACGGGTAATAGGTACTAGTATAGGTAGACCGGCCCTAGATTACTAGGCCCTATTAACCCCTATAAATAACTAATAGAAATATAAGCAGGTTACCTAGGTAGAATTAATATTAGAACTAAGGCTAAGGATATCCCTTATTAAATACTTTAAATAATAATCGCGTATTATATAAATCTTTTAATAGGGCCTAAGAGCAGCCTAGGGTCTATTAAACTACTATTAAAGATAAAGAAAACTCCTAGGAACGGCTATATAATAAATAGGTAAACTATAATACTTATAAGGAAGACTTCTACTAGTCTACTAACTAGGGAAACCCTAATTACCTAGAAGATTCCTAGGAAAATAGCTAGAATCCTAGGAGTACTAGGAATAATAGTAATAAAACGGTAGAGACCTATTTCCTATCTATCTAGTACCCTATTAAAGCCTTTAAGTATTAAAAATATATATTAATATTCTAGTCTAATAATACTCCTTATAACTATCTACGCTAAGGTTATAATAAAATAAGGGCCTTAATAATATTATTATTAAAAATAGCCTAGGCGGATAGTAGTATTAGCTAAAGCCTTCCTTAGGGTAATCCCTTAATTATCTAGAGCGCGTTAAAGGATACCGCCTTAAGTAGGCATACCTTTAAGGGGTACTATTTTATTACTACTCTAGTAAAGCTTATATCTACTAGCTAACTTTAAAAGTTATATATAGATACTAGTTATATTATAAGTCTTATAAACTAAGCTTTTCTCCTCTAATAGGTTTTAAATGCTGAAATATTAAAGATACTAATACTTATAAGAGTTAGGGGAATTAGGGATAAGAAGTATAATATAAGCTATTATATAAAGCTATAAATATACCTTCCTACTACTAATAGAGCTACCGCCCTTATTAAATAGGAGGTATATATAGTATTAATATTCTTAAGCTAGAAGGGATAGTAGTTAATCTAGATAAAAATCTAATAATTATTTAGTTATACTAGAACCTAGAGGTCCTAATTAAAGCCTTAAGTAAAGGGAGCTAAACTAATATAATAGTTTTTAGCTAAGTATATATTATAATTACTCTATATACTAATAAATAAATCTAAATTACTAGCCCTTATTACTATATATTATAACTACCTACCAATTAAGACTTAATCTTTAAACTAGAGAAACTTAATAGCCTATTAGTCTATATATACGTTATAGACTACTATATATCTTATATTTTTATTAGGAATAATACTAATAAAGCTATTAAGCTCCCTAGGAATATAAAGCTAGGACACGTTACTAAATATAAAGTAGCTAAATACTTCCTAGTTAAAGCCTTCTATAATAACCTCGCCGCTAGACCTCCTAAGAAGGCTAAAGTATCTAACTAGGTTAAGTTAAGTCTATAATAACTTATAACTACGGCTACTATATTTACTACTATTATCCCTATAATTCCTACTATAGTACTAGAGGTAGTATACTCTATATTACTAGTTACGCTATAAAGTAAATATATCCCTATAAAAGTAAATAGGCCCTTATACTTTACTAACCCTATGTAGTCTACTATATAACTACTACTTATAGTTATTAATAAGGCCTAAGGCCTTAGAAAGATCCTTCTTATTATACTAAATATTATACTTATTACTATATCCCTTCTACTTTATAAGATACTAAGTCTTACCCCTACTAATCCACTTACTTATAATAGCCTCTAGTTTGTAGATATCTAATTCGGTAGCGTTAAGGCTATTATTCTTAATAACGGGAGGAGCTAAGAAGGATATATATTTCTAAGACGTTTATAAGGATCTAATCCCTTTATAGAAGGCTCTAACTAAGTAATTAATATAATAGGATAGATTCTTATTAATAAAGGAAGCTATAGATAATATACTAATAGACCTATATATTGAAGAATTAGGAAGGGTCCTATATATTAATTATAAAGTTTATAATTTAAGACACCTAGAATTATATAGCTATTACCTAGTTATAAGTAAGTTATATTACCCTTATCTAATAATAGGGGTTAATACTTAGAATTATAATAGATTTTAGTAAAGATATTTATAAAAGCTATAAATTCCTTAGCCTAATTATATTTTATATAGCGTAGCCTATTAAAGTCTTTAATAGGTAGTTTTATAAGTATACCTAGTATATCTTATATATTAAATCTAATAAGGACCTTATTAGAGGGGACTCCTATTAATTAATTTTTAGAATTATTAATATAGCCCTATAAATAGGGTAGGATAGCTATCTAATTAACTAAGTTATTATTTACTTATTTAGAGATTTAATATCTTATAGTAATTTTAATAGTTTAATTTATTTATTTAGAGTATCTATCCGTCTATATATAATATAATATTAATATTAGTAGTTCGTAGTCTAGTTTTTAAAAGACCACCTACTAGAAAGAAGATATAAATTTAGAGTCTTTATTACTAATAATTCTATAAGGTACTCCCTAACTATAAGCTATTAATACTACTAGGATGATATCGGCCTACTAGTGTCAAGGTAGCTAATAGACCTGTTCTAATTTTATATATGTGTAATTGATTAATAGAGAAGGGAAGCTTCTCGTAGGCATAAAACCTGCTTGTAGAAGGCTTCTAGTCTCCGAGCTATTAGGGCTATCGGAGCTATCTAGCTACGTGACATATAATAATACTACTATAAAAGAAGATAAGCGACGACCCCGTTACTATAATACTACTTATAGCCCTCTATCTACCGATGCTATATTATAACCCCTTATAGCCCTTAATAAGGACCTTATTTACGACGTAGTCACTTATAAGAACGACTATTATATTCCCTAATAAGGTCCTCCGTATTATAAAGCTTATTAGTATTATATTAAGCATTATACTTATATCTATAACCCCTCTACTTTACTAGATATTAAGTCTTCTTACTAGAGGTTCTTATACTAATAATTAATTCTATCTTATAATTATCTAACTTATTAGTAGGGCTATCTATTTTAAATACTAGGGGAGGCTAATAATTCTTAACCCTTATATAAGGGTTAGAAGTCTTTAGTAATAACTTAAGTTAAGCTACTAATATAACTAGATAAATATATATAATTAGGCTAAGTTAGAGCTAATAGGCTAATTTACCTACCTTTTTAATAATTCTAAACGGGCTAACTTATTATTAATAGATTTTTAAGTTAGTAATACTAGGAATTTTATACCTATTACCTAGCCTGAGATAGGCTTTATTACTAGGAGATATTACTATAACTTTATACTTACTATTATAGTAGATTTTAGCGAAGATATTAATAAAAGTAGTAGACTCCTTAGCTTAATCCTATTTAAGTTACTATAAGTAGGTAAGGTCTTTACTAGGAACCTCTTACTATAATAGTATATTAAGGGTATTATAAATATTAAAGCTATATAAGACTTTATTAGGAGATATACTAGTAGATTAGCTCTTAGAATTATTAAGATACCCCTAAAGGTACGGGAGAACTAGCGTCTAGTTAATAGCATTAATATTTTATATAATATAGTAATATAGGGCTATTTTAACTATCTAATTTATCTATTCTAAAAGATTATCTATCTAAGTATAATAGGCTATTAATATTAGTAGTTTATAGCTAAGCTTCTTAAAGATTAATCTCTAGAAAGAAGATATAAATTTAGTATTCCTATTACTAATTATCCTATAAGGGATCCCCTATCTATAGGTAGTTAGTATAACTAATACTATATTAGCCTATTAAGCCGCTAACTAGATAGTTTATCTAGGAGGGAGAAGCATTTATTTAGAAAACTTATCTATAATTATTAGGAGGCTATTAAAGCCTTCTATAAGCCGCGTTACTAGTAGGGCTATAATAAAGTCTATAGCTATAGTATAGAAGGGGATAGTAGGCCGGTTAATTAGTACTACACTTTTATAAGGTCTATACCGTTTTATTTAATTTAAGTAATATTCTAGATAATACTCGATATAAGTACGGAGGTACTACAAAGGTAACGGATATAGAGGGAGGCTACGATTCTCTTATAGGTCCGGTAATATCCCTCGTAATACTATAGATTATAGGCTAGGTAAAATACCTCTTTCTCTAAGGAGTTAGGGATATATAACTATTCCTAGCTATTATTAAAGTTTATATAATATATTATATTATCGCGGAGCTTAAAGTATAAACTAAGATAATAATTATTATTATCTATAATAAGGTCCTTATTTACTACTATAAGTATTTATAATAGCTAGGACTATTAGCTATTATTATAATAGGCTTAAGAAATACATTACTTAAAATCCTAGGATATCTCTATAAGGGTAATATAATATATAGGAGTAGGGTTATTATTACCCTATATTAGGTAGGCCTTATAAAAGGCTTCGGCGTATAAGGCGTTAAGGGTACTAACGGCGTTAGTTAATAATAAATCTATTAATTATAGTTAAGATAGGGCGTCTAGAATAATATTAAACTTCCTAGACTTATACTTAATTATAATATTAAACTATAATAGATAGGAAGAGGCGCGGATAAATCACAGGTTTAATTTATTAGTTAATAAGGAAGTTAGACTAGTCTAGTAAGAAATAGGAATAGTAGTAGAGTAATTAGTATATATAATTATTAGAGGCTTTTTATATAACTTAATAAGATACCTTATTCTTTTAACTACCTAAATAATTCTAGCTACCTCTAATTTAGTAGGTTAATAGTTTTATTTAGCCTAATTTAGTATTTTGCTTAAAAATATAATTAGTTAGATAGCTATCCTAGGGAAGCCTTTTATAATATCTCCTTCTATATAATATATTATTATTATAAAGCCCTACCTTTTAAAGGCGTTAAGGTTAATAAAGAGGATTCTATTATAATTAAAATAAATTAGGAAGGTAGGATTATAAAAGGCTACTTTTAAATTATTAAAAGCCTACTAATCTTTTATAGTAGGCTTATATATTATCCGTATTAATTAAGTCTTCTAGGTACTACCTTTAAAACCTTTTAATAGTATTTTAGTAAGGTTAGTCTTATACCTCTAAAGTGGATCTATATATTATATATACCTTAATATTAATAAATATAACTAGCTAGTAAGGCTAAGAAAGATTTCTAGGTCTTATAAAGAGATTAGGAATATTAGTAAGCTAATAGCTATAAGTTTTTTATCTAAGGTTAATAGCCCTAGGGAGTTAACTCTTTAACCTAGGAGGGTAATAGAAGGGTAGCCTAAGAAGGTCTTTATTAGGTTAAGACTTATATAATATTTCTAGTAGAGACTAAATAGCTAGTATAAGTAGGATAGGTACTCTAATAATATTTTTAAAAAGGTAATTATATTATCTATATATACTTTTATAAAGTACTTAAATAGTTAAAGAAGCTTATTAGTCTACTATTAAATATAAGGTAGTAATCCTTTATACCTTATAAGCGTGATATAGTACTATTCCTAACTATAATATAAGATAATAGTTAGCTTATAACGGTCCCTTTTCTAAATATTAAATTAGTAAAACTACCTTATACCGTTTATAATAGAGATATATAGATACCCTATAATAGCTAAAGTAAGTTTAAATTATAAAGGTAAAGGATAACTATCTAACTAGGTAATTTTATTTAGCTTCTTAATATTAATAACTACCTAGCCTTTACGCCCGTTTATAGTATTATGCTAAATAATAAAAATAGGGTAGCTAAACGGAGTAGGCTAGTCTAATTATATTATTTTCCCTTAGTTATATAATTTATTAAAGGTCTAATTAATAAGATCCCTATCTCTCTAACTAACTAGATATACCTAAGATAGCTTAGCTATTATATTAGGCTTTAATAGAATTAATATCTATTCTTCCTCTAAAATATCTACTATAAGTCTATAGTCTATCTAGATATTAGGAAATTTATCTACTACTATAACGAATTAAGATACTACGTCTAGAGTACTATATACTATAATTCTATTAGGTATAATATACTCTAGGGCAGGGTTAATAGTTATTAATAAGGCCCTTAATAGCCTGACAAGACTATTAATAGGACGGTATTAGTAGAAGACTTCAGGTAGCGATAGCATGTATTAGGAACACGTTGCTGACGTTATAGTAACGAGGACATTGCTTTTCTTCTTTATTACTAGCATTGTTATAGATTATTTCCATGTATAGGTGATTGCTTACCGGGCGGAGACGGAAGCCTTCCGCAGGCCTAATATTAGCCTATCAAGAGACTCCTTCTCTGCGAACAAATTAACAATTACATACAAATCTATAAGACTACTAGTTAGAGTACCGTTCCTTAACAATAGTAGTAATAGGCTATATAGAAGGCTTCGTAATAGTAGAGTACGCCGCGGCTACAGCTATAAAGCCTTTTATAAGATTAGCCTTCTAGGACCTTATATTACTAATAGCTAGTAGGGTATATACTAGGGTAATAAGGTATACTCCGTCCTAATTATACTTAATAATTAAACTGAGATAAGCCTTATATAGTAGATATACTACTATTAATATAATATTATATACTTAAATAAATACTATTAAAGAGTCTATAATATACGTAAATATACCCCCTTAAGGGCTAAAGTCTTAAGTATAGTTCGGCTTAAATAAGTAGTCTATATTAGGTGGGACCTCCCCGTTATACGCTACTAGTACCCGTATAGTAGTATATAAGGGTATAATAAAGGCTAATTTAGTTTTAATAGTTTATTTAGTATTAGGAGATATATAAGAATAAATATTAATTTTAGTTATAAGGTTTTAATAGGAACTAAGAGTTACCTTTTCTTCTTTAAAGTTAAGAATTATCCCTTAAGGCTTAAGGTTATTATTACCTACTAATAGGTTAGCTTTTAAGTTATTAATAAGGTAGACCTTTATAATAATAGCTACTATTATAGGGTTCTTTATAATAAAGCCTCTAATATATATTTTTATTATAATGTACTTATTAGTCTTTACTACTTTATTACCTACTCCTTATACTAGTATTAGTAAGGATATTTTCCTAATTTCTATATTAGGAAGTACTTATTTTAAATAGGTATAATCTATTAGTAAGACTAAGTAGCTAGTATCTAGATATATATCTAACTCCTTATTACTATCTAAATAGCCCTAAGATACGCGAATAGTAGTATATTTCTAGCTATAAAACTTATAACCTAGCGGCTTAGTAGGATTAGGAGTAATAGTAGATTTAATTATTAATAGGATATCTACTACTATTATATATACTATAGGAGGATTTATAGGGGCCTCTATAGAAGGCTTTTATAAGGGCTATACGGGCTTCTTTAGTTTCTAGTATCACTATTATAGATAAAGAAACAGCTTATTCCTAGAGGAAAGGCCTTCCCTATAAACGGAATAAGAGTAATTAGTAGAATTAGTCTAGCTAATAAAATTAATATTAGGTATTATAGGGTCCTACTTATTAAGGACCTTATTACCTAACGAGGGATCCTTATTTATATAGAAAGACTAATTATCTAGAGGATCCTTAGGGTTATAAGGCGGAGACCTAAACTAATAATATTACTATTATAATAGGTTATTATTAGGTACGAAGTCTTCTATAATATCTTTAACGGATACTTAGTAGGCTTATTACGAGAATTATAGCTACTAATTATCCTATAAGCGAGTACTAGGTTAATAATTACCTTAAGGAGGGCGAGTTTATTATTATTATAGGTTAGGCTACTATTTAGAATCTAACCCGTTTAGAAGGCCTACTATAATTTAAAGTCTTTAGCTAGGTAGTAAACCTTAAGGGGCGTTTAGCTAAAATAGCTACTATTATAATTAGTAAGCCTAATTATTATTCTAATAATTTAAAAAAGGAGGGCGAGTATTATTATAGGAGTTACTATAAGTATTTCTGTATAACTAGTTACTAGGCTGATATAGTTAATAGCCTACTCTATTAGGAAAACTATATTAACTATACTATCCTTACCTATTTTTATAGGTAGGATGTTAAGATTACCTAATATTCTAAGTATTAGTAGTCTAATACCTATTAGTATAAGCCTACTATTTATACTTAGTATTAGTAAGGTTATTTATAAAGTTATTAATAGTTATCTTATTATTTAGTTAATAAATATTACGGTAAAGCTCTTAATTAATAGTATTATAGATAATATCTAATTAGACCCTTACTTCCTTTAAGCCTATATCTTTAGTATAGCGTAATATTTTTATACTAAATTCTATAGGCTTATAATAGTTAGCGGTATCCTTTATAGTATATTTCTTATAAATTATAGTATTAATTATAATATTAGTTAACTAGCTAAACTTTCTTATTAGTAATCTAGCCTATTTATTAATACTATTACTAAATATTATAAGGTATTAATTATTATCTAATAATTATCTAGTCTACTACTCTAAGACCTAGTTATAGAGACTTAGCTAGAGGTTATTATATATAGTTACTAGATCCTTTAATAGATATATTTACTTAGTATAATTTAAGAAGAGATAAATATTATAAAAATAGGTTTCCTTTCTAGCGTATTTAATAGTAGAACTAGTAGTAAGAGACTTACTATTATATATAGGGTTAAAATAGCTAAGGTCTCCTAGATTCTACTAAGGTCCTCGATTTTCTCTACCTTTAGTATTAGTATTAGACTATCCTAGCTAACCTAGCTGGCTAGGCTAGCCTGCCTAACCTAACTAGCTATATAGGCCTAGCGGTCTAGGTAGTCTAAAAGGTCCTTATTAGGGTAGGTTTTCGCGTATATACTATACTATCCTAGCGTTAATAGCTACTTATATACTAGTATTAATAGCTACTTATATAGTAGCGTTAATAGTAATATTTACTATACTACTAGAAGGGTTAGGTTCTAGGCTAATAAGTCTTCTATAAATAGCTTCCTTAGTAGATATCTACCTAGTAGTAGTAGTACTATTATAGGATAATATAATATTAGTTTATAATATAGATAATATACCTAGTAAGGGTAGATTATTAAGTAGCTTATAAGAGGCTTTTATTCCCTTATTAAACCTAGATATAGCCTTTTATAATACGGGCTTATTAATTACCTAGTCTTAAGGCTAAGAAGGCCTAGAGTCTCTAAGGAGACTAACTTCTAGTAATATTAATCTAGAATAAGTGCCTCCTTATCTAATAGAGGCTTCCTAAGTTAGTTTAATAGGCCTAAAGGTATCCTTTATAATTAAAGAAATAATATAGTAAGCTATATTATTAATAATTAATATAAAAACGTGCCCCGTCTATATAAATTTATCTAATTAAAAGGTAAGAATAGTAATCTTACGGCTAATTTAAGGAGCTATAATAACGGAATATTAAGAAGGTAGGGAAAGAGCAGTAAATTAGGTGAGCCTTAGTAGGAATCCCTAATAATTTCTCTAATTAAGGACTTAGAGGTCTAAGTTACTAAAGCCTTTAGCGGAGGTTATTATACTATAATAGCTAGAGAAGCTTAGTAGGCTATTAAGGGCCTTATTAGGTAATAGGTTAGAGTACTATTATAGGTATAAACCTAATAAGTATAGTGGAAGTCTTTAGTAGGTCTTAGAGGAGATTAGATCTAGTACTATAAGGATAGCGTTAATCTATATTAGATAATTATATAGTATCTAAAGAGAAGTTAGTTACCTAAGTATAAAATAAAGGTATTACTATTATTATTAAGGTAGCTAATAGACCTATTCTAATTTTATATATATATAATTAATTAATAGAGAAGGGAAGCTTCTTATAAGCATAAAACCTGCCTACGGAAGGCTTCTAGTCTCTAAGCTATTAGGGCTATTAGAGCTATCTAGCTACGTGATATATAACAACTAGCTTATAAACTATATAGACTACCTAGGAAGTAATAGTAGGCGTTTAGAAAACTTATTAATTATTATAAGTAGGCTATTAAAGCCTTTTATAGTTAGTAGTAATATAACTATAAAGTTTATAGCTAGTATATATAATAGAATAGATAGTCTATTAATAGGGAGTAAGCTACTATAAGGTTTATAACACTTAGTCTACTTTAACTAATAGGTAGGGTAGTAATTAATATATATTTATAAGTACTTTAATAGATAGTATATATATATTAAAGAGACTATTTAGTTATATATATATAGTAGTAGCCGCTATAATACTACTTATTATAGGCTAGTTTAAAGACCTCCTTTTCTAAGGCCTTTAGTATATAAAGTCTCTCCCTTTTATTATTAAAATTTATATAATAGATTATCCTATCTTATAATTTAAACCTTAATCCTAGCTACTTTACTTTATTATCCTCTTTACTACTAATATTAATAAGGTCCTTATTATTCTTTTAAAGTAATTATAGTACTTAAGACTACTAGGCGTCTTCCTAATATACTTATATAAGCTTTTACTTAAATGTTACTAATATTTTAATAAAGATAATATAGTATAATAATTATTATTTATACTCTTATAAGTATAACTTATTAAAGGCTTCTATATATAGGGTATTAAGTATCCTAATCTTATTAACTAAGAGAGCGTCTACTTAGAGTTATAAGAGAGTATCTAGGATAATATTAGATTTATTAGATTTATATTTAATAATTAAATTAAATTAGGATAGATAGGATAATACTTAAATAAGATATAAATTTAACTTATTTATAAATAAAGAGCTAAGGCTTATTTATTATAAGGTAGGGATTACTATTAAGTAATTAATATAAATAATAGTAGGCGGCTTCTTTAATAACTTAATTAGGTAATAAGTACGCTTAATAACCTATATAATACTAGTAACTTCTAGCTCTATTAGCTAATAGTTTTGTTTAGCCTAATTTAGTATTTTACTAAGGAATATTATTAGTTTAATATCTATTCTATTAAAACCCTTAATAATATTATACTTAATATAATAAATTATAGCTATAAAGCCCTATTTCTTTAAAGCGTTTAAGTTAATAAATAAGATCCTTATTTTATTAAAATAAATAAAGAATATAGAGCTATTAAAAGCTACCTTTAAGTCTTTAAAGGCTTCTAATTCTACTTCTATAGGTTTATATATAGTATATACTAATTATATCTTCCTACTAAAACCCTTTATACCCTTTAGTAATATACTAGTAAGATTAGTTTTATAGTATTATAATAGATTTACCCGCTAAGTATATTATAAGATAGATATCTTTAACTAACCTATAAATCCTAGGAAGAATTTAAGATCCTTTAATAATAATAGAAATAGAAGTAAGCTAATAGCTAGGAGCTTTTCTTCTAAGGTAGATAAGCCTAAGGAATTAACCTATTAACTAAGTAGAGTAATAGATAGATACTTAAAGAAGGTTTTTATAAGATTAAGGCTAATCTACTTCTCCTAGAAGAGTATAAGGAGCTTACGTAAGTAAGTAAGGTACTTAGGTAGGCTAGTTAAAAGGCTATTATATTATTAATATATACCTTTATAAATAGTTTATATAATTAGAGAAGTTTATTAATTTAATATTAAATATATAATAGTAACCCCTTATACCCTATTAGGGTAATATTATACTACTCCTACTTATAGTAAGAAATAATAGTAAGCTTATAATAATCCTCTCTTTATACCTTAAACTAGTAAAACTAGCTAGTACTATCTATTATAAAGATAAATAGATAGCTTATAATAGCTAATATAAGGTTAGATTATAAAGGTAAAGGGTAACTATCTACTTAGGTAATTTTATTAAAGCCTCTAATATTAACTACTACTTAACCTTTATATCCCTCTATTATATTATACTAGATAATAAAAACTAGATAACTAAAGTATATAAGCTAACTAGCCTATATTATTTTCCCTTAATTATATAATTTATTAAATATCTAATTAATAAGTTTATAGTCTTTCTAGCTAATAGGATAGATTTAGGCGGGTTTTAATATTATATCTAGCTTTAAAGGGATAGGTATCTATTCCTCCTTTAAAATATCTACTATTAATCCCTAATCTATCTAGATTTCTAGGAATTTAGTAGTTATAGTAGCGATTTACCTTAATATATTAGGGAGTCTATAGATATTAATACTATTAAGCTAAATATACTTAAGAATAGGATTAATTAAGGACCTTATTATTAAGATAGAGACTATTATAATAGGCTATATAATCCCTACGTAGGTAGCTACTAAGGTTATAAAGCCTTTTATAATAGATAACTTCTAGAAGATAGTATTACTAGGTATAAGGGGAGTATCTACTAGGGTAGTAAGGTAAGTACTATCTTAATTATATTTAATAAGTAAACTAAGGTAGGCCTTATAAGATAATTATACTAAAGTAGTTAAAGAGTTCTAGATATAAATAAAAGAGATTATAAAATTAGTAATATAAGTATAAATACTACTATCTCTAAAGTCCTAGGTATATTTAGGTTTAAAGAGGAAGTCTCTATTAGAGGGGATCTCCCCCTAATAAACTACTAGAACCCTTATAATTATATAAGGAGGAATAATAATAATAGACCTAGCTTTAATAGTATACTTTATATTAGGTAATAAGTAATTATAAATACTAATAGAAGTATTAAGGCCCTAATAAAAATTAATAGTTAAATTATAATTAGTAAGGTTAAGAATTATCTATTATAAAACTAATATATTTATACCTATAAATAAATAAGCCTTTAAATCTTTAACTATATGGACTTCTATTATTATTAAGGTTATAACTAACTTTCTATTAATAGTACTCCTAATATATATCTTAATTAATATATATTAATATTTATAATTTTATTACTAACTCCTTATATAGGTATTAGTAATACTAATTCTTTAATAGCGGCGTTAGGAAGGACCTTATTTAGATAGGATTAATTAATTAAGGTAACTAAGTAACTACTATAAAATTAAACCTTAGTCTAAGCTAATATAATAGTAGTAGGTATAAATTATAAGATACTAATAGTCGCGTACTTCTAACTATGAAATTTATAGCTAGGTGCCTTCTCTTAGTCTAATATAATAGCTAAATTTATAAGTATAAGTACTTATAAAGTAGTATAATTTATTATAAGCTTTACTATTAAACCTAATAAAGACCTTATTAAGGAGGACGTCTTAGTTAAAGGCTTCTATATAGTCTAGTACTACTATTATAAGTAGTTAAAGAGCTCATTTTATAAGGTAAATATAAACGCGTATATAAAATAGATATATATTATTAATTTTAACTAAGAGATAAAATATACCTAGGGTATATTATTATTAAGGTTAATAAGGTTATTATTATTTCTACTTAATAGCTTATTACTTATATTATAGTTATTATAATATAAGGGATCCTCTTACTACTTACCCTTAGCTTATAAGGTATAATACTACTAGTATCCTAATTCTTTAAATCCTTTAGGGAAGTCTTTTATAATATCCTTAGTAGAAGCCTAATAAGCCCTTTAAGAAGAGAAATAAGGTTAGTAGCTATCTTATAACTAACTACCTATTTACCTATTAAATTAGCCTTACCCTTAGCCTTATCTAAATCTTCTTAATTAGTATAAGTAAAGGGGTATTTATAAATCTAACCTATTTATAAGACTTACTATAATCTATAATTTTTAAGTAGGAGGTAGGATTTATAAAGTATTTTAATAATATTAGTAAGGTAGCTACTAATTTTATTAATAAGCTTAATTATTTTAAAAAGGTAGAGTATAAAGATAAGTATTATTATATAACTAGTTCCTAGGCTAATATAGCTAGTAGCCTACTCTATTAGGAAAATTATATTAATTATATTACCTTATAAATCTACCTTTATTAAATATATAACCTTATTAATTATTTAAGGCGCTACTACTAGAGTTATAATACCTAGTAGTATAAGCCTACTATTTATACTTTACTTTATCTAAGTTAAATAGGAAGTTATTAATAGTAGTTTAATTAATAATATAATAAATAATATTAAGTTATACTTTAATAGGTTAGAGCCTAGCGTCCTTAATAACTTAAAATATCTTAATACTAAATTCCCTAGGTTCTTAATAATTTATTATATCCTTTATAATAAATCTATTATATATTATAATATTAATAGCTATATTTAAAGGTTATTAGAACCTTTTTAATAGAAGCCTTACTTATTTATTAATACTATTACCTATCTTTATAAGGTATTAACTAAATTTTAATAATTAACCTATCTACTAGGTAAGAGCCTAGCCTTAAAGACTTAGTTATAGATTTTTTTATACTAAAGCGGGATCCTTTAAAGAGTATAATCTATTTAGTATAATTTATAAAAAGGTAAATATTATAAAAGTAAGTCTCCTTACTAGTATATTTAATAGCCTTACTAGTACTTACTAATTTTCTATTATATATAGGATTAAAGAACCCTAGATTACCTAGATTTTAATAAGGGCCTTAATTACTAGTATCTATTATAGCCTAGCCTTCCTAGTTAGTCTAGCCTAGTAGGCCTAGTAGACTTAGAGGGCTAGAAGGTCCTTATTAAGGAGGCTAAAGGAGGTATTCTTAGATATACTAGGCTATTCCAGCGTTAATAGTAGCTTAAATAGTCGCCTTAAGGTTAATATTCTATAATATACTTCTAAAGAAACTATATTTAAGTTCTAGTTTTAGTCTAATTAGCTAATTATAAATAGTCTCTTCTACTAATATTTATCTAGTACTAGAGCTACTAGGAATAGATAATATAGTATTAGATATTTACTATTAGGTAGTTACCTAAGATAACTCTAGTAATAATAGTTTAATAAGATACTTATAAGAGGCTTCTATTCCTTTACTAAATTAAGAGATAGCTCTATAAACTAAAGGTTTATTTATAGCCTACTTATAAGGCTAAGATAGTTTAGAATTCCTAATAATATTCCTAAGCTCTAAGGACACTAACCTAGAATAAATACTTTATCTTAAGGGCTTAATTATCCTAGTAAGCCTAAGGGTATCTTTTATAATTAAGGAGATAATATAACATATAGATTTATTAATAATAGAAGTGAAAGCGTAACTAGTCTAGATAAATTTACTTAGCTAAAAGGTAAGTTTTATAATTTCTTAGTTAACCTAGGGAGCTATAATAATAAGATATAGAGATTTATTAAGAAGAGTAGTAAATTTATTAAGGCCTTAGTAGAAATTCTCTACCTTAGTACTAATTCTCTAGGAGTATAGGGAATATTTATTAGTAAAGGCTTTTATAAATAGCTTCTATAAATAGGTGGTCTACTATAATAGTCTTATTATAATACTAGTATAATACCTCTAGGTACTATTAAGGTCCTTAATAGTAAGCTACGTTATTATTAATATATAGTATTATATATAAATAGATATCTTTCCTAGGCTAGAGGACTTATAATAATAGTACTATAAAAATTATATCAGTCCTTCTCTAAGTAGTTAGATAGTACTTAATAAGAATATTAGTTATAATAGTATTACTACTATTATTATAATAACTAATAGCCGTAAGCTAATTTAATATATATATAATTAATTCGCTATTAAGGATTCTATTAAGGAATAATTAGAGTATAATATAGAAGCCTTCTATACTATAACGACAAATGTAAAAGCTATAATAATAACCTATCTATTATTAATAAAGGAATTAGGTTTAAAGGGGCTAATTAAATATTTATAGAAAGGATAAATCCTATTAAGTATAAAAGATATCTCTTAATAAAAATCCTTAAAAAAATCCTTATTATAATAATTCTTCTCCTAATTAAAATATCTATTACTAAGGACCCTAGTATAGTAATTATAAATTATAAATTATAAGACTAACTTATATAATATAATACCCTACTATAAAGAGGGGATAAATACTTAAATAAGGCGATTAATATTATTAACTATTTAGATCTAATCCTCTTCCTATATAATAAGGAGAATATAAGTATATAAAAGACCTTACTTTTAAAACTTAATAATATAATAGTAGGCTATATAAATATTAAAGATATATTACTTAAAGAGGTCTATTATTAACTCTTAGAGCTTTTAATTAAAGATATAAGTAATTAGATTATAATAGTACTCTAATATATAACTAGGTTCTAGTAAGCTTTAAATATTAGGCTACTTAGAATTATATATAAAGGTAATAAAAAATTTAGGTTTACTCTTTTTTAAATTATTATTATAATATCTTATATTCTTACTTTTATAGTATATAGGCTTCCTAGTATTATTAATAGGAGGATAGTTACCTTACTACTAATATCTTTAAGTAAGATATCTAGATTAGTACTAAGCCTATTTATTAGATTAGAGTAGTAGTCTACTTAAATAGTCTATTAATTCTAATAATACTAATTTAGATTATTAAGCTCTATTAATATCTGGATATTAGTAGCTTAGTAGCTAGATAGATATCTACTATTAATAGTATAATTAAAGAAAGTAGGCTAGATTTAAATATTAATTAATTAACTATTTAAATTATATTAACTATCCCCTAATTAATATCTAAGTTATTTAGAATTATTTATAACTAAGTAGATTTAGGTATAGAAAATTACTAGGGAAATATATTAAATAGTCTTACTTATATCTATTTTATATAAAATTATTATCTTATTACTTGCTAAGACCTAATATAACTCTAAGGTATATACTCGCTAATAATATATTAGTCTAGTTCCTACTTAAGGTTACTACCCTCTTCCTACTCTAGTTTATTATTACTACTAATTAAGGTATACTAGGTAAGTATACTAGTAATATAGTTCTATTATAATATATATAGTAGATAGTCGCCTAGAAGCTAATAACTAACTAATAGGAGGCGGTTGTATTATAACTATTTATTAAATAGAAATAAGAGTAGATATTAGAGAGTTATATAAGAAGGATATTAATTAGAGATTAATATTAAGCCCTCTTTAATAATTTTAATATAGATATCCCGCTTAATCTAGCCTTTTATATTATTATTAGAAGTAATTATAATATAAGTAACTTCTATAAAGGTAGGCTAATTATAAGTACCTTTATCTTATTATTTAGAAGTTAGCTATTAGATATAAATACTTATAATATTAATAGGATATTATAATTTATCCTCTTTAAGGCGGTTATAATAGGATTTAAACCCCTAGATATATAAGTTAATAGACTAGAGGGTATATTAAGTAGAAGTAAAGGAATCTTAATTTAAATTATTAAAATATAAATAGTAAATATCTAGTTACTCTTATATACTATTTAATATATAAATCTAGGTAGATTTTAGCCTTAGGCTATTATTAATAATAAGAGGACCTATTAAATAACAAATAGACCTCTAGATCTAGAAGGTAATTTAATTAATATAAGTATTAATATTAGTTATACCCTTATAAATAAAGAGGAGATAATTATTATAATTAATAATATTATCTAAAAATTCTTTATTATATATAAACCTCCTTCTTATAAAGTATCTATTAATAATAATATTAATATTAATATTAAGTAAGCTATTAATTAATTATACCCTAAGCTCTCTTCCCTAGCCCTTTAAGTAATAAGTTAATATTAGCGGGCTTATATAACTAATTAGGGGCTAGTTAGTTATTCTTCCTACTATTATAATATAGCTATTAATTATTATCTAAGCTATTATATTTATTTTCCTATAATAATATATTATAGTATAAATACTTATTACTAGTAATATTAATTAATCTATTAACCTAGAATAATCCCCTATTTATTACTATCTTAAGGTCCTTATATATCTAATATCTCTAACCTAGCGTCTAACCCTAATATATATAATTCTACTATTAATATAAGCCTTATTAGATAGGAGGTTAGTACTTAATATTATCCTTTATATTAGTATCCTACTAGATATACTAGTAATAGGTATATTAGTTATATTTAAAGGGAGGCTAGGGAGTAAATTATTAAGGTACTTCTTTAAAGGCTAAGGGAGTAGGTTACTAGGGGTCCCTAGGTAGAATAACTACTTAAATAGTTATATTAATAAGGGCTATATATTACTAGGAAGTAATACCCTTATTAAGGTAGTTATAAGGGCTAATACCTAATAATATTTCTTTAAGGCGAGGTTCTATTAATATAATATCTCTAGAGTTTACTAGTAAGTTATTAGATCTAATTTAAGCTCTTAAATTAAACTTTTTGGGTATTTAATACGCCTTATACTATTAGTCTTATAAGATCTAACCCTCTTATTAATAGTAATAGGGTCTAGCTTAGAAAGAGCTACGCGCTTAGAAGGTATTAGTAAGGAGCTAGAGAAGCTATATTTAGTATAAGAAGGGTAATAATATATATAACTTATAAGATTTTTATAATATACTTAGTCTATAGAAGCCTTCTATAGAGAGCTGCTAAGGAATATTCCTTAGTAATATACTTAGCTATTCTTATACTTTCTAGATAGCTAGATATCTTTTAACTATTTAACTTATTAGCTATAGTACCTAATAATTAGTAGTAATACCTATTATTACTATCTAATACTACTCCCTATTAGATAGTACTATTAGATCGGGTACTAGCCTAATATAACGGAGAACCTCTAGTAAAGTACTAGCTATATTCCCTAGTACTAGTCCTCCCCTATATAACCCGTTATAGCCTTTATTAAGGTACTTACCTATAATAATAAGGCCCTTAATACTATACTTATTTAAAGCCTTCTATAACTATTATTCTTACCTTATTATTACCGATAAGATATTCCCAATAAATTCCCTAATAGAATTTATTATTTATTAAGATAGCTATCTAGAGAAGGTAGGTATATATACCCGCTTACTATTTTCCCTACCTTATTATATCTTATTAATATTACCTACTTAGAGTATTATAATACTTCCTAGCTAGTTTATTAATTTTATATTTAATATATTTATCTTATTAATAGTTTTTATATATATTAAATAGTTTTATATCTTATTCTTAAGTTAGCTTTTATTAATAGGGAGATAGTAGTTCTTACCTTCTAATTATCTAATTTTATTACTTCTAGCTACGCGTATATAGACGTATTAGATAAGCTTACTTATTAAATTATTTCTTTAATTATTAAGGGAAATCTTAGGCCTCCTAGGCCTAATACTCCTTAAGGGCGTTACTACTTAAGATCTACCTCTCTTAAGGGCGTTAATTTTATAGAAGAACTAGGTACTAAACCTTTATATCTAATTAATTAAGTAATTAAGTAATTATTATTCTATTCTATAATTAAGTAGTTTAAGTAAGACTATTAAATCTAGGTATCTTACTAGCTTTTACTAGGACTACTATTAGGTAAGAAAACTCTATTAAATTCTTTATTAAATCTATAACTTCTATTACTATCTTTATCTATTTAGGCTTTATTATTAGGAACTACCCTAATAATAATAACTAGGGCTATATTAGTTAAGGAAGCTATTTATAACTAACCTATTAACCCTAAAAATATAATAGTAGAATAAAATATTAAGGTAATTATTAAATATACTATTATAAGCTATATAAGATATAATCTACTATAACCTAGGCCTCTAGGTACTCTAAGACCCCTAGGACCGCCTAGGTAAGATAGTATTAATAGTAATAGGAATAATAATAGCCCCGCCTTACTTAAAACTAAAGATATTAGGTACTTTTTCCTAGATATAAAAGGAGAAGGGTTATATCTATTAAGGATATTATACTTTTTATTAAGATATTTATAAGTTTATTAATAGGTTATAAGATCTTATAACCTTTAAAGGCAAAAATAAAGTCTTTAATATATTACTTATATATTTATATAATAAGGTATATAAGTAGTATTTTATAAAGCTTATAACTCTAAAAAAGGATCTCTTCTAGACTACTCTATTAAAGTCTTAGATTAATACCTTAACTAAATACTTTAAAAAAAGGTAATCTATTACTATCTCTAAATTATAATTAGAGAAGTATACTTAAGAAGATATAAGGTAAGGTAAATTACCTTAAGTCTTTATATAAAGCCTTTTAAGATATATAAGGGCTACTAATTTTAAAGATTTTCCTAACTAATTATCTATTATATAGAATAACCTTACTTTAGAATACTAATAATTTATTAATAAGCTGATAGAGATAATAACTCTTAATAAGTTCCTTAAAGCCTTAGACAGTAAGGTAGATATATAGTATTAACTAAATCTTAAAGAGTATTCTTAGAATTAGTATTAGGTTAATAGAAAGTTAGTAGTAAAGATAGGTTAGTATTAGAATAATAATAATTAGGGTAGTTTTTCTAAGCTACTATTTCCTTCTTATTATTAGCTATTTCTACTACCTTTTTTAAGGGTATTTAGTATATAATAATTATAGTAATAGTAATATTAATAGACCTACCTATTAGCCTAACCCCTATAACTAGGCCCCCTAATAAAGTTAGCCTTTACTTATACCTTAGTAACCTTTATAAATTATTATAAGAAATATACCTAGTATATTAGATTTAACCTTAACGTCGCCCTAATATAATCCCTACTCTTAGGGCGGGTATAGAAAAGATTTAAGTTATCTTATAAGATATTAGCCTTATCTTATAGGATACTAACCTTACCGGCCTTTATAAGGAGTAGCCTATTAGGCTACTAAGGAAGCCCCTTATATATCCCCTAATATAAAGTCTTCTAATACCTCTCTAAAAGACGTCGCGGTACCTAATAAAACCCTAGAAAATAATAACTACTACTCTAATAAAGACCTTAATTACTATTAACCCTAGTAGAATAATAAGGTAGAGTAATACTTTAATACTACCTCTATTATATTACCTAGGTATTAATATTATTATTACTACTAATTATTTACCTTAAAGAACTAGTTATATTAATACCTTAAGAGCTCTAGGAAAGGTTAATATATATTTATATTAAAATATCTAGGTTTTCTGGATACCTATATTTTACTAGACTCCCTAAATCTAGGATTCCTAGATACTAATTATACCTCCGCCCTTAAAAAATTAAGAGATATTATTAGGTCTTTTATTAACTTATTTAAAGAAGTAGGTATAAGGTATATATTTCGCGGATACTATTATATAATAGCTAAGGTAAGGTTATTACTTAGTAGAAAGGTAGAATTTATATACTTTAATATAAGTTATAATATTAGCTTAGGTAATTAAGCTTACTTAAAGGCTTTTATACCTAACTTATAAATCTAGATAATAGTTAGCCTAATAACTATTAAAGGTATTAGATCAATAAGGTATATAACTTCTAAATATACTATTTTACCTCTCTATCTACCTAGGAAGAATAATAAGAGAAATATAGTTATAATAATATCTCCCTATAAAATTTATATTATTAATAACCTTAAGGTAAATATACTTATTAGGATAGATATTATAATACCTAAGAAAATTAATATCTTAGCCTCCTAATTAAGGGCCTTAATAAGGAGTTATAATATATATATTTTATTAGAAATAAAGGCTTATAGAAGAGTAGTTATATACCTAGTTTATATTAAGTAAACTATTATTATACCTCCTAATTCTTAGATATAAATCCTAGTCTATTATACCTTACTACTAGACTATAATTATTTCTTTAAACCTAATAATTATTAGGAATTATCTCTTTATACCTATTTTATTAACGCATCGCTATTAGTAATATTAGTAAAGAATAAGGAAGATAAGGTAGTTATAATACCTTATAATTATTATCTAGGAATAATCTATAAATTAGTATTTAATAGGTATTTTTATATAATATTAGGAATAAAAGATGCGGTAGAATTAATAATATATTAGCCGAAAAATAAATACTATAATAGCTAGCTTTAGAAGGTATTTAATAAGGTAATTACTACCTTTATAATAGCTATATTAGTAACTTCTAGTTATCCTCCGCTTTTATTATCCTTAAGCTCGCCGGCTATACCTTATATAATAATACCTTAGGTAGTAATACCTTATATTATAAAAGGATTTATACCTACTAACTTTGTTATAACGCCCTCTATAAAAGACTTTATTATACCTAATAGGGCTACTATTTATAATAGATACTAGCTAATATATAATATTATTAATAATTTCCTAAAGCTCTTAGAAGAAGGAGGATTTACTAATATCCTCTAAGAAGAATAGATAAGGATCCCGCTAAAATCTAACTAGGAATAAAAAATCCTTAAAATAGCTAGGGTCTACCCCCTTAATATAGAGTTAAAGAGGGTCCCTAATAATACCTTTAATAAGCTCTATAACTAGGATAGACTATACTAGATAACTAAGTTAATACCTTTTAATTTCCTAATTTTTATTATCTAGAAGATAATACCTAATAGAAAATATAAAGGGTATATAATTATTAATATTTATAGCTTAAATACTATTACTTACCTAGACGTCTATACCTTACCCTTATAATTAGAAATAATAGCTATTATAAAAGATTATAAGTATATAAGTATTATTAATACTACTAGCTTCTTCTATTATTAGTATATATATATCCTAATAACTATTATTAGTATATATATCCTAATAACTATCATTAGTATATATATCCTAATAACTATTATAAGCTTACTATTATTAGCTATTAAGGCTAGGAATTATTTAATATTACTATTATAGGTTTTAAGAATTCTTTAGCCTATATCTAGTAGTAAATTAACTATCTCTTTTATACCTATTAAAAATTTATTAAGGTATATATTAATATTATTATTATATATTTATAAACTTTATAAGAGTACTTATAATAAGTATTTACTAAGGTATATTATAAAAGTATAGAATATTAGTAAATCCTATTAAAGCCTTCCTTAGATACCCCTTAATATAGTTACTAGGGTAAAAGGTTAACTCCTTTAGATTGTCTATAATAGAAGATAAGCTTTTAATTATATTAAGGCTCTTATTCCTTATATTACTCTTATAATTAGAAACCTACTTTAATATAACTAGGTAGCTATATAGGTATATTACCTATTATATAGTAATTACTAAGCTATTATAAGATAGGAAAACGCTTATACTTATATTAGTACCTAAGGTAGGAAATAAATAGAAGAATTTTACCTAATAAAAGCTTATAATAGATCCCTCTAAGTTAGAATTAGTATCTTTTAAGGTATTATAAAAGGCTTTATTATCTCTAATATTTTTATCTTACTTTAATAATAAAATTATCTTATTTATAAATCTTAATACTAGTAATTCCTTAATAGAATCCTTAATAGCGAATTAATTACATATATATAAAATTAGCTTATAGCTATTAGTTACTATAAGAGTTATCCCTTATAACTCTACCTATTAAAGAAATATAATACCTATATTAATATTAAGATCTATAGCTCTATTAAGTCTATTTTCTATTTATATAAATATATTTATAAGGGACTTAATTAGGCTAATATCTCCCTTACTAGGAATTATACGTGTAATAATAATAACCTTACTCCTAATAACTACTTATAATAATAAGGGGAGTTAGTAAATCTTCTTACTATAATAGAATATCTATGATTTTAAACTCTAAAGATCTCCTAGACCCCTTATCTAATAGATTTATTACTTTATACCCCTATTTAACCGCTTTTAGTTTAGCTTACTTTTACGAAGAATATTAAATTCCTAATATCCTTTATATTCTACCTACGTATATACCGACGTATTATAATATTTTCTATATAAATTATATTATTTAACCTATTTCATACTACTTAGCTATATTAAAATTAGGAAAATCGGTATAGTAGTTTAAAAGATATATTATTATAAATAAATTTACCTACTAAATTCTATACGCTAACAGCTAGAATATAGATTACGAATAATAAAAATCCTAATATTATTTATATTTTACCTATTCTATAATAACGCCTACTAATATAACTACTATTAGTTTAAATAGGGGAAAATATCCGTCTTATTACTAGGTAGGTAATACTATTAGTATAATCTAAATCGGTGTATTAGTATATTAGCTAATACTATCGTATTTATAAGCTAAAAACTCTACTATTTATATTACCTACTAATATATCTTATATCAGCCTACTAACGTGTCTAATATCAGCCTAAATAGGGGTTCTTATTACTAAATAGGGTGAAATATCCGTCTTATTACTAGGTAGGTAATACTATTAGTATAATCTAAATCGGTATATTAGTATATTAGCTAATACTATCGTATTTATAAGTTAAAAATCCTACTATTTATATTACCTACTAACGTGTCTAATATTAGCCTGAATAGGGGGAAATATCTATCTTATTACTAGGTAGGTAACGCTATTAGTATAATCTAAATCGGTATATTACTATATTAGCTAATACTATTACATTTATAGGCTAAAAATCCTACTATTTATATTACCTACTAACGTATCTTATATTAGCCTGAATAGGGGGAAATATCCGTCTTATTACTAGGTATAAAACGCTGTTAGAATAGGTATATATATATAATATAGCTAATGCTATTATATATACAGGCTACCTACCTACTAACTAACGTATCTAATATCGGTCTAAATAGGGGGTAATATCCGTCTTATTACTAGGTATATAACGCTGTTAGAATAATCTATATTAGTCTATTAGTATATATATATATAATCTATATAGTACTATAACTATTTAAGGTTTAGTTAGCTATTATTACGCTAAGTAATATACCTTATATAATCTAATTTCCCGGGGAACTTTTCTTTTTTCTTCGTGTCCTATTTATACTATTACTCTTCTATACGCGTCCTATATTATTAGTCTCTTATTTATATCTATCTATATATCTATATATAGATGTCGTAATAGACCTATATAAAATACGCGTTTACTAAGCCTATTACTAACTTCTTAGCCCTTAATTAGTCTATATTAAGGCTTTACCTATATTATTAAGTATTATAAACTCTTACTACTCTATCCCTTTCTTTATTAACCTACTCTAGGTCCCTAGGTAAAAAAGACTTCTACTATAAGAACTTAATCTAAATATAGTCTTATAATTAAATCGCTAATCTAAATATTAATATATAGCTATAGAACGGTTACTTCCTACCTTAAGACCCCCTATTCTACCACGTACTTAAAGGCGTAATCCTCCTCCCCTACTATAAAGCCTACTATAAAGCCCTTAGACTTAGTTATAACGCCCTTCTACTAGTCTTATACCTAATTATACGCGCTTAAAGGGCTTAATATCTAATTATAAGGCGGAAATATATACTTTAGGGCCTATAATAGAATAGTACTCTAGCTATTCTACTTTATATTAGAAGGAAGAGTATAAGGCCGGCCTTATACTATTTATAATATACTACTTATAGGGTAACGGCGTACTTACTTCTCTACCTAAGCCCTTATAACTCCTAAAAGAGCTGCTTTAAGGAAGTATACTATATTCTAAGTATTTTCTAAAATATATTTATAGATATAATAATACTCTTACCTTTATATCTTATAAATATTAATAGGATACCTAGTCATAAGGCTATATTAGTATTTAATCTTTTATAATCTACGGGGAACTCTACTACTTATAAGGCCCCTTATAGCCTAGTACTTACTTAATTCTATCCTTTACCTAATTATACTTCTATAATCCCGCCTCTATAATAATATCTTAACTATCCTACTATCTAGATCTTTAGCTATCCCTCCTTAAAGAACTTAACGGAATAATACGGGCTTATAATAACCTATTTATTAATATATACGCTACTATATAAGAGTAAATTAAGTAAGTAAGGGTAATAATAGGGCCTATCTAAGTAGTTTTAAACCCTCGCCTTTAATTAGTTATAGAGGCTAGATTTAATAAGAGGCGTATAAACTTATTAACCGCTTTAGAGGTTACTACCTTTATTCTAGATAAGTATAAGGACTATTACTTTTATAATATTATTATTATAAAATATTATAAGGATAGTAAAGAGCCGCTTTTTTATACTATTAGTTATAATAATACCGCGTACTTTTTATTATATTATATTCTCCTTTTCTTATAAGGAAATCTAGGCTAGTACTAGGCCTTATAGCTATATAATAATAATAATTACTATACTATTATCTATTACTCTAAGTATATATAGTTATACTATTACCTCTTTTAACGTCCTAGTTAGTACTTAATAATACTCTATAATAGAAAGCTATTTTAGTAGTATATTATTAATTACTTTATTATAATTAACTAATAAAGACTTAATTTCCTTTATAAGAATTAAGATACTATCTATAGTAAATTATACTAAGGGGTAGAAGATATAATACTAGCTAGTAATAATTATATAGATACTCTTAGACGCCGTATTATTCTACCTTCTAGCTTTAATAGCGGTAATCGGGCTATAATATAGAATTATAAAGACTCCCTAGCTATTTAGTATTATTACGGGAAGCTAATACTCTTTATAATAATAACCATAAACCCGTACTAGCCTAAAATTAAGGCTACTATCGTTAATAACTAGACTACTAGTAATTAGGCGGAAATTATTACACGTATCTTTTATATAAAGAAAAAGGTATTACTATAAGACCTTAAGGATTAATTTAAGTGCTATCTTAGTACTATCTAGACTATTAAGTACTAGAAAAGAGGTCTTTTATATATTTATATCCTCCTTTTTCTATATTAGGATAATAGCTTCTTAGACTATTTTTATATTAATAACCTAATCTATATAGAGTTACCTAATCCTGCTATTAATCCAGATAGCTTCCTCATATTAAATTATTTAGGAGTAAATAACTTATAACCCTTATAGGTACTAGAATCCTAAGTCGCTCTATATAATTAAGAAACTATATAGATTTAAGTAAATCTATTTAAAGTATTTTTTATAGAAGTTCTAGCCTAAAATATCTATTATCGAAGATAGCTATCCTACGTACTACTATTATAAGGATATATATATATAGATAAAACGGGTATATAAATAGGATATTAAGATAGATAATTACTAGGTAGTCTTATATAATCCCTAGCTAACTTATAAGTATATAACATATATTAATATTAAGGTTTACGCCTCTATTAATACTATTAAGTATATATATAAGTATATTTATAAGAGCGCTAACTATATAACTCTTAAGCTAGTAGATAACTAGGATAAAATTATATACTACCTAAATAGTTACTATATTAATCTATATTAGGCTATATAGAATTTATTTAAATTCTATAATTATAATAAGGATCCTCCTATTATATAGCTTACTTTATACCTCCCTAGTTAATAATAGGTATAATTCTATAATAATAAAATTAACCTTTCCTAGGTACTTAACGGGGCTAAAATAACCCTTATATACTTCTTATAATATAATACTAAATATTCTAACGGCTGTTATCTATTATACTACGATTTTCCTAAGCACTATATCTATTATAGTAAGAAAGGGGAGTAGTAGTAGATACCTTAATAAAGGGGACGTGTAATTAGGCGTATATATAATTATAGAGTTATATAGGGGGAGAGGTTCTACTTATAAGTCCTACTTATTATTATTTATAAGCCTTCTAGTTTTAAAGTAATTTTATATAGTTAATAGTATTTTATATCTAACCTTCTAGGCTATATATATTACCTTAGGGCTCCTTAATAATAATAGTAAGTAGTTTATATACTTTAAAGAGTCTTAGTACTACTCTTTTAATTACTCCTTATATTCTTTATTTATATTTATACTTCTTTATAATAATATCAGCGAGCCTCTTAAGCTTTAGGAAAAGTTCTATTATAATATCTATAATAATTTACTACGCCGTATTACTAGGGATTATCTAGATATTCCTACTAGTATAGTAAATATATATCTTAATTATAGGTTATTCTTAGTTATTAAATTATTATAAATCTAGGGTAGAAGGCTTAGGGACTTTAATTTACTTATACCCCTCCTTATATAGTCCTAGTAGGACTACCCTCTTCTAATTATATCTAAATTAGAGTATAATACTAAGGAGTAAGTAACCTTATATAATACTACTATTCTAAAGTTAAATATTAATTAATACTCTACTTATAATACTATCCTTATAACTATTATAATTTTATTATAAACTACGTACTTCTTTATATATAGTATTATAAGTACTAGGAAGACCTTTCTTTATAAAGCTCTTTATTATTATTTCTATATATAAGGATATGTTATATTATATATTACTTCTACTAGTATTATATTAATATTATTACCTAGTAGCTATATATCCTACTCTACTTTTAAGATCCTAATTATTTATAATAATATATCTACCTATTATATCCTTATATAATCTAATATAGTAGAGTTACTCTATTATATAGCCCTAATTATATAAGATAAGGTATTTATATAAAATAAGAATAATTTTACCGCGGTTAATATAATATTATATAATATCTATAAGAGTAATAACCTATTTAATAGGCTCCTAGTAATTATAAATAGCGACTTTATATAGATAACTCCTATTATTTAGAGAGGTAATTAAGTTATATAAGTTAATACTAGCCTTTATAGCTCCTAGATCTAGTTAAAGCTAAATATACTCTAGCTATATTAAAATATATAGCTCTATACTAGATCTAATAACTAGGCTTTATAAGGTAGATAGGCTAGATATTATATAATATATTAATATATAGGATAATAGCTCTTCCCCCTAAAGTAAAAAACTAGGATATAGATAGATATACCTTTATAAAATATATCTTTCCTACTACCTCCCTTATATAGCTATTATTACCGCCGGATTTCTTTAAGAGTAGAGTTATACTATCCTCGCGAAATAACTCTATTATTATTTTAAATAATAAGATCCTAACGCGTTTATATAGAATTATATAATACCTTTTATTAACTAATAAGTTATTATCTAATAATAATAATAATAATAGACTTAGCCTAGAATTCTTATAATCTCTAGAGCTATCTAGATTTCCCCCTTCTTAATTATATTTAAAGGTTAGGGCTCTAATTATATTATTATAAAACCTATACTTAAATAAAAGTATATATAATAAGACGCGCCTAATTATTATATATCTATCCTAATAGTATATTTAAGGTTAGATCCTTAGTAGAAAGTAGGATAAAGGGATACGCTTAATTCCTTAAATTAAACTAACTAATAAGGAAGGTAACTACCCTTACCTTCTTACGCGTAAGTAGTTTCTAGTCCGGCTCTATTTTATAATAACTATTAATGTATTCTAAGGCTAGTTACTCTCTACTATTAGGGTAGATTTACTTTTATTATATTTTAGTTATAATTAGCTCTATATTATACTATCCTATATAAGAGATGTATAAAGACTTTTAGTACTCTTACTAGCGCGTTTAAAGGGGCGTATAAATAATATTATATACCTAGAGATTCTTTTAAATAATATATAATTTAATTAAATATATTAAGCTTTTTATTAAAATTATTCCTACTTTTTATATTTAAATCTTTATAAAATTATTTAGACTATTAGAGCTATTAAAACTATTAGAACTATTAAAACTATTAGAACTATTAGAACTATTAGAACTATTAAGACTATTAGAATTATTAGAACTATTAAAACTATTAAGACTATTATAACTATTAAAATTATTAAAGCTACTAGAAATATTATTATTATTATTATTATTAAAATTAATAATTATAATATTTATTATAAATAAAGTTACTATTATAATTACTATTAAAGTTAATACTTTTATAAGAGATATAAGACTTATTTAACTCTATATTATTATTATTATTTTATATTAATATTTATTTACTTAGTTTAATCTTTATTTATTATTATAATTATAATTAAATTAAATTAAATATTTAATTCTTAAATTATTTTTATTATTAGGCTGTATAAGTTTATTAATAAATAGGTATAGGTTGTTTTATTTTATTCCTATAGATATAATTATATTTACGGATCTTTATAGATCTATAAGACCCTAAAGGGCCCCGTATAGTTTATAACTATAACTATCTATATACTATTAATATAGACGACTATAAATTAGTATAAAGGCTATATAGGCTAGTATACCTACTTATTATCCCCTAATACTTCGTCTAGCCCCTTAAGCTCCTATAAACGGTTATATAGCTCCGCCTACTTAGTATATATATCTATAAGCTTGCCGTATATATCCTTATAGTCTATTTAACTAACTTTACTAGTCTTTTATTTCTTATAGGCCGCTATATAAATTAGTAGATAGGTTATAAGGATCTATAGATAGATATACTAGTATCTTTAAATTTTTTATATTTATAAACCTCCTTTATACTATTTATATAGTATAAGTATAAATAAATAGGGATTAATATAGAATCTATACTAACCTAGAATAAAGCTATAATACTTAATACCCTCTCTAGATATAAGATAATTACTATATATACTATTATAAATACGTATATTATTCTTATAGGTATAGAATAGTCTATTCTTATTCGTATAACTAGTATACTTATTATTACCCGTCTTTAAGGTTCCTATACGAGAATAGAGTAGAACTAATTTAGGTCTATAACTATAAGTCTAGGTCTATAACTATTAGTAGAGTTTAGGTAGCTTATAAGGATTTATATTAATAATATTATCCTCTTTCTTATCTATATAAAGCTTAATATCTGAGAGTAGATCTATATAGGCGATAATCTAGGTCTTTATAAGATATTTCTTAGCTATAGCGACCTTTACAGCCTAGAGTAGAATTATAGATTTCTTTTTAGCTGGCTCTCTAGGCTAAGCCTCCTTACTAATATACGTAGGCATTATACGGCCGGTATTAGGCTCCTCTTTAAGAGCTACTAGAGCTATTATAAATCGTGACGTATTTATAAGAAATTATACTAGTATATATAGATAGTAGAGATTTTAAGATAGAAGTATATATAACTATAATAAGACTATAATAATTAGTATAAAAATAGTAGGAGACTATATAAACCTTTCTAGGGGTTATAGTATTTATAGATTTATAATAGTAAGTATAGAAGTAGGGCTAGGGGGCTAGGGATATAAGTAGAAGTATTAATTTATACTAATTTATACTAATCTATACTAGTTTTTATAGAATTAATATTAAGATTTCCTTACCTAAAAATATATAGGTTAGATAGTTAGATTTAGTAGAAAGAAAGCTTAAGACCTAGTATTAGAGGCTATTTCTAATTAGGATCTATATAACTCTATAATTATACTATATACCTAATAATACTATATAGATCCTTATAGGCCTATAATAACCTAATTATATATCTAATCTCGCTTCGAGATAGCGACCCTCTAGTTTAGCTAATACTATCGCACTTATAAGCTACCTACCTACCTACTAACGTATCTAATATACTCCCTACTATTCACGTCACCTACTAACGTGTCTAATATCAGTCTAAATAGGGGGTAATATCTATCTTATTACTAGGTATATAACGCTATTAGAATAATCTATATTAGTCTATTAGTATATTAGCTAATACTATTATATATATAGGCTACCTACCTACTAATACATCTAATATACTCCCTACTATTCATGTTACCTACTAACGTGTCTGATATTAATCTAAATAGGGGGTGATATCCGTCTTATTACTAGGTATAGAATACTATTAGAATAGGTATATACACCTAATATACTCCCTACTATTTACCTTCCCTACTAAATGCTAGGTAGTAGGGGTGATTTTCTAACGTAAAAATCTTGAATTTTTACAGGTATTTTCTAGTAGGATTATAAAGTTTTAATCTACTTATTAGATTAAGTTTATTAAGGCTATCTAGAAGATACTCTTATTTAATATAAGTATTATAAAGTCTTATATAAGGTATTTATAGATCTACCTCCTAGATTAATAATATACCCTTTTTAAGCTAGCTAATAGTTAGGCTACTAATAAGGCTATTAAATTAAAGTTACTAGATAGTAATAAGCTTTAGAAGACTATATTAATAGAGTTTTTTAATATAAACTATCTTATTAAAGAAGCTTATAATAATAGTTAGCTATTACATTTTATAAAATTAAATAGGAAATATCCTAATATTATAAGGGATCTACTTAACTATTTATATATAGATTTTCCTAAGGTCTTTATATAAAATAAAAGGAATAAATATTAGAAAAATATAAAAGGGGGGAGACTCTTAGGTATATTAATTTTATTAATCTTTAAATTAAGGATCTCTACTATTACTAACTACTTCTTTATTATATTAAGGGGGCTATATTATCTAAAATTTATAAATAGTAGATAGCTAGCTATTAGCTAATAAGATAGAAGGAGGCTTATATAAAGCCTAGGTTAACTAAAAATAATAAATATATTAATAAGATCCTTAATAAAAGAAAGGAATTTTAGAGGGGTTATAAGTTATATAATCTTTTTATATTAGTATTAATTAAGCTCTAAACTATTAATACCCTTACTTTATAAAATAAGTATAAGGAGTATATCTTAAATAACTACTTATACCTCTTATAATAAGATTTTTTAATACTTTAAATACTAGATAATTAGTATAAGTAATAGTTATTTATAAAATAATACGCCTTTTACTTAATATTAGGAACTAGACTAGAAGGCTAGTTCCTAAGGGCTAGAATAGATAGTATAAACTACTAGCGAGTAGGTAGTATTACGAAGGTAGACTTAGTACTCTAATAACTTTATAGTTATAAAAGAACTAATCTCTACCTTTAAAGGAGGTAGAGGGAGGACTATCTAAATACCCTATAAGGAAGCTACCTAGCCTCTTAGATATCTAGATAAAAGGATATCTATTAGATAATAAGGAGCTAAACTAGTACTACTAGTATATTACTAGTAAGCCGCTATTATACTAACTAGATATATTAAGATATCCTAATAATTACCTCCCCTTTAAGGGTATTTATCCCTAAATACTAATTATTACTATCTATAATAGGACTTATTAAAAACCTTTAAAACCCTAGTAGGGAAAATAAGGGAAAGAGTTCTAAAGATAGTAATAAGGTAGTAATAGTAATATACTATTATATATTATATATTATTAATATATAAAAGTTTTTATAATTATAATATATTAATAATAGAGTATAATTATTAATTAAGCTTATTATTATATTACTTTATAAACGCGTAATATAAATAAATAATTATAAAAGTTAGGTAATAATACTACGCCGTTAAATCGCGTATTTAATATATATAATATAGTATATAATAGGGTTATATTTTATTTATTTCTAACTTCTATTATAACTAATACTATTAATATTAACCTATTATAAGTTACCTTAAGCTCTATCTTAATATATTAATAATATAAGCTAATATATATAGTATTAATACTATTATACTTTATAAGATAACTACTACTAAAGTATAAGTATAATATAAAGGATTAGCTACTAATATAGTATTATATATTAAATAATTAATTACTATAATAATAATTAAGGTAAGTCTCTATTAAGCATCCTTTACTACTCTATATATATTATTACCTTATAATAGACTTTAATTATCTTTAAATATATTATAATTATATTACTTATAAATTACCTTCTTATATAAGTTTATTATATTAGTTATTTAAAGACCTTATTAATATCCTATTATATTATACTTCTTTTAAATTATTCTTATACTCTTTATCCTTAAAGGTATTCTTATTAGCTAACTCTTATAATAGATAGTTAAATCCTCTTATTATATTATACTACCCTATTATACTACTAGGGTAGTAGCCCTCTTATAACCCTATTATCTTTAATATACTAAGTACCTAGATTTAAGTCCTAGGTTATTATATAATTATAAGACTAGTAAGGCTTATAAGAGGTACTACTACCTTTATAAGCCTTATAAATTAATTTATAATAATTAGATTTTAATATACTTTACTTATAATATATTAATAAGTTATAAGTCCCCCCTACCTTTTATATCTATTTATTTAGCCTCCTTACTTACGGCCCTATTATTACCTTCTAGGGTAGAAAGTTACCTTATTATACTACCTTTATAATATAGGTTACTACCTTTAAAATTAAGATAGAGGTAGTAATTTACTTAAGGGAGCGTAGTAAAATACTTTTATATAAGTTATAAACCTCTAAGGAATTACTATACCTTAATATAAAGGTAGGCGGTTAGGTAGCTATTACTTTAAAGGGTATCCTAGATATAATAAGATAGTAGGTAAGTCCTTTTATTATATACTTTTTATAATATATATTAATACTTTTATAAGAGGGGTTAATTACCCTTATTATAATAGAGGTTAATAAGGAGTTAAAGGAGGTAAGTATATTATTAAAGTATTCTACTATCTTTATATAAGCTAATTATATATTAAGAGGAGGATAATAATAATTTTAATAAGGGGGAGATAAGGGAGATAGAGGAGGATATAAAGGAGGAGGAAGAGGCTATTATACCTCCTATTATTATATTACCTACCCCTACTCCTACTAGCCCTAGCTATCCTTCTTATAATAGTAGTACTACTAGTACTACCTCCTTTACTTATAAGATTCGCGCCCCTTATACCCCTTATACTCCTCCTACTCCTATTACTCCTACTCCTACGCCTACTCTACCCGCTCTACTTACTTTTATTAGGGATATTACTTTATCCTTTAACTTATTTATTATAAGCCCTCCTTTATCTTTTATAAGCTCTAGCTTACCTTAATATACTCCCCTTATAAGACCTTAGTATTATACTTTTAAGTAAAGATTCTTTTCTTAGATTATAAGGATTTTCCTCTTAATTAATTCTTTTCTTATATATCTCTATTATATAAATATAACTTATAACTTACCTTATATAACTTAACTTTATAATTAAATAATTCTATTATAATAATTATATATTAGTATTTTACTTATAATACTTTTTTACTATATATATATTATTATATTCCCTTTATAAGTCTTTTATATTTATATCTTTAATAGATATCTATTAATTATATTTTATTTTATAACTAGAATACTTTAATTAAGTAGTATTAAATACCTTTACTTCTTATTCTATCTAGGATTTATTCTACCTTATAATGTTCTTTACTATTAATAAGTTTTAGAGGAGGTATAAAGAATTACTTACCTTTATTAAGATAGCTTTAATATAGTTTTAATAAGGAAATATAAAATATAAGATAGATTCTTTATACTAGTAAGAGACTTAAGTAGTATACCTAGTATCTAATTATATCTACTATCTTAAAGGGATTAATATACTTATATAATAACTTTTAATTTAATCTTTTCTACTTTAAGTTCTTTATAACTAATATTATTAATTCTCCTATTATATAAGACTTTAAGATATAAAGTTTATTATAAAACTTTATAATTTATACTTAAATAGTTTACTATTAATCTACTAGTATAACTCTTACTTTTAAAAGGTTTTCTATATAGTCTTTAATTATAAGTACTCCTCCTTCTAAAAAGTTATCCCTAACTTTATCTTTTATATATAGATTATATTTATATATTATATATTATATAAAATAGTAAATAATAATATAAATACTACTATAATATATAAACTTAGCTATTAAGAGTAATATAGCTTAATTATTTTATACTTTATTTAAAAATACTTTAAGGTAATATTTTAATATTTAGTTCTAGTATTTAATCTACCTATCTATTTATAAATAGAAGGTAGTACTTAATTATCTCTTTATTTTTATATAATAGTAGACTTCTAACTAATAGGTACTTATAAATAAGGATCCCTAATCTAATATAATACCTATTAATAAATTATATTATAATATTATATTCTTAAATAAGATCTTAGCTAATTTAATAGTAATATAAGTATTCTTAATTAGAAGGTATTAAACTATCTTTATATACCTATTAATAACTATAAGAATAGAATTATATATAAAATTTCTATATTTATTAGGTAGTAAGCTTATAATAAAATTTATAGAAAGTTCTTCCTAAGGCCTATTAAGTTATAGTAAGGATATTATATTATTATAAGGTTTATATCTAGGAGCTTTTACCCTTTAATATATTTTATAAGTTTAGATATATAACTTAGTATCTACTAATATTCTACTCTAATAATACTTATATTAGAGTAACTCTAAGGTTTTTTATAACTTAAGATAACCTATTAAAGTATTATTATAATACCTTATAATATTTTTATATATAATACTAAATTATTTAGTATATAAAGTACTCCTTTAAATCTTAGTAATCCTATTAAATTAACCTTTTAAGGCTATTTAATAGTATTTTACTTAAAAGTTATATACTTTACCTTATCTTTCTATTTAATAATAAATAGATTATTACTTTATAATAAGAGGATAAGTTCTTTTAGAGATTCTAATCTAGCTTTATAAGCTATTTTAAGTCTAATAATTACTCTTATTAATATTTATAAGATATATTATTTATAACTAATAACCCTAGTAATAGGATTAAGTAGTAGCGCTACTATATTATATTAATACTAGGAAGGTAGCTTTATATCCCTTTTATTTAAATTTTTAAGCTTAGTTAAGGGTTTCCTAAGCCCTCTTAAGCTAGATAAGTTTATATACTTAATTATTTCTTCTAGCTACCTTTAGCTAGAGATAATACTTCCTAAGTTTACTAGCTTATTTTATAAGGTAGGTAGGAGCTAGTTAAATAATATCTTAATATTATTATAATTAGGTTTATATAATAGAGTATTTATAATATTCTTCTTATTAGGTTAATATTTAATATTAAAGTTATATATAATTAAATAAATAGCTTATTAAGCTTAATAACTATTTAACTACTTTATTTATATAAATCCCCTAAGATTATTATAGTTTATAAGTACTTTAATAGTATAATAACTACCTTTTATATAATATTACTATTACTTAAAGGCTTTAATAATTACTAATAGCTCTTAATTATATATCTTATACCTAGTTATAATAGGTATTAATTTATAAGACTAGAAAGCTACTAGATACTAAGCCCTATTATTATCCTATTAGGATAAGATAGTAGTTATAATAAAATTAGATATATCTATTTTAATCTAAATTTTCTTATTAGGATTAAAATATATTAAAATAAGTATAATTATAAAGGTATAATATAGGTTATAAAACGCCTTCTCTTTACTAGTACCTTATATAAATAGTCTTAACTTCTTCCTATCCTTACTACCTTTTAAAAGGCTAGTTAAGGGGGATACTATTTATAATAGTAGTATATAAAATACTAGTAGAAGTTTATAAATCTTAAGAATACTTAGACTTCCTAATATATAATTAATACTAGCTAGTTTTGAATAGTAAATACCTTATAACTATCTATTAATATACTATTAATACTTATAATAAACCTAAGGAATTCTACTAAATTAATATAAAATTAATATTTCTTTTAATTTATATAAAGTTAAAACTTTTATAATTACTTAAGTACCTAGTAGATATATTACTTATAACTTAAGATATCTTCTAAATAAATTAAAATATTATTAAGGTATACTATATAAGTAATATCTATTAGGCCTATTAAAGCTCTATTAATATAGGCTTAGAATATAGCTAGGGTATTTATTAACTTAAATAGTATAATTATATATTTAAAATAGTTATACTATATATAAAATACTATCTTCTACTTATTACCCTTATAGATATAAATCTTATAATAAGTATCCTTAAGGTCTAACTTAGTAAATATCTTTATACCTTATAAGTAATTAAGTATTTTATTAATTAAAGGGAGAGGATAATAGTTCTTTACTATTACCTTATTTAACTCATAATAGTTAATATATAGCTATAAGCTACTATCCTTCTTTAGTATAAATAAAATAGGAGCCCTTATAAGACTAGTAGACTCTTATATTTAACCCTTTAACTTAGTATTATCTAGGTAGATATATAGAGTTTCTAACTCCCTTTATAATAAATTATAAATAGGCTTATAAGGAGGCTTATAACTATCTATATTAATAGCGTAGTCCCTAGGCTTAAATAGGGGTAGTTATCCTACCTCTTTATTTAAAAAGATATCTAAAAAGTTATAAAGACTTTTAAGTAGCTTTAATATTTTATTATTAAAGCTTTAGGTTTCCGCCTAAGATAACTTAATATAAATAATAGTATAAATTACTAATTTACCTTTAAGGGTATTTATAAATACTTATAACTTTAAGATAGATATATTAGTAAAGTCTAGTAGAAATTACTACTTTTAACTCCTTAAATCTACTTATACCCTAGCTTCTAATAAGGTAGGTATACTAAGAATAATTAATAACCCCTTCTTCTTAATTATATTATTATTTTGTCGCTATTCGCGCCTTCGGAATTGGTCCCTCCATTTCGGGCAAGGCGCTACTCACGCTGCGTTGCACGTATACAAATCCGCCTGCCCTCCTTTATCTACAACGATCCCTCCACAATTACCCCCTGGTGCGCCTCGCTGGCCCCTAGCTGCTATATTTGTTCAGACTGTTACCGTCATCAGGCAGAATCTGACGAGGGTGAGACAATCATCTATCGGGAGGTGATACTCGCCTGCTCTGGTCCTGTCTCGTCACTGCCAGTCGACCGGTTGCATGCTTTCGGTCGAGTTCGATACTGGCCGCGTGTACGATTGGGGCCTGGTCGTTCCGGATTGGTCTATGCTATACGGGTCAGGATCTGTCTGTTTGGTCATCTCCAAGGATTACCTCCATCATCCGCTTTATGACCTAGTTCTTCTCCTCTCCGTCTCTTCTTTAAGCTCACGCATTCTACGCATTTCCCTGACACTGGTTTCAAGACAGATTGGCGTGCTTAGTATAACAGCAGAAGTTTGTCCCTAGCCGGCTTCATCGAAACTGCTAGTTCGGCCTTGCCTAGCTTAGTCCAGGCAGTATACTATACTACCGAGGGTCGAAACAGATGGCTGCCCCGCCCAAGGATAGAACATGGACGCTAGATTATAGAAGGATAAGTTACCGCGTTAGGCTAGCTACCGCTGTCTAGAGTCTATAGGTGCGAGCTGCCGTTTTCGATATTTGACCAAGAGCAGCACTTTGGCTAATACGTGCCAAATCCAGTTTCTAGCTATTACTTCTTCTTGACTTCCCTTGGTGGCCCGCCACTTTGAAGTATGACTGCAGTTTATTAGATATTATCACCTTTTACTACGGCCCTTAAGTGTTTTACAAGCCACGGACCCAGAGAATCCCTCCTTAAGATGCACCCGCCAATCGCCCGGCGGTTGATCTGCTAAGACAAGACGACGACGATCGAACTTTGATCTTTGACTTTTCATTCCCCCACTATCAGCAATAGTCAGTACATGTAGATACAATTGGTGTGCGAGTTGTAAAGGGGTTGGAAGAGCTTCCAGAGGTGAGCCGTCAGAAGCACGCTGGCGCTCTGATGGCTAGATGCCATGCTTAACCTGGCATGCAAGAGACGAGCTGTCTGCAGTATCCGCCGCCCAGACGCGCTTCCCAATACCCTTGTATGCAATCTGCTTCCTTCAATGCCATTGCATGTCGATGTATCCGCTCGGCCTCCTTATAACAGCCGTGATGCTTAACACCGACGCGAAATAATTTATGCTTCTAAAACGATCAGGAGGATGTTTGCCCTGCTTAATCTCCGCACTTGTAATTTTATATATCCGAAACTCGAACACCTCAAATCATGACCCATTTCAGTACAGCAAGTCTTTTATCCTATCGGTTTTAGCGAGTACATCCGGTGCAATCTTACGCAGCGATTCCCGCCGCCGAGAGAACGTTCGAAAGCTAGCCCTGACATGCGGTACCAACCGGAATTGATGGCTTAGGGGGGCACCTTTCTAGGCTGCGGCGTCCGTCGTAAGCTCGAGTGCGAGGAAGCTCAGCTGCCGTGGCCTGCCCACCTTCAGTCGATCTTGTCCCTAAGCATGCACAAGCTTTTGCATCATGTATTTTCCTTGATGCGATTTCCATTGGATCAACGAGAACAAGCATTAACGAATAGTCTCTGCCCCATCTGTTGACCGTATAGACGAAATTGAACGATCAAAGGCATAGCCAAAGAGCGTGTCCTAGCCCCCTAGATACCTGGACAACGCGGAATAAGTCTTAGCTACCAGGCTAAAGTGTCCCCTATCTTACCCGTACATGTGTGTATTTGAGATGTCCTGCGGTCAGGTTGGACGGAGAGGATAGAAAGGTGGGAGTTCTGCTGTAATAATACTAGGTTGGGCTGAGGGTTTCGCTAGTGCATCTAAAACCCGATGCAGCTTAGCACAAATCGACCTAGCGCTAATGTACCAGATTTATCTTATGTTTCTACGTTGCTACATATATCAATCAATCAGTCGCGATTTTATCATACATAGCCCGCCATATTTGAGGTGCGGTGCGGTTTATTCATGCTCAAAAGGTTATGTCCTCTTAATTCGCATTCATCATTTTGAATTGAATAGGATCTATTTCGATGCCTCCAAGAAAAAGGGGAACCAAACTTCTGTCAAAGTCTCCAACAAATTGGAAGACCAATTCAACCACGCAGAAGACTGGCAACACGGTAAGCTTCTTTCTATTCCCGTCTCACTTTGTCGCTTGCCAAAGACTTGTTTAACTATGAACGCCCTAAAGCTGCCGTCGGATATATCGTAATCAATAACAGCTTATAGACAACTCCGCGCCAACTTTGGCTCAGTCTCGTAACACCAGATATGGTCTGCGGTCGAACACTGTCGACTTAGACCATCCTCCTGAAGACAACCCAGAGTCGATTCTTCGCGATTCTCGTCAACGTCGAAAGGCAAAAAACCCTACGCAAACTCAAAGCCAAATAAAGACTTCGGCTTACGGCCACCCCGACAGACCTATACGGAGTATAGAGACTTTGCTTGCGCAGGACTATAGTTATAGTGAACACGGAGCTCATAGGGAGAGTTCTAACGAGGAAAGATCTCTTGTCACTTATGATACAGATCCAGAGGCAACCTTTAACCTCAGGTGGGGATACTTACCACCTCTAGACGAAGAGGTTGCGGTCTTCATAGACTCAATTCTTAGGGATTCAGGTATGGCAAGAGACTATGGGAGAACAGGCCCTGAAAATAAAATGTTTCCTCTTGGACTTACACATCGAAATGTTTTCACTATCGAAAGCGTGGCCCGAGATCCATACGTCGACCGTATTACTTCTTTCACACCAAAAGACACCATTCAGGAGACTGAAGGGGAGACGGATTCCTATGAACGCCTCTGGGCCCAGGATCAAGCACAGTGTAGAGAAGGATCAAACGAAGCATTCTTTCAGCGGACACTTATGATGAGCTTGGTTGCACGCCATTGTCTAATATACAAGCAAGACGTTACCAAACCACGGGTTCTTGATTTTAGCGTCGAAGAAGTCTGGAGTTGTCCGCCAATGCCGACCCGAGCCTACCAAATGGGCCACAAGTTCTTGACACAGCCCAAGCCTGACCTTGCTGTATGTTTCTGTAGACAAAATCTGATACCTGGCCACTTATGGAACAATATGCCTATTTCAACACAGCGCCTGGCCTGCTTTGAAAACACCAGTGAGACTGGGGCATCCAAAGTCTTCCATTTCTTTACTATCGAAGCCAAAAAAGCAATGATCTCAGCTGATGACACAGTGGGAAAGCGTCAAAGTCTGAATAATGCGAGTCAGGCACTACACAACATGTTCGAGTTCTTCCGAGACGCAGGACCGCAATACGAGGAAAGCTTTTATGCCAAAGTGAGATTCTTTTCTGTTGTAGCCAGTACCGAGGGTCTCACTATTCGCATACATCGAGCAACTCAGGAGCCCGCAGATGGTTCTGATCAAGGCTTCATAATGCCGAGCAGACCTGACTATCCATTGAGATTCGAATATCAAGAATTTGCTAGAATTCACAAAGATAAATTCAACCGAGAGACGGTTTTTCAGATCTTCAAGAAGATTCTCTTTCACTACGGAGTTCATGAGCTCCATATTTTGCTTCAAGAAGCAGCTAAAGCCATTATGAAAAAGTTAAATAATGATCCTGAGCAATGGAGACAGAGAGGAAATAGTGATTTCTATCGATATGGGCAAACAAGCATTCCGACGACGAGTAGGCAACAGACCCCAACAGCGAGTCGAGCTCAATCAACGGATAAGCGCATATCGCTTGACAGACATGCTATATTGCAGAACGGAATGCCAGGAAGGTCACAGAGCAGGGCTTCATCAAAGACAGATACGTCAATTGACATGCTGCGAAGTGGGACCTCAACGCCAACACAAAGCCGAGCTCCAATACCAACGCAAGCATTGAACTTGAACAAGAAACGACTAAGAAGCCAGCCAGAGGATTAGCAAAAGTCCGAGATGTACTCATTCGCGGACCTAGTGGTCAACATTAAGATAGAAAGCGGTAGAAATCAACGCTACCTCTTACGAGCTGGGCGTATAAGCTATTCAGTTGCAACTTTTCATAGCTTCTTCCACCGATAGGCTGCGACACCGCAGACAAGCAACGTCCTTGTACAACAAGAAGTGGCACATATCATTGTATGAAGGACATTAATTGCATCAGGCATGTCCAGAGAATTGCTGTCTTGACCTCGAATTCAGACAAACACCAGCCCCAGGACAGAACTCAAATCTCCAAGTCGGAAATATGTCTCAAGAAGATTCGTACCACTTTTATTAAATCTAAATAACAATGTCAACATCTGATCATATTTGCGACATGAGGGACCTGGGTTAAGCCGTATTCATAGTCGTCTCTAGTATCCAAATAGTAGTCCTTCAGTTCATCATTTTGGCCTGGTGGATAGGTCTGGCCGCGTGTCCCACTCTCTGTTTGCTGGAAGCATCGGGGCTTGTCCCGAGTTGACTTGTGTACCTCCAGTACACATTCCTCCATGTCCAGCACTTTCGGGGTTACCAAAGGACAGGAGCTCCGGCCATTCGCAGCGTTTTGCTCGTCTATGGCCGCAAAGGTCTTTTGCATGTTGAGTTGCTTTGGCTTGAATAGCCGGCCACGGCCTTCGAGGACGATAATATGTTTCGCAACATGTCGTGGAGGTGACTCCTCTACTTGTATTGATTCCAAAAGTAAATCGAAAGGGAAAGTCCGGGCATGGTTGTCGCGGTTGCGAGGGCATGGTGGCATCCACCATGCCTAAAAGAATCGATCTGGATAATGTCAATGATCAGCAATGGGAGTATTGAGAAAGCGATATTATAGCTCCGCCGGTCGGCACCTGAACGCCAAACGTCACAGTTACTGCTAGGGCTCCACCCGTCCAGCCGCCAGCCCGGGGGCCCCCGGCCTGTCCAGGCAGCGTAAAACGGCTCCAAAGGCTGCTAGAAATGGACGCGGAAACAGTGTCAAATAGATAAAGGATATAAAATATACTAGTATACTAACCTAGCTATCCCTAGCTATTAATAAGATAGTACTCTATCTAGTATATATTATAATAATAGATTAATTAACTATTTATCTATTTAGGAATTAATAGTTAATAGCCCTTTAGGGGTTTTAAGTTATATTACTTAATAAAGCTTTAAGAGATAATATTAATCTCTACTCTCTATATTTATTAAGAAGTCTATATAATCTTATATACCTTATATATTAATAGAACTATTAATATTAATATTATAAATTAATAATAAATCCCTTTTAATAAGTAAGCGCCTTAGTATTAAGGTCTTAATAAAGGCGCGCTTCCTTTTTTTAATTTAGTAGTCCCTTTTCTAATAGTATTAATAGGTATTATATTTAGATTCCTAGGTATTCTAGGCCTAAAATAGTCTCTATTATAGTAGCCCTTCTTTTTATAATTAAAATATATTAACCCTTCCTTAGTATTTAATAACTTATTATAACTACTAGTAGGTTAAATACTTCCTACTTTTATAAAAGGATTAATACCTTTATCTTAACTTCCTTCCCTCTTTTAACCTTTATTCTACTTATTAGAATAATCCCCTTTTTTAGTAATATAACTATTACCTACTATTATTCTAATATAATACCGCTAGTTATTCTTTAACTAAGTAGTAAGGGTAACTAGGCTTTCTTTAATTATAAGGAGGTCTTAATAGTTTATAAGGGCCTTTTAAAGATCTAGGCGTAACTTTATAAAGAAGTTAATCTACTAATATTCCTCTAAAAAAGGAGGGATTTATAATTTAATCCTACTTAGATATATATTAAAGCTTTATATTAACTAGTTAGAGTTCTATTATATATCTAAGTATAATTATATATTATAAAGCTAGTAATTTACTAGGTCTTTAATAAGGTTTAGTAAGTATTAAGTAAAGTACTCCTAGGTAATTATACTCCCTAATAATAACTTTTTATAATAATATTATAACTTAGTAGGATTACCTTCTAAGAATTATATAACCTAGGTAACCTTTATAAACTTAATTAGGAATTTATTAGGTATTAGTTAGAATATAATATCTATAATATAATACTATTTCTTATACTTATATATATTCTTCCCCTTATAAAAGGGTAAGTCCTTAGGCTTTAAGCGGCTCCTAGGGTATTAACTATTAAGTTCTTCTAACTAGCCTCTAGTAAACTAACTTAGTATAAAACTACTAAAGATAGACCCTACCCTAGGGTTTAATATACCTTATATATTAGTACCCTAATTTAGAGGGTAGTCCTTTATTAGGCCTAGTCCTAACCCTTATTATATCCCGCCTAATAATCTACTAGTAATTTATTATAAATCTAGTAAGGCCCTATTTACTTTCACTTATAATTAAGCTACACTTTCTTAAATACCTTAAAGCTTTCTTTCCTTTATTAACTACTCTTCTTTAATTTTAGTAGTAGTAATAAGTTTATTAAGCGTAATTATACTAGTAAGGGTTTTATTAGAAATTCTATTACTAGGTATATTATTTATTACTTTAATATCTCCTATATTAGACTCTAGTATTATATTAATTTTATTACGCTAGACTTCTAATATATCTTTATCTTATTTAGTATTAGATATCTTTATATTATTATACTATTATAATCTAGACTATCCTCTTTTAGAGGTAGAGAGATTAGAACTATTAGGAACTAGACTAGAAGGCTAATTCCTAAGGGCTAGAATAGATAGTATAAACTACTAGTAAGTAGGTAGTATTATAAAGGTAGACTTAATACTCTAGTAACTTTATAGTTATAAAAGAACTAATCTCCACCTTTAAAGGAGGTAGAGGGAGGATTATCTAAATACCTTATAAGGAAGCTACCTAGCCTCTTAGATATCTAGATAAAAGGATATCCGTCGGATAATAAGGAGCTGAACTAGTACTACTAGTATATTACTAGTAAGCGGCTATTATACTAACTAGATATATTAAGATATCCTAATACTTAATTAATAGTTAATTAGAATATTAATTAACCCTTAAATATACTTAGAATCTAATCTAATATAGCCTACCTATTTTAATTATCCTATTTAATAATTCTAATAATATTCTAAATAGATTTTTATAGTAAACTAACCGCGTCAGGTTAGTACTTTAAACTCGAGTCAGGTACCTAACTCGACTCTTAGCGAGTTAATACCAAATTCCTAGCCTAAGTATTCGGGTTGGTACTAATAATTAGTACTAAGTATTTAAGTTAATACTATAAGGTAGTACTAAGTATTAGTACTAAAGTATTAACCCGACTCGCTAAGACTTTTTTCTCTAGTAATATTTTCGATTTTTAGTAGTATTTCTTACTATATTTTCTATTTTTTTTTCTATTATTATTATTATTATTATTACCTACGTAATTCTTTAAAAGTAAATAAGGTAATATAAAAAAGTAATATATATCTGTAAGGACTAGTTAGAAATACGGTACTACTATCGACGTGGCGTTTATAGTACGTAGTAGTACTGCGCTACCCCTTTACCTATAGTATATAGAGGAGGGAATTCCCCTTAAAGGGAAGGGTAGTAATTAGTCTTACTATTAATAAGAATAGAGAGTTTTATATATATATATATATATATACTATTTATAATACTTAATAGCTATATTATTACGTAGTACCTTTATATTCTAATTACTCTACCCTATTTAGGGGTAGTAGCCCGACTATTAATAAGATAAGTAGAGAAGGGTTATTATAAGTATAAGGTAAAAAGGTTAGTTAACTAGCGTAGATAACCTACCTAAATATAAGGGATTAAGCTTATAGAGAAAGTAAGTCTTAAGAATTAGTTAATAAATTAATAATAGATATATCGCGATTATAATTAACTATCTAGGGGTAGCTACTAGGCGTATAAACCTAGTCCCCGCTACCTAAAACTTAAGAAGTACTATTATAAAGGATATAAGAACTTAAAGAAGAAGTCTTTAAGAGGTAGTAGATATAAGATCTATAATAATATTTATAAGAGTTAGAGTAGGAAATATATACTAATAATACTACTTAAGTAAGTTATTAATATTACTTATTATTAATAAAAGAATTAGAACTAAAGCGTCTTTAATATAAAACCTATATTTTTAGGCCGTAGGACCTATATATATATAATAGGAAGTTAGTATAAAAGTATTAAGAATAATTTAATAATATAATTAATATAATTAAAATAAGTATAACCTATTTTCTTAATAACTTTATAAAAATTTAATACGCGTTATAATATATAGCCCTAGACCCTAAAGCTATATAATATAAGTATATAAAGGATATATTAAAGGATAAATAGTCTTAAGAATACTTTAATAGTTTCTTAATAGATTAAATAAAAGATCTTTAAAATTAATATCTAATAACTAGTAAGTACTACTTAGAAGCTAAGTAAAAGGAATATTAAAAGATTATAAACTTTATAAATTACCTTATTAAGTTAAAAAGATAGCTTAAGCTATTAATAGAGTATATATTTTATAATAACCTTTTAAATAAGTTATATAAGGATCTTTATAATTAACTTATAATATAACCTAATATCCTAGAGATAAGGGATACTTTTATTATATTAATAACCTAACTAGAGCCTTATATAATACTACTTATACGTAAAGATTAAAGGGATAATACTCCTACTAGGGGTTAATATCCTTAAAGAGGAAGAGGAAATTTCTAAGGGTAAAGAGATAATAGCCTATATATAAAGTAAGAAGGGCGGGGCGGTATTAGGGTATTACTATACCTTCCTTAAAGGCTAAAGCCTAACCTCTCTACTATTAAGTATTATAATTATTAAAAGAAGGGATATATAATTAAGGATTACTAGAGCGTAAAATTAATAGTTATAAGTACTATAATTAATAAGCTTATAGTTAATAAGATATTTAGTAATAAGCTAGCTAAGAGAAGCTTAAATTTAAAAAACCCCTAAGTATTATAATTACGTCCGCTATTATAATATAAGGGAAGAAGTAGATATAATAACTTATTATTATAATATAAGTAGAACTTAAGAGCTTATAAAGAGAATTTATTATATTAATTAACTTTAAAGTAGATATTAATTATATTAATATATGCTTAATAAAGGAGTAGAATTAGGAAATAGACTTAAGCTCTAGTAATACCTTATATAATAGAGTAGGGAACCTAATATTATTACTAGGTTCTTATATAAGAGAAATTAAACTTATTAATTCTAATAATATTATATAATATTATAAGGGCGCCTTTTATATAATAATAAACCTTAATTATAACTTCTACCTTAAATATTTATAATTAGAAGAATAAAATCCCTAAGTAGATTAACTTATATAGATTTAGTAATTCCCTATTAAGAAAAGTAATATTAAAGAGTACTTTAATACTATTAAAGCCTTAAAGGAGTAGCTTAATAGTATTATATTTATTATAATATACTTAAGAGTAAATAGTAAAAGCCTACTACTTAAGGTTAAGCTCCTTCTAGAATTTTAAGAATTTTAAGATATCTTCTTAACTAAGAATACTAGGGCGCTATTAGATTATATATATTATAATTACGCGATTAATATAAAGGGGAATAAAGAACCTCCCTTTAACCTACTTTATAACTTATTAGAGAAAGAGTTATATATATTTAGGGAGTACCTTAAGTAGACTTTAAAAAAGGGATAGATTTATTATTTTATAAGTCTAATAGGTATACTAATTCTTTTTATACTAAAAAAGGATAGAATATTATACTTATATATTAATTATAAGGCGCTTAATAAGATTATAATTAAGAACTACTATCTACTTCTATTAATTAATAAAATATTAATAAGATTAATTA
>JAABUN010000317.1_pt1 | contig 125850 bp, 127 predicted proteins | sample 5559311 | NCBI WGS metagenome assembly JAABUN01 (sample SAMN10711877, study PRJNA513370) | rock metagenome | isolation source: Antarctica rocks | place: Antarctica: Victoria Land, Siegfried Peak sud | reverse complement strand
GAACTCCGGTAAAAAAAGTAGAGCCCGATACCCGTAGCAGCGGCGCGCGCCAAGACCGTCCCGAGCGCCGCGCCCGTGACGCCGAGCGCGGGTAGCGGCCCCGGCCCGAACATAAAGAGGTAATTAAACAAGATGTTAAAAAGGTTCGTAACCGCCGTGATATAAAGCGGCGTCAGCGTGTCCCCGACGCCTTGCAAAATGCTGTTGACGCTCAGGTTGAGACCCAAAAATACGGTTCCGGCAAAAAGCGCGCGCAGATAACCGGCAGCCATCGCCGCAGCCTGCGCGTCCGCGGGGCTGTCGCCGCTGAGCGCGCGCAAAAGTGGCCCGGTAATGAGCCAGCCGACGCTGCCCAGCAGCAGCGAGACCGTTACCACCAGACCCAGAGACTGCCGGACGACGCTCCCCAAGAGCACCTCGTCTTCGGCTCCGAACGCCTGCGCTGCGAGCGTCGCCCCGCCGAACGTCACCGCCATCACGCCGACCAGCACGAGAACCCGTACGCCGCTCGCCATACCGACAGCGGCGAGTGCGAGCGGCCCCAGCCGCCCTGCCATCAACACGTCGACGACGTTGACCAGGCTTACCAGCACATTCGACGCGATAACCGGTAGCGCCAACTGCCAGACCTCGGCGAGGACGGGCAGGTAACGGCTTACGGCGCTCACAACGCGACCTTACCGCCTGAGTTTGGGGTGTGGGTGTAAGACCCGCTTACAACCTGCCTGTAGCCTTACTCCCTCGAGGCGCGGCTCCACCGGGTCATTTCTACCTTTTGGTGTGCGTGGTCGTTTTGTCAGGTTGTGTTGACGTTTGCTCTTTGAAAAACACAGCCAACCTTGTGACGGACAAAAACATCGACGTTCTGAAACCTCTCTACTTCTTACTTTCTGCTGCTTACGTTCAGGACGGCGAAAACGACCTCGATTTAGGTGAACATTTAGCAGAACCTAGCTGAGTGTTGGGCAAACCGACCACGCCTGCTCTTTATTGTGGCGCTTGTTGTGGCGCGGCAAGCTCCAAACTTTGTGACAAGACCTCGAGCCCCCCCGCGTCGGTAAATTCCAGCAGGGGCGCGCGTGGGCTTCCGGCGTCGAGCCCCTGAAGCCGCAACGCCGCCTTCAGGCCGGGAACCCCGTAATGCGTCGTAACCGCCTGCGCGAGCGGGTTGAGGTGTAGCTGAAGGGCGCGCGCCGTTTCCAGGTCGCCCGCGTTAAACGCGTCGAAAAGACGCCGGTACGCCCCCGCTGCAACGTTGGCGACCGCCAAAATACCGCCCCGAGCCCCGAGCGCGAGCGCCGCCAGAAAGGTCGGCGCGTTGCCAGTCAACACCTGAAAGTCGTCCGGTACGAGCTGCATGGTTTCGGTCAGTGCCGCCACGTTGCCCGACGAATCTTTGATCCCGACGATGTTGCCGTGCTGCGCCAGTTCAGCAATCAAGCCGGGGCTGAGCGTGAGGGTCGTGACGCCGGGAAAGTTGTATAGCAGCAGCGGCAGCGGGCTGAGGTCGGCGAGCGTTTCGTAGTGCCTGCGGAGGGCCGCCTCGGTCATCGCGGGGGCGTAGTAGTGCGGCGGCAACACCAAAACCGCGTCCGCGCCGACCGCGTGCGCTTCGTCGTTGCGGGCCGCCACGAGCCGCGTCGCCTCGCCGCCCGTTCCGAAAAGTAGCGGTTTGGTAGCGGGTACGACCGCCCTCGCCGTCTCGAAAACCTGTTTGCGCTCGGCCTCGCTCAAAAACGCCGCTTCGCCGTTGCTGCCCAGAATCAGAAATCCGTCTACTTGGGGCTCGAGACTCGCCAGCAACCGCTCGAGCGCCCCCGTATCGAGGTCACCTTGCTGGGTGAAAGGGGTGGGGACCGGGGGGATGACGCCTTGAAGAGTAAGCATAGGCAAGTTTACCGCGTTACGGCGGGGGTTTACTCAGCCTTTTTCCAGTTGGACTGTGGCAAAGGCGTCCTCGGCAGCGCATCTGTCAGGCGCAGCCTCTACCCTGTAAAGGGCGTAGGTATAAGACTCTGTGTGTCGCTCGTTAGAATCGTAGGTGACTTCACTACACAAGACGTATACGGATGTTCCATCGGCATCTTTAAGCGTGGCGACAAGTTCACCCATCGGAGGCGGAACTGCTTGGGTAGACAAAAAACCGACTTCGGAGTCGGTCGCTTCGTAGCCCTCGAGCATGTAAGACTCGGCCCCCAGCGTAGCGGTTCCGGAGAAGGTGTAGCGTTTCTCCTCGACATCCAGCAACTTGGTTTCGAGACGCATTCCGACCGGGGTGGCTCCGGCACCGGTGAGATAATAACCGACAAAAGTACCGTAGAAGTAGGGAGCTACAGTTGGGGACGAGCGACAACCGAACAGCAGCGTCAACAAAACCAAAGCGGCAAAGCGTGATACAAGAGATATTAGCACGGACTAATGACGCGGCTTTGAGGTTTACACGGGCGTGAGCAACAGTGTCAGCACGACAAGCAGTGCGTGCAGCGGCAGCGAGACCGGCGCGCCGCCGAGGTTTAGAAGCGTCAGCCATACCAGCGCGAACCAGCAGATGATCGATCCTAGATACGCCGGGGTTATCAGGGCGAGGGCGAGAAAGCCATTCAGCTCGTCCTGCTCCAGTTGAGGTACCGGCTCGGTGGCGCGCATCTCCAAAGTACAGCGAGTCCTTGGGGGTATGCTGAAGCCTGAATGTCAGACCCCCATACAGCCCGCCTGCTCATCTCGTGTCCCGACCGCCCCGGTATCGTCGCGGCAGTGTCGCAGTTTCTTTACAGTCACGGGGCCAACATCCTGGACGCGCAGCAGCATTCGACCGACCCTTCGGGTGGTGAGTTCTTGATGCGGATGGTCTTTCACCTCGAGGACCTCGACGTGACCCGCGCCGGGTTCGAGCGCGCCTTTGCTGAGGTTGTCGCCCGCCCTTTCTGTATGAACTGGCGCGTCGCCTACGCCGACCGGCGCAAACGGATGGTGATTCTCGTGTCAAACACCGACCACTGTTTGCTCGAACTCCTGTGGCGCGTGCAGAGCGGCGAGTTCGAAGTCGAAATACCCTTCGTTGTGTCCAATCACGACGACCTGCGGGGCGTGACCGAGTCGTACGGGCTGCCGTTTCACCATCTGCCGGTCTCCAAAGAAAACAAAGCCGAGCAAGAGGCGCAAGTTTTGGAACTATTAGAGGGTCAGGTGGATTTTGTTGTTTTGGCCCGTTACATGCAGATTTTGTCGCCCGCGTTCGTAACGCGTTATCCGGCTAAGATCATCAACATCCACCACTCGTTTTTGCCCGCTTTTATCGGCGCGAACCCGTACAAACAGGCGTACCGGCGCGGGGTCAAACTCATCGGCGCGACCGCTCACTTCGTTACCGACGACCTCGACGAAGGCCCAATTATCGAACAAGATGTGGCGCGCGTTTCGCACCGTGAAACGGTCAAAGACCTAGTACAGGTGGGGCGAGGACTCGAGCGCACCGTTTTGGCCCGCGCGGTCGCGGCGCAGCTCGACGACCGCGTGCTTTTGGTTGGCAACAAAACGGTGGTTTTTTAGTGTCTGGTGCAGGGATGGTTCAAGACGAGTTGTTAGATGTGGTCGACGTTCACGATCACGTGGTCGGGCAGCTGCCGCGTTCAGAAGTGTACCGGCAGACGCTGCTTTGCCGAGTGGTCAACGTATTTCTCCAAAATGCCCAGGGCCAGCTCTGGATTCCGCGCCGAACGGCCCATAAAAGGCATTTTCCGCTCGGCCTCGATATGAGTATGGGTGGACATGTGGAGAGCGGCGAAAGCTACGAAGACGCTCTGGCGCGTGAGCTGTTAGAAGAGTTGCGAATAGACGTGCAGACGACGAACTGTGAACTCTTGGGCTATCTGACACCTCACCAAAACGGCGTAAGCGCGTTTATGAAGGTTTACCGCATCGTGACGGACAACGTGCCCGCTTACAATGAAGATGATTTTCTAAAAGCTCAGTGGCTTTCGCCGGAGCAGTTGCTGCGTAAGATAACTGACGGTGAGCCTGCAAAAGGCGATTTGGCAACTTTGGTCGAGCACTTTTATACTGCCGGGACAATGTGAGGAGAACCCAAATGACCGATTCAACCGAAACCTATCAGGTCCAGATTGGCGCAGAAACCCGCGACCTGCCTATCGTCAGCGTGGGTGCGGTCTCGGTGGCGCTGCTCAACTTGCTGGGTGACACGGTGCTGACCGAAGCCGCCGCCACCGAACTCGCCAAAAGCATCCCCGAGGTCGACGCGCTCGTAACGCCTGAAGTCAAGGCGGTACCGCTCGCTCACTCGCTGTCGGTCAAGACCGGTCTGCCCTACATCGTCGCGCGTAAAACGCAAAAACCCTATATGGTCGGCGCGGTTCGCAAAACGGCCGTATCGATCACCACCGGCAAACCGCAAGACCTCTATATCGACGGGACCGACGTGCCGCGGCTCGAGGGCTTGCGCGTCGCTATCATCGACGATGTGGTGAGTACCGGCGGCACACTCCGCGCGTTGTCCGAGCTGTTAGAAGAGGTCGGGGCGAAGGTGGTGGCGACGATGGCTGTTTTTACCGAAGGCGAAAAACGTGATGACGTGATCTCGCTCGGGCATCTGCCGCTGTTTGAAAATGCACCCCAAGAGTAGCGTCGGTTTGACAGGTTAAAGGCTGCGCCCAGGACACGAAACCCAGCGCAGCTCTCATCCCGGCAGTGGGCGGCGCTGCCAGCAAGCTCGAGGGGTCTTTCCGGTCATAGCGGCCAGAACCCGTGAAAAAAGAGGGCTGATATCGACCATACAGCGAAACATCGGCCCTAATTTTCTGCGCCGCAGGCAACACCTAGCGGCATTGGTCCGTTCCCTGATCGGTAAAAGTCCCTCTTGTAACAGCTTTGAACGACCAGCTGTAGCTGGTGGGGGCAAGCTCCAGCAGGAGCACACCAAAGGTCTGCACCCCCACCGCTTCGCTGTTGGGCTGCCTCTTTTTGACCTCGTAAAAGCTTTTGCCACCTGTTCCCACTACGAACTCGCGGATACCTTCGGGGTCGGGTGCGCCCTCAGCCGACTGCGGGCTGAACCGTTCGTAGAGGTGGTCGTGAGCACTCAAAACGATGTCCACATGGGCATCGGCAAGAACCTCCCAGAAGACTTCATAGCTGCTGTTACTGCCGTGCGTCCCGGAGCTGAACCGGGGGTGGTGCCAGTAGGCGAGGGTGCAGCGGCTGGGATGCGCCTGAAGGTCCCGCTTCAACCAGGCAACCTGCGCTGAAGCTTCATCACAGCCACCTACAGACAGACAGTTCGAGTTGAGGGCGATGAGGTGCCAGTCACCCAAGTCAAAACTGTAGTAACCTTGCGCTCCACGCGCCGCCTCGCCAAAATAGCGAAAGTAACCCTGGGCGTCGTAGAGATAGTATTCGTGGTTGCCGGGGACGGGATAGGTGATCCTCTTGAAATGTCCCCACGACTCGTTATAGGCTTTGGCGAAGTCGTCGGAGTTGCCCTGGGGGTATTGCAGATCGCCCAGCGCGAGCACCGCAGTCACATTCTCCCTGGCTATAAGGTCAGCCGTCGCCGCCATTTGGCAGCGGTCCGCCGCAACCGCGCTCGTCGGGCTACACGCCACGTCACCGGCGGCCGCGACCGTAACCGGTTGGGCGTAGCCCAAAGCAAAGACAGAGGACGTCACCAGCCCTGCCAAGAAACGCAGACCGCTTGTCATAAGTATCCCTCCTTGATTTCCGGGTTCCGGCCCGAATGGGTTTGCGTGGGGCCGACGAGAAACTATTTGGTTACGTCATGTGCGGCGTTCCGCTGCTGACGACGCAGCTCGAGCCCCAAGGGAACGAGCGAAAGCGCCACCACGAGTCCGACGACAAGCAAAATATAGCGGTCGAGGTTGGGGATCAGCCGACCCAAGTAAAATCCTGCCAGCGGGACGCCCGCGCCCCACAGCACCCCGCCCAGCAGGTTGTAGAGAAGAAACTTCGGGTAGTGCATTCCACCGACGCCCGCCATGGTCGGTACGAGCGTGCGGACAACCGGTACAAAACGTGCGATCACGAGCGTCGTCACCCCGTAACGCTCGAAGTAGCCGCGCGCCCGGTCGACGTACACCGGTTTGAAAAAACGGCTTTCGGGCCTTTTGAAGACGGTCGGACCCAGCCTGTGACCGATCCAGTAGCCGGTCGTATCACCCAAAACGGCACCTAGAACGGCGGCGACCACGACGCTGGAGACGGACAAGCTGCCCTGTGCAGCCAGCAGCCCCGCGGTAATCAGGAGACTGTCGCCGGGCAAGATGATACCAATAAGGAGGCCGCTTTCGGCAAACAAGATGGCGAAGATACCGGCGTACGACACGGTATGTAGGAGCGCGGACAGGTCAAGCATGGCTGATCCTTTCGGGTGTGAACCCAGTAGCACTAAGTAGTGGTTACAGCGGGCAGCTCGAGGGTAAAGACTGCGCCGCCCTCACGTCTGTTGGATACTACCAGGCTACCTCCGTGCCAGAGGGCGATACTCCGGGCCAGCGCCAACCCCAAGCCGCTACCGGTTTGCCGGTGGCGCACGTCGGCCTGATAAAACCGCTCAAATAGATGCGGAAGGGCACGCTCGGGAATACCGGGGCCACTGTCCCAGACGTGCAGAAAAGCCCTGCCTCGCTGCGTTTCGACCCGTACGCCGACCTGTCCGGCCGGTGTGAACTTAAGAGCGTTATCGAGAAGGTTCCGGATCAGGAGTCCCAAAGCTACCCGGTCGCCCTCAACCGCTACATCGTGTACAGGGAGGTCTACCTCGAGCCGTACGTTTTTTTCAGCGAACAGGGGTCTGAGCATCTCAATTACCGCGAAACCCACCTCGTCGAGCGCTACCTGTTCGCGGTGGAGTCCCTGACCCGCTTCGGTGCGGGCCAGCAGCAAAAGTTTTTCGACCAGCGCCAGCAGGTCGTCGCTGGCTGTGAGCGCAACGGAAAGGGAGGTCTGGACGCCGCTCTCATGACTGCCCTGCGCTTTTTCGGCCGCCTGCTCGAGCCGTCCCCGCAACACGGTGAGCGGCGTTCGCAGTTCGTGGGCGGCGTCGGCGGTAAAACGCCTTTCGCTTTCGATCACCTCCGCCAGCGCCGCCAGGAGCGTATCGGTCGCTTGAGACAACCGCCATAACTCGTCTCGGTTGACGGGTTCGGGAAGTCGCTTCTGCCACGCCCGCCGCGTCGCCAGCTCGAGCGCCGCGTTGGTCAGGTGACGTACGGGGCGTAGCGCCTGACCGGCGAAGAGGTAGCCCAGGCCGAACGCCAGCAGTACCGCGAGCGGAGCCAAGACCAAAAAGCTGATATCAAAGCGTCTGACGCTCTCGGCGACATCACGCGTGTCCTCGAGGAGGAGCAGGGACGTGCCCTGAAACGACTCTGCCCAGACGCGCCAACCCCCTTGGGTAGACAGCCCCGGTTGATCCCGGGGCAATGGGCTCGGTATCCGGCCCAAACTGTCGAGCACTTGCCCGTCAGCGCCCACGAGAACCGCCACGAGGTCTGTGGCAAGCTGCGGGAGGGTGTCACTTCCGGGATGTAACCGAAGCGTACCGTTCTCAGCCTCTATAAAGCTCAAAAGTAAACCTGCCGCCTCTTGCAAGGTCTCGTCGAGACTGCGGTAGAGCCCCCGGACCAATAACACGTGAAGCCCAACGCCGCTCATCGCCAAGACGATAGCGACCAACAGGGTATAAAAGACGGTGAGCCTCAGCCTGAGCGTCATCCTCAGCCGCTAAAGCGGTAGCCCAGATTCCGCACCGTTTCGATAGCGTCGTCGCCCAGCTTGCGCCGCAGATAGCGAATATACGTGTCAACGGTGCGCGGGTCGATGCTGCTGTCACCCGGCCAGACATGTTCTAAAAGGGCGTCTCTCGTATAGTAGCCCCCGGCGTTGAGGGCGAGAAACTCGAGCACCGTGTATTCTCGTCCGGACAAGCGGACCTCGTCACCGTTAAACCAGACGCGTTTTTGGGCCACGTCGAGTGCGAGCCGCCCGACCGTCATCTGGTTGCTGGCTTCGCCCCGCGAACGCCGAAGAAGCGCCCGGACGCGCGCCCGGACTTCGGTGAGGTGAAACGGTTTGACCAGGTAATCGTCAGCGCCGAGTTCGAGCCCCCTGACCCGGTCTTCGACCTCGTCACGGGCGGTGAGCATCAGCACCGGCACCTTTTTACCGCTGCCGCGCAAGATTTCGACGATCTCGAAGCCGTCGTGACCGGGAAGGAACAAGTCGAGCACCACCAGATCATAAGGAAAACTCGCCAGCAACGCGAGCGCCTCGTCGCCGTCTCGCGCCCAGTCGAGCGCGTACCCCTGCTCGCGCAGGTCGTCACACAAGAGTTCACCGACGCCCCGATCATCCTCAACGACGAGCACGCGCATAGACGAGGTTCACCCCCAAGACCCAGGCCGCTGAGAGCGCCCAGCCAGCGAGTACGTCAGACGGGTAGTGAACTTGTAAGACCAGCCGCGAGCCGATAGCCAGGGTAAACAGCACGCCGGTAACGGCAGCGAGCCAGCGCGGCGAGCGTTGCTGCGCCAGCAGGTAGAGAGCCAGAAAATAAGCCGCACTGCCCATTGCGTGACCACTCGGGAAAGAATACCCCGGTGCAGGTGTGAGCTGCCCGAACAGAGTAGGGTGGGCTCGAGCAAAAAAGAGCTTGAACAAAACGTTGACGAGCATCGCCCCGCCCAGACTGAGGCCAGAAAAACCGCAGAGCGTGGGCCACGACACAGCGCCGCGCCGAAAGCGAAAAAGCCCAGCATGACAGGCGAACCAACAGCGCTAAACGCCCGCGCAGCCCCGACAAGCCAAGCGGTCCGGTGGTCGGCAAACCAGCCTAAAACGGGGGCGTCGAAGAAAAATCCCTCGCGCTCGTAGACCTCCCCGGCCAGTTCGGAAAAGAGGTAGAGCGCGCCCAGCAAGCAGGCCCAGTAGACCAGGAGCGCAGCACTCAAATGGGGAAGGGGGAGTTTCCGCAGGATCATAGGTCGCCTATAGGCCGGTATAAAGTGCCGCGCCCAGCGTGCGGGCCCGAGCGCGAAACCGTCTACCAGCGGTTGGAGGCCCGCGACCAACCCAACACGGTGGTGCTCAGCAGCACCATCGCGCCTTCGACGACTAACGAAGCCACGCCGAGCGGCTCGCCCCAGTTGCCGATGTCGTCTAGTGCGTAGGGCAAACCGACGGTGCGGTTCAGGCAGTACGCGATGATCGCGCCCAGGGCCAGCGCACCTCCCAACGTCCAGCCTGCGTGCGGTTTGTAGAAAAGCAAGCCGATGGTAAGTAGCGAACCGATCATCAGCGCGATGTACAGGTAGCCGAGATAGGGAACTTCGGCCATCTTTCCGGGAAGATCGAGCAGGTGGATATAGGCCACCCCCAGCATTAGGGCCGCGCCGGTGATACGGGTCAAGGTACTCTTCAGAGATTGACTGACCCCGGTTGTTTTTGCTGACGTGCTGTTCATAACGTTCTCCTCGAGACCCAAGCGGTAGTTTTTCAGGTCTGTGACAGCGTACGGCGCGAATGTTAAACGGAGGTTAAAGCGCGGTCTGTACGCTCTACTGTCGCTGGCTCAAAGCCTGGACGAGAGCAAGGAGCGACCTTCGGAGGTTTACCCATCCTTTTTTTGCCGGGTTGATGTGCTAAGATACTCCACTACCCCGCGCGGCACCGTGCCGCGCCCTTTTCCCCTAACGCCCAGCCTGTAGCCCTGGAGTCCGTGTGCCGAGCGACGCCAAAGAACGCATCCGCGAACGCCTGGACATCGCCGAGGTCGTCGGTGAGGTCGTGGCGCTCAAGGGGGCGGGCAAGGGTCGGCTCAAGGGTTTGTGCCCCTTCCACGGTGAAAAAACGCCGTCGTTTCACGTGATGCAAGACCGGGGCTTTTTTTACTGTTTCGGGTGTCAGGCCAAGGGCGACGTGTTCGATTTCGTCATGCGAACGCAGGGCGTCGAATTCGGCGAGGCGCTTCAGGTGCTGGGGCAGCGCGCCGGTATCGAGGTCACGCCGAGCACGCCTAAAGACCTGGGCAAACGCGACCTCTACGAGGTCAACAAACTGGCTCTGGAGTTTTTCAAATCTCACCTGCCGGGGGTCGCTGAAGATTACCTGCTCTCGAGGAAGCTCACGAGCGAGAGTATCGCGGCGTTCGAGCTGGGGTTTGCCCCCGAGAGCTGGGACGCGCTACTTAAACACGCGCTTACCAAAGGCGTCAAAGACGCCGACCTACTCCGCGCCGGACTCTTGGCCGAGGCCGAATCGGGCCGCCGTTACGACCGCTTCCGCAACCGAGTAATGTTCCCGATCAAAGATTTTCTGGGCCGTGTGGTCGGGTTTTCGGGCCGGGTGCTCGACGATTCGTTACCCAAATATGTCAATACGCCTGAAACCGACGTGTTTAGAAAAGGCGAGCTGCTCTACGGCCTGGATACCGCCAAGCACACGGTTCGGGCAACTGGCGAATGTCTGGTCGTCGAAGGGTATATGGATGTGATAGCCCTGCACCAGACCGGTTTCGGAAACGCGGTCGCGGCGCTCGGCGCGACGCTGACCGCCGAGCAGGCGGGGCAGCTGTCACGCTTAGACGTGCAGCGGCTTTTTCTGGCCTTCGACGCGGACGAGGCGGGGCAGCGGGCGGTCTTGTCGGGGCTCGAGCAGTCCGTCGGGCGGCAGTTTCTGGTCAAGGCGGTGCGTGTGCCGCACGGCAAGGACCCGGCGGACGCGGTTTTAGGCGGTTACATCGAAGCGTTTCAGAGGGCTTTGCAAAGCGGGCTCTCCGAGGTGACGTTTCGGTTTCGGAGCGTGGTCGCCAAACATAATGTAGGAACGCTCGAGGGCAAAAAGGCCGTGTTGCAAGAACTCCTGTCTGCGCTCAGGCCGAAGGACGTATTTGATCCGGTTGCCAGCGAGATGCGCCGCCTGGTCATCGATGAGCTTAAAATCGACGGTCAACGCCTCGACGAATGGGTGAACGCCAAAACCAAACGCGCGTTAGATACGACGCAACTCAAAGGGATGCAGCGGCAGGGCACGGGCGCTTCGCAAGTGGCGATCATCGAACTCGAGCTGATCGCGCTGTTGCTCCTCGAGCCGCACCGCCTAGAGGAGCGCCTCCTAAACGTCGGGGCCGCGCTGCCCAGCGAGGGCGGCGAGTCTCTATTGCGCGAGTTTACTGACATCTGCCACGCCTGCGCCTTCGATGACCGCGCCATCCTCCGCCGCTACCGCGAACGCGACGAGGGCCGGGTCCTGTTCGAGCGCCTGCTGACGCAGCAACAGACCGAAGAACATCACATCGACATCGACGTTCAGCTGGACAAATCGCTTTCGCGCCTCCGCGAGCTGTACCTGAGCGGTGAAAAAGAGGGGCAACGTAAACGGCTCTTGGAGCGGATGCACGAAGTTTCGTCGTACCTGACCGACCCGAACCTGCCCACCGACAAACTTCAGCACTACTACGCCGAACTTAGAGAGATCAACGCCATGCTCGCCGCCCGCGACGCCGAACGCCGGACGCGGGTCCCGACGGGTTACGCGAACCGCAAACGCCGTTAGGTTCGGGCGTTGCCGAATAACGCCCCTAACTTGAAGAGTAGAGGCAGTGAGGCGAGTAGAGCCAGCGTAACAGCGCCGCCGTAACGAACAAGGGGAAAAGGCTCGAGGCCACTGCGGCTAAGTCCTAGGTAGAGTCCTGTCAGCGTCGTGGGTAAGACCAGCAGAACTCCGGTCGCGGTTCCCGGCATGAGTCGCCCCTGAGCCACACTGACTGCAAGATGTGGAATAAGCACATTGAGGAGCATGGTGAGCATATAGCCCGCGTGAAGGTACGCGCCCACACTGCGAGCACCGCCCAAGGTACTCCATAACGCGCTCAGGTAGGCGAGCAGCGTCAGCAGCACCAGAGCAAACCGAAACGCGCTGACGTGAACGCGTCGCCAAGGTGCAAAAAGATGAGCATAGCGCGGAAAAGACAGCCCCTCCTCGAGATTGTGGAGGCTCACAGCGACGGGAAAAAGCCACGTAAAAAGCTCGAGCACCCCTAGAGTTTACAAAACTGCACCACCTGCCCTGAAACGCTCTACACTAAGCGCATGACTGCGCTTAAACTGCTTGAGACCATCGGTGTTGAAGAGTACCTGGAAGGCGAAAAAATCTCGCCGACCAAACACGAATACGTCCACGGTCGCGTCTTCGCCCTTGCCGGGGCAAGCGACGTTCACAACCGTGTTGCAGGAAACATCTTCGCGCAACTCTGGGACGCCGCAGTCCAAAGAGGATGCCGCGTCTACATGAGCGATATGAAGGTGTGAGCACTTGGCAGTCGTTTTTACTATCCGGACGTTATGGCGGTATGTGACGAAACGGATAGTGGCGAGTACATCAAGAAGAAGCCTTGTCTAATCGTCGAGGTCTTGTCGCGTTCGACTGCAAGTATGGACCGCCGCGAAAAAGTAGACGCTTACCTGAGCCTGCCGACGTTGCAAGCGTACGTCCTGGTCGATTCACAGATGCGGCGCGTCGAAGCCTTTACCCGGACCCCTGAAGGCTGGCGTGAGGAGCACTGGCAGGGGGACGGTGTGGTGCCGTTTGCGTGTCTGGACACCAGCCTCGAGTTCGCTCAAGTCTACCGGGGGCTCGAGCTGCCCGATTACGTCGAACCGCTGGGATAAACTTTTGAGACCAAGCGCGTAGCTTGTGGCGTGTGGCCTGTAGGTTTCTCTGCGGGTTATGGCCCCTGGAGGCGAAAGATGAAGATCACAGTTCTGACCAACGAATATCCGCCCCACATCTACGGTGGCGCGGGCGTCCACGTCGAATACCTGACCAAGGAGTTTGTGACGCTTGAGGCAGGCGACGTTCAGGTGTTGTCGTTCGGCGACCAGGACGTTCACGAGGGACGTCTGAGCGTCGAAGGGGTAACGGCGGAGGCTCAACTCGAGGCTCAAGACCCGCGTCACGCCAAGGTTTTGGACACCTTGCAGCGCGATTTGGTGATGGCGGGCAAAGCCGAAAAGAGCGATATCGTTCACTGCCACACCTGGTACACGCACTTTGCCGGGTGTCTGGTCAAGCAGCTGCAAGGGGCCAAGCTCGTGCTGACTACCCATTCTTTGGAACCGCACCGCCCCTGGAAGGTCGAACAACTCGGCAGCGCCTACCACGTAAGCTCGTGGCTCGAGCGCACCGCCTTTGAAAATGCCGACGGTGTGGTGGCAGTCTCCGAAGCGATGAAACGCGACGTTCACGAGCTGTACGACGTGCCGAACGAAAAAATTGCCGTGATTCCCAACGGTATCGACCCGGACGAATACAAACCGACCTATGACGAGAGCGTGCTGGAACGTTACGGTATCGACGCCTCGCAACCGTTCGTGCTCTTTGTCGGACGTATCACCCGGCAAAAGGGGATTTTGCACCTCGCCAACGCGCTTAAGTACCTGCCGCCCGAGACGCAAGTGGTGCTCTGCGCGGGCGCGCCCGACACGCCTGAAATTGGCGAAGAGATGGCGGGTCGGGTCGAGGCGGCGCGGCAGGCCGGGGCCGAGCGGGTCGTGTGGATCGAGCAGATGGTCCCGCGTGCGGACATTATCAAGCTCTACAGCCACGCGGCGGTGTTCGTCTGCCCGTCGGTCTACGAACCCTTCGGGATTATTAACCTCGAGGCGATGGCGTGCGAGACGCCGGTGGTCGCGTCGGCGGTCGGCGGCATTCCCGAGATCGTGGTACCGGGGGAGACCGGGACGCTGATACCGTTCGTGGAGAAAAGCAACTTCGAGCCTAAAGACCCGGAGGGGTTCGCTCGAGACCTGGCCGCCGCCATGACCGAGCTTTTGAGCGACCCGGAGCGGTTGGAAAAGATGGGTAAGGCGTCTCGTGAACGTGTCGAGGAGCGGTTTAGCTGGCGGGCGGTGGCGGAGGAGACGCTGGCATTTTATCGGTCGCTGCTCTAGCCTCGCCTCGGTGCCTGGTTTTACCCCTGTAGTAACGCCGGTCACGAAGTAAACGAGCCGCGTCTCTGAGCGTGGCGCATTCTTGTGCGGTCAGGCCCAAACCATCCTGCAAGATGACCCGGTCGGCGAGGTTTTGCGCCTTGTCAATCTTGCCAAGGCGCAAAAGCGTGTCTAGTTCAGCCTCGAGCTCCCCGAACTCACCCTCCGGCGTCGCAATCAGAACCCGCCGCGCTTCGCTGGGCTCGAGCTTGAGCATCCCGCCGCCCAGAGCGTGACCCTCGAGTTCGACACTTAAACTTGTTAATGAGGTCTGCCAAAATGCCGCTAAGGTTCTCCCTGAAGTAGTTACATTAGGCTTGAAACGGACGATGTGAAGCGTGTTCGGTGCAACGGCCTCGGCGTCGTTGGCGACGAGTTGCGGTCTGAGGCCGCTCATATAGGTGAGAAACGCGTCCGGTTTGTAGACGTGAGGCACGCGGTACCAGGGTGCGCGTACGCGGCACTTGTACGCCTCGGGTACCCCGTCGGCCTCACCTCGCCCCAAGTACGCGGTCAGCTCCGGGGTCGGTTTGTCTTCTCCAACGTGCAGGAGAAACCCTGCATTCTTCCCCGCCTCGTTCCAGTCGGTCTCTGTAAACGCCAAACCTGACAGCGCCGCGCTACGAAAGACAGAGCGTTTGAGGTATCTGTCAGAGAGTCCTAGTTCAGCCGCTCGTTCGGGGTGCAAATGAAAAAAGCTGTTGGCCCCCGTGACGTAACCGATACCCACGTCGGCTAGAGCGCCGAGGCTCGAGACCTGCGGATGTTCCAGCAGTCTGGCGCACAGCGTTCTGACTTCAGGTTGCAAAAGCTGTGCAGCAAGTTTTTCCTGTCCCTTTGCAAGCGCCGTGTGAGAGAGTTCGGTAGTGTCTTTCAGGGTTTCGTCTACCGACTGAGCGAGCGCTTCTCCTTTGTCTAAATCACGCCAGAAAAGACTGCCTGGAACGCCTTTGTCCTCTGTTAGAAGGAGCAGCGTGTCTTGACTTATATCTGGGAAAAGCCGTTCCTTAAAGGTCAGGAGCGTAACGCGCCCGAACGTCCGGGCCAAAAAGGCCAGCACGGGCCGCGCGTAGGCGGCGTGCGCCAACTCTGCTGGAATGACCATCCCCAAGCGCCCGCCGGGTCTGAGAAAGGCGGCGCTATAGACGACGAACGCGGCCCATGAACTCGAGAGCCGGGTCAGGCTTACACCTTGCTCTTTGGCCCTTAACGAGGCCAGCTCACCGCTAAAGCTTTGATAACGAATAAACGGAGGGTTGCCGACGATAGCATCCAGCGGAGGCAAAGAGGCAGCCGCGAGAGCAAAAAAATCCGAACGGATCAGGTTTTTCGGGGAAATGCCGATCAGCTCCCGAGACACCCGCGCGTGAACTTCACCGTCTAGCTCAACCCCGTAAACCTGTTCCGGCGCGCCGCCGAGCCGGGAAAGCTGTGCCGCCGCCGCCTCGAGAAACACACCGCCACCAAAGCTCGGATCGAGCACGGTGTCGTCCGGGTGACGGACCGCCCAACGCACCAAAAACCCGGCAACTACGGCGTCGGTATAAAATGCGCCGAACGCTTTGGCCCGCTCCGGCGTCAAGAGCCGCCTAAAATCAGGCTCATCAGCACCCCTGTAACTCGGTTGATAAACCCAAAAACCTGATCTCTAAACACCGTAATGACCAAAATGACGATCAAAAAACCGTAACGCTCGAGCTGCCACATCGCCCGCTGCATACTAGCGGGTAAAAACACGCTTAAAATCTTGGAACCGTCGAGAGGTGGAATCGGCAGCAAGTTGAAAACTGCCAGCACCACGTTGATCTGCGCGGCGACAAAAAGTCCGTAATGGAGCGGGTCGCCCCCGCCGCTCGCGCCCGGAAAGATGTTCTGCAAGTTGCCCAACGTCGTACCGAGCGCCGCCAGGATGACCAGCGCCAGCACCGCGATACTCAGATTGACCAAAATTCCGGCTATCGAGACCCAAAACATCCCCACGCGGTAATTGCGAAAGTTGCCGGGTTGAATCGGGACCGGTTTAGCCCAACCGAAACCTACCGTAAGGAGCAGCAACGTACCGATGGGGTCGAGGTGCTTGATGGGATTGAGCGTGACGCGGCCCAGGTTGCGCGCGGTTTTGTCGCCCATCTTGTCGGCGACGAGCGCGTGCCCGAGTTCGTGAAGTGCGAGGCTGAACAGGAGAACTGCCGCAACGATAGCGAAGGTCAGGGGTGAGGTCTGGAGCAGCCGTATCAGCATCTATAGTCCGGGGATCAGCCCGATAATCGACAAGATGATGCCCTGAAAAAACCCCTGTAGTGCGCCCGTAACACCGAGTGAGCTGAGGATAAAAAAGAAGATGATAAATCCAAACGGTCCGAACGCGGTGATCTGCTGGATAAACCGGCGAACGCTCGGATTGCCCCACGCCAACGCAGCTTTGGCCCCGTCGAGCGGAAACACCGGAAACAGGTTGATGACTGCGTGCAAGATAGCCGTACCCGAAGCGTAGATAAACGAACGCGCCAGAATCGGGCTTTCCGTAGCGGCAAAGATGGCAGCGACGAGGGTGGCGACGAGCGCCACGATCAGGTACGCGAGTGGCCCGCCGTACCAGACCATCGCCTCTTGTTGTCCGCGCCCGCGGTAGTTGCGGCTGTTCGTGGGAATCGGTTGGGGCCAGCCGAAACCGAGCAAAAACAAAAAGAGCACGCCGGTAGGCTCGAGGTGACGCTGAATATCGAAACTCATATATCCGGCAAAACGCGGGTTGGCGTCGCCGTAACGAGACGCCAAGTAAGCCTGAAACACGTTATGAAAAACGAGCGCGAGAATCATTACCAGCGAGACGATGATGAGGTCGGTGGTGTTGTACGAACCCTGGATGTAACGGATAATCATGTATTCCCCCGCGTGCGGATGTCGTGAACGAGCCTTTTGGCCAGCTCGAGTTCGGCAGCAAAAGACGCGACCTGACCGCCGCGTCGCGCGTCGCTTACACGCCTCAGCACCCTGCCGACTTCAGGTCCCGCCGATAAACCCAAGCTTAGCACGTCGCTCCCCCGCAGTTGGGAGTCCGCCGCCGCGTCCGGTGCAAGCGCCCGGTATACCACCCGTTCGGCGTCGGTACGGGGGCGTTCCCCCGCCAGCAAACGGGCTCGAGCCTTGAGCAGCTTTTCGGGCCAGCTAAACCGGCTTACGTGCGCCGCAGCCTCAGCGTCGCCGAGTGCTAGCAGCAGCGCCAGCAAGTAGCTCGTGGGGGAGACGGTGACGTTATCTTGGAGCGCGTCGAGACTGGGGATGAGGGGCGTGACGTGCAAACCGTAAAGGGCTACAAATGCGTCGGAATCGGCAAGGTGGTCTAATGTCGGGGCGACGGTGGGTTCGGCGAGCGTCAGCAGCAGCTCACTCTTGAGGCGCGCCGGACTGACGTGCTCGTGAGCCCCCGCCGCGAGAGCGTCTGCCAACCCTTGCTGGGTTGCGGCGTCGTAGCCAAAGCCCAGCCGCCCCGCCAGCCGCGACCCCCTGACGATCCGCGTCGGGTCGTCGAAAAACGAACGGCGGTGCAGGATACGGAGCGTTCGGGTCTCTAAATCGGCCTTCGCGCCCGGAACGCTCATGAGTGTGTGCGGCGCGGTGAGCCGTAGCGCAAAGGTGTTGACTGAAAAATCGCGTCGGAGGAGGTCATGGCCCAGCGTGCTCGCCTGCACGACCGGGAGCGCGCCGGGGTGCGGGTAATGGTCGCGGCGGGCCGTCGCCAGGTCGAGCGTCAGGGTAGGCCACTCGAGGGTGCAAGTCAGAAAATCTTCGTGACACGCCAGTTTGCCGCCGAGCCTCGCCTGTAACGCCCTTGCGGGCAGCGTTGTAGGTGTTTCTAAGACCACGTCGAGGTCGCGGCTGGGGCGCTCGAGCAGCAGGTCGCGCACACTGCCGCCCACTAGAAAGCCCGCGCCGTCTGTAACCTGCGCAAGCGTCGCCAACACCTCGGCAGCCTCCGGGGAGAGCCGCCTCAGAAGGTCGGGGGCGGCTCCGTAAACCGTCAGGGTGTCCACGGTCTAACTATAAACGCCGCCGCTACCGACGTCACGTCAGTACGCAGAGGCCCGGCAAACGCCGGACGACGCAAATTATAAGCAGCATAAACCACCCCCTCTACTTCCGCAGCGGCTGAAATAGTCCAAACTAAAAGGCGGTTCGCTATGCTAAAGGCTATGATGTCCTCCGCTACTCCCCAGCTTTTATCCGGCGCAGTGAGATGATCGAATATTACCGGAGCGTACGCGGCGCTTTGGAGCGCCTCGAGACCTATCAAACGGGTTGCTGGATCAACGTCGTCAGTCCGACCCACGAAGAACTGGGCCACCTCAGTCAGCACCACGGCGTGCCGATGGACTATCTTCTCTACTCGATGGACCACGACGAACGCCCCCGTTTCGAGCGTGACGGCGAGTTTATTCTCATCGTCATGCAGACCTCGTTCGACTTCGGTGAAACCGCCGACGTACCCTTCGACACACTTCCGCTAGGTATCATTCACACGCCTACTGCTATCGTCACGGTCAGTACCGAGGTCAACCCGGTGTTAGAAGAGTTTAAGGCGGGCCGGGTTCGAGACCTGAATACGGTCAAACGCAACCGCTTTACCATGCAGATTTTTTTTCGGGTGGCGCAGCGTTATCTGATCGACCTCAAGCAGATCAACCGTCAGGTCGACGCTATCGAAACGAAGCTCGAGACGAGCACCCGCAACCGCGAACTGCTGGGGTTGCTACGTTACGAAAAGAGCCTGGTGTATTTTCAAACGGCCCTTAAAGCCAACGAGCTGATGATGGAGCGTATCCGCCGTGACCGCGTGTTCGAGATGTACCCGGACGACCACGACTTGTTTGAAGACGTGCTGATCGAAAACCTGCAAGCTATCGAGATGACCGACATCGCCACCAACATCTTGGTATCGATGATGGGCGCGTTTGCGTCGGTGGTTTCAAACAACGTCAATGCGGTCGTTAAGGTGCTGACAGTCGCCACGATTATGGTTGCTATCCCGACCTGGATAACCGGCGTGTTCGGGATGAACGTGCCCCTACCGTTGGAGGCCAAACCGTGGGCGTTCTGGCTGATTATCGGCCTCTGTGGGGTGTCGGCGGTGGCGATGCTGCTCTGGTTCAGGCTCAAGCGGTGGTTGTAGTTCTATCGGGTGCGGGTGCGTTTTGGCAGGGTTTTGGGTTGGGCGCAGGGCTGATCGTCGCTATCGGGGCACAAAACGCTTTCGTATTGCGGCAGGGGCTTAAAAAACAGCAGGTGCTGCTTACGGCGCTCGTCTGTGTGCTCTGCGACGCGGCGCTGATTACGCTGGGCGTGGCGGGTTTCGGAGGTCTGGTCTCGAGCAGCGCACGCCTCAGCGCGGTCGCCACCTGGGGTGGGGCGCTGTTTCTGATCGTCTACGGTTTTCAAGCTTTTCGTTCAGCACTTAAACCGAGGGGGCTCGAGGCTCAAAACGGCGCGGTGCTCTCCAGACGCGAAGTAGTGATAACCACGCTCGCCGTGAGTTTGCTCAACCCGCACGTCTACCTCGATACGGTGGTCTTGCTGGGGAGTATCGGCGGGCAGTTAGAGGGTTCGGCGCGGGTACTTTTCGGCGTGGGCGCGGTGACGGCCTCGCGTGTGTGGTTTTTTAGCCTCACGTACGGCGCAACCCAGTTGAGGCCACTTTTTCGCCGCCCTCTCTCGTGGCGCGTGCTCGACGTACTGATCGGCGTGGTGATGTGGAGCATCGCGGCGTCACTCGTCCGAGACGCTTTAAGATAGATGCTCCACGTCGCCCTGTTTGAACCCGAAATCGCCGGAAACGTCGGCAACATCGCCCGCACCTGTGTGGCGGTCGGGGCCGAGTTGCATCTGATCCGGCCCTACGGCTTTCGCCTAACCGACGAAGCGGTGCGCCGCGCCGGGATGGACTACTGGCAAGATACCCGACTGACGCAGCACGCCTCGTTTGCAGCGTTTCAAAACGCGTTTGGGGAAGCGTTTGCGGCGGGAAGGGTAGTTGCGTTCACCACCAAAGCCACAACCCCTCATAGTCATTTGGACTACCACGCCGGGGACGTGCTGCTCTTCGGGCCGGAGTCGCGGGGGCTGCCTGCGGTGGTGCGCCGAGACTGCACCGAGGTCAGGATTCCGATGCAGGGGGGCACGCGGTCGCTCAATCTGGCGGTGAGTGTGGGGGTGGGGGTGTACGAAGCGTGGCGGCAGTTGGGGTTCTAGCTATTTTTCCTTCCACGGCACCCACATCGAATCTTCGTTGGGGAGCGCGTACCCCGATGTTTTCAGCGCCAGCAGCAGCTGCCCCCGGTGGTGGGCGTCGTGGACCATCATGTGAATTAAGTAGGCGTCGGTGCTGGCGTGGGGAAGTTCTCCGGTAGAGCCTTCCGGAGCGTCCTCCACGGCGTCTCGAGCGGCCTCGGCAGTTTCCAAAAGCACTGTGCGGATATGCTCCAAGTTGATCTCGGGAACAAACGCGTCGGGGTCGTTTTCGGTCAGCTCTTCACGAACGGTAAGGAGGTCGGGCAGACCACCCAGACGCTCATTGTCAAGCTTGGTGCCCCAATGCTTCACGCTTCCCACGATGTGCGCGAGGTGCTGCGCGACGGTATAGCCGCCTCCCGGCGTGCGCGCGTCTAGCATCTCGGGCGTAAGATGGTCTACCACTACCAGGTTGATGTTCAAGTTGGTTTGCCACGCGGTCTTTACCGATCTGTTCACGTTTTCTCCCTAAAGCGTCGTTTGAGGAAGGCTTGCGTACGTTTTGACGAACAGACCACGAGCAGTCTAGCATCAGCCGGAGCTTACTGGGTAAACGTCATGTTCTCGTCCAACCTCCCGATAAACGCTGCAATCAGCTTGATCACATTCTCGACATCTTCAGGGTCCACCATCTCGTTGGGCGAATGCATGTAACGGTTGGGGATACTTACGACTGCCGTCGGTACGCCGCTGCGGTTTTTGGCGATGTCGTCGGCGTCGGTATAGGTGTGCGCGGGCGAGACGCCGACGCTGTAGGGAATGCTCTCGGCTTCGGCAGCCCCTGTAAGCTGCGCGGTTACGCCCCGGTGCGCGTACGAACCCACCGTCAGCTCCGGCCCCGACCCGAACGGTTTTTCACCCTCACGTTTGATGTCGACTGTCGGTACGTCGGTCGCATGGGTGACGTCGACGGCAATAGCGACGTCGGGTTTCAGGGTGTGTGAGGCGATGTACGCGCCGATACCGCCGATCTCTTCTTGCACGGTACCGACCGCGACGACCTCAGTCCCCGATTCTGCGGCGCGGCGAGCGGCCTCCAAGACGACAAACGCTCCGATACGGTTGTCGATGGCCTTGCCGACCAAGCGGCCGTTGAGCAGTTCTAAAACCGGCTGCTCGATCACCGCAAAGTCACCGGCGCGCACGTGTTCTTTGGCCTCGTCGCCACTCTTAGCGCCGATGTCGATCCACAAAGTCTCGATCTTCGAGACCTTGTTACGCTCGTCACTTTCCATCAGGTGAATCGGTTTTTTGCCGATCACGCCTAAAAGCTCGCCCTTGTAGCCGACGACGCGCACCCGCTGGCCCACGAGCTGCTGTGAGTCCCAACCGCCAACGCCCTTGAAATACAAGAAGCCTTCTTTGTCGATGTAGGTTACGAGCAACCCGATCTCGTCGAGGTGCCCGGCGAGCATCACCCGCGGTTTGCCGCCCGCGCCGAAAGTTGCGTAGGCGTTACCGTAGGCGTCGCGGTCGACTGCGGCCCCGTAAGCCTCAGCTTGTTTGACCCAAACGTCGGCGGGTCTCGTCTCGAAACCGCTCGTGCCGGGGGCCGTCAGTAATTCTTTGAGAAAGTCTTTTTCGTCGTTGGTCACAAACCGGACGTTACCACGTGCTGAAACCTACCTCTGCTCTCGAGCCGGGAATTGGCTTTATGATAGGTAGACGATGGAAATCCGATCTGCTCGCCCCGACGATGTCCCCGAAATTGCCAGAGTCCACGTCGACAGCTGGCGCACGACCTACCGCGACGTACTCCCTGAAAGCTACCTGAAAAATCTTTCCTACGACGCCCGTGAGACGATGTGGCAAGGCGCTTTCGGGCCGGAGAGCACGACCTTTTTGATCGTCGCCGAAGAGGGCGGCGAGATTGCCGGATTCGCTGCCGGGGGCGCGGCGCGCCAGGATACCCTGGAAGCCCGAGCCTACGGTGGTGAACTCTACGCGGTTTATATGTCTGAAAGTCATCAGCGGCGTGGTCTGGGTCGGCGGCTTGTGGCAGCCGTTGCCGAGGCGTTGGTCGAGCGCGAGCACAGCGACATGATCACCTGGGTTTTAGAAGACAACGCCGCGTGCCGCTTTTATGAACGTATCGGCGGTCAGTATCTAGGTAGCAAAACCGTCGAGATCGCCGATATGTCGCTCCGGGCGGTTGCTTACGGCTGGCCCGACGCAGGGGTGCTGCTTAAACCGCAGGTTTGAAAGGAAAAAGTACCGAGTACCCAGTGCTGAGTACCCAGTAAACCTCCTTCCTCGGTACTCATCTCTCGGAACTCGGCACTGTACTAAACAGCTACCGCTTCAGGCTCTTTGACTTTCCGAGCGATGTCTTCCACTGCCTTTCTCGCGTGAACCACTCCGTTTTCGATAAACACGTCGCTGGTACGTTCGCCTAACCCTGCCGAGCCGATGAAGTAGAGTCCCGGCACGTTGCTCTCGAAGGTCTCCGGCTCGAGCGCGACCGAATGGTCTGCCGGGTTGACCTCGAGGCCCAGACCGTTTAGGAAACTCCCCGGCGCGGCGTAATAGCCGGTCAGGGCGAAGGTCACGTCAGTGGGGACAGCGAGCGTGTCCCCGGCTTTGTCGATAACGACCTCTGTCGGCGTGATCTCCCGGACGACGCTGTCAAAGTGCGCGGTGATCGAGCCTTCTTTGATGCGGTTCTCGAGGTTAGGCCGAATCCAGTATTTGAGGCTGTGGCGAAAGCTGTCGCCACGGTGAACCATCGTCACCTCTGCTCCAGCGCGGAACAGCTCCAGGGCTGCGTCGGCAGCAGACGAGCCTGCCCCCACAATCGTTACCCGGCGGCCCCAGTGCAGGTGCGCCTCGTCGAAGTAGTGCGACACGCTCTCTAAATCTTCGCCGGGGACGCCCAGCATTTTGGGGGTGTCGAAGTAGCCGGTAGCGACCGCGACCTTGTGGGCGTAGAGCGTTTCGGCGGGCTGGTTCTCGGGTGTAACGCTCAGCTCAAAACCGTCGTGTGTGCGGGCGACGGCGGTAACGGGAGTATAGAGCCTGACGTTGAGGTTTTCGCGTTGGGCGACCTTGCGGTAGTACTCCAAGGCTTCGCGCCGCGTTGGTTTGTCGATGGCGGTGACGAAGGGGTGGTCGCCGACCTCCAAGCGTTCGCTGGTGGTAAAAAAGGTCAGAAATGTTGGCCAGCGGTAGATGGCGTCGACCATCGCGCCTTTGTCGAGAAGCACGTAGGAGAGTCCGGCGCGTTTGGCGCGAATGGCGGCTTCGGTTCCGACGGGGCCAGCGCCGATGATGGCGAGGTCGTAAGTAAGGGGGTCGGACATGCCTTATGGTAGCAAGCTCAGGCGCGAGCTTTCAGGCAGAGGACTACACATGAGCGGGGCATTCAAATGACGGTACAGAGTGCTGGAAGCTCGAGTAACGGTACTGACCTAAAAGCTTACAATCAGGTCAATTGCGCCCGATAAACCAGCGCCGCCAATCAAAACCCAGGAAAATGCCGACCTGAACTCATTCTTGGGATGTGCAAGAAACAGAAGATGCAAAACCACATGAACGATGAAAAAAATATCGAGCCCCCTAACCAAACCTTTGTTGATATCGTCGGCACCGTAGAGGTTGAGAAACAGCAGGGCGAACAAAGGTATGTGCACGGCTGTAAAAATCAGGTAGCCCCATCTTTCCGGTAACCAAAACGTAAGGGGAAATATCCGCCACTCATGTCGTCTAATCGCGTCAAGTTCGTGCGTCATGATCAACGCGAGACCTATAAAGAAAAAACGGGTTTCCATACTCGAAATCCCTTCGCTTAAACTTGACGCTGTTGGTAGATGTAAACAGCAAAACCGATAGCAAGACAAACCAGAGCAACGATATCGGCTCTGAAGACACGCGCGGTCTGCGCGTTGTAATCTCCTACAGACCAGGCCAGACACAAAAACGAGCTGATGCTGACGAAGCCAGCTGTCAGGGCGACGAGCTGATACTAAGGCGCGAAGGCCGCGAAGATAAAGAAAGCGCCGAGAAGCCCGAAAAGAACCGCGCGGTGACGCATCAGAATGACGAGATTAGCGTCTTGCAAAGGTACACCGTAGAGCGTCTCGAGCTGCGCTTTACCGAGTACGCCGGTCAAGGGCAGTAGGTGAATGACGCCGACAACCAAAAGCATGGCCGCTATGAGATAGCGCATAAACTCACCTTTTAGACGCGTTTGACGTATACATCAACCAGGCGATCAGCATCCCCATCGCTGCGCCCCAAAGAATAAACCCTGCCCCGTGCCGGATATGCTCCTCGGAGTTGCCATACCACCCGCTCAAAAACGTAAAAACGAACCCGTCTAAAAACATGGCGGCAACGGTTGCGAGCACGACGCCCTCAAAAACCGTCTGCGACGTTAGCGCAACCACCTTTTTCAAGAGCATCACCGAGGCCCAGGTTAGCGGAATCGCCGCTAGGAACAGAAGCGCACTTCTAACCCCTCCGTCAAACGCCCACGGAATAGACCGAACGACGAAGACGAAGACGAGCCATATCGACACGCCCACAGCTACCGAGCCCAGTTTTTGACCTATACTCATTGTACGCCTGCTCTCTTGCTGACCCATTTTCCGACCTGTAAACGTGCCCATATTTTTGCTCCTCTATTTGACTTGGTAGCTGTTCTAAAATGCCGAACCCGGATTTTTCACCGACCGTCTTTCAGACTTGTCAATTTGTCATGCTCCTCCCTCCTCACCGATCAAACTCGCAAACGCCTCAAATGAAGCGTCTGTACGCTCAGCGTCGTTAGTTACGAGCCGCTCGAGCAGTAGACCCGAAAAGGCGTTGACGATTAGGTTGGCGGTCGTCGCGTCACACTCAGGGAGGCGGCTCTGAACAAACGCGACCCAGCCTTCCAACATCTGAAGCGCAAACGAAGCGTAGAATGTATTGCCGTTTATGGCTTCAACCTCAACCTCGAACAAAAGTTTGACAAAGGGGACGAAGCTCTCTGAGGTAAACCATCCCCAAAGGCTTATCAGCTCGGCTTTGGGGCTTGTCACAGGTTTTGGACTGCTGCTCAGCATAGCGATCTGTTTGGCTTGGGCAAGCCTCAGCGCCTCTATGATCAACTGCTCTTTAGAACCGAAGTGGTAGATCAGCATCCTTGCGTTGGTGCCGGTGGCGTCCGCTAGCGGGCGAAGGCTGAAGGTGCCGATACCGTTTTTGAGAAGGTACTCGAGAACCCTCTCGAGCAGCGCAGCTTTTATGGTGGGGTCAGAATCTCTCGCCATAATTGAAACGCTCGTTACGTGTAACAAGTGTTTCATATTTGAGGCTTGGTGTCAAGGTGGCTCGAGAACTGGGTGATTTTTAGAGCTGGCTGCTCAGGTCCGAGATAAAACGCCCAGTGTTAAACCGTGCTGCTCGGGCAGAGGTCGCTCAGGGTACACTCTGCACACGCTGGAGCCCTCGCCAAACACACACGCCGTCCGTGAAAGATAAGCGCGTTGTGTAAAAATATCCAGCTGTCTCGGGGAAACGCCTCTTCCAAATTACGTTGCACCTTGTCGGGATTTGTCGCCTCGCTCAGTCCCAACCGCCGCGATAACCGCCCGACGTGCGTGTCTACCGCGATAGCGGGCCGCCCGAAGGCGTTGGCGAGGACCACCGAGGCGGTTTTGCGCCCGACACCGGGCAGGCTCAACACGGCGTCGAAATCTTCCGGTACCGCGCCGCCGAAGCGTTCGGTCAGTGCCTTCGCGGTTGCCGCGCAGTTTTTGGCCTTGTTGCGGTAGAGGCCGATACTTTTGATAAAGGGTTGTATATCGTCTGGGGTTGCTTGGGCCATTATCGGCGCGTCCGGGTAACGGGCGAAAAGCGCCGGGGTCGCGGCGTTGACGCTTTTGTCGGTCGCCTGTGCGGACAAGATGGTCGAGATCAAAAGCTCGAAGGGGTTACGGTGGCTGAGTTCGGTTTTGGCGTCGGGGTAGGTAAGTTGCAACGTTTCCAAGATGAGCTGAACGCGTTTTTGTTCCGCACCGAGAGGGGTACCCATGCCCTTATCCTACCGTCTGCACTTCGGGGGGTGACTTTTGGCGTAAAGTCTGCTACGCTGCGTAGCATGAAGAAGCCAGCGCCACGTTTTCCCCGTCGCCAAGATGGACTCGAGGCTGTACTGGGGCCGCTCGAGGCCGAAATTATGACGGTGCTTTGGAGGAGTGGTGACGGTGACGTCGCTGACGTGAGCGCCAGCCTGCCCCGTGAGAGCGCCTACACGACCGTCAAAACAGTGATGGAACGGCTGACCGACAAGGGCTTTTTAGAGCGTGAAAAACTGGGCCGCGCCTACACCTATCGGCCTGCACTCTCGCGTAGTGAGCTCGAGGCGCAGGCTGCCGGACACCTCAGCCGGGGACTCTTGCGTGGGTTCGGGAGTGCGGCGCTCACCCATTTCGTCAGCGCTGTACAGGATAATCCAGTGCAGCTTCAAGAGTTGCGTGAGTTACTAGAGCAAATAGATACTGAAGATCCAAACGCTGAACAACCAGATCTAGAAGGGGCAAAGTGAAGCTTCTTTTCTATCCGCAGTTTACGCTGGCTTTTTGGGGGCCGCTGATCGTCCTCGGTTTGTGGCAACTGTTACGCCGTCGGCATACACGTTGTACAGGTTCTACGCGCTTTTGGCTGGCCTGGTCTGTAAGTATGTTTCCGCTGCTGGCGCTTTTCGTACCGTACTTGCCGCACTCGCCCCTACGCGATCTGCCCTACCGCGTCCCGGTAGCGTGGGGCGTTTTCAACAGCCCGGACATCACCACGGCACCGTTTTGGTACGCCTTGGTCGTTGACGTACCTTTTTTTTCTCACCTTCGGGGGCTTGCTGTTCGCGGGGGTTGTCGGCGTGGCGGAGGAACTCGCGGCTTGGTGGCGGGTGGCTCGTCTGCTCCAAACGCGCGTGGGCCGAATTCGTGTCCTTCACGTCGAGGATGAACCGGCCTTTACCTTTGGGGTGTTGCGGCCTCGTGTGTACGTAAGCGAACACGTCTGGTTCGGCCCGCACCGTGAGGCTGTGCTGGCACACGAGTGGGCGCACGCCCGCGCCTTCATCCTCTGCTGCTGGCCCTGACGCGGCTCGTGGCGCGGACGTGGTGGCATCTGCCGCCTATGTGGGCGCTTTCACGAGAGGTCGAACTTACGGCGGAACTGCTCGCGGATGAGGCGGCGGTGCGGGCTTCGGGGCGAGCAAAGGTGGCTCGCGCCCTGAAGTCGAGCCTTGAGCTGAGCACCCTTCGCTTATCTACAGCCACGTCCGCACTCACCTTCAGAACGTCCGAGAACGTGCTGAGGTCACGAGTACGGGCGCTGCTCGTACCCACTCAGCCACTCCGAAAACGCGCCTCGGTCCTGCTCGTTTTTCTCTATCTGCTACTTATCGTCTTTCTCTGAATGAGGTTCAGGTAAAGCATTCCGAACAGGCACCGAGTAAACCCTCGAGCAACGAAATGCTACGCGGTGTAGCAGAAAGGTCAACTATGTCCAATCTTCTAGAGGCAACGTGCACACCGGAACCTGCACGGACAGCTGCACCGGCAAACGTACTGACTACAGCGAAGCTCACCAAGTCCTACGGGCGCGTCCTCGCTCTGCGCGACGTCAACCTTCAGGTTCCCGCCGGAAAGGTCTACGCGCTGCTTGGTCCTAACGGAGCTGGGAAGAGCACGGCGCTTTCGCTCATGCTGGGTTTGTTAAAACCAAGTTCGGGGTCGGTCACGCTCTTCGGCAGGCCGTGGCAGCGTCCTCTCTTGGCCCGCGTCGGGGCCAGCATCAACGGTCCGGCGCTCTACGGGCATCTCAGCGCGAGAGAAAACCTCGAGGTCCACGCGCGGCTGCTGAAGCTTTCGCCGGCGCGTGTGACTGAGGCGCTCGAGCGGGTGGGTTTGACGAGTACCGGCAGACAACCAGCAGGCCGCTTCAGCACCGGCATGAAGAGCCGTCTGGCACTCGCTGTAGCGCTCCTCGGAGAACCTGAGCTGCTGATCCTCGACGAGCCGCAAAACGGACTCGATCCGGAGGGTATCCGCGACCTGCGCGAGCTGCTAAGAGGGTATGTGAGGCCGAGGGGTACGGGCGGGGTGGCGCGCACGGTGTTGGTCTCGAGCCACATGCTCGGCGAAGTCGCGCAGCTCGCCACGGTGGTCGGGGTGATCGCCCACGGGCGGCTGCGGTATCAGGGTGGGCTGGCGGGATTAGGGGCTGACGGCGTGGAACTGGAAAAAGCTTACTTCGACCTGACTAAGCAAGAAGCATGATGGCTGCCCTGCGCGCCGAGCGCCTGAAACTTCGGCGCAGCACCGTTTTATGGTTGCCGCTGTTCGGCTTGTCCGTAGGTACGCTGCAAGGCGGGTTGTTTTTGCTTAACGCGCGAACAGCACAGAATTGGGCCGAGCTTATCGCTTGGCATACGCTCTGGATTACTTTCCTGTCACCGCTGACGTTGGCGTTAATCTGCGGCCTCACCACGCGCCGGGAGGTGCAGGCTAGGGGAGGCGGTAGGCGGTACTTGGTGGCGACCGACGCCGCCTCGCACGTTGCGCGTCGCCGAGTTCGCGGTGATTACACTTTTTTTACACACGCTGGTAATTTTTACAACACTGCCAATCGGTCTGCTGACAGGGCTGACTGCCGCGCCCCCCTGGGGACGGCTGCTCACGCTCACTATGGTGCTGTGGTTTACGTCGCTGCCGCTGCTCGTACTTTCAGGAGCGGTTTGGTCGGCTTTTCGGTTTGGTCGGTAGCCTGCTGCTCGGACTGGTCGGAGCTTTCTCCGGTTTTCTTGTAGCTGAGGGCGCATGGTGGTGGCTGAATCCCTGGACGTGGCCGGTGCGGGCGACGCTGGCCTTGAGCGGAACACACGCCACCGGCGTCCGACTGGCCCCCGGCGACCCCGCGTGGCATATCTCGTTCTGGCCTCCTTTGCTGCTGAGCGTTATAGTGCTCCCAGTTTTGCTGGTACTGCGGCTCGAGCTACTCTCCCAGAACCCTGTCTTTCAGAGGCAGTCTCGTAACCCGGCTGGCGCAAAAACCTCACCGGAACGTTCGGCGTTTCGCGTGACGGGTGTTCTGGCTAGCGAAGGGCTCAAATATTGCCGTACCTTCATCCCTTATTTGAGCCTGGGCGTGCCTGCACTTTTGATACTGGCCTTCTGGGGGCGACACGCTTCGGCAGGGGACATCTGGCAGCTGTGGGTGCTGCTGGTGTTGCCGTTCGGGGCGGCGCTTTTACCCGCTGCGGCATGGCCCTAGGAGAGCGACGTGTGGCGGGCGTTACGAACGCGGGCCGTCCGGGTAGCGCATTTGTACCTGGGCAAACTCGCCGTGCTCTGGGTCTGGGCCAACGTAAGCGCGCTGTTGTTCGGCGCACTGCTTTGGGTGTTCCGAGGGCAACCGAACTGCTTCAACCGCTCGCACTCCACGCTGCCGTCAGCTTTTTCCTGCTGGCGCTGCACCTCTACTTGGCGCTGCGTTTCGGCCCCGGCGTGACCTTGGGCGTAGGAGTGGCCTTTACGCTGCTGGCGCTTATCCTCGGCGGGACGGGGTTGGGCGAGACGCTCTGGCCCTTCATCCCGTGGGCGTGGGGCTGGCTGCCCCTGACGACCGGCGCGACGCTACCGTTCGCGCTACTGGCGCTCGGCGCGAGCGCAGCTCTAAGTTGGTTAGGTGCTTATACGGCAGGTCGGCTCGAGGCGGTAACAGTTTCAGCTTAAGATGGCCCTATGATCTCCCCGCCCGACACTTCCCCCGGCGCAGTCCGCGACCGGGTTTGGCTCGAGCTTTTGCGGCAGCGGCAGGTCGGCTACCCGCTGCCGCCGCACGGTCATCACCCGAACTTTACCGGGGCGGGCGTGGCGGCTACCCTACTGCTCGAGCATCTGTTGGGGACCCACGCACTCACGCCCGGCAATACGGTTCTCTCATATCCCGATATGGTTTTGAAACCGCTGCGTAAACGTCTCTTGGAGGCGGGTATAAACGTCGTCGTCCCGGCGCAACACGGCGAACGCTACCGGATCCTGAACAGTGGTGTAGTTCACGCCGGTCGAGCCTCCTCCATCGCCGGGGCCGAACGTGGAGGGGAATTGTGTGAGTTGCCCGACGTGAGCTTCGTTTTCGTAGCTTGCGTGGCGGTAAGTCGGGCGGGCGACGTACTCACCAAGGGTTACGGGTTCGCGCCCCCGCCCGAACTAGAGCTGCCTAGAGGAACCGTCGCGCACCCTTTACAGGTCATGGCGCGCCTCGAGCCCGACGCGCCCTCCGTGACGCTTTTTGCTACACCACTAGAGGTTACCGAAGTCGGACCGTGAAGTTAAAAATCCGTCAACTTGGGGCGGGTCAGCTTCGTAAACTTGTGATATGCCCGCCTACACCTATAAAGCTCGAGACCGCAGCGGCAAGCTCATCGAAGCCGTGATGGAGGCCGCTACGCAGCGTGACGTAGCCTCTAACCTGCGCGAAAAAGGGCTCGTCCCCACCGAAATCACGCTTCCCAAATCCGGCCTCCAAGGTGATATTAAACTTCCCGCCTGGCTCGACTTCGGCGGCAAAACCAACCTCCGTGACGTCACGGTGTTTAGCCGTCAGTTCGCTACGGTGATCAACGCTGGTCTGCCGGTCGTGCAGTCGCTCGCTATTTTGCAGCGACAGGCGGAAAAGACCAGCCTAAAAGACGCGCTGCAAAAAATTCGTGAAGAGGTCGAAACCGGCCTGCCTCTCTCCGAGGCGCTCGCCAAGCACCCTAAAATCTTTAACCGCCTGTACGTCTACCTGGTCCGTGCCGGGGAAGCGTCGGGTAACTTGGACGGCATTCTGGAACGCGTCGCCGACTATCAAGAAAAACAGGCGGCGCTACGCGGCAAACTTAAAAGTGCCCTGACCTATCCGGCGGTCGTGCTAGTCATTGCGCTCGCCGTTACCTTCTTTTTGCTCACCGGTATCGTGCCTCAATTTGCCGGTATCTTAACGCAGCTCGGCGGTGAGCTGCCGCTTATCACCCGTATCCTGATGGCGATCAGCGACTTTTTGCTTACCAAATGGTGGCTTCTTATCGTCGGGGTCGTCGGCGCGGTTGTAGGGCTCGGTTTTTACTACCGTACCAACAACGGGCGACACGTTATCGACAGACTGCTCCTCAAAATGCCGGTCGTCGGCAATCTAATTCAAAAAACAGCGATTGCCAGCTTTTCAAACACCTTTGGTCTGCTGCTCAAAAGTGGTGTCAACGTCATTGAAGCCATTGAAATCACTAAAGGCACGGCCGGTAACGTGATCGTCGAAGATGTCCTGGAGGAGGCTAAGCAGGCCGTGCAGCGCGGCGAACAGATCAGCTTTACACTCGTCAACAACCCCAAAGTGTTCCCGCCGCTCGTCAGTTCGATGATCTCTATCGGGGAAGAAACGGGCGCGGTCGACTCGATGATGGGTAAGATCGCCGGATTTTACGAACGTGAGGTCAACGAGGCCGTCGAAAGCCTGACGGCGGCCCTCGAGCCCGCCCTGATCGTTTTTCTGGGTGGCGTCGTCGGCTTTATCGTCGCGGGGATGTTCCTGCCGATGTTTGCGATTATCGGACAGCTGAGCGGGTAGGTGGGGCGGATTGCTAGGTTCTGTCGACGTTCTAGATTAAGTGTTATGGTTTGCTGTACGAGACAAAAAGAAGTAGGAAGAAAGAAGTAAGAGTTGCGAAGGCTGGAAAGCGCCGGTGTGGTGCGTGTGCAGAGAACTCGAGCGTACCTCTCAAACCGCAGTTGTCAACAGAACCTGCATGCCGGAGAGCGACTTCGCGTAAATTGCGAAATCCGGCCCTTCCGTGCTAGAGTGCCAAGGTTGACTGCCTGAGGAGCAGAACCTCTCACCCTTACCGTTTAGGAGCATCATGGCAAGAAATCCATCAGCAATGAAGTACCACCGCCAAGCCCAAAAAGCCCGCGCGCAGAACCGCGCCGTCAAGAGCACCATCCGCACCTTTAGCAAAAAAGCCGCTGCCGCCGCCGAAGCAGGCGACGCGGACACCGCCGCCAAGTTTCAACGTGTGACGATCAGCTTGATCGACCGGGCGACCAAGAGCTCGACGCTGCACAAAAATACTGCGGCGCGCCGCAAGTCGCGCCTCGCCAAACGTCTCGCCAAAACGCTGTCTGCTTCTTAAAGCCGGTTTTTTACAACGACTTTTTACAGCAGCCCTCGAGTCACGCTCGAGGGCTGCTGTAATTTTGCCGGGTCGTAACGCTCCCGATTTTGTTGTAAGACCCCGTTCGGGGGATTGCAGCGTGCTAACCGTACCGCTCTTCCTTGAAGGGGTCGCCGCGCATGTGGTAGCCGTTACGCTCCCAAAAACCGGGTTTATCGCCTGCCATAAACTCGATACCTGAAAGCCACTTGGCGCTTTTCCAGGCGTACAGATGCGGGATAAGTGTCCGCACCGGGCCACCGTGTTCGACCGGAATGTCCTGACCCTCGAGCTTGTACGCCACCATACAGTTTTCAGCTAAAAAATCCTCGATAGCGAGGTTTGTGGTGTAGCCGCCGTAGCAGTGAAACATCACGTGGGTGGCGCTGTTGTCTGGCTCGAGCTGCTTCATCAGTTCGGTCGTCAGCACACCCGTCCAACTTACCGCCAGCTTCGACCAGTGCGTGACGCAGTGAAAGTCTTTGGTCAGGTCGGTTTGCGGCAACGCCAGCAGGTCTTGCCAGCTAAAGGTTTTTTCTTCGACTAGGCCGAATATGCGGAGTTCAAATTCGTCTTTCGTCACACGTGGGGTCGGGCCGTAGGTCATGATGGGAAAGCGTTCGGTAACGCTCTGCCCCGCCGGAACGTCGGGATTGTTCGGATCTTTGCGAAAGATATTTCCAAGCATCCTTCAGGCTAGCACAGGGTCTTTTCTCGTCGTGTCGGGTCGCCCGGGTGTAACCGTTCTCAAATTCGGAAGACTTATGCCCAAAGAGGGTAGGCTTAAACCGTGTCCGCGCTCCGCATCATCCTCGTTCGCCCTAAAGACCCCGCTAACATCGGGGCCAGCGCCAGGGCTATGAAAAATTTCGGTCTGATCGACCTCTATCTGGTGGCTCCGCAGCGCGGGCTCTCTCGGCACGCCTACGCACTCGCCTCTCACGCCGAAGACGTGCTGAACGCAGCTGTTGTCTGCGAAACGGTCGCCGAGGCGCTGACCGGCTGCACTCTGGCGCTCGGTACGACGGCGAGACCGAGGGCGAGTGACGCGCGCGTTTACACACCGCGTCAGGCTGCCGAAACGCTGCCCCGTGAAGGTGTAGCCGTTCTTTTCGGCCCTGAAGACTACGGCCTTAGCAATGACGATTTACGTCACTGTCAGGGCTATATTCAGATTCCGACGGCAGCTTACGCGTCGCTCAATCTGGCTCAGGCGGTGCAACTGGCCGCCTACGAGTGGTTCGTCGCAGCCGAGCCGGACAGCGCCGGTCGGCTGCGTTCAGCCGCGCCGAGAGAGGTGCTCGAGGGGATGTACGCACAGCTCCTAGCTACGCTCCACCAGATCGGCTACACCGACGCGCAACGTCAGGGGAGCGCCGACACGCTTTTTCGCGGCCTTTTCGACCGCGCCGATTTGAGCGCGCGCGAGGTCGCGGCTCTGCGCGGGCTCTGGCGGCAGGTCTTGTGGGCAGCGCGTAACACCAACGCTTCCGTGCCCGGCTCGGCTGACGTTGACACCCCGTAGCGCGCACTTGTATACTCATGGACGCTGACTCGGGTGCGCTTTGCATCCGGGGAGGGTTGGCCGAGCGGTTTAAGGCGACAGTCTTGAAAACTGTAGTAGGGGAGACTCTACCGGGGGTTCGAATCCCTCACCCTCCGCCACACCTGAGCCCTCAGCGACCCCCTGGAGAGGTGGGTGAGCGGTTTAAACCACAGTCCTGCTAAGACTGCGTCTGGCGAAAGTTGGACCGAGAGTTCGAATCTCTCCCTCTCCGCCAATACCTATAAGGGGTATCATCCCTAGTACGTTGCAGTGATTGAACCAAGTTACCGATGATACCGGTAATCTACCTGCGCCCGTAGCTCAGCTGGATAGAGCGTCTGACTACGGATCAGAAGGCCAGGAGTTCGAATCTTCTCGGGCGCACCAAAGAGGAGGTGAGGGACGGCTCTCAAGATGAGGTCGTCCCTTACCTTTTCGGTTTTAAGGGCAACGTATCCATTTAATATCCACTAAGCGTCCACTGCTTGTCCGTTTATGAACCTGTCCCGACACGAGGGTCAAAAGCCGTCATCAGATAGTCATTCTCCACGACCAAGGTGTAAACGTTGAGGGCAACGTCGGGTCGGCTGTGGCCTAAGAACCTTTGGATAAGTTTAGGACTGTAAAGCTCCTGCCGGATAAGGTCACGGGTGAGGTACGAACACGCCGTTTTCCCCATCTCATGCAGCGTGGCGTGAGGTAGTCCCAGAGCGGCGACGAGCTGATCGCGTGTCCAGTAAATGTTTCGCGGTCCTGCCACGGTTCCGTTATACGAGGGGAACATCAGCCCGTGCTCTACCCAGTTGGGGTTTTCGTCACGTACCGCATCAAGCTTCAGGATGTGCGCCCGGAGCGCCGCCTCGAGCCCCTCTGTAATAGTGAGCCAGTGTACCCCCGCCTCGGTTTTGGGGGTCTCGTGGTGCATCTTGCCACCGCAGTACACGTATTGCTCGGTGATGTCCAGGCGCGGCCTGCCCTCGCGGTATTTGAGCGCGGTCTGACAAAGCTTTAGTAGCTCGCCACGACGCAAACCGGAGGTGATGGCGGTGTAAAACAGGGGGTAGACGAGCGAACGGCTCGAGCTGTTGTAACGCATCTCGGCGAGGTTCAGAAAAGCGCCGACCTGCTCGAGGGTCCAGAGCATGTTCGCTTTGCGCCGTGACTTCGGAGGGCGGGAGATTTGGTCGAGACCGTCGATGTCAGGGAGAGTCAGCCATCCGGAGCGCAGTTCGGCGCGGTAGAGCTTGGCGGCGTAGCGAAACAGCAACTTGACCAAAGCCGTTACGGGCTCGGCGGTGCGGTACTTTCCCGCAGCCGTCAAACCTATTCGCAGTCAGTGCAGATCGGCGAGCGAGACAGAGCCCAAAGCTCTATGCCCAATCGCCGGTTTAATGTGGCGGGTATAGATGCCCAGATCGTCGAAAATAGTTTTTTCTCTGCGACCTTTTACCTGAACGCTTGTACTGCGCGAATTCGGCGAACAGTTTGTTAACGGTGATCGTATCCGCCTAGGGGTGCTTCACCTCGAGCGCGTCTATCTTGGCGTTGAGTTTGTCCGTCGCCCCCTTCGCCGTCGCGCCGTACGCCACCACGCCTTGTGACGAGCCGTCGCTGAGGTGCGCCGTCCCCTGGTCACGCCACGCCGTAGCGGGTGTTTTGGCCTGGGGCCAGCGGCGAGCGGTGGGCTTGGGGGCGCGGGGCATTAATGACGCCTCCAGCGTCAGTCCTCGCATCATAAAGGTTTGACCAGCTATGTAAACCGCTATGAGCAAGCTTGCCACTAGAGAAAGTGAGCCTATAGTTTTAAGAATGTTGTTCCGCACGAGACAAACCTCCTGAGTTTGTCTCTGAAGCTTAAAAAACCGGGGGAAGTAGAGAAGTAAAAAATCCGGCATTTAAGAGTGGTTGCCGTTGATGACCTCGAGCCGCGTTTTCACTTCGACCACCGGCCCATAGATCGTAACCTGCTGCGCCCAGATCGGCGCGTAGTTCGGATTAAACGAGGTAAGGACGTACTCGCCGTTGTGGGTGCGCTCTTTGTGGTATTTGCACAGCATTCACTCTTCAGGCGTCCAGCAGACGATGACGTCTCTCGGTGGGGCGTAATCCTTGCGCCTGATGATCACGGTGCAGCCTTCGGGAATGTTCGGGCTCATGCTCTCGCCGCTCACCCGGTAGGCGACGTGTTCACCCACTTGTTGGGACGTTTTCAGTTGCGCGCGGTGTTCGTTTTGCTCAGCTGCGAAACCCACACGCCCAGCGCTGCCTACACCTTGTTTATTGAGACCACCGAATCTCCTTTTCCGGAGATGGCGCAAACGCCGGACGACGCGTCAAGAGAAAACGTGCATTATGACCTCTGTCGCCGCCTGGACCAGCTTGTAGTGGTGCGGGTTGTGCGCGTCATTTATGGGCTCGAGGCTTACACAAGACATTTGCACACTCTGGGCCAGCGTCTGGGTGACGTCAAACCTCAGGTTTTGAGTGCCCGAAGAGGATGGCTAGGCGTATTTCACACTCGTATGTGGATGGCAGGTATCAAAGTCTGTACGGTAACTCGGCGCTTCGCTGAACTTACTGGCGTCCGGAGCTGGTTTGCACCAAGCTCAGTTGGAACGCAGTCCACCAAGTACTTCAAGACGATGATTCGCCTGTGCCCGCCAAAGGCATGTTTCCGAAGGGTATATCTACGGAGAAAGGGTGCAGTTTTTCTTAGAATTGCTACAGTTCTGAGATTTATCCCTACCAGACGTTGCCCCCACGCCAAAAAACGACCCCGCGCAGGCTCAGCTGTGGGTCGTCTTTGGGGCGCACTACCGGTGGGTGGTTCGGGTTGGTCGGGTAGAGGACAATAAAGTCGCTGTCTGGTTCCTGCTCTTTAAAGAGCTTGACGATAAGTTTATCTTCTTGATGGTCAAAACAAACCACGACGTCGTTGTGTTGGGGCAGAAGGCTCGAGTCGTACGCCACCTGATCGCCGTGCGCGATGCTCTTGGGCAAACCGCGCACACCCTTGCTGATCATACAGTCGCCGTTGATGAGCGCGACCCGCACGTCGTCTTTGGTGCGGCCCCGCAGATGGTTTTTGGGGATGGCGACGACCTCGTCGGCCGAGTCGGGTGTAGCTTCGGGGTCCCCGGCTCCGGCTGCGGCCCCGTGGTAGAGCGGAAAGTATTCGTATTCGGGATGAACGCTAAAACGCAGCAGCGGGTCGGGTAGCACGGCACTCTGAAGATGTTTGTGAGGAATCTCGAGGCCGTACGTTTCTGCCAGCGTGCGCGCCTCGTCGTCGCCCAAGCGGTACGCTTTGAGGAGCCCCCACACCCGGCCCGAGTTCCAGCGGCGGACTGTGCGCTCGAGCTTCCCATGTTCAAAATTGCTGATGTACGCCTGCGAAAAACCGAGCGCGTCGGCGACCGCCTGCCCGCTGAACTCTTCCGGCCCGCCCCTGAGCGCCTCGCGGCGAGCGGCTAAAAGTGATCCCAGTTTTTGCTGCGCCATCTCGACACTCCCAAACGATAGTATCACACTTGTTATGGAATGTCAGGTGATTTTGTGCGAAGGATATAAATTTTGTTATAGACTGTAGCGAAGTGATTGCGTCGAGCGAGTTGAGCGGTCCAAGGTGGCTCCAATCACAAACTATAAATTTTGTTATAAGGAGAGAGGATGAGCGAAGTGGTGTGGGCGGCGCTGATTACCGGCGGGTTGAGTTTGGCGGGTGTGCTCGTGACGCTCGCCTCGAGGCAGGTGGCGTCGGGAAAAGCGGAGCTGTTGGAAGCTGAGCTCGGTGAGGCTCGAGCTGAGATTGCCGAGCTGCACAGCGAATCGGAACGCTACAAGGCGGCGTATCTGGGACTTCTCGAGCTGACGCAGGGACTGCTCGAGGAGCGGGTTTCTTGAGGGCGGGTGACGTGAGTTTGGGTTCGCGTGGCAGGCCCGCCCAAACGCTAAGGATGACCACAGACGCTGAAAGTTACCCCTGAACAGAGGTGCGCTTCTCGAGTTGCACTACCTGAAAAAATACTTCCTGAAAAAATACTTTGCAAAACGCTCGATTCTGTATAGGCGCGCGCGTTCGTAACGTGGTGGCTGTGACAGAATTTAGAGATGCCCGTGGTAGCTGCCCTAGTGTTTCGGCCCCGCGAGTGTTGACGAACCATTACCGAGGAGTTTTTATGCGTTTGATGGTTATATTGCTGCTACTGACCCCTGTTTTTGCCGCGCCGACAGCCGCGTCCGGTTTGGACTTGCGTCTGGCTTTAGACGGCGTACCCGGACTTGAGATTTTGAGCTCGAGCGGTGACGACGCCGAAGCGACCTATACCGTCGGCTCGCCGACAAACGTTCAGACCGCTGCGAACATAGTCGAAGCGCATCTGCTCAGCGAGGGCTGGCTGGGTCATCCCAACATCACCGAACCCCCCGCGCCGAAACCAGGTACCACGCAGCAGCAGCGGAGTTTCGTGCAGGGGGGCGAGCTGCTGACGCTTTACGCGTCGCGGGTAGACCGCAAGAACGTGACCTTGCAGTTTACGCTGATCGTTCTCGAAGCGCCGCCGCAGCTCGCCAACGCGCCGTAACGTGCGCCTTGAGGTCGGAACAGTGAGACCTGTGGCGTTGCTCGAGCCCAAAACGTGTTTCAAAGGCTTGGAGAACATCTACCCTGTCAGCACACCACCTCATCTAGCTAGTTCAGTCCCGGCTAATCCGATCTAGTTTTCTAGCGCAAGTTTTGACGAGATTGCGCCTGTTGCATGTAGATTATCCGCTTCAGTAGTACCGCTCCGCTTGTTTGTGCTGTTAATCCACCCTATTACTCTACACAACGACCGCTCACCTGCGCGTGTTAGCCTGACGACTCAAGAAAGGTCGTGAAGATGAATCCATATCTCTCCCAAGAAACCCAAATCCCCTTTGCCGAGATGACGCCGGAGGCGGTGGAACCGGCGCTCGACGAGGCGTTGGCGCGTGCCCAGACAGAGCTCGACGCCCTTATCAAAGCGCCCGAACCCACCTTCGAGACGATTTTAGACCTCGATGAACTGGTCGAACGCCTGAGCCGCCCGCTGGGGTTCGTATCGCACCTGACTTCGGTTAAAGATTCGCCCGAACTACGCGGCGCGTTTAATGCGGTGCTGCCGCGCTACACCGCCTTTATGACACGCCTGAGCCTGAACGCCGACCTTTGGCGGGTGATTAGAGAGGTTGCCGCAACACCCGAGGCAGAGGCGCTGACCGGCGTTCGTAAACGCCATCTGGAAAAGACCGTGCAGGAGTTTGTTCGCGCCGGAGCCGATCTGCCTGACGCGCAGAAGGCTCGAGTCGAAGCCATCAACATCGAACTCTCCGGACTCTCGCAAAAGTTTTCGGAAAACACGCTCGACGCCACCAACGCTTTTGAAATCATCATCACCGACGAGGCGGAGTTGGCAGGGTTGCCCGAGTCGGCGCGCAAACAGGCGCGAGCCAACGCCGAGGCCAAGGGGCAACAGGGCTGGCGCTTTACCTTGCAGATGCCGTCTTACCTGCCGGTGCTAACCTACGCCGAAAACCGCACGCTGCGCGAAACCCTGCACCGCGCCTACACCAACCGGGCCGGGGACGGTGACTTCGACAACCGGGACGTGATCGTTCGCACCCTGTCACTACGGCGAGAGCGGGCTGCGTTGCTCGGTTACGAGACGCACGCGGACTATGTGTTGGAGCCCCGGATGGTCGGTTCGGCGGCGCGGGCGCTCGAGTTCGTCCGCAACCTCTCCGAGCGCACCCGTCCATACTGGCAAGGTGAAGTGACGGCGCTCGAGGCGTTTGCCGAAACGCTCGGCTTGTCCGATCTGAAGCCGTGGGACGTGTCGTTCGTCGCTGAAAAGCTGCGGCAAGAGCGGTACGCCTTCGACGAAGAGGAACTGCGCCCCTACTTTCCGCTCGACCGGGTTGTAGCGGGTATGTTCAGCATCGCCGAGGAAACGTTCGGGGTAACGCTTACGCGCCGCGAGAACCCGCAGGTGTGGCACGAAGATGTCGAGTTTTACGACCTCCACGACGCCGCTGGTACCCACCTGGGTTCGTTTTACGCCGACTGGTTTCCGCGCGAAGACAAACGCGGCGGCGCTTGGATGAACTCGCTGCTGACCGGCGGACCCGTCTCTGCGGGTGAGGGGTTCGACCCGCACGTCGGCCTCATCGCCTGCAATTTCTCGCCACCCGAAGCGGGCAAACCCGCACTTTTGACCCACAACGAGGTTGAAACGACCTTTCACGAGTTCGGGCATCTTTTACACCACTGCGTCAGCCGCGTCGAGATTCGGGCGCGTTCGGGAACGAACGTCGCCTGGGATTTTGTCGAACTGCCGAGTCAGATTATGGAAAACTGGTGTTGGGAACGCGACGCGCTGGGGCGTCTTGCCCGTCACATCGATACGGGCGCGGAGATCCCTAACGAGCTGTTCCAGAAAATGCTCGCCGCCCGCACCTTTATGGCGGCGAACGCGCAGATGCGGCAACTCTCGTTCGGCAGCGTCGACCTGGCGCTGCATACGGACTACGAGCCTGAAACGGGTAACGATGTGGTGGCGTACGCGCAAAAGCTTATGGAGCCCTTTGTCATCCGCCCGGAGTTCGCACGTAACAGTTTTGTAACGGCGTTTTCGCACATCTTTGCGGGGGGTTATTCGGCGGGCTACTACTCGTACAAGTGGGCCGAAGTCCTCGACGCCGACGCCTTTACCCGGTTTCAAAAAGAGGGGCTGTTCAACCCCGAGACGGGCCGCGCTTACGTCGATACGATTCTCGCGCGTGGCGACAGCGACGCGCCCGAGGTTTTGTTCCGCGATTTTATGGGCCGTGACCCCGACCCGGAGGCGTCGTTGCGGCGCAATCTGGGCGTGGAGGCTGCGTGAGCGCCGCCCGCGCGCCCAAGCGGGCTGAGGTACCCCAAACCGAGCGGTGGCACGCCGAAAGTATATTCATAACCCCGAGCGCGTGGGAGGCAGCCTTCGAGCTGGTAGCCGCGAAGCTGGAGGAGGCCGAAGGCTACCGGGGTACCCTGACGGCGAACCCCGAAAGTCTGTCGGCGTGGCTCGAGTACGACGCCTCGTTGGGCGCTGAGCTGGGCAAGCTGATGGTCTACGCCAGCATGGACTACAGTTGCGATACGCAAAATCAGGACAAAAGCGCCCGCTACGACCGAGCGAGAGGACTTTCGGGCAAGGCGAGAGCTGAAACCGCCTTCGCCGAACCGGAAATGCTCGCTGTCGGGGACGACACGCTCCAAGAATGGGCCAAGTCACCGCCCCTGGAGGTTTACGCCCACGATTTCGAGCGCCTGCTGCGCCGCGCCGAACACACCCGTTCGGCGGAGGTCGAGACACTCTTGGGTGGGCTGAGCAACCCGTTCGGTACTGCGACCTCGGCGCACGGTGTGCTGGCGAATACCGACCTCGAGTTCGCCCCCGCAGTCGCCGACGACGGCACCGAACACGACCTCACCCAGAGCACCGTCCGCGACCTTCTCGGCAGCCCCGACCGGACGCTGCGTGAGAGCGCCTACCAAAATTACGCCGACGCACACCTAGGCGTGCAAAACACGGTGGCGACGATTTTGTCGGCGGGCGTCAAGCAAAACGTCTTTATGGCGCGTGCCAGAAACTATCCATCGGCGCTCGTCGCAGCCCTGGAACCCGAGGCCATCCCCGAGAGCGTCTTTTACACGCTGCTCGAGACCTTCAAGGCCAACCTACCGACCTGGCACCGCTACTGGCGGGCGCGTAAAAAGCTTTTGGGCGTCGAGACTTTGGAGCCGCACGACATCTTTGCGCCGCTCTCGGAAAATCCACCGAAAATAACCTTTGAGCAGTCGGTGGCATGGCTCGCCGAGGCGCTTTCGCCGCTGGGGCGGGAATACACGGACGCGCTGGTAGAGGGTTCTTTGGAGAAACGCTGGGTCGACCGCGCCCCGAACATAGGCAAACGCATGGGCGCATTTTCGACCGGCGTCCAGGGTACCGAGCCGTTTATCATGATGAGCTGGAGCAGCGACGTGTTCGGTATGTCCACCCTGGCGCACGAACTCGGGCACTCGCTGCACTCGCAGCTGACGTGGCAAAACCAGCCGTCGGCCTACAGCCACTACAGCCTGTTCGTCGCCGAGGTCGCCTCGAACTTCAACCAGGCCGTGCTGCGCGACTATCTGTTCAAACAGATGCAGGGAGACCGCGACTTTGAACTCGCCCTCATCGAAGAGGCGATGGCGAACTTTTACCGCTACTTTTTTATCATGCCGATGCTCGCACGTTTCGAGTTGGAGATTCATGAACGTACGGCGCGCGGCGAGGCGCTTTCCGCCCCGAGTCTGAACGCGCTCATGGTCGACCTGTTCGCTGAAGGGTATGGCGATGAGATGCAGCTTGACCACGACCGGCTGGGCATCACCTGGGCGCAGTTTCACACGCACCTCTACAGCCGCTTTTACGTGTATCAGTACGCGACCGGCATTTCGGGAGCGCACGCGCTGGCGCGGCCTATTCTGGCCGGTGATGCGGACGCGGCGGCGCGTTATGTAGCGTTTCTCAAAGCCGGGGGTTCGCTCGACCCGTTGGACGCACTTAAAAGAGCCGGGGTCGACCTGACGAAACCCGAGCCGGTAGAGGAGACGTTTGCGGTGCTGGACGCTCTGGTGGGGAGGCTCGAGGCAATGGCTGGCTAAAAGCCGTATAGGGTTTGGCTAGTGCCAGCTTATGCCGAAAATGTAACACGTTTGCTAAGGCTGTTCTATACTAGCTAGTTGACAGCTTGCGTACCAAACGCCTCCCGTATCAACTCTGAAAGGATGGTTTTGTGCTTGGCGATATCGCCTGGCTTCAGGCGAATGCGGAAGCGCTTCCATCTATTGTCGTAACCCATAACATCTAAACCGGCGCTTTCAATTCGCTCTTGTGTCTCGGTTGCTAAGAGAAGGCGCGGCTCAAAACGGATAAAACCTTTTTTCGGACGCATCGTCACGACGTTGTTTGGCTGCCCATTTTTGGCCAAACCAATATTGATCTTGGTTCATTTCCTTGGACAAATCAAGCAGGGTCTAGAATCCTGCCAAGGAGTGAGATCATGTCCGAAGGTAAACGAGTTGTCAGGCAATACCCAAGGGAGTTCAAGGTAGATGCGGTGAAACTGCTCGAAGAACAGGGCTACACCGTTTCAGAAGCAGCCAACAGCCTCGGGATTCAGCAGGCCAACCTCACCAAATGGCGCACCACAGGCACTTCCTTCGGTCGTAAGCAATACCGTGAGGGACGTTTGCTGCCGGGTCACAAAAGGGCGCAGCCAACACCCGAGGAAACCGAGCTGAGACGCTTGCAGGGTGAGGTGAAGCGGCTCGAGATGGAGTTAGCAATCGTAAAAAAGGCCGCCATTTATTTTGCGAGGCACTCGACCTAAAGTGCGCTTTTATCGTGGCACACCAGCGCGAGTTTCCGGTCGGACTGCTCTGTGAGGTGTTGGCGGTGCCGAAGAGCAGCTACTATCATGCTCGTCAGCGGCGGCAAGTGCCAAGTGAACGAGAAAAGGCGAATGTCACGCTGCTAGAGCGGATCAAAACGGTGTTCACCAAGCACAAGGGGCGTTACGGAAGTCCTCGGGTTCATCTAGAACGGGCAAAGCCCGGCCCGTTGGGCCTAGTTCGCCGAACTCAACAAGCAAGAGGTGCCCTGCTCGCTGGGCCGAGTTAAAAGGTTGATGCGGCGCGAGGGGCTCTATGCCGTGAACACGCCCAAGTACCGTCCCAAGCGTGAGCGATCCGAGGTCGTCGAGACCCGCAACCTACTGCAAGACAAGCCCGAGATTACCGCTATCGATCAGCTTTGGCACGTCGACATCACTTACATCCCCACACATGAGGGTTGGCTCTACCTGGCGGGCGTGTAGGGCGGCTTCTCGAAGCGCGTGGTGGGCTACGCCATGAATGACAACATGAAGACCGAGCTTGTGGTGCAGGCTTTGCGGAGTGCCGTCACCAAGCGAAAACCTGCACCTGGACTGATCCATCAGTCGGATCGAGGGAGCCAGTACACCAGTTACCTTTATCAAAAGGAACTCGCTAGCCAAGCCATATGCGCTAGTTTTACCGGCAAGGGGGCTTGCTTCGATAATACGGTAATCGAAAGCTTCTGGGCTACCCTTAAAAGGGAACTGGTCTATCCCCGGAAACGCTTTGCTACCAGGGATGAAGCCCGTAGTGCCATTTTTGAGTTCATTGAGATTTACTACAACCGTGAGCGGTTACACAGCTCGCTGGGTTATCAGACCCCAGAACATTTTGAATATCTCAAACAACGCGCAGATACTTTCATCGGGCTAGCAGCTTAGCGTATGATTCGATTGTCCAAAGTTATAGGCCAAGGCCACTTTGTCTTTAAGGATTAGATCACCCAAGCCAAGAATACTCGGATCTTCGGCAATGCGGTCTTGAACCCATATCTCCCCTAGCTCGGGATGGCTTTTCAAAGAGACAGTATCAAACTTTGCTAATTCCATGCTTCAGTATGAACGGTAACTCCAATACAGCACAATAAAATTGCTCATTCAGTTGTAAAGGGTGACGCAATTTGAGCTGGTCGGAGACGGTGCAGCCCTTTTCTCTATCAGAGCTGCAACAAAACTGTTACGCTGCGTTGCGAATCTACTGTAGTCACCCTCGTTGCTGTATATTTCTGAACGAACGTCTTTTCGTTTGTCTTATTTGTGCTTTAGCTACAGTGTTTGCGCTCCTTACACCTGCGGCAGCGTCACGTGAAACGCTGCCCCGCCCTCCGCGCGGTTGTGCGCCTCGACCCGTCCCCCGTGCAGCTCGACTAAAGTGCGGACGATAGCAAGACCCAAACCGCTGCCGCCCCCGGCGCGGCCCCGGCTCGTTTCGGCGCGGTAGAAGCGTTCAAAAACCTGCGCTCCTTCAGGAAACCCAGGCCCGGTATCTTCGACGCTCAGCTCGAGCCCCCCAGTAAGCGCCCCCACCGACACGTTTACCCGGCCCCCGGAGGGGGTGTAGCGCACCGCGTTCTCAAGCAGGTTGCTGAGCACCTGCGCCAGCCGGTCGGGGTCGGCGCAGAGGGGCGCTTGCGGGGCGTCGCTGCAAAAATCCAGAGTCAGCCCGCCGCGCTGCGCCTTCTCCCGAAAACTCTCACAGACCCGCCGCGCCACCGCCACTAGGTCGGTCGGGGTACGCTCGAGCGCCAAGCGTTTGGCGTCGGCCAAGGAGAGCGTCCGGAGGTCGTCGATAAGCCGCCCCAAGAGTTCGGTCTGGGCGTCGAGTTTGCCGAGTTCGCGTTCGTTAAAGGGAACGATGCCGTCTTGCATGGCGTCGAGCTGGCCTTGCAAGATGGTCAGTGGGGTACGGAGTTCGTGGGCGATGTCGGCGATCATGACCTGGCGTTCATGCTCGAGCTGCTCCAAAGCTGCCGCCATCGCGTTGAAGTGGTGCGCCAGCATCGCGGTTTCGTCGCGGCTGTGGCGGGCGTAGCGGGGAAGTTCGGCCCGCGCCGAGAGGTCGCCCGCGGCGATGCGTTCGGCGGCCCCGGCCACCGCGGTAATCGGGCCGGAGATACGCCGCGCCAGAAAAAACGCCAGCGTCATGCTCAAGATCACCAGCACGCCGATGCTCAGCACCAGCACCCGGTCGCGTACCCGGCTGAAGCGGTCGCCGAGCGTCTGCACCTCGTCGTAGTTCTGAGTCAGCCCTTCGATCAGCGCCTCGAACTGCGGCCTCAGCAGCGCCGGGTCTTGCTTGCCCTCGAGTCCGTCGGTAATCGCTATCAGGGGGGCACGGACGCCTTCGGGTAACTCCCGAAACTGCCGCTGCGAGACGTACATTTGTAGCAGCGCCAGGAGCGTCGTCAGCAGCGCGACCCCGGCGATAGCCAGGCTCAGGCGGGTCACGAGACGGTTTATAACGCCGCCTCGCTCAAGCGGTAGCCCATCCCACGTACTGTCTGGAGCATGTCGCTGGCGTCCACAATCTCGAGCTTTTTACGCAAATTTCGCAGATGCACGTCGATCACGCGCTCCAGCGCTTCGCTTTCGGGTAGCGCCGCCCCCAACAGCTCGGCGCGGCTGAAGATGCGGCCCGGCGATCCGGCGAGGTGGTGCAAAAGCCGGAATTCGGTCGCGGTCAGCTCTAAAGAACGCTCGCCGATTCTCACCGACGCGCGCAGGGGGTCTAACTCGAGCGTCCCGACGCGCAGGGGCGCACCCTGACCGGGGGGTTGCGAGCGCCGCAGCACGGCCTTGACGCGCGCCATCACCTCACGCGGGCGAAACGGTTTGGTGACGTAATCGTCGGCCCCGAGCTCGAGGGCGAGCAGTTTGTCCAACTCTTCGGTGCGGGCGGTCAGCATGATGACGGGGACCGTGCTCTCGGCGCGGACGGTTTTAAGCACCTCCAAGCCACCCATCTGGGGCAGCAGCACGTCCAAAAGAATCAGGTCGGGCCGCACCGCGCGAACGAGCCTCAGCGCCGCGTAACCGTCGCCAGCGCGTTCGGTGCGGTAGCCGCTGCTCCGCAGATACCCCTCTAAAATCTCGGCGATCTGCGGTTCATCTTCGACGACCAAGACCAGCGGCATGGTCTCTACTATACGGTTTGTGCTTGTTGTGCGGTCTGTGTCTGTCAGCCGGTCCGGGTCGGCAACCATACAAAAAACCCTACGCGGGCTCTGTAAAGCTGGGGCGTAGGGTTTATCAAGATTTCTTGTTTTTCGCATGTAGGTGGTTACTGGCCTGCCCGAACCTCCCCCAGTAGTTCGGTGAACGTAATGGGTTCGCCAGTGCCGGTGTCTACCGGAGTGTCAGCCAGGCTCGGGTTTTGCTCTAAAGCGGCCTCGAGGGGAGCTAAAGCGTCTCCGAAACGTCCCAGATCGTAGTAGATCAGCCCCAGATTGAGCTGTGCCTGGCTCTTTTCCGGATCGGCGGCGACGGCCCGCGAGAGGTAATCCACCGCTTTGTCGAGCCGTCCCAACCGAAAGTAGGCGAAGCCCGCGTTGTTGAGCACCGTAGCACTCTCCGGCAGCCCCGTGAGCGCTGTTTCGTAGCGTTCGACCGCGCCGCGCAGATCGTTCTGAGACTGCCGCGCGTACCCCTGATAAAACGCGATAACCCCGCCCTCTGCGCTCTCCGGCGCGTCGCCTTGAGCCTCGGCAGCGCGGCCGAACGCTGCTTCAGCGGCGGCGGCGTCGCCTGCGCTCAGCGCCGACTGACCGGCCCCCAAAGCTTCGGCAGCGGCAGGTTCAAACTCGAGGGACTGCGCGCCCGACAGCTCCTGATTTTGCTGAACGACCTCTCTAGCGTTCCTGATCGCCGCCGAGTCGGGTACCAACCGCAGCGCCTCGTCGAGGGCGTTCAGCGCCTGATCAAAGCGACCGGCGCGGCCCAGCGCGACGCCGTAGAGCGTGTACAGGTCGGGGTCCTCGGGGGCGGCGCTTAAAAGGGGCTCGAGCGTCCCTAGCGCCGCGTCGGTTTGGCCAGCCTCGAGGTAAATCTGCGCGAGGTTGCGCTCCAGCACGCTGCCCAGCTCTGGATTGCGCTCGGCGGCGGCGGTAAGGGTGGTGGCGGCGTCTTCGGTTTTGCCCTGTTCAGCCTGCGTGAGCGCGAGCTGGTTAGCGACCTCGGGGTTGTCGGGGGCGAACGTCTGCGCCTCACGCAGCACCGCTTCAGCGCCCGCATAATCGTCCGTCTTGCCGAGCAGTTCGGCTTCGGCGAGGGCCAGGGCAGCGTCCTTGGGATAGTGCGTCCGGCCTTCGCGCAGCAGCGCCAGCGCCCTTTCGCTCTGTTCTGCGGGCAGCCGCGCGGCGAGCGCGTAGACGCCGGGATCAGGGTCGGGGGCGGTGAGGGCGTCCTCTAAAAAACTCACAGCTTCGGCGGTATTACCGCTCCGAACGGCTTCGGTCACAAATGCGCTGCCGAGACCCGCTGATTCGGGAACGCGGGTCGCGCCGGTGCGGAGGGTTTGCAACGCGGTCTGCGGGTTGCCCGCTTCGCGCTCGAGGGCTGCTAACTCGAGATAAGCCGCGGCGTAACGTGGATACGCACTCAGCGCAGCCTCCAGGTCGCGCCGGGCCGCCCCCGGATCGTCCGAGAGCCGCGCCTGACCCGCGAGCGCGACCGCGTGGGCAGGGTTTAGCTCGAGCGCCCCGGCAAACGCCGTCCGCGCCGCCGCTACATCACCCGCTGCCGCCAGCACCACGCCGCGTGCTACGAGGGCCTCGATATCTTCGGGGGCTGTCTGAACGGCTTGCAAAGACAGCGCAAGCGCCTTGTCGTCTTCGCCCGCCGCCGCCAGCACCTCGGCCCGTTCCGAAAGTGCCCACGCGCCGCCGCCCGCTGCGGCCTCCTCGAGTTCCGGTGAGTCGGCGCGCGCGAGCCCGAGCGACGTTTCGGCGACGGCGCTCAGGGTTTCGAGCGGCGGGGTCTGCGCGACGACTGCCGCCAGCTGCGCCTGATCTTCGGTGCTCACGCTCAAGCCCAGCTCGCTCACCACTGTATCGACAACGCTGCCGAGCAGTCCGGCGGGGTCGCTCAGCTGCCCTTCGACTGAGACGCGGCGGGTTTCGGCGTTCCCTTCGGCAAAAAAGACCTCTACAGTGACGGCGTCCCCGTCACTCGTCACCAAACCGCTGACGAGCGCCCGCGCGCCGAACGCCTCGGCAAATACGGTCGTATCGAGCTGGGTGGTTTCGGTACTCTGGGCGACCAGCAGCGTGTCGCCGACCGGCGGCGCGTAGACGTTGTCGATGACGTTGAGGCTGCGCTGTACACCCGTCGCCAGACCTAACCGGTAGGGCGCGGCGGCTTGGTCGGCGTCGAAGGCCAAAACAGCCAGCCTCACAGGTTCTTGGGCGACGGCGGTTCCTAGAAGCACAAAAGAGAGGGCGATAAAGGCTCGTTTCATGCTTCGGAGTATACCGGGGGTGAGGTGAGAAGCGCCCCGTTTTCGGGAGGTGTCATGCGGATTCTGCTATATTCCACATCACCCTGGAGAAGCGTCTGGTGATGTTCCACGCCGCTCCATCTGCACTTCGGTTTCTGCTCTTTACACTCGGGTTGGCGTTACAGCTTAAACCCCTCCGGCAGCAACCCCTTAACGGTCCAAGCGCGCACAGTACCTCGGTCGTTGACCAAAAACACGTCGGCGTTCTCGGCGAACTCGAGCAGCACCTGACGGCACGCGCCGCACGGCGTAGCCGGTTCAGGTGCGGTGGTGTAGACGACGATCTCGCTGAACGCGCGCTCACCCGCCGACGCCATCGCCTGCACCGCCGACTGCTCGGCGCAGCGCCCGAGCCCGTACGAAGCGTTCTCGATATTTGCGCCCGCATAAACCGCGCCGCTCGCCGCGCGCAGGGCCGCGCCGACGTGAAAGCCGGAGTAGGGAGCGTAGGCGTTTGCGTGGGCGTGTTTGGCAGCGGCAAGGAGGTCTTGGGGTAAGTTTTTCGTGTCGGCTCTCGTATCGTCTGACATGCGGTAGTGTATCCGAGACTCTTGCCAAACCGGGTTGAACACGTCTGAAAAGAGACGCTCGTGTCGGTGTTCGTTCGCCCCACGTGCCAGCTGCGCTAGTAGCTGAAGCAGACCGCCGACCTCGAGCCGTCACTACCTATTGGGGCAAAAGACCCGCCTGCACAGGTCGTTGCGTGACATCAAAGGAGTAGTAGATACGAGCAAAGGGCTAGAGTCTTGTTCTGTAGTACAGTTTATAGTATGAGCCAGCAGAAACTGTCTGTGTCCGTGTCGGAACCCATCGCGCAATTTCTTGTGGATTATCAGGGAACGTACAAGCTCAAGACCAAATCTGAAATCGTCGAGGAGGCGCTCGAGCTGTTGCGCGAGCGTGAACTCGAGAAAGCTTACGCCGAAGCGACCCGTGAGATCGACCCGGCTTGGGACGCCACGTTAAAAGACGGTCTCGCTGACGAAGACTGGGCGTGAACCGGGGTGAGGTGTACCGGGTCGATCTGGAACCCTCGGTCGGTTCGGAAGCGAACAAACGCAGACCCTGTCTGGTCGTCTCGAGAGATGCCAGCAACCGTTCGGCGGCGACGGTTACGGTTCTCCCGCTGACGTCGAACGTTCGCCGCATCTATCCCTTCGACGTTTACCTAGGCGACGCTTTAGACCAGCCGAGCAAAGTGCAGGCGAATCAGGTGCGGACGATCAGCAAAGAGAGGTTGTCCGGGCCACGCCTGACACGCTTGTCGGCTGAGCTGATGAAGCAGGTCGATGCGGCGCTCCGTTTACACCTGGCGTTATAGCCGAGGGTGTGACCCATCAGACGCGCTACTGTTCTTGAACGATTGAGCGCAAGACTAGGGCTACGCCGACGTGAAAGCCGGAGGGCGTAGGCGTGCTGTGGCCTCGGGGAGGTGTTCGGATACATTTTTTGGGTTGTCTGACATACGGTAGTGTACGGCTTTTACGTTGTGAGTTCGGGCAGCCTACTGCTCACGAACTGGGCAAACCTTAACAAAAGTGTAAGGGAAATAAACGCTTCGCTCTCCTGAATAACTGAATGAGAGCCGTGCGATGCGTTATCGCGCCAGTATTTAAGCAGGTCCATATAGCCTCGAAATTCTCTTTGAATCACAGCACTCTGCTGTCCCAAAATAGAGTTTTCTATACGAGTACGACCTCCTGCCGATAGATAATCTTTGTAGACTTTCTCCTCGTCGCCGCTTTTCAACAAAGCGACACTCAAAAGAATTGCCTCAGCAGAAGCGCCACACATCGTACAGCACGCAAGATATGCCTGTGCGCGGTAACACCGTAAAGCCTCTTGACTTCGACTGTGATAGTCAACGCCTAGAACTTGAGCGTGGTCGGCTAAAATCTTTGCAAAATGCCCAAACTCGAGTGGGATGTACTCGTAACCACTTGTACGTGCGAGCCATGTTTCGCCGTACTGCGTTAAAGCAAACCCCACCTCGGTTTGTAGTCCGTACGAAGGGTCCTGACCATAGCCTACCGTACCTGGCCTGAGAACACCTTTTTGACAAAGGCTCCAAGCAGCGTCGTAAAAAGGAGCCGAGTTCGTTTTCAGATCGTACTGAACTGAGCCACCTGCGTAGTTGCTAGGTCGTCTCTGAGCATCATATGCACTGAGATATTCACCAACCACGTTTGGTATGAAGAGGTCATAGCCATAACTGGGGCGATTATGGGAATCAGAAAGAACACTTGTCTTAGACTTGAGGTATTCGACAATAAAGTTGAGAGCCGCTTCGCTGTCCACTGAAGGTAGCTGCACTTGTCTACTCACGCAGACAATTCTATGCTTCTTTTGTCATCCTCTGCTTACTATAATCCGCCATAACGGCGGCCCCAGCAGCCACACCCCAACCCCGACTGAAATCAGCGCCGCCATCAGCACCGCCCCAGCAGCGGCGTCTTTGGCGTATTTGGCGACCGGGTGCAGTTCGGGCGAGGCGAGGTCGATAGCGGCCTCGAGCGCGCAGTTCAGCATCTCCAGAGACAGCACCAGCGCGCACAAGATAAGGATCGGCACGACGCCGGTTCGGAGCAGCAGTCCCAGCGTCAGGGCGAGCACCCCGACACCGACCTCGAGCCGAAAATTACCGCTCGTCCCCCACACCTCTGCAATACCTGCAAACGCTGCGCGAAAGGCGGCGCGTAACCGCGTCAGCGAGAGAGCAGCGCCACGATGCGCGTTTGGTTGGCGCGGAAGTCTGCCCATGCGTCCTCCGTGGGGTGGTCGTGTCCGAGTAGATGGGTCAGGCCGTGGGCGGCGAGAGTGGCGACCTCATGCTCGAGAGGGTGTCCCGCCGTGTCCGCCTGACGCTGCGCGGTGTCGAGACTGATCACCACGTCGCCCAGGTGCGCCACGTCCGGAACGTCGTCGTCGCCGAGTTCAAAAAGTGGGAACGACAACACGTCGGTAGGGGTGTCAACACCCAGATGTTCGCGGTTTAAGGCGTGAATCTCGGCGTCGTCCGTGAGAACCAGCGTCAGCTGTTTGTCGGCGACGCCGAGTTCTGACTTGAGGGTATCCAGCGCGCGCTTGAGGACGTTACGGGAGGGGTAGCGCCGCGTTTCGCCGAGGATCTCGGTCACGTTTTAACCTCTGAATCTCTTCGGTAGACGGGTAGCTGACGCGGCGGTGCAAAATCGCCGTCATGGTCCGCTCGAAGGTGTTGGCGATGACCTCCAAGTCGTGAAAGTTAAGCGGGCTTTCGGCGAGTTGGTCATCTTGCAGGCGTTGTTCGATCAGCCGGTCAATCATCGCCCGGATACTGCCCTGCGTGGGTTCGGAAAGTGTCCGCGAGGCCGATTCTACCGCGTCGGCGAGCATCAGCACGGCGGTTTCCCTGGTTTGTGGACGTGGTCCGGCGTAACGAAAGTTCAGCTCCTTAATGGTGTCGGAGCCCTCGAGCGCACGTTTATAAAAGTACGCCAGAATGGTGGTGCCGTGGTGTTCGTTGACGAATGGTTCCAGGGCTTTTGGTAAACCGTATTCGCGCAGCAGTTCCGCGCCGTCTCTGACGTGACTGGTAATAATCAGGTACGACAGGTGCGGCGAGATGTGGTCGTGCGGATTGTCCCCGGCAAACTGGTTCTCGGTAAAAAACTGCGGGCGTTTAAGCTTGCCTACGTCGTGGTACAACGCTCCAACCCGCGCCAGCAGCGCGTCGCCGCCGATATTTTTAACCGCCTGTTCGACCAGATTTGAAATAATAAAACTGTGCTGATAGCTGCCGGGAGCCTCCAAGAGCAGTTTTTGGAGCAGCGGATTCGACGGGCTCATAAGTTCTAGAAGCCGAAACTCGGTTAAGAAGCCCAAGTTGCTCTCGGCCAGGGGCAGCGCCGCAAGCGCCAGAATACCCGCCAGTACGCCGCCCCCCACAAGCCACGCCAGCGACTCCGCCATCGCCAGCGTCCCGAAACCGCCGCTCAGAGCGGTGTAGACGCTGAACGCTACGGCTCCGGCGACGCCGCTTAAAAGACCCGCGAGCAGCAGCGCCGCGCGTGTGTGAAAGGTGCGCGCGGCGAGTATGGCGACCGTGCCGCCGCCGAGCAGGGACAAGAAGGTAGCGAAGCTCGAGCCCGGCGTCAGAAACGCCGTCACGGCCCCCAGCCAGACTGCGAGTACGAACGCGAGCCGTTCGCCGAAGAGCACCGCGCCCAGCAGGGGCAAAAAGGTGAGAAACAAAAAGTGTGTGTCGGCGAGCAGCGCGAAGCGTTGAGCGAGCAGCGCGGCAGCCCACAAAAGCGCCAGAAATGAAAGCTGTCCGGCCGTAGTACTCTGACGCAGGGCGGTGTAGAAGTATGCGAGCGGCAAGCTTAGCAAAAGTGCGATCAGCACGCTTGTCAGACCCAACCTTACGCCCTGCTCGAGCAGTTCTTCGAGTGGGTTGTAAAGACCGACGGACTCGAGCACGCTTAAGGTGTTTTCAGAGAGCGGTTCGCCGCGCGCGACGATCACCTCTCCGGCCTCGAGGGAGCGCAACACCGGCGTGACGCTCGCCGCCGCCGCTACCCGCGCCGCTTCCGACGAGCGGGCGTTCGGTTCTGCGCTCGGCAGCAGCCGCTCAGCCAGGACGCGCCGCACACGGGGCCGTTCGGCTGTCGGAACGAGCGCCGCCGCCTCTCTGACGATCACCTCCAGAGCGCGTTCGTCGACCCCCTGCGGGCGACCGTAGGCCGTCGTCAAAAATCGTTTGACCCGCGTCGGAACCGGGCTGCGCGCGATCTCGTCGAGCACCAGTTCTTGCAGTTCGGGAACCGAGCTGTAGATGGTACCGACCTGAGCCCGTGCCGCCTGCCGTTCGCGGGCGGTCGCCACTTCGTCGGTTGCCGAAAGCTGTTGCGGGGCCAGAAACGTCTGCGGGCTCGGCGCTCCGGCCCGGAGCAGCGCGTCCGGCCCGAAACCGTACACGCTGTATAAAAGGCACGCCAGCACCCCCGCGAAAACGGCGCTCGAGACCCCGAAACGTCGCCACGAGAGGTCGCGCCGTCTGCGGCGACCGGGGCTGCTAGGGTTCTTGGATGTTGTCATACGCTTTGACGATGCGGGCCACCAGCGGATGCCGCACTACATCGGCTTCGGAAAAGATGATAAAGCTGATGCCTTCGATGTCCTGCAAAATACGCCGACCGACCTTGAGGCCGCTCGTGACGTTTTGCGGCAGGTCGGTTTGGGTTACGTCGCCGGTAACGACCACGCGGCTGTTAAAACCCATCCGCGTCAAAAACATCTTCATCTGTTCGGGGGTGGTGTTTTGCGCTTCGTCCAGGATGATAAAGGCGTCGTTCAGCGTCCGACCACGCATAAAGGCCAGCGGCGCGACCTCGATGGTCCCGTTTTGAAAGAGCAGTTCGCCCTTGTCCCCGTCGAGCATGTCGTAGAGCGCGTCGTAAAGAGGACGCAGATAGGGGTCGATCTTGGCTTGCAGGTCGCCGGGTAAAAAACCGAGCCGTTCACCCGCTTCGACGGCGGGGCGCGTCAACACGATGCGTTTGACGCGTTTGTCTTTAAGCGCCTGCACCGCCATCGCCACCGCCAGATAGGTCTTGCCGGTCCCGGCGGGGCCGATGCCGAAGGTTATCTCGTTATGCTCGATAGCTGAGACGTAGCGGCGTTGTCCGGCGGTTTTGGGGCGGGCGCGGCGCGGCAGGCGCTCGGCTGCCCCCTCTAGATGCGGGGTTTGAGTGCTCGGCCCGTTACTCGAGCCGCTCGTGAGTTTTCCCGGCTCGTCTCCTGAGTTGACCTCAGTGTGGTCGCTGCTGAGACGTTCCAGACTGAGGTGCTCGAGTTCGGTCGGACTGATCGCGTCGCCGCGGCGGATACTTGCGAGCAGCGAAGAAAAGGCGCGCTCGGCCTCAGCGACTTCGCTTACGTCGCCGGAGAGCCGCAGTTCGTCGCCGCGCGCGACGACTCTGGCACTTAGTTTGTGACGCAAAAGTTTTAGGTTTTCGTCATTTTGCCCGAATAGCGAGATAGCCTCGGCGGGCGAGCGTAACTTCAGGGTCGACGTTGCGATAAACGAGTCCTCCTCTTAGATAGCGGCGGTGAGAGCACCTGATGCCAGGCGATACCGTTCATCACGGTGGACGCGTCGAACCGCAATTTGTCCGGGTTGATTGTAGCGCGCTTGCCCGCGCCTAAGCGTTGCACGCGTAGGGGCGGCGCGGTTCCCAAACCCGCAGCGCTGCTGCTTTCCAGACTCGTGTGGTCCGGGCGATAGGTCTCGAGACTGCGGACTTCTGAAGCCGGTCCCTCGAGGCTGGTCGGTAAACGCGTTTGCACCGGGCGCGCGGCGGGTTGAGCTGTTTTCGGCGCAGGTTTAAGCGTGCCGAGTGTCCGGGGTCGCTGAGCATCGGTACGTGGGTTTGTCGAGCGGCGATCTTCTCCTTGTTGCGCCTCGCGCACCCGCCGCTGCGCCTCCTCGAGCCACCGCGGTCCGCCGGACTCGGCGCGGGGCTGGGTTTGCGTGGATGTTTGTGTAGAGGCTTGCGTCGGGGCCCTGGACGGGGCGCTGGTCTGGGGCCGGGTCGAGGTCTCGGCGGAGGGTTGCCGACGCTCATGTTCGGTGGAGGTGTCGGCCTCACCCTGCTGCCCGCCCCGCCCGCGGAAGCGTCGTTGCAGATTGCCGAGCGCGGGCAGCACAAAAAACAGCACGATCAGGATCAGCTCGAAAGGAATGCCCGGAAGATTCAACCGTTCCCCTCGCCTGCGTCGGTCGCGCGGGCAATGTTGCCGCGCATCTGAGTGTCGGACTGGAGGTTTTGCAGGTTGTAGTAGTCCATCACGCCGAAGTTGCCCTGGCGAAACGCTTCGGCGAGGGCGCGCGGCACGTCGGCTTCGGCCTCGACGACCTTGGCGCGCATCGCCTCGACCTGGGCGCGGTTTTCTTGCTCGGCGGCGACCGCCATCGCGCGTCGCTCCTCGGCCTTGGCCTGCGCGACCCGTTTATCGGCCTCGGCCTGGTCGGTCTGGAGGATCGCCCCGATATTTTTACCGACGTCTACGTCGGCGATGTCAATCGACAGGATTTCAAATGCCGTCCCCGAATCGAGACCTTTCGAAAGCACCGTTTTAGAGATGACATCCGGGTTTTCCAGAACGGTTTTGTGGCTCGCCGACGACCCGATAGACGAAACGATGCCCTCACCCACGCGGGCGATAATCGTCTCTTCACCGGCCCCCCCGACGAGGCGCTCCAAGTTTGCCCGCACCGTCACGCGCGCCGTCGAGATGAGCTGAATCCCATCTTTGGCGACCGCGGCGACCGACGGTGTTTGAATGACGCGCGGGTTGACCGAAACCTTTACGGCGTCGAGCACGTCGCGGCCCGCGAGGTCGATAGCGGCGGCGCGGTCGAAGGGCAACCCGATCTTCGCTTTGTCGGCGGCGATTAAGGCGTTGACCACACGGTCGACGTTACCCCCGGCGAGAAAGTGAGCCTCGAGCAGGTCTTGCGTTACGTCGATACCGGCTTTGTCGGCTTTAATCAGCGGCAAGATGATGCGGTGGGGCGGCACGCGGCGCAGTCTCATGGCGACGAGGCTGGTCAGGCTGACGCGCACCCCCGCCGAGATCGCCGAAATCCACAACCCCACCGGAACGAACGAAAACAAAATGATAAAAAATACGACGACGATAGCGGCGATAATCAGGATACTTAGGTCCATAAAAACTCCTTTGATTTAGTAGGCGGTCGTTTGACCACCGGCTCTCTGATAACGAATTGGGTCACAGATATTATCGCATTATACTCGGTCAGTAAAGCGGCATCACTCACTCGGGGAGATTTCGGCTTTTGAGAGTTCCAGAGGGTCGCCGACGGCCGCCCTGGGTAGAGGTTTCGGCGTCGTATAGCATCTAAAAAACAGCACCTGAAACAACCCCCAAAAACCGCCGGACGAGGGCGCAGCTTACCTCGAGCACCCTAAACCGTATCCTGCGCGCGTACGGTAACGCGGTTGCCCTCGACGCGGACGACCTCGACGGCGCTGCCGCTAGCGACGTAACCACCTTCCGTTACCACGTCGACGCGTAAATCGCCTACCTGAACCGTTCCCGCCGGACGCAGGTCGGTGAGCGCGGTACCTTTCTGACCGAGCAGATCGTGTGGAGATTGCGGCGCGATAAGGGTTTCCTCTTTCGGGGCCGACGAAAGCCGCGCGGAGAGGGTAAGAGGGCGGAGTAGCCGGGAGTTGGGCAGCAGCCACAGCGCCAAACCCAGGAGCGCCGCGCCGAAGAGCGTCGTATAGCTGAGCATCGTCAGTGTGTTGCCCTGAAAGATGCGCGCGACGCCCCACGCCAGCAACGCGAACCCCAACACCCCGGCGACGCCGAAACCGGGGATGACGAAGAGCTCGAGGGCAATCAGCACCACGCCGCCCACGATCAGCGCCACGTCGAGCAGTCCCGGCGGACTTGCGGCGAACGACCCGGCAAAAAACAGTAGCAGTGAAACGATCCCGACGCCGCCGGGAATCCCGAACCCCGGTGTAAAGACCTCGATGGTGACGCCGATGACCCCGACCGCCAGCAGCGCCGCTGCCAGCAGCGGGTTGGTCAGCACCCCGGCGAAGCGTTCCCAGGGGGTGGGCTCGAGCGTTTCCACGCTCACGTCACCGTAACCGAGCTGCGCCAGAGCGTCGCGCAAGCTGTCCGCTTGCAAGTCGGCGATGTTGTATTCGACCGCCTGCGCCGCCGTCAACGTCACCAACTCTTTGCTGGTCGAAAGCCCCGGAATCTCGATACGCTCCGAGACCATCCCTTCGGCGACGCGGACGTTGCGACCCCGCGCTTCGGCGACCGCCCGAAACTGCCCGCGCCACACCGAGTTGATCTTTTCCGAGGCGGTTTCGCCGGTAATCCCGTTGATAGCCGTTGCCGCGCCAATCGTCCCACCTGGCAAAACGGCGAGCTGCTCGGCGCTCATGGCGATCAGCGCCCCTGCGCTCAAGGCTTGATTGGCGACTGCGATAGTCGGGACGGGCGCGTTCAGAATAGCGGTTGAAATCTGCTCGGCCGCGATTACCGCCCCCCCCGGCGTATCGATCTCGAAAACGACGGCTAGCGGCTGCTCGTCGGCAGCCCGCGCCAACCGCGATTCGACGAGCTGCACGGTCGCGGCGGTGATCTGGGTGTCGATAGGAATCGTCCAGACGGCGCGTGGCGTCGGCGTTGTCGGCGCTCGTGCGAAGGCCGCTGCGAACACAAATGCGGATACTACCAGCACCGCCAGCACTGACAAAACCGAAAGCGTCTGACGCCGAGGAGAGGCGGAAGCGAGCTGTGCCATACCCAAGTATAGCGGGCGCAGATGCCCCGCCGCGTCAGCCAAGAAGGTGCGGGAGGACGACCGAGCTGGTTGATTGAGGCGCTTGTTATCGAGTTACTCTTTAGGTGGGGTACGTCATGCGTACCCCGAGCCTCTTCTCGTTCGTCATACGGTTTTCTTTATAGGCTACGGCGCGCCCCGTGTACGTCCCGAACGCGTCTGAAAGTCGAACCGACCCGGCGTCGGAGCAACGAAGTGCAGTCTGAAACGCAGCTCGAGACGGCGCGCCGCCGTAATCTTAAGGCGCGTGACGCTATATGGAGGACGTGTATGCTTTTTCTCTCACTTATCTGTTTTGTGCTGGCCTTGATCGGCGTGTTTTGGGTTTTTCGGGCGTTTACTAAAAAAGACCAAACGCCGACCGAGCGCGCCGACCTCGACCGGGCGGGCGGCATTATCTTTACGGTCGTCTGTTTGAGTGTGGGCGGCGTGGCGCTGTACCTGTACTCGAGCGGCTTTTTAGACCCCACACCGGGTCTGACGCCGGACACCGGCGTTGCGGTTTCAACCCCCGTTTAGCTCGTCTGGGTCGGCTTCTCGCTGGGATCATCGAAAGGGCGGCGCTTGCAAGAGTATCAGATAACGGTTCTTGAAATTGCGCGCGCCCGGTTGCTGAGGGCGCGTTTCGGGAGCGTAAGACTGAGGCTTGCGTCAGGTCAATCTCTCGGTTGGAGGTCGGTAAAAACTTGTCCCGAGAGTAAGTAGATGATGTCTCTAAGGTCGACTTGCTCTTCTAAACAGCTGATCTCGACCTCGAGCTGCTGCTTTTCAGGAAGCGACCACCACCATATGAGGGCGTCGGGGGAAAGGTCTTTCATGACCCTACTGTAAAGGCAAGAAAGACACGATTGGAGTAAAAGTTTGACATCTGGAGCCGATACCCCACGATTGTGAAATACCCTACGTTCTCAGCGTCTGCTCATTTCACGCAACAGGAGTGACGCCTCGAGGCTTGGGTTTTTGAGTGCAGGGCAATGAGCGAAGAGGGGTGGAGCTTTCGTTCGTTGATCGGTGTTCGGCAGGTCGAATGAGAAAGAAGTTAGCGTGAGGCGGTCTACTTACCCAGGCTGAGATTTTTCGTAGCACGCAGAAGGGCTTGCGCGTCTCTGCGCCTCCGCCCTAGTCGGTCGTGCGCTGCCGGGTCGGGAGTGAGCGTGCGGATACCGGACGTTGCGGCTTTGGAACCGGCGCGCGCCGCCGCGTCTTCAAAGGTCGTCCACGAGAGCGCTACCTGTGCGAGTAGCGCCGCGCCCATCGCCGAGGCGTCGGCGACGGGGTTGAGTTCGGTCTCGACGCCCAGCGTATCGGTAATCAGTTGCGCCCAGAACGGTGAACGGGTGACGCCACCGGTCAGCTGTACCGGGCTCGAGGTGGGAACGGGTAGTGGCGCAGGGCGTGCGCCGGGCCCCAGCAGGTCGAAGACGTCGGCAAGCGTAAAAGCGACCCCCTCGAGCGCCGAACGTGCGAGGTCGGCGCGGGTGTGGTGCTCACCGACACCGAAAAAACTGGCGCGCAGGTCGGCGTCCCAGTGCGGCGAACGTTCTCCGGTCAGATAGGGCAAACAGAGCGGCGCGTCCGTGACGGCGGCTTCCGCAGCGTCCTCCAGTAAACGGGTGTAACCCTGACTGTTGGGCAGTTCGCTGTAAAAGGTGCGGCGCACCCACTCGAGCGTCAGACCGCCGTTATTGATCGCGCCCCCCGCGAAGTAGTGACCTTCTAAAAGCAGATAGCACCAACTCAGACGGTCGGGGCCGAGTTGCGGCGTATCCGCAACCCTCCGCACCGCGCCACTCGTCCCGAGTGTGAGGATGGTCTCTCCGGGTTTGGCGACGCCCGAGCCCAGATTGGCCAGTCCGCCATCGCTGCTCCCCGAAAAGATGGGAAGTCCGGCCCTCAGCCCGGTAGTGGCGGCGGCAGTGCGGGTAAGCGCGCCGAGCCGGTCGGTCGGACTGAGCAGTTCGGGCAACTGCGCTGCTGTAACCGACGCCAGCGTCAGGGCCGCCTTGTGCCAGCGGGCGCGGCGAAGCTCTAAAAGCCCGGTCGTCGAGGCGAGGCCGATATCGGCCGCCAGGGTACCCGACAAGCGGTAAGCGAGATAATCTTTGAGCGACACGAACACGTGCGCGCGCCCGAACAACTCCGGGTACGCTTCCCGCAACCAGCGCAAACGCGCGGGATGGTAGGGAGCCTCGAGCGGACATCCGGTGTGCGTGTAGAGAGCCTTTTCATCGGTTTCTAGTCGCAGCGCAGGCAGCACCGTTTCAGGGCGACTGTCGGCCCAGGTCAATGCGTTGGCGAGGGGCTCGAGGCGCGGCCCGAGCACCAGCACGCTGTGCATCGCGCCGCTCAGCGCGAGCCCCGCAAAAGGTCCTGCGCCGAACTCTTTAGAGGTCTCGCGCAGCGCCGTACAGACCGCTGCCCAGAGCGTTTCCGGATTTTGCTCGGCGCGCCCCGAAGCGTCGGTCAGCAGCGAATAACTCGCCGACGCGCCTCCCCGGACGCGCCCGGCAGCGTCGAGCGCGACCACCTTGCAACCGCTGGTACCGATGTCGAGCCCGAGGGTGAGGGAGTCCATAAGGCTCCAGCTTACCCTCCGGGTTCTAGTCCGGGCTACTCTTACGCGTTCTATCCGGGTCTAGGTTTTGTCGGCAATTGCCGTTTACGAAACGCGCTTAAGTTCGCGCCACAAACGCAGCATGTCAACGCTTTCTAACCTTCTTAATTCTTGCTTCTTTCTCCCTACTCCTCTTTGCTCTTCCTGCTTTTTACTTCTTCGCGTCTGGTACAGCATAAAGTCGCAGCACCCAGCCTGAAACGTCTACAGAACCTGAACCTCTATAAAATCTAGTCAGAACGCGAGTCCAACCAAAAAACCACCCGACCGACCGGATTGTGTGCAGACGCATTCGCTGGGTTTCGGCACGCCATCACGGAAAAACTATACCGGCGGCCTTTATACTCTAAATTATGACCTACCCCCGGAAAAATCCTCGCGCTGGCCCCGTCTGGCGTCTGCCCCTCGCGCTATTCGCCGCGCTCCTTACACTCGCCGCCTGCTCCGGCAACGGCGAGAAAACCAGTCCCCTCACCCTCGAGTTGGAGGCCGATACCTTGCAGGGTGAAGCGCCCCTTATCGTCAACTTTACCGCGACCTCGGAACCGCCCCGGAATGACCTTTCCTACCGCTGGGACTTCGGGGAGGACGGCTCGAGCGCCGGAAGCCGGAGCCGCGCCCACGTCTTTACCGAACCGGGCAGCTATCCGGTCGTCGTCAATGTGGTCGGTGGCGGTCTCGACGCCCGCGCCGAAGCGACCATCGAGGTAACTGAAACGAGCGGACCGCCCGACATCAGCAACCGGGTACCGACCGCCTCGCTCGCCGCCGCCGTTACCGACTCGGCGTCCCCTTACGAGGTCACATTTTTAGTCACCGCCGCCGACGAAAACAGCGCCGACACGCTTTCGTACAGCCTCGACTTCGGGGACGGGGCGCGAACCGCCCAAAACAGCGCCACGCACACCTACGCCGCCCCCGGTTTTTATCTGGCGACGGTCGTCGTAACCGACGGGCGGGGCGGGGTGGCCTTGGCTGAGGAAGAAGTGACGCTCAAGTAACCGTTCTGACAAGTTGCCCTACGCTAAACATCACCTGAAACGAGCTTCAGGTGATGTTTAGCTTTGCCCCATTCCCACTTTTGTTTCTAGTAGCACTTCCATAAGAAACGGCACCATTTCTCCGCAGATGCTATCTCTTAATGCGCGTAGTAGTCGATGCTTCTTTGACTGAGTATGGTGTAAACCAGACAATACCTGCTATAGATTCTGTCAATCTATGTCTAATCCGGTTTTATCACCTTAAAAGCAGCACGTGGCGAGAGGCAAGTAGGCAGAAATCCACAAGTAAGCTACAGGCCACAAACCACAAGCCCCATAACCACAAACCCCAGCACCTAAAGCGGTTCGGTCGCGGCGGCGGAGCCCTCCACCCAGCGCCGTCCGTCCGCTGTGACCTCGAGCTTCCAAACCGGCAAAATTTCTTTAAGTCGGTCGATGGCGGCGTGGGTGGCTAGCAGTGCGTCTTTGCGGTGCGCTGAAGACACGACGATGATAATCGACGCCTCACCGGGCTCGAGCCGCCCCAAACGGTGTGCGAAGACGATGTGACCCAGCTCGAAACGTTCACGCAGTTCGGTCGCGGCGCGTTTCATCTGCGTGAAGATCATCGCCTCATAGCCCTGATAGTCGATATGCTCAACGCGCTGACCGGCGTTGGGCGAACGCACCGTTCCGCTGAAGGTAACGACTGCGCCGTAGCGTGCCTGGCTCGCCAGCCGTACGTAGCGGGATAATTCCAGCTCGGCGTCGGTGACGAAAAAATGGTTGGGTGGGTCTTCCGCGCCGCCCGCTACCGGCGGAAAAAAGGCCAGCGTTACGCCCTCGCTGAGGGTTTCGTCCGGTGCGGCGTAGGTCTCGTCGATAGCGGCGAGCGCGCCCCTGAGTTTGAGTTCGGGATAGTCGGTTTCCAACGTGGCGGCGGCCTCACGGACGCTTGCACCTGCGGGCAAGGTGAGCGTGACTCGGGTTTCGCCGACCTGCTCGCGGTAACTTGCAAAAAAAAGAACCTCTACAGTCATCTGAAAAGGCTATCAGAAAAAACTCGTCAGTTTGGCTCGGGAGTGGGCTCAGCGCGTTCGGTGGTCGTTTCGGTAACGGTTTCGGTAACGCCACGCGCGATCATCAGCGTTTCGGGGTAGCGCATCCGGTGCGGCCCCAAAAGCAGCAATCCGGCGCGGCTGTTGCCGAGCTCGAGCTGCGCTGAAATCAGCGCCAGCGACTCGTCGAAAGCTAAAGCGAGCGCCTCGACTGCGGTCGCGGGCGTTTCGATACGCTCGAGCACTCGTTTGACAAAGCTCGGGTCGGCGGCCTCGGGTTCGCTGAAAAGATGTTTGAGACCCCCCGAAAAGACGCGCGGCGCGCGCAGTTGCGGCCACGCCTCGGCGAGCGCCAGATAGGTCTGAGTGACGCTGGTTTCGGCGCGCGTAGCGATGTCCGAAAGCGCCTGCGGTATCTCGCAGAGGGGCAGCGTAAGGCGGCGCAGGCTGGTTTCGACCTCGAGCAGGTCGGCGTCTGAAGGTGCGGGCGAGAGTTCGAGAGCAAGTTGCCGAACGAGGCCGTTCTCGAGTACCACCACCGCCAGTGTCCGGCGGCTTGACAACACCGACAGATGAACCTCGAGCAGGTGCAGATCGTCGTCGACCGGCAGCGTCACCACGACGGTGTAGCCGGAAAGCTCGGCGGTAACGAGCGCCACACGCTCGAGCAGCCCCTCGCCGTGGACTCCCTGAAGGCTTTCAGTCAGCAGCGCACGCTGCGCGTTGGGTAGCGTGCGGGGCGGCAAAAACTTGCGCGCGTAGCGGCGGTACCCCCGGCGGCTCGGAATACGTCCGGCGGAGGTGTGGGGTTGGAGGAGGTAGCCCGCAGCCTCAAGCAGCGAAAACTCGTTACGAACGGTTGCGCTGCTGACCCGGAGCTGTTCGGCGACGACCGACGACGGCACCGGCTTCGCCGAGCTGATGTGACGTTCGGCGACCTTTTCCAAAACCTGCTCGGTGCGGGTGTTCATGCTCGTGAGTGTACCACCCGCCAGCAGGTATCACAGGCCCCCGCTGACCCGTTCGCAGTACGTTTCAGAGCGAGCATCGCGCTCGGCTGGTTAAGACGTCTGCGCGCTTCGACCGGGTTTTATCGGCGTTTTGGATGCTGTGGGAGAAGAAGGGAGTAGGGAGTAAGAAGTAAAAATTAGGCACCAACGAGGTCGTGGAGCGTCACCACTTTTCGTGTCCAGCACGAACTCGAGCGGGTCTTCCAAATAGCAAGAGTCAACGAAACCCGGTTGCAAGTCTGGTGCTTGCAAAGATGTAAGGTGGTTGCAGCCCTGGTGACGTTCTCGAGCAGCCTGCTGAATTCTGACTACTGAACATCGTCTATAAAGCTCAACCCCCCACCCAAAACCCTCGGCGCTCGGCCTACCCCTGACGCAGATACTCGAGCACTCCGCACAAAAGCGTCTCGGTGGCGATCCCCAAACACTTCTCGTCGAGGTCGAAACGCGGGTGATGGTGAGGCCAAGACGTGTCCGGGCCGCTCCGCCCGCCAACGAAGTAGTAGCATCCGGGCGCTTGCGCGAGCCATAACGCCATGTCGTCGCCGCCCATCGTTTTGTGGCTTTCCAGAACGTTATCCGCGCCCACGACGGTCGCCACCACCGCCTGCATCCGGGTGGTCATCGCCGCGTCGTTATGCACGGCGGGCGACTCGTCGATCCACGAGAACACCGCCTCACCCCGGAGGTTCGTCGCTACCCCCCGGCAGAGGGTCTCGAGGCGCTCTTTAAGATGGGTGCGCGTCTCCGGCCTGAAGGTGCGGAGCGTGCCCTTGATCTCGGCGGTTTCTGGAATGATGTTGTAGGCGGTGCCGCTGTGAACGCTCGTAATACTCACCACGGCGCTGTCTTGCGGGTCGGTCTCGCGGGCGACGAGGCTTTGCAAGGTGGTGATAAGCTGCGCCGCTCCCAAAATCGGGTCGACGCAGTTGTGCGGCTTGGCGGCGTGTCCACCCGAACCCTTGAGCACTACCCGAAACGAATCGGTCGCCGCCATCGACGGCCCCGCACGCAGCGCCACCGTTCCGAGCGGATATTCCGACGAGAGGTGTAGACCGATGACGGCGTCGGGCTCGAGCCCTGTGAGCGCCCCTGCCCGGAGCATCGCCTCAGCGCCGCCGACCATCTCTTCGGCGGGTTGAAAGACGAATACGACCCGACCCGAGAGTTCGGCGCGGCGCTCGGTAAGCAGCTTGGCGACCGACAACAGCACCGCTGCGTGCCCGTCGTGACCACAAGCGTGCATCTTGCCCATGACTTGCGAACGGTACGATACGTCTTTTTCGTCTTGGATCGGCAGCGCGTCGATGTCGGCTCGCGCCAGCACCGTGCGGCCCGGACGCGCGCCCTCCAGAATCGCCACTACACCCGTCTGCGCGACGCCACGCCGAACGTCCAATCCCAACACCCCCAGCTTGTCCGCGATCACGCCCGCCGTCCGAAATTCCTCGAAGGCGATCTCGGGATGTTTGTGAAAATCGCGGCGCTGCGCCACGGTTTCCCCAAAAATCGACTCGACCGCCTCGTGAATGCTTTCTACTACGCTCATGGTGTTTCCTCCAGGTCGCTTAGACCACCCAAACCTACGATAACGCTGAATTCAGCCGCTGTCACGGGCGTTATGCTCAGGCGGTTGCCCCGCTGGAGCAGCTTCATATTTTGCAGGTCGGGTTGCGCTCGCAATTTTGCCAAGGGTACGAAGCGGGGTAGGGCTTCTACTGCCATGACCGTGACCACGTCCCAGCGCGGCGCGTCCAGCGTCGAAGTACGGACCGTGCGGTTTGAACTGCGTGGGGTCGGGCGCAGCTTCCCCCGTGACCGTAGCGACTCCGGCGACGTCCGCAGGTTGGGTGCTCGAGTGGTAGATCAGCACCCGCTCACCGCGCCGCATCTCCCGCAAAAAGTTACGCGCCTGAAAATTGCGTACACCCTCCCAGAGCGTCGTTCGGTCGGGCGCGGCGAGGAGGTCGGCGAAGCTGAACACGTTCGGTTCGGTTTTAAGGAGCCAGTAGCGCGTCATCAACCGCTCGCAGCGGACGTGACCCCCGCAACCGGTAGGTGCTCGTAGCGAAACACGCCTAGAAAAAACTGCATGGTCGGCCCGATCAGCAGGGCAAAGATCACCGTACCCAGGCCAACCGTACCGCCAAGTAAAAAACCTACGGTCAGTACCAAAACCTCGATGCTGCCTCGAGTAAGCCGGACGCTGCGCCCGAACCGTCGCGCGCTCCCGAGCACCAGGGTGTCGCGCGGCCCCGCGTTCATACGTGCGCCCAAGTAGAGCCCGCTCGCCAACCCAGTTAAAATGACGCCTACCGTAACCAAGGCGATACCGGAGCCGAGGTCTTCAGCTCGCGGCAGCCACCGCTGGGCCTCAAAAAAGTCTACCCAGGGGCCGACCAACGCCATGTTGAGGACGGTGCCCAAACCGGGCCGCACACGAAGCGCGAAAAAGTTGAAGATCAGAAGGGCGAGCCCGACGAGCTGCGTAACGCGTCCAAACGACAAGCCGGTGCGCGCGCTGAGACCCTCGTGCAGCACCGACCAGGGGTCTAGCCCCAGATCGGCGCGGAGCATCAGCGAGATAGCAAGGCCGAAGATCATCAGTCCGAGGTTGAGTTGGATAAGTCTTTGCCAAAAGTGAAGGTCAGTCAAAAGAGCAAGGCGAGTCACAAACGCCAGTGTACGCCTCACTAAAGGCTCTGCCACGTTCATGCCATAGAGACACCGCTACTGCCGGTTTGCTCGAGAAGCGTAGGTGACGCTCTGTAAAGCCTGTCCTTCACAGTTTGCGTACCGAACTATTTGGTAAGGAGGAAGTGTGAAGAAGATTAACGTTATTCTCACATGTGCATGACGTGAGCTTAAGGTTAGCTTAAGGTTTCTTCGGCATAATACCGAACAAGTAAGGCAACCGAACCGAAAGGAGAAAAGCTGTTCAGCAGTGTCTCAAGTCGTTGTGTGTAGAGAAGTGTTTGCACATCAAACCCTCTCATTCTCTATTTGGAGTCAGCCATGAGAAACGCACGTCCGCTGTTAATCATCGCTCTAGGTCTTACACTGCTTTCGGCTTGCAGTCAGGCACCGAAAAGTTTGCAAGGGGGGCTCGAGCCCCAGTTTGGTACTGCCGCTGATGACGCGGCTGTCGAGGTCGCTTTAGACAAAAATTTAGGGCATGTCTACGTGGCAGGTAACCTTGGTCAAAAGGCGTTTATCCGCCAGTATAAGCGCGACGGTTCGCTGAATTGGGAGCGCTCGAGTGGGATCCGTAACGGACTTTTCGCCAAAACATTGGCAACAGATGTAGATGCTGCTGGTGACGTGTACGTGGCTTGAGCTTACTTCAACTCCGAAGGAACAACTGACCTATACAGTGTCGCTGAGGGACCGTTTATCTCCAAGCTTACCCCAGGAGGTAAGCTGACCTGGCGAAAGCCCTTTGCGAACCTCATCAGCATGGCTGTAGACGCTCGAGGCGGTCTCTACCTAGTAGGAAACAACTCCGTCCGAAAGTGTAGCGCAGCAGGTGGTCTTATCTGGGATAAAGAAACCTAGCAACTACGGGGCGAATATGGTGAATGTCGAAGTAGCTGCAAGCGGTAACGTCGTCGCTAGTAGTGATAACGGCATAATCGTCAAATATACGAATGCCGGGTCGCAGATTTTCCGCACCACACGCAACTTCGGTTTTGGTGGGACACGCGACCTTGCCCTTGGACCTAATGAGGAAATTGCTGCGGCTTCCGTGAATAGTGTCTCAGAAGGTACTGCTACGGCCCTCTCTTTCTACGTCTTCCGCCCTGACGGTACACGTTTGTGGCAGGACCGATACTACGACTATCACGACCCACAGTACATAGGCGCAACGTTCGACGTCTTGGGAAATGTCTACTTTACAACCGAACACTGGGCTTGTGACAGCGGCGTCACCCTAGCTTATGGTGCAGGAGAAGGGGTAACGTGCGAAAGCGGCTCTGACAGCGCTCTAGAGCGTTCGGCCATCCTCGTCAACAGGTACACGCCGAGCGGTGCGCTCACTTGGTCGCGGGTCATCAATAAAAACCGTTCCGGTGTAGACGCGAGCGCCTCTATTGCAGCATTTTCTGAAAACGAGATTTACCTCGTCGGAAAGACCGCGAACAGCGTCAACGGTCAAAAAGCGGGGGGTACCGATGCGTTTATAGCGCGGCTCGACGGTCGCGGTAAGGGAGCTTGGTCTCGCTAGCCCTTATGCATCACAGAAAGCTCCGCTTTGAGCGGAGCTTTTTTATTCCCACTCAATCGTCCCCGGCGGCTTACTGGTGACGTCATAAACCACCCGGTTGACCTCCGGCACGGTGTTGACGATGCGGTTACTGACCGTCGCCAGAAAGTCGTGGGGCAGGCGTGTCCAGTCGGCGGTCATGCCGTCGACCGACGAAACGGCCCGGAGCGCCACCATGTTGGTGTAGGTGCGCTGGTCGCCCATCACCCCGACCGAGCGCAGCGGCGTCAGGACCGCCAGCGCCTGCCAGGTCTCGTCGTAAAGTCCAAATTCGCGCAAGGCCGAGATAAAGATGTCGTCGACGCGGCGCAGCACCTCCAAGCGTTCGGGGGTGACTTCGCCTAAGCAGCGGATCGCCAGCCCCGGCCCCGGAAACGGATGGCGTCCGGAGAGGTGCGGTGGTAGTCCTAGAAGGGCCGCCAACTCGCGCACCTCGTCTTTGAAAAGGGTGCGAAAGGGCTCGAGCAACTCGAACTGCAAATCTTCGGGTAGACCGCCGACGTTGTGGTGAGACTTAATGTTTGCCGCGCCGTGGCCCCCTGCCGATTCGATCACGTCCGGGTAGAGGGTGCCCTGCGCCAGAAAACGGATGCTACCCAGCTCGGCCTGTTTCGCTTCGACTTCGGCGTTGAACACTTCGATGAACTCACGCCCGATAGCCCGGCGTTTGGCTTCGGGGTCTTCAATACCGATAAGCGCCTCGGCAAACCGTTCGGTGGCGTCGACGACGCTTAGGTTCATCCCGACGCCGGTCAGCGCCCTTTCGACCTCTTCCGCTTCACCGGCGCGCAGGAGGCCGTGGTCGACGAAGACCGCTTGCAACTTGTTGCCCAATGCCCGGGTTAGGAGCAGGCCCAGGGTGCTCGAGTCCACCCCGCCTGAAATCGCCAGCATCACCCGCTCGTCGCCGACGCGCTTTTTGACCTCGAGGGTCATCTCTTCCAAAATGTGTTCGGGGGTCCAGTCGAGGGCGATACCGGTGCGCTGCAAAAAGTTCGTGAGCAGCGTCCGGCCTTTCGGGGTGTGCTGCACCTCGGGATGAAACTGCATTGCGTAGACGCCTCGCTCCCGGTTCTCCATCGCCGCGATCTCGGTGTCCTGGGTACTCGCTACGACCTGAAAGCCTCCGGGTAGCCGCAGCACCGAGTCGCCGTGACTCATCCACGCGACGAACTCGCCTTCGACGCCGCCGAACAGCTCGCCGCGGTAGCCCGTCAGGAGCGCCTTGCCATACTCGCGTACGGGGCTCGCTACCACCTCGCCGCCCAGTTCTTTGGCGAGAAGTTGCATCCCGTAACAGATACCAAAAAGGGGCAGGCCGCTGTCCAAAAGCCCTTCGGGAAGGCCGTGGGTACCGGGGTCATAGACGCTTTTAGGCCCTCCCGACAAAACGACGCCTTTAGGGTCGTGCTCGAGGATGTCGGTGAGGCTTGCGTCCGCTTGCAAAATCACCGAGTAGGCGTTTTGCTCGCGCAGCCGCCGCGCGATCAGGCGGGTGTACTGAGAGCCGTAGTCGAGCACGACGATACTAGCCATTAGCAGGTATCTTCTGGTTTGCACCACGCCCAGTTGAATAAACACAGTCTGCTACGCACTTTAGGAGAGAATAGCTGCGGCGAACTGGCGAAATATATGTTGGGAGGGATGCCATAACGTCCTTTCAAGCCGGTTCGGGTACCGGTCATATCTAAAAATAATGGGGCGCGGTAGTTCTCACCGCTCCGGCCCGCAAGGTGGCTACGGCGTGTTCGGGCCTGCTGTCCCGGGCGAAAGCCTACAGATTGAAACGTCACGAACTGAAAAGCTATCGACATCTCGAGGGTGGTGGTACGAACAAGAGGGGCGAGAGCAAAACCCGTACAACACCTAGACGAACTGTAACGCCAGCAGTACGAGCGCGGCGATAACCAGCAGCGTCAGCAGCAGCACCCGCCGTCCACCCCGGTTCAGGGTCGGGTCGGGGGCGCGGTCGTCGATATCGTCGATGACCTCGAAGTCGTCTTGTCCGGTCTGAAAGGTGTCTTGATCGTCAGAGGTACTTTGGAAATCGTCTCTTGGTGGGTTCGCTACCGGCCTGACCCGAACCCCGGGCCGGGTGGCGGGTGTTTCTGAGGGTCTAGGCGATGGGCGCGCTTCGTCTAGAGCTGGGGCGCTATGCGCGCGTTCGGCGTCGTACTGCGCGCGGCGCTCCCGGTACGCAGAGGTGTGGTCGGTCAGCCGCAGCGAGTCGGCTGGGAGTTCGGTTTGAGAGGCTTCGGTGCGGGGTAAGGTCCAGAGAGTTGCGGACGGCGCGTCGGCACCTTCAGGATCGGCCTCGAGCCTACGGGCAGGCGCGGTAAAAACCTTGACTGCCGGAAGGGGGTCGACCGCTTTTGGATCGGTTACGCCCTGGTCGGCTGGGGACGCCGCGTCCGCGTCCTCTACGGGAGCGAGCAGAACCGGATCGGCGAAGTCGCCTTCGTCGTCGTCGCCGAAACCGTCGAACGCCGACACGTCGCGGGCGGCCTGAACGTTTATGAGTTGAGGGGCGCGCCCTCCGAACGAATAACCGTCGAGCGCGGCCCGCACCTCACGGGCGCGCGGTCGGGCGGTGGGGTCGGCGTCCAAGCAGCGCGCGAGCAGGTCGCGCAGGTCGCCGGGGAGCGGGCCGGAGAGGTGGGTGACGGTTCTGGCCCACGAAAATAGATCGGCGGCGAACGAGGGGCCGCTGATCCGTTCGGGCGCGCTGAATTCGCTCGGTCTGACGCGCCACGGTACCCCGTAACCCTCGAGCAGAAATCTGCCGCCCGTCCCCGCTTCGCGGTCGAACAGCATCCGCTCGGGAGAGAGGTCGCCGTGAACGATCCCGGCGCGCGCCGCGTCGTCGAGTGCGGCGGCGCTCTGGCGCAAAAGAATTTCGACCTGTCCGGGTGCAACCGCTCCCTTGAGGGGCCGAAACTCATCGGAAAAGGCGACGATCACCTCGCCCGCACCGCCGACGAAGCTCGAGCTGAGCACCGGCGGCAGATACGGCGAGCTCAGTTCGCCGACCCGAGCGGTCGGTTCACCCATAAAGGTGTACATCCGCACCGGCAGACCGTTGAGTGCGTCGCGTCCGGAAAACGTCTGCACCCCGCCCTGTTCGGCGTTCAGCGTCTGCGGCTGATACCTCTTAGCCACGCCTGACCGTGCCTGAGCACGCCTGAGCACGGTAGGCAATCCTGCTTTCGGAATGGGGTGGAAACTTTTGTGTCTCGTTCACGCGCCTATTATAGCCTGCGTCTGTGTGCTGGACACCGGGCCGCTGGTGTTCCGGGTGCTTGTGAGCCGCCCCCGAAGCTGCTAGCGTACACCCTATGGCGGAGCTTTCAGAAACCCTTTTGCTAGACGCGCTTAGACAGGTCGACGACCCCGAACTGCACCGCGACCTGGTAAGTCTGGGCATGATCAAACACCTGAGTTTTAGCGGCGGCGACGTGACGTTGACCGTCAACTTGACCACCCCGGCGTGCCCGATGCGCGCCCAGATCGAACAAGATGTGCGCGCGGCGCTCGCCCGAGTACCCGGTGTGGAAAAGGTCGATCTGACTTTCGACGCGCAGGTTCGGGCCTCGAGCCAAAAAGAGCTGCCGGGCGTTAAAAACGTCGTCGCGGTGGGGTCGGGCAAGGGCGGCGTCGGCAAGTCTACGGTGGCGGCGAATCTGGCGGCGAGTCTGGCTTTAGAGGGCGCGTCGGTCGGTCTTTTAGACGCCGACATCTACGGCCCCTCGCAGGCGAAGATGTTTTCAGTCGAAGGCAAACGCCTGATGGCCGACGACGACAAACGCATCTTGCCGCTACGCAACTACGGCGTCAAGGTCATCTCAATTGCCAACTTAGTAGAAGACGGTCAGGCGCTGACCTGGCGCGGCCCGATTTTGCACGGTACGCTGACGCAACTCCTCAAACAGACCGTCTGGGGCGAGTTGGACTACCTTATCGTCGATCTGCCGCCCGGTACCGGCGACGTGCAGCTGTCTCTGGCGCAGCTTGTGCCGCTGACCGGCGCGGTGGTCGTTACCACGCCGCAGGACGTGGCGCTCCTCGACGTGCGCCGCGCCTACACGATGCTCCGCAAAACCCACGTGCCGGTGCTAGGCGTCGTCGAAAACATGTCGTACTACGAACTACCGGACGGTACCCGCGACTATATCTTCGGCGAGGGGGGCGCGGCGAGATTTGCTGAAGCAGAACGGCTGCCGCTCTTGGGGCAAATTCCCATCACCCGGGCGATGCGCGAAGCGGGCGACGCCGGAAAACCGCTGGTGATCTCCGCCCCCGAAAGTCCAGACGCACAGGCTTTGCGGCAGGCGGCGCGTATTCTCGCGGGACAGATCAGCATTCAGAACCTGAACGCGCTACCGGTTCTTTAGCTGGCAGGGTCTGCTATGCTGCAGGGGCTTTGAGCGGGAAAAGTAACCTGCCGACGCCTAAAAGAGAGCCCGAGTGACACGCTGAGAGCTTGGGATAGGAAACGCAAGGTGAACGTCGCCCGTGAGCAGGGGAAGAAAGGCGTGTCAAACGTCTACTAGAACCCCCGGTGCTGCCCGTTGCAGTTCAACGAAGTGCTTGGATGTATGGTCTACAGCCGTATCAGTTACAGATGATACCTCTGATCTTATCTCTAAGAAATGCGGTGGTACCGCGGGGTTCGCCTCGTCCGCAGAGCCTGGCTCGGTGGAGGAGGTTTTTTCGTGGCCGTCAAAGATGAGTTTAACGAGTTGTATAGACGTGAGCACACCCAGCACTTCACCCTGGAACGCACCGTCCTCGAGGTAAACACTTTAGTTACGGCCCTAACCCCAAAACCTCACGAGCGCGTTTTAGACCTCGGTTGTGGCTGGGGCCGTCACCTCGGTGAGTTGCAGCGGCGCGGGTTTACAGGACTCGTCGGCGTCGATGTTCAGGGAGCTTTTCTGGAGCCGCTCGAGGGTGTCGTTATGCTTTCTGGTGACGCTGCCGCGCTCGAGTTTGAGAACGAATTTGACGTGGTGTACTGCGCCTTTAACGCCCTTTTCTCATCTCCGGACGCTGCTTCGCAAGTTTTTGCCTCGGTCGCTCGCGTGCTCAAACCCGGAGGACGCTTTTTGCTCGATACCACCAAACGCGAACGGCTGGCGGGCACTGAGTCTCCGGCGCGTTCGTGGCGGGGTAGGGGAGACCTGCCTTGGCTGCTCGAGGAAACCCGTTTCGACCCGCTTACCGGCGCGCAACATATCTTTCAGCGGCGAATCTTTGCGGGTGGTCATACCGAGACGCAAACGCTGACGCGCTTTCACTACACCCTGAGCGAACTTGCACGATTCTTCAAAGCTGTAAGTTTGACCGTAAAGGACGTACACGGCGACTGGCAGCTAAATCCATACACGGCGCGAAGTCCGCGCCTGATATCGGTAACGAGAAAGGAAGTCTAAGATGCAGGAACTAATGAAACAGTACGACCCCTTCAGCACAGAGGAAAAGTGGGTCAAACGCTGGGCCGAAGAGCCCTTCTCCGCCGACGCCGAAAGCGATAAGCCACCCTTTTGCATCGTCATCCCGCCGCCCAACGTGACCGGCAACCTGCATCTCGGTCACGCCTTCGACAATACGCTCATCGATACTCTGATCCGTTTCAAACGGATGAACGGTTTCGAGGCCCTTTTCCAACCCGGGACCGACCACGCCGGTATCTCTACGCAAGTACAGGTCGAGCGGGCACTCCGCGGTGAAGGAAAAACCAAAGAAGACCTTGGGCGCGAAGCCTTTTTAGAGCAGATGTGGCGCTGGAAAGAACGCTACGGCGGTATTATCCTGGAGCAGCTTCAGCGCCTCGGCGTGTCGGCGGACTGGACCCGGACGCGTTTTACGCTGGACGAAGGCTTGTCCCAGGCAGTTCGCAAGCAGTTTGTCGAGCTTTATCACCAGGGGCTCGTGTACCGCGGCGAACGTATTGTCAACTGGGACCCGGTTTCGCAGACAACGCTCTCGGACCTCGAGGTCGACCGCGAAGACCGCCCCGGCAAGCTCTATACCCTGGCGTACGAGTTGAGAGGTGGCGGCGCGCTCCAGATCGCTACGGTTCGCCCTGAAACCATCTTTGCGGACGTGGCGCTCGCGGTTCACCCGGACGACGAACGCTTTACGCACCTTCACGGCAAAGAGGCCCGCATTCCGCTGACGGAGCGTTGGATACCCGTCATCACCGATGAGGCCGTGGAGATGGACTTTGGGACCGGCGCACTTAAAATTACGCCCGCACACGACCCGACCGACTTCGAGATTGGTGAGCGTCACGGGCTGCCGCGCCCCAGTGTCATCGGTTTGGACGCGAAGCTGACGAGCGAGTTGGTACCCGAAGCGTTCCAAGGGCTGGACCGCTTCGACGCGCGCGAAAGTGTGGCAGCGGCACTTCAAGGAACGGGTGATTTGCTGGGGGCTGAAGACTACACCATCCCCGTCGGCCTCTCCGAGCGTACTAAAGCGCCGGTCGAACCGATCTTGTCGACGCAGTGGTTTTTTAAGATGGGCGAGGTTGCGCCGCAGGTCTTAGCGGGTTTGGCGGCCGGTGATATGCGCCTGACACCCGAACGCTATACCAAGGTCAACCGCGACTGGCTACAAAACTTGCGCGACTGGAATATCTCCCGGCAGCTCTGGTGGGGCCACCAGATTCCGGCGTGGTACGACCCGGGCGGCAACATCATCGTCCCCGACCCGGCGAATCCCGAGCTGGACCCGACCGACGACCCGCGCTATGCGGGTGTAACGCTGACCCAAGACCCGGATGTGTTCGACACCTGGTTCTCGTCGAACCTGTGGCCCTTTTCGGCGCTCGGTTGGCCCGACGAAACCGATCCGTTTTTCCAGAAGTTCTATCCGACCTCGGTGCTGGTTACAGGCTATGACATCCTCTTTTTTTGGGTGACGAAGATGCAGCTCGCCGGGTACGCGTTGCTGGATGAAAAGCCGTTTACGGACATCGTGCTGCACGGACTGGTTTTGGACGAGCACGGGCAGAAGATGTCCAAATCGAAAGGGAACGGTATTGACCCGCTCACAGTTATCGACACCTTCGGGGCGGACGCGCTGCGTTTTGCTATGGCATATACCTCGACGGGTGGGCAAGACATCCGCTGGGACGAACGTCGCGTCGAGATGGGCCGGAACTTTAACAACAAGCTCTGGAACGCAGTGCGTTTTGCCATGATGAACCTTGCGGACGGCGTGCCGGACTTGAGCGCGGTGAAACCCGAAACACTCGCCGACCGCTGGATCACGAGCTGCTTGCAACGCGCGATTCGTGAGGTGACGCAGCATCTGGACGCCTTTGACCTGGGCGCGGCGGCTCGGGCCGCTTACGATTTCGTCTGGTCGGAGTTTTGCGACTGGTACTTGGAGGCCGCCAAACCGCAGCTCCGCGAGGGTAACGAGACGACAAAAGCAGTGCTGGCAAAGACGCTGACCGATATTCTCAAGCTTTTGCACCCAATGGTACCGTTTATCACCTCTGAGCTGTACGAGGCGCTGGGTTTTGAAACGCAGTTGGGTTGGGCGAACTGGCCGCAGGTTGCGCCTAAGCTGGTCGACACCGACGCCGAACGCGACTTCAAACGCTTGCAAGACGCGGTTACGGGTGTGAGAAACCTTCGCGCCGAAGCGAACTTGCCGCCGTCACAGGAGATCACGGTCTCAGCAAGTGGCGTGGGCGCGCCGACCTTACACGACAATCAAGCTGTATTTAAGTCGCTGACCCGCGCGAACTTGCTCGGCGAGCCGGTAACGGGGGCGTCACTGTCGCAGGTGGTCCCCGACCTCGAGCTCAAACTTCCGCTGGGAGGGCTTGTCGATATCGGTGAGTGGCGCGCACGTCAGGAAAAACGTCTTAAAGACCTGCAAGGCAGCCGCGATAAGAGCGCCAAAAAAATCGCCAACGCCAAGTTCGTCGAGAACGCGCCCGCTGAGGTGGTCACCGAAGAGAAACGCCGACTTGCCGAGGCGCAGGAGCTGATTGCGGGGCTCGAGGCGACGCTGGCGGGGCTCGGTTGATGCCCGGTTCTCTAGACCGAGAACCGGCAGGTGTCAGGCTTGCCGGTTTGTCCGGGTGCCGAGTTTGACCAAATAACTCCTGGGTTTGACCGAATAACACAGTCACCACGGCCTGTTTTTCTCGAGCTGTCCCTATCTATCCCTGCACATTTCGTAAACTGACCTATGCCCCCTGCTGCGGATAGAGCATTTCAGGCACTCCTCAATCGGTTTCGGAGCGACGCGGACGTGCTCGGCGCATTTTTAAGTGGGTCGCGTGGCAAGGGTTTTGCGACCGACCACTCCGACTACGACGTTGTCATCGTCGTTCGTGACGGCGCGCTGAAGCAGTGCGGGGCGCGCTACCCGTTTCGCTGCGCAGCGAACATCGACTGCACCTTGCACGACCTCACGGGCTTTCGAAACCACGCGGCTTACGGCTCGCCGGACGCGTGGAACCGTTACGATTTTGCCCACGTCGAACTGCTTTTCGACCGTACCGGTGAGCTGCCCCGGTTCATCGACGACAAAGGACGCATCCCCGAGGCGCACCGTAACGAGCTGCTGAGGGAATCGCTCGACGCTTACGTCAACGGCGTGTACCGCTCGCTTAAGTGTTTGCGTAACGCCAACATCTTGGGGGCGAAGCTCGAGGCGGCCGTGTCTGTCTCCGCTCTGCTGACGTTTCTCTTTGCGTTGGAGGGGCGGCACGCGCCGTTTCCCGGCTACCTGGAGCGCGAACTAAGGCAGTATCCGCTCGAGCACCTCCCATTATCTCCCGACACGCTGCTTTCGCTGATCGACCACGTGCTGGTGTCTGCCAACTCAAAAGCGCAGCAGGCACTGCTAAAAATAGTTGACAGTCTGGCCCGCGACGCCGGGCTCGAGGGTGTGCTGGCTGACTGGGGCGAGGCTTACGGGTGGATGCAGTCTTTTTCGTTGCCCTCCTTGCTGCCACGCTGAAAATGCTCGAGCTGCACCGTTCACGCTAAAGTAAGTTTTTCACCTTTCCTTATGCGGCCAAAAAAGTAATATGGTCTACTGTGTTTTTTCGCAGAACGTTGCCCTTGCGCGTGAAATGAGCTATATCGTAGGACAACCCGAAGGGCATCACAGCCAACTTCATCCACAGTGTCACTCCGGTAGAGGAGACACAGCATGACACATTCCCTAGAAAACTTCATAGGTCAAGCAAACGCGGTTTTCCCGGATAGCTTTGTCGAAAAGGCCTTTCAACTCGAGCCGTCGGACGCGCGCCCAGTCGAGTTGTTGGCGCGCTACCTGGTGGCAGAAATTTGTGATCTCTACAGCTCCAAGTCCGATGATTAAGCCAACCTAAACCGTATTATCGCCGACCTATGCGTTGCCGCTTCAAACCTCGAGGACGTGACCCGGTGTTTTCGTGAGTTGCGCGCCGCGCCGCCACCCGAGGTTGCGCGAGCATGGTCATAAGCCGGACATCAACAGTAGGGTCTACGTTGCGAGGTGTCGTTGATGACATCGGAGGCTACCGTTACACCGTCACCTGATGAGTTCGGCGTTATCTTCGCCAACACGCACCATTTTTTCAGTCTTCTCGACCTGGGGGGCACGGTTCTAGTTGTAAGTCCGAGCGTGCTCGAGCTGAGCGGCGTAACCCGTAGTGAGGTCGTCGGTCGGCCCCTTTGGACACTCAATGCGTGGTCTTCACAGGCGTGCTTGCAGCTGCAAGACGCTGTGGCGCAGGCGGCCCGTGGCGAGTCGGGGCAACTCGAGCTGGTGGTGCAGCGTGCAGGTGGCGGCCCCTTGACCTTTGCGTTTTCGCTCGAGCGTGCCCATACCGGCAGGGAAGAACCTGCATATCTTCTGTTCGAGGGTCACGTCACGTCCTGGAACAAAACCGGAGCGGCGCTCGAACAGCAGCGTGTATTTTTGCAGGCCGTCCTCGACAACATGTCCGACGGCGTGGTGGCGTGTGACGCCGAAGGCACCCTGACGCTATTTAATCCCGCGGCGCGGGCGCTGCACCATTTACTCGAGTTCCCGCTGCCCGCACGCGCGTGAGCCGAGCGTCACAACCTCTCGAGCGCAGACGGTAAAACCCGGTTGAGCGCCGAAGAGGTGCCGCTTTACCGCGCGCTTCACGGCGAAATCGTCCGCGACGCCGAGATGGTGATCACGCCCGAAGGGGCCGAGCCGCGGCGGGTTCTCGCCAACGGGCGTAGTCTCACCGGCAGCGACGGGAACCACCTCGGGGCGGTGATCGCCCTGCGTGACGTGACCGCTATCCGCGCCGCCGAGGCTGCGCTCCGTAAGAGCGAAGCGCAGCACCGCGCCGTTATCGACAGCCTCAGCGAAGGTATCTTGCAGCACGCCGAAGACGGCTCGGTGGTCGCGTGTAACGCCGCTGCGGAGCGCATTTTGGGACTGACCAGAGCGCAGCTTTTAGCGCAGCGTCCACTCGACGCGCGCTGGCACGTCATTCACGAAGACGGCAGCGCTTTTCCGAGCCACACTCATCCCGCGCTACTCACCCTACGCAGCGGGGAACCTCAAGAAAGGGTTGTGATGGGCGTTGCCAAACCAGGTGGCACCCTGTCCTGGATTTTGCTCGACTGCCAACCGCTCCGGCAAACCGAGGGTGCGAAACCCTACGGGGCCGTCTGTTCGTTTATAGATATCACGCAGCTTAAGCAGACCGAGGCGCAGCTACGCCACGCGTCACTTCACGACGCGCTGACCGGCCTGCCGGTACGACCATTTTTTAGAAGTCGGCTCGAGGAGGCTCGCCGCCACGCCGAACGTGACCCTACCTACCGTTTTGCGTTGCTTTATATCGACCTGGACAACTTCAAAACCGTCAACGATACCCTCGGGCACAGCGTCGGTGACAATCTACTGGTAACGGTCGCGCGGCAGCTCGAGGGCTGTGTCCGCGAACATGACGCCGTAGCCCGCTTGGGGGGCGACGAGTTTGCCGTGCTGCTGGAGCGCCTCGCTGACGTAAGTGACGCTACTCGGCTCGCCGAGCGGCTGCTCCGCGACCTCGCTATCTCCCTCGAGGTGGCTGGACGCATGGTGAGCATAAGCGCCAGCATCGGTATCGTTTTTTCAGATCAGCCGCTCCGGGAGGGCGACCTGCTCGACGCCGCCGACACCGCTATGTACAGCGCCAAAAACGCGGGGCGGGCGCAGTACCGGGTGTACGGCGAAACCCCGGTGGGGGTTTCGCCACCAAAACCCGGGTAATGGTTGAACAACTCACGGCTCTACTTTTTTGTAAGCAGTGATTTTACGGGAGCTTTTAGTCGCTCCCCAAAGGCCAGTTTTTGCCGTCGATCCAGACCTCGGTAGGGCTGCCCTGACGTGCCCGGATGACGAGGTAGTGGACGGGTGTTTCCTGTGCGATGATCTCACCTAGAGCCGTTACCCACCCAACTACGCGGTTGGGCTGCGTGACGAGCGTTATGAAACCGGGTGCTTGGTGGTGGACTGCTTACGTGAGGCGGTGCTCCGAAGACAGCGCTCCACTCTCGGAGTGTTTTTCTATTGAACCGACCTCTTTTAGACGCCCGGCGCAACCTAGTTATGCGTTCATCTCGACCCGCTCAGGCGTAGGAGAAGGTTCCGGCGGCGCGCCCGGCCGCAAGTCGTTGTACATCCGGCGGTCGGCCTCGTGGACCACGGTGTCGATGTCGATAGCGCCGGATTTGTTCTGAACACCGATTCGCGCGCCTACCTCGAGCGTTGCGGACTGCGTTTTGACAGGTCTGGAAAACACCTCGCGCAGCCGCCCCTCGAGGTCGGGGGCGCGGCTCGCGGCGATAAACTCGTCGCCACCATAACGAAATAGCACGTCGCCGCGGCGCAGCGCGTGCTGAAGCCGTCCTGATACAACGCTCAACACCTCGTCGCCGACCGCGTGACCATGTTCGTCGTTGACCGCTTTGAAGTGGCGCAGGTCGATAAACGCCAGCGTCAGGTCGCCGCCTTGTTTGCCGAGTTGTGTGAGTTCCTCGAGTCCGGCGCGGCGGGTAAGTGTACCCGTCAAACTGTCGGTGCGGTGGCCCCGGCGCTCGAGCACCACCGACAATGTGACGGCGCTGGCGACGCCCACCGCGAGCGTCTGCACGACCGCGTAAGCGGGTCGTCCGTGCTGGTCGCGTGCGAGATCAGGACCAGCCACGCCGCCAGGCTGTAAAACGGGAGCAGGGCGGGTCGCCCCTTGCGTAAGTTGGCGATAGTGCTGCCGATAAGCCAGACCGGTATGACGGCCTCGAACGCCGGTGCGTGCGCGGGTAGATGCACGATACCGACCAAAGCGGGCAGGTCGCCGAGCGTCAGCAGGGCGTCGCTGAGCTCTTCGTTACGGTTGCGAAAGACGAACGACGCCGCGTAAAGCGCAAATGTCCCTAAAAAGATGGCGGCGGCGAAAACGAAATACTGCCGACCAATAAAAAGCGTGATGAGGGCGACCACGAAAACTCGCAACCCCATCCGAACCAGGTAGAGGCGTTCCGGGTCGCGGCGCACACCGCTAGGAGAAACAGCTTTCATAGGAGTTCTCATGGACCACCGCAAAACGTAGGCAGAATCTGCCCGGGAAACGTGACGGTCCAGAGGCGCTTAGCGCCGTTACCGGACGTTGGTATGTCGCGGAACTGCCCTACGAGCCTCGCGTGCGTCCGCTTGCTGCCCTTCTAATTGGTATAGATTGAGCCTTTGTAGGGCTTGTTGTGCAGCAGCGCAAAACGCATCTTGTTCGGCCCCTAGCCCCGCCCGAAAACCGAACACGCCCTCAGTGGGCGTAGCAAGAGCAGAGAATAAGAGCTGAGCACGCATCTGTAGTGCAGTATACAGATTTGAAATGCACAAAATCCTTACATGAAATTATAGGTCATTTCTTTTAATATTTCTCACACAACCCGTCTCCCTCCAGGCGCATACTCGGGATCAGCGGTACTACTTTGGCCGGTTGCGCCGCAAGTAAAAGCAAGGCTCAATAGCCTAGGGGGTGGGGACCCCCTAGGCACCTTTTTTTGTAGGTTCGTGCCGAGGGCAGTTCCGAGCAGGTATCGGGCCAAACGCTGCTTGAAATTTATACTTCAAGAAATTTAGTCGAAAAAAGACGCCTGCAAGCATCTTCCCTCGTTCCGGCTCTGACCTGTTTGGGACGCCTTGTCGGCTGAGGTGCCGTTCCGGTGACGCTGACCCGGAGAACGACCTCGAGCCCATCAAAAGCGCGTGCTACCCTAAGCGGATGAAACGTACTGCTTTGTATGAGCTTCACCTGGGGGCGGGCGGGCGCATGGTGGACTTCGCGGGTTGGGAGATGCCGATTCAGTACGCTACGGGTATCCATCAGGAGCATCTGGCGGTACGCGAAAGCGCCGGTGTGTTCGACGTCAGCCATATGGGTGAGGTACGCGTCACGGGGGCGGGGGCGGGGGCGCTGGACTTTTTGCGTTTTGCTACGCTGAACGACCCCGCCACCCTCAGACCGGGACGAGGTCAGTACTCGATGCTGCCGAACGACCACGGCGGCCTGATCGACGACCTCTACATCTACTGTACCGATGCTGACGACTATCTGGTGGTCTGCAACGCCTCGAACCAGGAGGCGGTCGTCACCCACCTCGCCAAGCTTGCCCGCGACTACGACGCCGATGTAGACGACGTTTCCGATACTTTCGGGCTGCTGGCGCTGCAAGGTCCGGGCGCGGCGCTCCTGCTCGGTCGGCTCACAAACGCCGACGTGGGCGGCCTCAAAAAGAACCGCACGCTGAGCGGAACGCTCTCCGGTTGCGCGGTGACGTTTGCCCGCACCGGTTACACCGGCGAAGACGGTTTTGAAATTTTTTGCCGCCCTGAAGACGCCCCGGCAGTGTGGCAGGCTTTGATGGGAGCGGGCGCAGCCCCCTGCGGTCTGGGTGCGCGCGACACCTTGAGGCTCGAGGCGGGTTTTCCCCTTTTCGGTCACGAATTGACCGCCGACACCAATCCCCGCTGTACGCCTTTCGCCTGGGTCGTCAAAGACAAACCGTTTTACGGTCGTGAGGCGATCTGGTCCCGGACCTGTACCCGGCAGCTCGTGGGCCTCAAACTGTTGCAGCGTGGCGTGGCGCGGCAGGGCTACCGGGTGCTGGCACCGGGGCCGAGCGAGGAAGAACTCGGCGAGAAAATAGGTGAAGTCACCTCCGGCATGATCTCGCCTTTGACCCGCGACGGCGTTGCGATGGCGTGGATTCGCAGAGCCTACAGCGATCCCGGAACGGAAGTCGCTATCGAAATTCGGGCACAACCGCTGTCCGCCGTGGTCGTCAAACCGCCGTTTTACTAGGTTTCGTCGATTTTCTGAGCTGAGCGCCGCGATGGGCTGTGCTCGACGTAAAAGAAGGTAGGAATAGGAAGCAGGAAGTAGGCATTAAAAAGGGTATTGAGGCGTCGGCAAGTTGCGCGTACAGCACGGACTCGAGCATGTCTTCCAAGCGGTGTGTTCAACAAAACCTCACCGTCGAGCGTGGCGTAAGAGGTGAAAAGTAGGGGGCGACGCTTCAGGCTCTTCTCATTGTCCATTGCTTTTTTGCTCATTGCTCAGTCATTTCGGACGAAACTGAAGGGCAAGAAACGCTTTTTTTCACGCTCAGGCGGTAGGCTGAGGCTACGTTGTCCTGCCCGGTTCGGGCTGCGCCCCACTACCCCTCGAGGAGTCCCGTATGAATCTGCCTGAAACCCTCAAATACAGCGCCTCGCACGAATGGTCGAAACTCGACGGCGACACGCTCACCGTCGGCGTGACCGACTTTGCCCAGGATCAGCTCGGCGACGTGGTGTTTGTCGAACTGCCTGCGGTCGGTCAAGCCGTGACTGCCGGAAGCGCCGTCGCGGTGGTGGAGTCGGTCAAAACGGCTTCGGACATTTACGCGCCGGTCTCGGGTGAAATTACCGAGGTCAACAGCCTGCTCGAGGACGCGCCTGAAACGATCAACACGGCTCCCTACGAGGACGGCTGGATGTTCAAACTGCGCGTGAACGATACCGCTGAAATGGAGAAACTTCTCAGCGCCGACGCCTATCAGAAGATCGCCGAGGCGGGATGAACTACGTCCCTCACACTCCCGAAGATATCCGCCGGGCACTTCTGGCTATCGGTGTAGAGGGCGTCGATGAGCTTTTCGCCGATCTGCCCCAATCGTTACAAAAACCCGAGTTGGACATCCCCGAAGGTTTGGATGAGGTGAGCTTGCTCCGTCACCTGCGTGGACTCGCCGCTAAAAACAAAGCGCCCAAGGCGACCTTTCTGGGTGGTGGTCTGCGGCAGCACTTTATCCCCTCGGTGACGCCGCACCTCGCCATGCAGGGCGAGTTCGTTACAGCCTATACGCCGTACCAGCCCGAAGTCTCGCAGGGGATGTTGCAGGCCACCTTTGAATACCAGACCATGATGAGCGAACTTACCGGCCTGCCGGTCTCGAACGCCTCGATGTACGACGGCGCGTCGGCAGTCGCGGAGGCGGCGCTTTTGGCGGTGCGGCAGACTGGGAGGCGGAAGGTGGTGGTGAGTGCGGGGGTGCACCCGGAGTCGCGGGAGGTGCTGGCGACGTATGTGCGGCCTCAGGGGATTGAAGTCTGTGAAGTTGCGCTCGAAGAGCTGACGACGCCGGACCCGGACGGCGCGGCTATAGAGGGCGCGGCGTGCCTAATCGTACAAAACCCGAACTTTTTGGGCTACTTGGAGGCGATGCCCATCCTGGCAGCCGCCGCGCACGCTGCCGGAGCCCTTTTCGTCGCCGTTTGTGACCCCCTGACGCTCGCCGTGCTTACCGCGCCGGGCGAGTACGGCGCGGACATCGCGGTCGGTGACGGGCAGACGGTCGGCAACCCGGTCAATTTCGGCGGGCCGCACTTCGGCTTTATGGTCGTCGCCGAACTCCTGTTGCGGCAGCTGCCGGGGCGCATCGTCGGCGAGACGACCGACCGAGACGGGGGGCGGGCGTTCGTGTTGACGCTTCAGGCGCGCGAGCAGCATATCCGCCGCTCGAAAGCCAAATCAAACATCTGCTCAAATCACCAATTGACGGCGCTGATGGCTGCGGTCAATCTCGCCGCGCTCGGACCGCAGGGGCTGGCGGAGGTGGCGACCAAAAGCGTGCAGAACGCGCACACGCTGGCGGGTCGCCTTGCCGAAGCTGGTCTGGAGCCTCTCACGAGCAAACTTTTTTTTAATGAGTTCGTCGTCCGCACGCCCGTTCCAGCGCCCCAGCTGCGCCGCGCCCTCGCCGAGCACGGCGTCGACGCGGCGGTGCCGGTTCCGGACGCCTACGGCCTCGGCAACGCCGCACTCTTTTCGGCCACCGAACTCACCACGGAGGAAGACATGGCGCTCCTGACGCAAGCTCTGAAGCCGGTCCTAACCGATGAGAGGGTGCTCGAGGCTGCCCATGACTAAAGCCGTAACCCCCGCACCCACCCAGCTAGACACCAGCGGCAACTTTCCACTGATCTTTGAACGCTCGCAACCGGGGCGGCGCGCCGCCCAACCCCCGAAGCCCGACGCGTGGGGGAAGGGCTTGGAGACCCTCATCGGCGCTGAGCATCTCCGCGCCGCGCCGCCTAACCTGCCGGAAGTCTCGGAATTGGAGCTCGTCCGGCACTATACCGGACTCGCGCACCGGCAGTTCTCGATAGACGGCAACTTTTACCCGCTCGGCTCATGCACCATGAAATACAACCCCAAGGTCAACGAGGAGACCGCCAAGTTGTTTACCGAGCTGCACCCCTACGCCGACCCTGACACGGTACAGGGGGCGCTCGAGCTGCTCTTCAACCTCCAGCACGACCTCGCCGAGATCACCGGGATGGACGCCGTGACTTTGCAACCGGCAGCGGGCGCGCACGGCGAACTCGCGGGCATTCTAATTATTCGCGCCTACCACGAACTCAACGGCGAGGGCCAGCAGCGGCGCGTCGTGATCGTTCCGGACGGTGCACACGGTACCAACCCGGCGACCGCAACGATGGTCGGTTACGACGTTAAAGAGGTGACGACGGCTCCGAACGGCGAGGTCGATTTAGACGCCTTTAGAGCAGCTCTCGGCCCGGATGTGGCGGCGATTATGCTCACCAATCCCAACACGCTCGGGTTGTTCGAGACCAACATTCTGGAGATTGCGCGGCTCGCTCACGAGGTCGGCGCGCAACTCTACTACGACGGCGCGAATACGAACGCCATTGTCGGACGCGCCCGCCCCGGCGATATGGGGTTCGACGTGGTGCATCTAAATCTGCACAAGACCTTCACCACACCCCACGGCGGCGGTGGTCCCGGTACCGGCCCGGTCGGGGTCAAGGCGCACCTGCGCGAGTTTTTACCGGCTCCACTTATTAAAAAAGAGGGCGAGCGTTTCGATTTCGACTACGACTTGCCGCACTCTATCGGGCGGCTGCGTTCGTTTCACGGTAACTTCGGCAATCTAGTGCGGGCGTACACCTATATCCGCGCGCTGGGCCGTGAAGGGCTGGTGCAGGTCTCGGAGATGGCGGTGCTAAACGCCAACTACCTGCGCGTCAAGATGCAAGAGGCCGGGTTTACTATCGCTTTCGACCGTACCAACATGCACGAATTCGTCGCGCAACCACCCACCGGGATGAAGACGCTCGAGGTCGCCAAAGCCCTGCTCGATTACGGGATGCACCCGATGACGGTGTATTTTCCGCTCGTGGTCAAAGAGGCGATGATGGTCGAGCCGACCGAAACGGAAAGCTTAGAGACGATGGACGCTTTTGTTAGGGTGCTCGCGGAGGTTTTGGAGCGCGCCGAGGCCGACCCGAACTTTCTTAAAGACGCCCCCTACACCACGCCGGTACGCCGTTTGGACGAGGTCAAGGCGGCGCGTAAACCCGTTTTGCGCTACGTGCATACCGACTAGATGACGGGGGGCTTCACCACCCTCTTCGGGGGGTGGCTTTCGCCGCTCGAGCACCGCCTCGTCTACGTGGGGTCATACGCTCTCAAAGACCCTAATCAGCAGACGCCTGCGGACTACGGCCTCGAGTTTGAAAGGCTTGCGCTACGCGCAGATGACGGAGTGGCACTCGAGGCGTGGGCCATCCCCAACTCAAAAAGTGACGTTTGGCTCGTCTACTTTCACGGCAACGGCGAAACAATGGCTGCTTATCTGCCGGTAACGACCAAGCTGCACGCTTTAGGGCTGAACGTGCTGATGCTCGAGTACCGGGGTTACGGCAACAGCGAAGGTGTTCCCAGTGAAGATGGTCTCTACCGGGACGCCGAGGCTAGCTACCACTGGCTTTTAGACCGGGGCGTGTCTCCCCAGAAAATTGTGGTTTACGGCTTTTCGCTCGGGTCCGGGGTGGCTGTCGAATTGGCCAGCCGGGTACCGCTGGGGGCGTTTGTCCTCGAGGCTCCCTACACCTCACTCCCGGACGTAGCCCGCGCCGCCTACCGCGTGGTACCGCCTAACCTGATGAAAAATCGTTTCGCGTCTAAGGAAAAAATAGCGAGTATCGAGACGCCGACACTTTTTATCCACGCCGAAGACGACCGCACCGTACCGTACGCTCAGGGTCGAACGCTTTACGAACTGTCCCCGGCCACCAAAAAACTGGTGACGATCAGCGGGGGACACGTGGCGCTCTTTAACGCGCCGATGGAAACGGTGTACAGAGAGGTAGAGGCGTTTTTGCAGACGCACGTTAAAAACGGTTGACGCAGGTTTGGCTATGGAGGAACTTCCGCAAACAAAAAAGGCGTCCACGGACGCCTTTTTTTTGTCCCCTGGGGTTCAGTGACAGCTGACGCTTTCACCCTCGGGCGCTGTTTTGCCGTCGGTACGAAACGAACTTCCGCAACCGCACGCGCTCGTGGCGTTGGGGTTGTTGACGCTGAAACCGCCACCCATCATGTTTTCGACGTAATCGATCTGCGAACCCTCCAAAAGCGGCAGACTCATCTTATCGATAACGATACGGACGCCCCGGTCCTCGAAGATACTGTCACCCTCGAGTTCCCGGTCATCTATCGCCATCCCGTACGAATAGCCGCTACAGCCACCCGACTTGACGAACACCCGAATCGCGGCGTTTTCTCCCTGCTTGTTGCCCAAGAGCTCGCCCGCTTTGTGGGCGGCGGCTTCGGTTACGGTCATTCTCGCTTGCGTGGTCATAACGGCCCTCCGGACTTCACACTTTATTTTATAGCACATCGGCACTATGACGAATGTCCGGGGCTTGGCAGCGGTAAAGGCAAACTGCTATACTCTCTAGGCTCGTGGGCGTATAGCTCAGTTGGTAGAGCGGCGGTCTCCAAAACCGTAGGTCGAGGGTTCAAGTCCTTCTGCGCCCGCCAAAAAAAGCGTGCAGCACGTAACAGAGAAGCCTCGCCGAGCGCGGGGCTGTTCTCGTGTACGCCGGTTTACTGCTTAACTACTGCTACAGAATTTCTTATTTTGCTGTTCGCCCACTTTTTAACAAACAACGGGGTACACGTCAGGGATCGGCGAGGCTCGAGCAGTTACTTGCGCCGACCAAACGCGGTGGTAATCTCCCCTTATGCCACGTGAGAGCAGGCTGACGTTCGACCGTGGGACGCTCCTTTTGCATCCGCCACCCAAAGGCAAGACCTGGGTAGAGTTTGCAACCTGGGACGACCGCGTCGAGAAGTTTCGGCTGCCTGCGTTTCGTTACCGCAATTTTCTAGAGGCCATGCGCGCCGAGGGTGTCGTGGTGACGGATAAAGCGAAGGAATTTGCGGCACTTGAGCTGAAGGTGGGGCTCGAGCGCACCCCCTTTCCGCATCAACACGAAGCTCTGGGCGCGTGGCAGCAGGCCGGACGGCGCGGCGTGGTGGTGCTTCCGACCGGAGCCGGTAAAACGTATGTGGCGCAGATGGCGATGCAGGCGACGCCCCGGAGCACGCTCGTGCTGGTCCCGACGCTCGACCTGATGCACCAGTGGTACACGCACCTTACCGCCGCCTTCCCGAACGCGGAGGTAGGGCTTTTGGGCGGCGGCTCGAAAGACCGCACCCCCATCCTGGTTTCGACGTATGACAGCGCCGCCATCCACGCCGAAACGCTCGGCAACCGCTACGGTCTACTCATTTTTGACGAGTGCCACCACCTGCCGAGTGAGTTTTACCGGGTGGTGGCGGAGTATTCACTTGCGCCCTATCGTCTGGGACTCTCCGCAACACCCGAACGAAGCGACGGGAAACACGAAACCCTGGACGCGCTCATTGGGCCTATCGTCTACCGCCGGGAACCCGAGGAGCTAGCTGGAACTGCCCTGGCCGAACACCGTGTCGTACAGCTCAAGGTCAAGCTCTCCGACGACGAACGAAAACGTTATGACGCCTGTATCGCCACCCGCAACGCCTTTTTAGGAAGGCGCGGGATTCGTCTGGGGACGCTCCAGGGTTGGGGAAGTTTCGTCCGTGAGAGCGCTCGCTCGCAAGAGGGCCGCGCTGCGATGCTCGCGCACCGTGAGGCGCGGGGGCTCGCGTTCGGGACCGAGGGCAAGCTGCGCGTTTTGGCGGACCTGCTGGCGCAGCACTACCCGGACCGTACGCTGGTCTTTACCGACGACAACGCGACCGTTTACAAGATTTCGCAGGACTTTTTGCTGCCCGCCATCACTCACCAAACCAAGGTCAAAGAGCGTCACGCTACCTTGGGGCGTTTTCGCAGCGGCGACTACCCGGTGCTCGTGACTTCGAAAGTCTTAAACGAAGGGGTCGATGTGCCCGAGGCGAAGGTGGCGGTGGTGCTGTCCGGAACGGGCTCGAGCCGCGAATACGTGCAGCGTCTGGGCCGCATCCTGCGCCGAGGCGAGGGCAAACTGGCGCTTTTATACGAAGTCGTCGCCGAAGACACGAGTGAAGAGGGAGTTTCGCGCAGGCGGCGTGAACGGCCCGGTGCGAGTGCTGCGACCGACACCAAACCCTCGGCTCAGCGCACGCGCTTTGCCCCCATCGGTGAGGGTGAGGCGCTCGGGTTGGATGAACTTTAAGATGTTCGGTTTTAGAGTTGTAAGTATTAAGGATAAGGATGTGCCATGCTCCCGACTGAACTGCTGATGTTTCGCTATAACGGCGAAGAGCTGGTACCGAAACGTCTGAAACATGATAAGGCGATCTTGGGGACCGCTCAGGACATCATCACGCTCTTTGATGGACACCGAGGGCTGAGGCGGGGCGAGCTCGACGAACAGTTGGAGGTGCTCGAGGGTGAAGCGACCGACTACCGCGTCAAGCGGGGGCTGGCGCACCTTTTACGGAGTGGATTCAGCACCTTTGAGACGGTAAGCCCGCTCGAGCCGTCCCTTCTACGTGAACGCGTCTTCGCCCTCGCCGCCGCCGGACTGCCGAGCCCGCAAGCGGCCCGCGCTACCGTCGAGCGCGCCGCCGCCGCGCTCAGCGCCGAACTGGGCCGTGAGGTTCATCCCGAAGAGGTCACGCGCGGGCTCTACGCCGACCTCGCCGACAATCAGCTCTTGACGACCTTTGAGCGTCCCGACCCGAAAGCGCTGGTAGACCGCTACAACCTCTCGCAGGTGCAGGGCGTCTTGTACCGCGCCAAATATGTGACGATCAACGCGCACCGCAACGACCCCGGCGAATACAAACTCTTATTTCGTTACCTCAAGCTGTTCGGTCTGATGAGCTATATCGAAGGGGACGCCGACCACGGCTTCTCCATCACCGTGGACGGCCCCGCCAGCCTCTTCGGGGGCAGCACGCGTTACGGCCTGGCACTCGCCAAGCTCTTGCCCGCTTTGCTGCACGTGACGCGCTGGACCCTCGAGGCTGAACTCGTACCGCGCACGCTCTACGACGGCACCACCACACCTGCACGGTTTACCTTAGAGTCCGGTTGCGGCCTGGTGTCTCACTATCCGCCCGGCAAAACCTACGACAGCATGGTCGAGGCGTCGTTCGCCGACCGCTGGGGCAAGGCCAAAACCGAATGGCAGCTCGAGCGCGAGGTCGATCTGGTCAGCATCCCCGGCAGCGTGATGGTGCCGGACTTTCGGCTCGTTCACCCCGATGGACGCTCGTTTCTCTTAGAAATTGTTGGCTACTGGCGGCCCGAATACCTCAAGAAAAAGTTTGCCCAGGTCAAAAAGGCGCTCCGTGATGACATCATCTTGGCGGTATCTGAAAGGCTCAACTTGGGGCAGGCGGGGATCAAAATAGAAGATGTACCGGCGAAGATCGTGTGGTTTAAGGACAAGCTGGTACCGAAGTCGGTGTTGTCGCTGCTGCCGTGAAGCTTCGCGCGCTTACTCGAGCCAGTGGGTCAGGTCGCGCCCAATAAGGTTTTGCAATTTTAAGATGTCCTCCTTGTAACCTTGCAGCAGGTCGGCTCGCGTTTCGGGGGCCAAGGAGGGCTTGCTGAGGTTGTTCTTTTGCAAATCCCTGACGACGCGCCCCTTGAGCCGTTGCCGCAACGTCGTGGGCAGTAGCCGCTTTCCCAACTCTTTGACGGTATTACGGTTGTTGCTCTTGAGAAAACCGTAGACACTGTGTAGCAGCTTGCTTTTGGGTACGCCCGAGATGTTGTGCTGGGCGCTTACATCCGGTGTAAACGACGGGTCGACACCTAATACGCCGAAAAGGTGTCGCAGCAACCCCAGCGGGTCTCGCAACTCCTCATAGAGATAAACGTGCATGTTCTCGGCACTAAACACCTTGTAGTAGGGCTCGAGCTGCTTGAAGTAGAACCCGCGGTTACGGTAGTGAAACTTGGGATCGACGCCCCTTTCGATACGTTCTGGCTCTGCTCTCAAGGCCGCGCCAAAATCCGTGTACTCTTCCTGGTTTTCACGAACGTGATGAAGAAAGGCCGAATACGCACGCTCGACTGGGTGCCGCAAGGCTGCGATGATCTTCGCGTCGGGAACAGCCGCCTTGACGCGCTCTGCTGTTCCCGGATAGTAGAGGTATTTGGGTGAAGCCTCGCCCCTAGCCTTTTCGGTTACGGCGTTCTGAAAGAGTGCGCTGTACTCAGTTAGGGTGCTTACCCTGCTGATCTCTCGAGCTTTGCCATCCAACCCAATTTCTCGAGTAGCCGTTTTGCCGTCACCTAAGAAAAAGTTGGTTTCTTTAACCGCCGACATAAAGATGTCGGGGTGGTCTTTTAGATAGTAGTAGAGTGACGTTGTACCCGATTTGGCGGCACCGATAATCAGAAAGTTCGGCAGCGTTTGAACCGGGGTCGTCTGTCTGGAACTGTTTTCCGATGCTAGGGGTTGAGACATGCCGTTTATCTTAGACCACCGACTACCCGCTCGGGGGTACAGCCGGAACGTTTAAGGGCGCGTGCCCGGCTTTAGGCTCACGTTAGCTCGATGAGGGCGGATGCTCACTACGCTGAGGCGCGATAGACTCATGTTCCAGGAGACCCTATGCAAGCCGCCCTCATGCACGCCTTCCGCGAACCCTTAAGCCTCGAGACCGTCCCCGATCCCGACCCGCCGGACGGCGGTGTGGTGATCAAAGTCGAGGCGTGCGGGGTCTGCCGCAGCGACTGGCACGCTTTTATGGGTCACGATCCGAGCATCAAACTGCCGCACGTTCCCGGTCACGAGCTGGCAGGGACGGTCGCTGAACTCGGGCGCGGCGCGAAAGGCTGGACGGTCGGCGAACGCGTCACGGTACCGTTTTGCTGTGGTTGCGGGCGCTGCCGGACGTGTCTCGAGGGACACCCGCACCTCTGTGACTACGAGTATCAGCCGGGATTTTCGGGCTGGGGCGCGTTCGCCGAGTACGTCGCCATCCCCTACGCTGAGAACCTGGTGCGGCTACCCGAAACGCTCTCGTTCGTCGAGGCAGCGAGCCTAGGGTGCCGTTTTATGACGGCGTTTCACGCGCTCACCGCGCAGGGGCGGGTGCGGGCGGGGGAGTGGGTTGCCGTTCACGGTTGCGGCGGGGTAGGGCTTTCGGCCGTGATGATCGCTGCCGCGCTTGGGGGCCGGGTGATCGCCGTTGACATCGACGCGGAAAAGTTGGCGCTGGCCCGGTCGCTTGGGGCGGAGCACACGGTTCTCTCGAAGGGTCCGGTAAGGGAGATTCACGAACTGACCGGCGGCGGGGCGCACGTTTCGGTGGACGCGCTCGGAAGCGCCGCGACCTGCCGCAACTCGGTGCGGTGCCTCCGCAAGAAAGGTCGTCACGTGCAGGTCGGGTTGCTGATCGGGGAGGGGAAGCCGGTGGCGTTGCCGCTCGGTGAGGTCATCTCCAAAGAGCTAGAAATTTATGGTTCGCACGGGATGCCTGCTCACAGCTATCCCGAGATGCTGGAGATGATCGCCTCGGGTGTACTCAGCCCGCGAAAGCTGATCTCCAAAACCGTCACCCTGGCCGAGGCCGGGGCGGAGTTGGCGGCGATGGGCGAGTTTGTACAGCGTGGGGTGACGGTTATCGACCTCCGGAAGTAAAGCTGGACGCTTTTGAGTTCGGCTTTGGGGTGCCGAAGCGGATGCTGAGGTCTATGGGCTGAGGTCGACACGTTCCCACCCGCGCAGGCTGTTGCCGCGCCAGACTCGAGCCCTCTCTAAGTCCGCTCGGTAAAGCGTTTGCTCCTTGAGTAAACCGGACTCGAGCCCCTCTTGTCGCAGGGTGCCTGCCAACAGCCCCGCGCCTTGCGGGGGCGTCAGGTACTTGCCGCCGACCTCGAGCACAAAGTTGCCTATCGTAAATTCGGTGAGTTCGCCGCGTTCGTTCCATAACAGTACGTCGCCCGCGTCCGGTGCGTCGCGGCGGCGCGCGTCGTAGACGGCGCGGTGCGTAGTTTTATGAAACAAGAACACGTCCCGGCTGTCTACCGGCTCGAGTGCGAGGGCGGCGGTGAGTACCTCGGTCGACGCTACAAAAGGTCTACTCTCGACCTCGACACTGCCACCTTGCGAGACGAGCGCCCGGACGCGGCGGGGGGTACCGGGGTGCTCCAGACCGTGCGCGATCAACCGGCTTTCGAGGTCGTCGGCGTCCAGCAGGATGCTGAAAAAGACTGCCGCCGCCGCCGCCCGTGACACATGACGTTTCAGGCGGGCGTACCGCCGACCGTCCCAGAGGAGGGTCTCGAGCAAACTGAAATCCGGCCTCGGCGTGGTGACGAGGGCTGCTTTGACCTCGAGTTCGCGGTATTCGGCCTCGCCTTGAGAATCCCAGGTGATCCCGCTACCGACGCCGTATTCGGCCCCGCCAGGTGTAACGACGAGGGTGCGAATCGGTACGCTGAAGGTGGCGTCGCCCCCCGGTCTGACGACGCCGACAGCGCCGCAGTAGACGCCTCTGGGGGTGGGCTCGAGCGTCCGGATCAGCTTCATGGTGCTGACCTTGGGCGCGCCCGTCACCGAGCCGCAGGGGAAAAGTGCGCCCAGTATTCGGCTCAGACCTGTTTCGGGCCGCAGTTCGGCGGTGATGGTGGTGGTCAGGGTATGAAACGTGGGGTAGGTCTCGAGGGTGAGCAGTTCAGGTACCGCGACCGAGCCGGGGCGGGCGATCCGGCCGAGGTCGTTCCTGAGCAGATCGACGATCATCACGTTTTCGGCGCGTTCTTTGGGGCTCGTTTGCAAAGCCTCCCGGACGCGTCCGTCCTCCCCGGGAAAACGTCCACGTGGCGCGGTACCTTTCATCGGTCGCGCCGTGACACGCCCCCCCTCGACCTCAAAAAACAGTTCGGGGGAGAGCGAGACGATGCGGGCGTCGCCGGTATCTAGAAAACTCGCGTAGGGCGGGCGATGGTGTCGTTTTAGCGTCTCGTAGAGCGCGTAGGGGTCGCCACTGAACTCTTGATTATTCAAACGGACGGTGTAGTTGGCCTGGTAGGTGACGCCCGCCGCGATATGGTCGCGGAGGGTGGCGACGGCAGCGTAGTAGTCGGTTTCGGTCGTCCCGAAGACCCAACGGTTCGGCGGTGCTGCCGATTGAGGTGAGGGGTTGGGCTCGAGGGGTTCAGGCTCAGATGGTTCAAGTTCGGGCGTTTCGGCCTCCGCAAAGATGCCGAACCACAGCAGCGGTTGCGAGCCGGGAGGGTGGGTTTCCAGGGCCGCATCGAACGCCGGAGCCGCCTCGTAGGTGACGTACCCGGCGGCGTAAAAGCCCGCCTCACTCGCGCGCTCGACCGCTGCCAGTGCCGGAAGCACCTCCCCCAGACGCGTTGCCGTAACGATCTCCACCGGGTTCTGAAAACACAGCGGCGCGTCGCCTGCAAAGTCGAAGCGTAAAAACACGGGCCGCTGAGTAGTAGGTGTGGCGCGCTTGGGTGGTGGAGAAGCTGTCACCGACGTATAGTAGCCCATGCGACCTATCGATCTGCGCTCCGACACCGTAACCCAACCGACCGCCGCCATGCGCCGCGCCGCAGCCGAGGCCGAAGTCGGTGACGACGTATACGCCGAAGACCCGACCGTCAACCGTCTGCAAGCCGTCCTTGCCGAACGCGCCGGGTTCGAGGCGGCGCTGCTGCTGCCGAGCGGTACCATGAGCAATCAGGTGGCGATAGCGGTTCACACGCGGCGTGGTGAAGAGGTCATCATCCCCGAGGGCGCGCACGTCTACGAATACGAACTTGGCAGTATGGCGGTCATTAGCGGCGCGCTGCCGCGTGTCGTGCCTGCGCCACTCGGTGTGCCGGAAGTGGACACGATGCGGGCGGCAGTTCACCGCAGCATCCACCAGGCTCCGACCGGGCTGATTGTGCTGGAAAACACCCACAACAAGGCCGGGGGGACGGTCGTCCCTTTGGGGCGCGTCCGGGAAATCTCGCAGATGGCCCGCGAAGAGGGGTTGCCGCTACACCTCGACGGGGCGAGGGGCTTTAACGCGGTTGCCGCTCTCGAAACAACCCTCGCCGAGTTTTGTGCGCCCTTCGATTCGGTGTCGCTGTGTCTTTCCAAAGGTCTGGCTGCGCCGGTCGGAACGGTGCTCCTGGGCTCGAGAGCGTTTATCGCCGAGGCGCACCGCTACCGGAAGATGCTAGGCGGCGGGATGCGGCAGGCCGGAATGGTCGCGGCGGCGGGTCTGGTCGCGGTAGAGACGATGACCGAGCGTCTGGTTGAAGATCACGCGCGGGCGCGGCGTCTGGCTGAAGGGTTAGCAGAGCTGCCCGGTGTCGGCGTCGACCTCGACGCCGTACAGACCAACATGGTTTACCTGAACGTTGCGGACGCGGGCAGCTTCGCCCAGCGGCTCGAGGCTAAAGGCGTCCGAGTCGGCGCGCTGGGGCCGCAGACGGTCCGGTGCGTCACGCATTACCAGATTACCGACGACGATGTGGCGCGTACACTGGCGGTCGCCGAGAAAGTTCTAACCGTCTCGGCTTAAACTGCGTTTATGACCAAATATGCCTATCTGCTCAGCGGCAGCGCGGGCCACAGCCTCAGTCCGGCGATGCACAACGCCGCGTTCGGGGCGCTCGGCCTCGACGCTCACTACGAGGCGCTCGGCGTAACCGACGCCGACCTACCCGGAAGGGTCGCGCGCCTTCGTGAGAGTGACGTTTACGGCGCGAACGTCACCATCCCGCACAAACTTGCCGTAATTCCCCTTCTAGACGCGCTCTCCCCGGAAGCGCAGCGGGTAGGCGCGGTCAACACTATCTTGAACCGGGGTGGTGAACTGACCGGTCATAACACCGATGTGGGCGGTTTTTTGCGGGCTCTAAAAGATACCTCCGGCTACGACCCCGAAAGCCGCGACGTGGTGATGCTGGGGGCCGGGGGGTCGGCGCGGGCGGTGGGGTTCGCGCTCCTGCGCGCCGGGGCGACGCTGGGTATCGTCAACCGCACCACCAGCAGGGCCGAGGCGTTGGCGGGGGCGCTAGACCGCTACGGACACGTCGCCGCCGTCGGACCTGACGAGGTGATCAACGCCGTGCAACGGGCGTCGCTTTTGGTCAACACCACCTCGGCGGGGCACGATACGCACGGGGCCGGTCAGTTGCCCCTGCCGCACGGGATTTTGCCACGTGAGATGGTCGTCGATATCATCTACCGCCCGGTTCGGACACCGCTTTTGGAGGCGGCTGAACGTGAAGGTCTAAAGACGCAAAACGGCCTGCCGATGCTCGTCTACCAGGGAGCGGAAGCGTTCGAGCTGTGGACAGGCCACGACGCACCCACCGAGGTGATGTTCGAGGCGCTTCGGGGAGCGCTCGAGTAAGCGCCCTGTCAAAAATCTACAAAAAGCGCCCTGCCAGCTCCGGCGTCGGCAAACGGCAAGCGTCGGTTTTGCCAAACCAGCGATAACGGTTCCTGGCAATCCAGCGGTACACGAGGTCTCTGAGGGGTTTGGGCACGAGGATAAAGGCGTACAGCGGCCACACGCCGCGCAACCTCCGGGCGACGCGAAGCGCGGCGGTCGAATGCGTAAAACGCTGACCGCCCTCGAGTAGCACGATGCTCCCCAGCACGTCTGCGGGGTCTGGTTCCGGCCCCAGCCCCTCAGCTCCGGCCTCCGACTGAAGCGGCGCAAACATAAAGTAGGCGTCCGGGTCGCGGTCGATGATAAAGGTCACGGCCCCGTTGCAAAGGTTGCACACCCCGTCGAACAAAATAACTGCGCTGAACTCGCCGTCTGAACACGTTCCGGTCATAAAGAAATCTTACCGCCTGATAGCCGATATAAAGTGACCGGCGGTTGTTGCCAGCAGCCGACCATGTTGCTCGAGCGCCTTTCCTTGCGAGTACAACTCGAGCATTACAGTACGCTCACCTGGGTTGCCGGTCGCCTGCTCATACAAATCCCGATTGATTCCTAGTCAATTGAAGCGTTTCACGATACCCAAAGGGCACAAGTGAGTCGGGCGAAGCCTTGCGAGTAGGAAAAAAGATACGGACTCGAGCGGTAAGGACGATCACCGAATGCACCCCTCGGTGACAGGGAATTAAGCGGAGTCCGTATCACCACTTCCGCATCCGCGCCACAATGGTCTTGGCGATGGTCTCGGCGACGATCTCGCCAACCGTCTTTGCGGTCGCGCCCACGCTGAAATCACCGTTTGTACAGTTGAATAAAAAAACGGTTTCACGCCCAAGTTCGTCTTCGACCTCGAGGTGTCTTACGACGACTTCGCCGCCACACTCGGGACATCGCAGCGCGTACCGTTCGCCTTGTGTTCGTTCGTCATCCACCAGTTCTACTTGACCGCCCAGTTCAGAATAAAGCAACCCGGGTATTTCCGAAAGGGTAAAAAATACGGGTTGGTAAGTATGGTTACACCAAAAAGTTTTGTCGGTCGAAGGTTGAGTCCGCTGTGTTCGTGGCCTCTGAAGAAAGCACCTTAGCCCTCCGGGTGTTAGGCTGGCGCTGGAGGAAGTGCTGTGCTCGAGTGGATTCAAAATACGATGACGAGCCTTGGCTATCCGGGCGTTGCCTTGCTGATGTTTGCAGAGAACGTCTTTCCGCCCATTCCGAGTGAACTCATCATGCCGCTGGCGGGGTTTACCGCCGGACGCGGCGACCTGTCGTTCGTCGGCGTCGTGCTGGCGGGGGCGTTGGGGTCGCTTTTGGGACAGTTGCCGCTCTACTACCTGGGCCGCTGGGTCGGTGAGGACCAGTTGGTCGCGTGGGCCGACCGTTACGGCAAGTGGTTTACCGTTTCAGGTAAAGACGTTCGGCGCGCTGACGACTGGTTCGATACGCACGGTCACAAAACGGTGTTTTTCGCGCGGCTCGTACCGGGGGTGCGTTCGCTGATCTCGATTCCGGCGGGCCTGAGCGAGATGCACTTGCCGACGTTTTTACTCTATTCGGCGCTCGGTACCGGGTTATGGGCGCTTATCCTAGCGTCGCTCGGCGCAATTTTGGGTGAGAACTACGACGCGGTAGAGACCTATATGGGGCCGGTGTCGCTTGTGGTGGTGGGTGGTCTGCTCTTGTGGGCGGTCGTCTGGGTAGTGCAGCGCAAGCGGGCGCAGAGTTAAATCTTAGCTTGTGTTGACGTTCTAAGCTGAGTGCTGCGCTTGACGAGAAGAAGTAGGAAGCAGGAAGTGGACATCAAGGATGTCGAGAAGTGTCGGTCGGAATTTTGCGTGTCCCGCAAGAGCTCGAGCATGTTTTTCAAATGGCAATGGTCAACAGAACCTAGCGTTAGGTTTTAGCATTGAGTCTCAGAGTTGAGGTCTGCTGACGTTTGAACCCTGGCTCGGTGCGTTCTGTTGTGTAAAAGACGGGGTTTAGTCGAATCTGCTAGCTTGCAAAAATAACACTAGCGTTCGGCAGCCGACTTGGTTATGGGTGGGATAGGGGGGGCTCGAGGACGCCAGCTCGTCACGCCCGGAGACCTACATCGGCAGAAGAGCCCGAAGTTGTATGTGGAACTTGTGTACGCTTTTTTCAGGAGTCCAACTTGCGTTGACCACCGCTATAGGCTATAGTGGGCTATCTGCAACAAAGCAACTGCTTTTTGTAGCTCGGGTCTCCGACCCGAAAACGTCTACTGCCGCGTGAGACCACGTGGACAGCAGTAGAGGAAAGATTGGTTTAGCTATGGCAACAGGCAAAGTAAAATGGTTTAACGGCGAAAAAGGGTTCGGTTTTATCGAGCAAGAAGGTGGCGGCGAGGATTTGTTCGTACACTTTTCGGCGATCACCGGCGACGGCTACCGCAACCTCAACGAAGGCGACGAGGTTGAATTCGATACCGAACAGGGCAAAAAAGGGATGCAAGCGACCAACGTCCGTGTGACGAACGCTGCGCCCGAGCGTGCCTCACGCGGCTCGCGCTATTAAATAACCGCATCTTGCTACCCGACTGGGTAGCGAAATCCTCATAAACAACGTTTAAGTAAGAACGCCTGACTCCGGTCGGGCGTTCTTTGTGCTGCCCAGGTTTTGTAACCGCAAACGCACACTGAAAACTGCTACTGCGTAGCTGCTTCAGCCAGACCGGCGAGCGCGTCTGCTACCCCACCGAGTCCGGCTTCGTCACCCAAACCGTGCCGCTCACCCAGGTAGGCCGGGTCGTTGTAACTTACGAAAACCCCGCCGCTCTCGTCTTCCCACACCAGCATCTTTTGGGGCAGGTCGATAGCGGTCGTTTGCGCGGCCTGCATCAGCGGAGTACCCGCTTTGGGATTGCCGAAGATAAAAAGTGTCGTGGGGCGGAGCGTCAGGTCGGCGCTCTGGGCGTTTGCGGCGTGGTCGACGGTAGCGACAACTTTTAGATCATTTTCGGCAAGGGCGGTTTCCAACTGCTGAACCGTGGTAGCAAAGTCGCTCTGGCTCGGCGCAGTAACGAGTCCGGCAACGTCAGGGGTCTGGGCGTTCGCCAAGCAGAAAAGAGCTAGAACCACAACAAATAAATAACGCACGTTTTCACCTCGGTTTTATCTTAACAAAATGATGGCGCTTTGGGATAACGCCCTTCGGAAGCCGTGAGAAAGTCTGGTCGAAGTGTCTTTTGTGTCCTGTTTACCACTTCGAGAAGACGCAGAAAGTCTCTCTCAAGCCGGGCTAGAAAAATTTCCGAGCCGGTTTACCTAACGGCTGAGCTTGGGACGCCCTTTCGGGATGCGAGGGCGGATAGGGATAGCGCCTTGATTGGGTGGCCGCATTCCGCACGCGCAGTCTTAAAGAACCCCCAAACGCTACTCCGAGGCGTTGCTGAGCGCCAAACGCTGCTGCCGTGAGCGCCAGTCGAGTTGTAGTGAGTGAAGCGTGTAGTAAACCGGATAGACCAGTGACAGGTGCAAAATCCCACTACGTAACGCGCCCGGTTCCAAAAGTAGCGCCCACACACAGAGCAGGCTCCACACGGTTCCGAGTGCTACGTGGAGGGTGCGCCCCCGCTGAAGGCGGCTGACATACAAAAACCGTACCGGTACGAAAACCATGAGGGAAAGACCCAAAATCAGCAAGGCGTTGAAGAGAGGCGGGGTGTCCAGCATATAGAGATAAAACACCACGATGCTCCAGTACGATGGAAAACCGACGAAAAAGCCTTCATCGGCGAGTTTGGCAGTGGTGCGTGAAAACCCGAAGGCCGAAGAGAACATGGCAAACGCCGTAATCAGCACCCCCGGTGGAGCGAGCAGACCGGTCTGAAGGAGCAGTAACATCGGCAGCAGCACATAACTTGTAAAGTCGATGATATTGTCGAGCAACCCACCGTCAATCGCAGCGGCGGTTTCTTTAACCCGAAATTTGCGCGCGAGTGCGCCGTCGGTCGCGTCGATAATAATCGTCACGGCGAGCGCCATCAGCGCCCATCGGTGTGCGCCCTCTAAAATCCACTGCGCCGCCAGCGCCACGAAAAACAGTGTCGAAGCGGTGTAGACGTGAACCAGATACCCCGGAATCGTCTCGCGGAGCGACTCGAGGCGGGTACGGCGCTCGGCTGCGTCCCTCCCGGACGAATCGCGCTCAGACATGACGTAATGTATCATGGCGACTAAAGGATTTGCGTTCTCGCCCTATTTTAGGTTCTGTGACTTTTCACCGGACTCGAGGTGGTTTTGCCGTGCTGACATAAGAAGTAGAAAGGTTTCGGAACGCTAAAGTTTATTTTGTCTGTTGCGAGGTTGGCTGTATTCCTTGAAGGGCGAATGTCAACACAACCTAGCGCCTCGAGGCTGCCATCAGCCCACTTCCGGCTAAGACAACTGCGCCCGCCACCACCCACGGCGTCGGCACGCCGAGTAGCTCGGCGGCGAGCGCGAATCCTAAAATGAGCAAGGCGTAACCGAGTAGATAGAGGGTGCGAGACACCAGAGCAGTTTACCGCAACGTGAGTTCGGCGCTTATGGGCTCAGCTATTCACCCCACCTCTCCGGTAGAGGAGCGTTTCTCACAGAATTTGCGTTTTTGAGATGTAGCCACCTTCCCCGGCGTGGTCTAAGCGCGGCAACGAACAACAGCAGTTTCATGAAATACTCCGCCATTTCTCCACCGATATTATCTCCTAAGAGTGCGTGCCGGACTGGGCTTTACCAACCGAGTATGGCGCAAATCAGATAATACCTGCTGCAAGTCTGTTAAAATCAGCTATCTTGATCGCTGTTATCGCCGATGTCCACGCCAACGTACCCGCTTTGGAGGCGGTGCTCGCAGATATCGCCGAGCAGGGTGCGGACGAGATCATCATTAACGGCGACTTAGTCAACCGTGGTCCCGGCAACGCCGAGGTGGTCGAGCGGGCGCTCAACGTGCCGAACCTGAGCGCCGCCACCCTGGGCAACCACGACGACTTGATGTGCAAATGGGTCGACCGTGACCCCGACATTCCTGAACTGTGGTTCGAGGACACGTTTTGGTACGGCATGGCGTGGCCCGCGCAGCAGCTTTTGGCGGCGGGGCAGATCGGCGCGTTGCGAGAGCTGCCGATGACGTACCGCGACGAGAGACAGGGGTTGCCGAACCTCCTTTTTTCTCACGGCAGCCCGCGTCACTACCGTGAAGGCTACGCGTCTCACCTGGGCGACCAAACGTTTTGTGAGATCGCCGCTCAGTACCCCGCAGACGTATTTATCGGGTCGCACACGCACCGCCCCTTTGACCACCGCGTCGGGCATTATCAAATTCTTAATACCGGCGCAGTTGGCGCACCCTTTAACGGCGACCCGCGCGCACAGTACCTGCTGCTGCACCCGCGTGACGGAACCTGGCAACCCGAATTCCGCGCCGTACCGTACGATCAGAGCGCCGCGCTGCGGGCGTTCGAGACCAGCGGCTACCTCGAAGCTGGCGGTCTCAGCGCTCGCATCTTTTACGATGAACTGCGTTTGTCGCGCCCACTCTACATGATGTTTTGGGAGTGGACGGAGGCGCGGGAACGCCCGAAAGACTGGAGCAGCTGGAACGCGTTTCAAAAGGGTCACGCCGAGCGGTTTAGACCGGCTCGGTAGCTTTGGGCCGACATATCTGCTAGGCTGGTTGCGCCACGGGTCGGCCTTTTGACAACTCGAGTTATATCTAGCTGCTTTTAGCCATGCTTGAGCACCCACCACAAGGGAGACCTATGCCTTACGTTCCTACCACCGGCCTTGCCAAAGAAATTCTCTACCTGCTGACCGAAACCTTCGAGAGCCCCATCAAAGACGGCAACGCCTACCTGGACAAAGGCGCAGGCGTATTTATGACGCTGGATACTGTAGGTGCTGAAGACGCCTCGAGGCCCGCATTTCCCGGCGCGACTACTTTAGCGGCCCAAACCGAGCACGTGCGCTTTTATCTGGTGGCTCTGGAGGGTTTTATCACCGGCGCACACACGCGCGTCGATTGGAACCAGAGCTGGCAGATGACCACCGTCACCGAGGCGGAGTGGGACACGCTCAGGGCGGACCTGCGTAAAACCTATGAGCACACCGTGGAGCTGATCCGGAGTTTTGAACGCTGGGATGAAGACGAACTCGGGGACGCACTGGCGATGCTGACACACAGTGTTTACCACTTGGGCGCGACGCGGCAACTTGTGCGCGCGCTCGGTTAGGGTCAACGAAAAGCGCCGAACCCGAATGGTTCGGCACTCTTCAGCTTCGTATTCTAAACGCCCGACAGATCGTAGTTCTTCTGAATAAATGATTCCCACTCGCTTGGGACGTCCTCTTCTGGGAAGATGGCGGTGACGGGGCAAGCCGGGACGCACGCACCGCAGTCGATGCACTCGTCGGGGTGAATATAGAGCTGGTCGTCAGCTTCGTAGATACACTCGACCGGGCACACGTCGACGCACGACTGATCTTTGACGCCGATACACGGCTCGGTGATGATGTGGGGCATAGGTTCCTCCTGAAGGGTATTGAACAGCAGCGCCTTGAAGAACTGCTGTAACGAAGTTTACGGTTGGTTGCGCTCCGGCGCTGGTACCCGACTAACCTCAGTAACGTTCGGCGTCACTGACACCAAAACTACGGAACCAGCTACCCGCTACTCGGCTGGTTCCGCGGACGCGGGGTGCGCCGCTCCTACATTATGCGTACCACGGCGGCTACGCGCAACCCCTATTAGGACGACTGAGATAAGGGTAAAAGCGACGAGCGCAAGAAACGGAATGGTGATAAACCCGAGCCAGTTGATGTACTCCTGGTTGCACGGTACCCCCATCCGGCAGATCGACGGGGTGCTGAACCCGGGCACCTTTTGCTCGAGGTAGTGAAAGAGCGACACCCCCCCGCCGAGCACCGAAAGCGGCAGCGCGTAGTGGACGATGCTCCGGTCCTGGCGGTACGAGGCGATCCCCAACAAGATCACGAGCGGATACATCAGGATGCGCTGATACCAGCAGAGCGCGCACGGCGCGAAAAGCCGCACCTCACTAAAATAGAGGCTCCCGGCGGTTGCCGTGATCGCTACAAGCCACGCCAGATAGAGCCCGAAACTGCTAACTACGCCGCGCATGACCCCGACTCGAGCCCCGATAATCGTACCGATACCTCTTCCGGCTGGGTTACGGTTCGGGAGTGACAATTACCGACCGAACGCTGTATCCGCTCAGGCGGCGAGGAAAAACGTGGGGTGTTTACAATCATAGTCATCGTGACGAGGGCGGGAAATTCTACCGCGCTGCCTCGACCGCAGCTTGAATAGTGGCAAACTGAAAATCTTCTACGCGTTTGCCGTCGACAAATACCGACGGGGTTCCCTGTACCCCGGCAGCGGTACCCATCTCACGTTCCGACGCGACGCGTTCAGCGTAAGTTTCGTCTTCGATACAGCTTTGCAGGGCGTCGGCGTCTACGGCGGGTAGGTTATTGCGAGCGATATCGGTCAAAAAGGTGGGCGTCGCCCACTCCTCGCTTTCCGGTCCCTGCGCGCGGAACACGAAGTTCTTGTAGTTCCAAAAAGCCGCCTCGTTTTGCTCGTAAACGCATTCACCGGCAGTTGCGGCGACCGCCGAATCGGGGCCGATAAAAGGATAGTTGAGAAAATAAAGTTTTGCCTGACCGCTACCTATCAGTTCGCGCTCGATCTGCGGCATCACTTCGGCGTCGAAGAACCTACAAGCAGGACACTTAAAATCCTCAAACACTGCGATCTCCACGGGCGCGTCTTCTTGACCAAGACGCGGCTGACCGGTTATGTCGAGTTCGCCGCTGGCTTCAACGGTTTCTTGCTGCTGCGGCGCAACCCTAAAGTAGACGATAGCGCCGACGGCGACGAGCGCGAGAACGATAAACGTAACCAGCGTAAGGCGCTGGGCAGAAGAATTGGGGGATGAATGGGACACGCCTTCGATTATAGCGGTTTGCGGAATTGTTCACCACCGGCTGCGCTATGTGAGTACGGGGTTTCGGCCTCGAGTCCCAAAAATGCAGACGCCGCACGGCTTTTGGGGCGGCGCGGCGTCTCTGCTGTAGTTTTTGCTGTTGCCCTCGGTAGACCTCTAGAGTGCGTTTTGGGTATTGAGCGAAGCGCGGTAGCCTTCAGATTCGACGGCCTGAAGCATGAGCTGCACGTCGGCGGCTCCCTCGACGGTGGCGCTGTTGGCGCTCAGATCGACCTCGGCATTTTCGACGCCGGGGGTGCGCTCGAGTGCGCCCTTGACCGCCGAAACACAGTGATCACAGGTCATGCCTTCGATATTAAGTTGGGTTCGGTAGTTTGACATGTCTCACTCTAGCCCGGAGTCGGAGGAGCGTCAACGACGTAAGCTGCATTTTGTACAACCCTAGCAGCTAACGCATTTCTCGCGGCGAGCTGCCGGGTCGGTAACAAGTCCCTAAATAGAGCTAACAGAACACGCTACCCCTACGGTTCGGATTCGGTTTTCGTACTCATTGCGGGTTAGAATTGCGGATGACCGACCTTCGCCCGGTGACGAGAGAACCGGCTGGGCGCGAGCCCGTGCAAGAGACCTGGGCAAGTTTTATTCTGCCGACCGCGCTTATCTTTGGGCTCGTGCTTTTGCTAAATCTGAGTACGAACGTCGGTGATGCGGGCACCGAAACCGTCGGGAGCAATCCCCTCGAGGTGTGGCTCAAGCTCATCGTCGGTTACTTCGCAGCCGGGGCCGAGATCGGTGCGGCGGTCGTGATTGGCGCGGCGATCTTGCGCGGCATCATAAGCTACGTGCGGCTGCTTTTCGCGGCCTCCGCTGCTGAAGGTGACGCCACCGAGTCGATTCGGCTACGTCTGGGGCGGGTGCTGGCGCTGGGACTCGAGTTCACCGTCGCCAGCGACATCTTGCGGACAGCGGTCGCGCCGACGCGCCAAGACATCTTAAACCTCGGGGCCATCGTGCTTTTGAGAACGCTACTCAACTACTTTTTGGAGCGCGAAATCCGTCAGGGAGAGAGGGCGCGCTGAGCTGTTTTATTTGCTGCTCGAGCCCTTTCGCGCCATCCGTTGAGGTCGTCACCAACGCCGCAAGTTCGATAACCGGCAACGTTTAGTAAAGAGACCGCTTGTAACGCTGCTCCATAGCCTCATGGGACTCGGGCGTCACTGCCGCATCCCCTAGCTGGTCGTTCAGAATTTCGTCGGCACTAGGGAGCGTGCTGCGCCCGAGCTGCGCGCCTTCGTCCCAAAGCTTCGAGCGCATGAGGGCTTTGGCACAGTGCAGATAGGCTTTTTCGACGTGGATAACGAGAACCGTCAGCGGCAGCTTGGTGCCGGTGCGAAAAGGCTCGAGTAGCGCCTCATCGGTGCGAATCTGGGCAGTGCCGCCCACCCGCAGCGTTTCGTTCACGCCCGGAATCAAAAACAGCAACCCGACCGCCGGGTTTTCTGCGATGTTGGTCAGCGAATCGAGGCGGTTGTTACCGGGCCAGTCGGGGAGGAGCAGCGTGTGCGCGTCCTGAACCCTGACAAAACCGCGTTCACCGCCTCTCGGGGTAGCGTCCGCGCCGTCCTCGCTGCTCGAGGCGAGCACTGCAAACGGCGACAACGCGATAAACGCCCGGCAGTGCGCGTCGAGCGCGCCTAACTGCTTGCGTTGCGCCCGCTCGGAGGGCGCACGGTAAAGTTCCCGAAGCTGCTCTACAATTTCAATTCTGCCCATCGTCTCACCTCTCAGGCGCGCTGATTTCGTTCAGTTTAGCTGCTACCCGCTGAACGGACATTGGTAGAGAATCAGGAAGTGCGTTTAGAGCGAAAAACTTACCGTCAAGATGCTCCCGGCTCAACTTCAGGGTTTTGTAACGCGTTTCGGCGCGGTAGATAGCAGAGGTGAGCGCCATCTCAAGCCGCTGTGCGTTGCGTACATCAGTACCGACCGCTTGACTTGACATGAAACGGTAGAGTAAACTATCTATCATGTCTCTAGTAGATAGCTTAGTTGAAGGTGCTGTGCTCGACGCCGCCAAGTCACTGCTCGAGAAAGATGGCGAAGCTTTTACGATGGATCAACTCGAGGCTGAGACCAAAATTTCTCGGGCGACCATCTACCGCCGCGTCGGGAGCAAAGAAACGATCCTCAAGCGCTTGGCTGAGGCGCAGGGTAGAACTTTCGACGCGCCGAACGTTAAGCTCGACATCCTTAAGGCTGTCCGTACGATCTTCGCGCGTGAAGGGCTGGCAGCTACGACGATGGAGCAAATCGCCGCTGAAGCGAAGGTGGGGGTGGCAACGGTCTACCGCCATTTCGGCGACAAAGAGACGTTGATCCGGACGTTTGTTGAGGAGATGACGCCCAAAATAGCAGTGCGTGAGCTTACCCTTCATCCGACGGGTGATGTTGCGGCTGACCTCGAAACGCTTGTAGGGGCACTTTTGGCCTTTTTTTATCCGAACCGCGACATCTTTCGGCTGGTCTTTATGGGAAGTGAGGCCGAGCGGCGCTACCTCGAGAGCCTGCGCGAACATTCGGACTCGTCGTTAGGGAGATTGACCCGCTATTTCGAGAGTCAACAGCTCGCTGGAAGGCTGAACACAACCATCCGTCCGAGTGACCTCGCGCTTGCACTCATCGGTATAGTGCTGGCGTTCGCAGTGTTCGGTCCTCTGCACCACCACACAACCCTAGAACACCCTGAGAGCAGCAGCAAGCTCATCGTCAAGCTTTTCCTCAGCGAGTTGCGCGGCGGCTCGTGACGCCGCTGACGTTAGCTTTTGATAAGGTCGGTCGTGCCCACGTTGCCCAAGTTGGCGGGAAAGGCGCGAACCTCGGTGAGTTGACGCAGGCAGGCTTTTGCGTCCCACCTGGTTTTTGCGTAACTACTCGAGCGTTCGGGAAGTTTGTAGCCAAAGCGCAGCAGGCCATCAACGCGCGGTTGGTAACACTCGAGCCGACCGACCTCGAGCAGCTACGGCGTGCGGGTCACGTGGTGCGCGCCGACTTGGACAGGGAACCCCTACCCGCAGAGGTCGAAGACGCCATCTTAAGAGCCTGGCAGGTGCTGGGCGAAACGCACGCCTACGCAGTGCGCTCCTCGGCCACCGCCGAAGATTTGCCTCACGCGTCATTCGCTGGTCAGCAAGACACCTATCTTAACGTGAAGGGGAGAGACGCCCTTTTAGCGAGCGTAAAACGCTGCTTTATCTCGCTCTTTACCGACCGTGCGATCCTCTACCGCGCCCAAAACGGGATTGATCCACGTGAGGTCGCGCTCTCAGCGGTAGTGCAGCGTATGGTCGAGCCCGAGGTGTCGGGTATCCTCTTTACCGCCGATCCCGTCATGGGCAACCGCAAGATCGTCTCAATTGACGCCAGCTTTGGTTTAGGTGAGGCCCTCGTGTCCGGCATCGTTACAGCCGACCTCTATCAGGTCGATAAACGGACCCACTGCATCATCAAACGACAGATCGCCGACAAGCACGTTGCCATTCGGTCTTTGGTAGCAGGTGGAACCGAGCAGGTTGCCTTAAGCGACTCTGAACGTACGGCGGCTGCGCTCACAGACGACCAGGTGCTCGAGCTCGCCGAACTCGGCTGCCGTATCGAAACGCACTATGGCAAACCGCAAGACGTCGAGTGGGCGCTCGTAGGCAATACCTTCTACATCACCCAAGCCCGCCCGATCACCTCGCTCTACCCGTTACCTCAGCCGGAACCCAACGATAACGCGCTCCGCGCTTACTTCAGCTTTTCGCACCTCCAAGTTATGACCGACGCTATGCCGCCTTTAGCGTTGTCGCTCTTTCGAGTAGCTGTCCCGGTTGGGCACGTCTACGGCGAACTCGAGAGCACGCTGGTAAAAACGGCGGGAGGCCGCATCTATCTCGATCTTGCGCCCGTGTTACGGCACCCGCTGGCTCGCCGTATCTTTCTGCGTGCGTTCAAGAATATAGATCAGCTCGCGGCGGGTGCCTTTGCAGAACTGGCGGCGCGCCCTAGCCTTCAGGCTCATGGCGAGCGGTTCAAACCGCTTCGGCTGTTACCAATCCTCCGCCCGTCTATCGTCAAGCTGCTGCACATGCTCTTTCGGGGTCGGCCCGAGGGCATCACTGACGACACTCTGCGCTTTATGGATGGCTACCTGGGTGCCGTAAAAGTAAAACTGGCGGGCGCGACGACCGTACAAGGGCAGTTGGACCTAGCCGCTGCCGAGCTGCGGCACGCCTTCACGACGATTGGGACGTGGGTACCCTACTGGGTGGCGGGGGAGGTAGCCGGGTCGCTGCTTAAGACCTTACTCCGCGAGCGCGACCTTTCCGCCTTGGACCGCGGTCTGACGGGCAACGTCACGACCGAAATGAATTTGGCCGTAGGCGATTTGCGCGACGCCACATGCGCTTCTAAAAACCTTTGGCAACATCTGAGCCGAGCGGACATGGAAACGAAAACGAGGCTCGAGGGTGCAGCACAGTTTCTTGGTGGAGGGGCTTTTTTGCGGGCGTGGTCGTCCTTTATTAAAACGTACGGTGCCCGCGGGCCTTCTGAAATCGACCTGAGCCGTCCACGCTGGTCGGAGGATCCAACCTCGCTTTTGCAGATGGTTTTGGGCGCGAGCGGGCAAAGTGTGCCGGGCGCACACCGAGCGCGTTACCAAGCGCTGAGCCGAGAGAACGATGAGGCTGCGAGTGCCACGATTAAAGCTGCGTACCGAGGCCCGCTCGGCTGGGCGCGCGGGCCCTTGGTGCGCCGACTCCTCCGCGTAAGTCGTAACCTCAAGCCGCTACGCGAACACCACAAGTTTTTTATCGTCCGGCTTTTTGCCCTGATCAAGCCGACGCTCCTCGAGGCGGGCCAGAAGCTTGAGGCGGAAGGTAGGTTGGCTTCGGCGGCGGACGTCTGGTTTCTGACGCTCCCTGAGCTGCTCGAAGCCGTAAGCGAACCCGGCAAAGACGTAAGCGCGCTCGTTGACGAGCGGCGGAGCGACTTTCGGCACGCTCAAACCCTCACCCCACCACGCGTTATCACGAGCGACGGAGAAATACCGGCGGTCAGGCTCGAGACGGTAGGAACACCGGCAAATGCCCTTATCGGCAGCCCCGTCTCGGCTGGCGTGGTCGAAGGCGTCGCCAAGGTCGTGCTTGATCCTGCTGTAGAGACACTCGCGCCGGGCGAAATTCTGGTCGCACCGTTTACCGATCCTGGTTGGACGCCGCTATTTGTTAGTGCAGCCGGTTTGGTCACGGAAGTAGGTGGCCTGATGACGCACGGCTCGGTGGTGGCGCGTGAGTTTAACATCCCAGCCGTCGTAGGGGTAGTTGAGGCGACGAAACGGATCAAAACGGGCCAGCGGGTACGGGTGGATGGTAGCGCCGGTTATGTCGAGCTACTAAGCGTTTAGGAAAGTGTAGACAAGGCGTCGTCTCTGGAGGGTGTCTGGGAATTCGCTTCTCGTCCCTGACGTACTGAATTTAGCTGCTAAAACGTCAGGGATACGTCCGGATGTACGGATGTGGGTGCCTTTCAGATGGTTTCTAGCTCGGTCTGGACAGCTGAAATAGCTCGACTTTACTTTTCAAATACCCTCTACTCTGAACTCCGTATTCCGACGCCGCGTTCTTAACGCTACGCTCCGCCTGCCGGGTGATGGTCGACGCCCTCGTACGCCTCCATAAAGGCGTCAATCTGATCCGGGGCGATCTCTTCAAAGGTTTGCAGCCGTTGCCACGCGGTCATAGCGTACATCGTGTCCATATTTTCGCGTGGCACGATGACCACGCGGCGGTAGCGGCGCGCGTCGTAAGCTCCCTCGAGCGCCGTAGCGCGCTCCCGGTTCTCCTGCGGCGTACCCGCGCGATACCAGAGAATGACCCCGGCGTCCTCCATGTTGTGGATCAGGTAGGGGTCCGAAAGGGCCGGGGAGAGTTCGGTGTGTGTTCCCCAAGGGCCGACGCTGGGGTAGTGCGGCCCCGAGGTCGGTGGGTTCGAGTTGTAACTGGGTGTGGGCGCGTCCGTACCGATATGGACGTTGCCAAGATTGCGGAAGCGTTCCCCCGGTAGCTGCGACTGCCCGTAGAGATTGATCCCTGTCGGTACGAGGATAACGAGGGCGACGCCGAGACCGATCAGCCACGGCGTCGCTGACCGCTTCTGCTGATGTTTGCTGGTTTTGGCTCGCTTTTTAGGTGAGGTGGTCATACCTGTAATGTACCTCGAAGCCCCTCAAGAACGCTGTCTCGTCCCCAACGCAGCAGCTGAGTGGCGAGGCAGGTTCAGGCGGCTGGGTATAGTGACCCTAATCTTCTCCAAAGGGGTGATGACATGGCAGCTTTTCGCGCCCTACGCGTTCAGAAAAACGATGGACAGTTCTCGAGGTCGGTGCAGACGCTTGAGCCGGACACCCTGCCCCCCGGCGACCTCACCGTAAAGGTAGCGTATTCTTCCCTGAACTACAAAGATGCTCTGTCCGCGACCGGCAACCCCGGTGTGACAAAAGCCTACCCGCACACCCCCGGTATCGACGCTGCTGGGACGGTGCTTGAGAGTAGTAGTGAGCGTTTCAGCGTCGGCGATGAGGTCATCGTTACCTCGTACGACCTCGGGATGAACACACCGGGGGGGTTCAGCGGGCTGATCCGCGTGCCTGCGGACTGGGCCGTACCGCTCCCGGACGGGCTTACGCTGCGGGAGGCGATGGTGCTCGGGACGGCGGGCCTTACGGCGGGGTTGTGCCTGGACGCGCTGCTGGCGCACGGTTTAGAACCCGATCAGGGGCCAGTGGTCGTAACCGGGGCGTCGGGGGGGGTCGGCAGCGTTGCGGTCGCGCTCCTTGCCCATCTGGGGTTCGAGACGCTGGCGGGTACCGGCACCGAGGCGGCGCACGGCTGGCTCCGGGAGCTGGGCGCAGCGGACACCTTGCCCCGCTCCGAACTGAGCGAGCCGTCGGAAAAGCCTATGCACAAGGCGCGCTTTGCCGGAGCTATCGACACGGTGGGCGGCGAGGTCCTCTCCAACGTCGTGAAGTCTCTGAAGTACCGCGCCGCCGCCGCTGCCTGCGGTCTGGTGGCGGGGCCAGGGCTGTCCCTGACTGTGTTTCCTTTTATCCTACGTGGGGTGAGCCTTTTGGGTGTCGACTCGGCGGAGTGCCCGATGGTGCTCAGGCGGCGGGTCTGGAAGATGTTGGCGGGGGACTGGAAGATCGACTTGTCGGCGGCGACCACGGAGGTGACGTTAGATGAGCTGGACGGCGTCATCGACGAGATTCTGACGGGGCAGACGCAGGGCCGGGTGCTCGTCAGGATAGGGGGCTAGAGGTTAAAGAGGCTCGAGCACGTCTCCTACCCTCAGCTCACCCTCCTCGAGAACGCGCGCCAGGATGCCACCGTGACCCCGGACGGCGTTGTACCCGCCCGGTCCGAGCGCTTCCTCCATCCGCGAACACGGGTGGCAGAGCCCTGCGCCTTCAAAAACCGCGCCGCCGATTCTGAAGCGCCGCTCTTTAAGCGCGAGCAGGTTAACGCCCGACACGACCAGGTTGCGCCGCAGCTGTTCGGGAGTCGCGTCTGCGCCACACAGCGCCGAGACGACCGGCAGGTGCTCGGCTTGCAAGAGTGTGAGCTGACGCGCCGAACTGGAGTCGCGTTCGGCGCGGTGGTCGCCCGCCAAACCGCGCCCCGGAATTGCCCGCACGCGCTCTACTTGTACCGGCTCCGCGCGCCGCGCCGGGCGCAACAAGATGTGCTCGAGCCGTCCCTGCTGCGGCAGCGTAGCTAAAAGTTCTTTAATCGTTCGCGCCATCAACATCCCCACTAACGCCACTAACTTTAACGCACGTTATAGTGGCGTTATGATGCCAGGGATGCTGGGGCGCTTGACGCTCCTCCGGGGGGACGTCACCCGGCAACGCGTCGACGCGGTGGTTAACGCAGCCAACAGCAGCTTGCTAGGTGGGGGTGGCGTCGACGGCGCGATCCACCGCGCGGCGGGTCCCGACCTGCTGGCGGAGTGCCGAACGCTGGGCGGGTGCGACACCGGCGAGGCCAAACTGACGGGGGGCTACAGGCTTTCGGCCCGCTTCGTCATCCACACGGTCGGCCCGGTCTGGCGTGGCGGCGAAAACGGTGAGGACGAGCTGCTGGCGCGGTGTTACCGGAGTTGTCTGCGGCGGGCGGCGGCCCACGGGCTGAGTTCGCTGGCGTTCCCGTCGATCAGCACCGGCGTCTACGGATTTCCTATCCGGCGCGCCGCACCCATCGCGCTGCGTGAGCTGGCCGTGGGCCTCGGGGCCGACACAGCTTTGCAGAGCAGCGTCGTGTGTTTTAGCGACGCCGACTTAGACTGTTACAGAGATGCCTACCGCGCCGAGCAGCAGGCTCGGGAGAATTGAGAACAAGGTTCGGGTGAAGGGCTTCAGCTCGAGCCAAGGTTTCGGGGGAAAGATTTTAGGTGAGGCTGTTCTGGGGAGTTCAGGGACAAGACTTTTTCGGGTGCGACACTATCATGAGGTACGGCACTTTTTGGGAGGCGAGATGAGACGAATCGGATTTTGGATGACGTTGGCGCTGCTGGTCGGGTCGTCGACCGGACTGTTGGTGGCGTGCGGCGACGACCCGGTGGAACCAGCGACGGGTGCGCTTCAGGTCGACATTACCGGCTTACCGGCGGGTACCGCCGCTACCGCCTTGGTCGAGGGGCCGGGTGGCTTTACGCAGCAGCTGACGGAGAGCCGGACGTTGAGCGCGCTGAGCGTGGGTAGCTACACGGTGAGCGCGGGGGCGCTTCCTGGTTTCGCCGCCGAAGTCAGCGGTTCGCCCGCGACGGTGAGTGCGGGCGCGACTACGCTGGTCAGGGTTGTTTACACGGTCACGAGTGGCCCTGGCCGTCCCGGTACCGGCGGCAGCATCTCGGGGACGGTCAGCGTCGTCGGGACGGCGGGCGCAGCGGAAGACGCTCCTTTCGTACCGGGTGAGGTGATCGTCAAGTTCAAACCAGGGTTGCGAGCGCAAGGTCTAGACACGGGGCTCGAGCTACTCCGTGAGTTTTCACTAGAGAACACCGGGCTTTACCGGACCACCAGCGTCAGCTCTCAGAGCGCCGACAAGGAAGCGGCTACCTTGCGAGCGGTCGCTGCACTTTCGGCCCGCGATGACGTGGTGTACGCGCATCCGAACTACATTTTGGAGGCTTACGCCGAACCGAACGACCCGCTTTACAAACGCCAGTGGCACTACGAAGCGATCAACCTGCCCGCTGCGTGGGACCGGACCAAAGGCTCTGCGGACGTCACGGTAGCGGTTATCGACAGCGGCGTTGTAACGGATCATCCCGACTTGGTGAGCAAGCTCTCTCCCGGCTACGACTTTGTCAGTAATGAACAGACTGCCGGAGACGGCGACGGGCGCGACGCCGACCCGACCGACCCGGCGGGCTCATTTCACGGCTCGCACGTCGCCGGAACGGTCGCCGCCGCCACGAACAACGGCGTCGGCGTCGCGGGCGTCAGTTGGGGCGCGCGTATCTTGCCGGTGCGGGTTCTGGGCAACGGTAACGGTACCCTCGCCGACGCGGTTGACGGCATTCTTTGGAGTGTCGGCGACCGTATCCCCGGCGTGCCGCTCAACTCCGACCCTGCCGACGTTCTCAACCTGAGCCTCGGCGGGAAGTTTTTGTGTAGCAAGGTGCAGTTTTTGCAAGACGCGTTCGACCTCGCCAACGCCGCCGGGGTAGCAGTCGTAGTCGCGGCTGGTAATGACGACGAAGATGCGAACGGATTTACCCCGGCGAGTTGCGGCGGTGTGATTACGGTCGGGGCGACGACGCTTCAGGGTGAGCGCGCCTACTACTCGAACTACGGGGACCGTATCGATGTAATGGCTCCCGGTGGCGATTTGGACGACGACAGTGACGGCGATGGCGAGCCCGACGGCGTGTACAGCACGGTGCAAAATGCGTCGGGTGAACCCGACTACGCGTACTTCGAGGGGACTTCGATGGCGTCGCCACACGTCGCGGGCGTGGTCGCGCTCTTGAAAAGTATCCGGCCCACGCTTTCAGGCTCCGAGGCGCGCGACCTCTTGCAGCGCACCGCCCGTCCCATCGCTTCGTGTTCAGAAGGGTGTGGAGGCGGCCTGATCGACGCGGAGGCGGCGCTTGCAGCACTTGCCGCGCCCGCTCGCCCCGACTTTGCGCTCGCACTCTCGCCTGCGACGGTCTCGCTTACCGCCGGAACCGACGCCGACGTTCAGGTGGTGCTGACCCGGAGTGGTTTTGACGGTGAGGTAAGTTTTAGCGTCGCCGGTCTGCCGGACGGCCTCAGCGCCAGTTTTACGCCGTCGGCGACCACGGGTGACAGCGCCCGCCTGACCTTGCGCGTAGAGGCTGGGCTCGAGGGTGAGTACGCGCTTCAGGTCGAGGGTAGCGGGGGCGGCGTCAGCCGGACGGTCTCGCTCGGCGTCGTCGTCGAGGGTGACGAGCCGCCCGAACCCAGCCTCAGCATCGCCGGAACCTACGTCTTCGCGTGTCCGGCTACGGAGCGAGAATGTGATGTAGGTAAGCTCCCAGCCGTGCAGATCGAAACGGGCGGTGTGAGCGCGAGCTACACGATTCCCAACGTGCCCGCAGGTGATTACAACGTTTTAGGCTGGAACGATCTCAACCGTGACGGCAACGTCGACGCAGGAGAACCGGTCGGCGCGTTTCCGAGCTTCGACACGCCTGCGGTCGTCGTCCCACCCGCCAGCGGCGTCGATTTCGTGGTCATCCCTTCGCTCGGAACGCAGTCCAGGCTCGAGGGGTCGATACGAGCCCGCTGAAGCACCTGCCCCGGGCACAAGTTGGCGGTCTCCGCATCCGCCTGAAGGCGGAGGGGTTTTGTAACCCCCAAGAAGGTGACGCCGTCCGCCCTTTGCTAGGTTAAACACAGACCCGTTACGGGCCGCTCACTTTCCGAGGAGGAAACTATGGCTTTTGAACTTCCCGATTTACCCTACCCGAACGACGCTTTAGAGCCCCATATCGACGCGAAGACGATGGAGATTCACCACGACAAGCACCACGGTACCTACGCGAGCAAACTCAGCGACGCGGTCGAGGGTACCGAGATGGAAGGCAAAGCCATCGAAGAAATTCTCGCCCAGGGTGCAGAGGCGTTGCCCGCAGCCGTCCGCAACAACGGCGGCGGTTACTACAACCACAATCTGTTTTGGGCGTGGTTGAGCCCGCAAGGTGGCGGCGAGCCGAGTGGTGAACTTGCCGAGGCGATAGGCCGCGATTTCGGTTCGTTCGATTCGTTTAAGGAAAAGTTCGCAGCTGCTGCTACAGGTCAGTTCGGTTCGGGCTGGGCGTGGCTCGTGTCGGACGGGGGGAGCCTCTCTGTTACCAGCACCCCCAACCAGGACAGCCCCATGATGGAGGGCAAGCACGCCGTGCTGGGCCTCGACGTGTGGGAGCACGCCTACTACCTGAACTACCAGAACAAGCGCCCCGACTACATCAAGGCGTTCTGGAACGTCGTCAACTGGGATAAGGTTGCGGAGATGTACGCCCAGACCAAATAAGAAGTAACTCAGAGTTGGCTATCAGGGTGCGTCCGGTGTAAACCGGACGCACCCTTTTTGAGTACTTGTTGCCTCAAGCTGTGACATCCGGCTGAAAAAGGGATGTTAGGGTACCTGAGTTGCCGACGAAGGGGTTTAGTGAGAGGAGCAACGATGACCAAATGGATGTTCGGAAGCTTGGGGCTGCTGGGACTGCTGGCGGGGTGTTCGCAGGAGGCGGTCGCGCCCACCGTGACGCCCGCGTTCAGTCAAGACCCGGCGGCGGTTTTTTTTAACGAGGTGCACTACGACAACGTCAGTACCGATACCGGCGAAGCGGTTGAGATCGTGGGACCGGCGGGTACCGACCTTACGGGGTGGAGCGTTGTGCTCTACAACGGTAACGGGGACACGACGTATGACACGGATATGCTGAGCGGCACTGTCCCGGATCAAGAAGGTGGCTACGGCACGGTATCGCTGACCTATCCTACAAATGGTATTCAGAACGGTTCGCCCGACGGTTTGGCCTTGATAAATGTGGCGGGCAAAGTGGTGCAATTTTTGTCCTACGAAGGCACCATGACCGCCGCGAACGGTCCTGCGGCTGGCCTGACGAGCACCGACATCGGTGTTTCTGAAAGTGGCTCGGAGGCGGTCGGCTTATCGTTACAGCTCAAAGGTAGCGGTACGACCCATCAGGATTTTGCCTGGGCGGCGGCGTCCGGCAGCTCGTTCGGCGCAGTCAATACCGGACAGACCTTTGGTGATGGCGGCGGCGAACCTCCCGCACCGGTAGCCTGCGGCAACCCGGCTACACTGATCAGCGCCGTGCAAGGCGCTGGTGACACCAGCCCGCTGGTAGGGGAGACGGTAACGCTCGAGGCAGTCGTCGTCGGCGACTTCCAAGACGGCCTCGGCGGATTTTTCTTGCAAGAACAAACCTCCGATGAAGACGGCAACCCCGAGACCTCGGAAGGTCTGTCGGTCTTCACGCCGAACGCTGACGACGTCGGTGTAGGAGATTTGGTACGTGTGACCGGAACGGTAAGCGAGTTTGCCCGTAGTGGAAGCTCGCTTACGCAGCTCAGCAACCTGAGCGCGCTGCAAATCTGCCGAACTGCCGAACTGCCTGCGCTGAGCGAACTCACCCTGCCGCTGGACAGTGCTCCGGAGCAGCTCGAGGGGATGCGCGTCATCCTGCCCCAAACGCTCGTCATTGCCGAATACTTCAACTATGACCGCTTCGGTGAAATCGTGCTGGCGCTCCCGCAGGGTGGCCTCAGCCGCCCCTATACCCCGACCAGCTACGTCGAACCGGGTCCGGCGGCGCAGGTGGTAGCGGCTGAAAACGAGAGCCGACGCATCACCTTGGACGACGGGCGCGGCGCGTCGAACCCGGACGTGACCCGCCACCCCAACGGTGAGCCCTTTAGCCTCACCAACCGCTTTCGCGGTGGCGACACCGTAACCAACACAGTTGGCGTCCTTGACGAGCGTTTCGGCGCGTACCGCATCCAGCCGACCCAAGGGGCCGACTACGCATCGGTCAACCCCCGCACGGCTGCGCCCGAAGACGTGGGCGGCACGCTCAAGGTTGCCAGTTTCAACGTCCTCAACTACTTCACGACCTTCGGTGGTTCCAGTGACCGTGGTGCAGACAACCAGGTAGAGTTCGAGCGGCAACAGGCGAAGATCGTCGCGGCGCTCGAGGCTATCGACGCCGACGTGTTCGGTTTGATCGAAATTCAGAACAACGGCGATACGGCACTAGGGTCGCTTGTCGCTGCGCTAAACAACCGGGTGGGCGCTGATACCTACACCCTTGTCCCGACCGGTAAGATCGGTACCGACGCCATCAAAGTGGCGTTTATCTACAAACCGGCGACGGTTTCGCCCATCGGCGACTTTGCCGTGCTCGATTCTTCGGTCGACCCCCGCTTTATCGACACCAAAAACCGTCCGGCGCTGATACAGACCTTTGACGAGGTGGCGACCGGCGGGCGCATGACGGTCGCGGTCAACCACTTTAAGTCGAAGGGCTCGGACTGCGATGAACTCGGCGACCCGGATACCGGTGACGGTCAGGGCAACTGTAATCTCACGCGCACCCGGGCGGCGGCGGCGCTGGCAGACTATCTGGCGACCGACCCGACCGGCAGCGGTGACTCGGACGTGTTGATTATCGGCGACCTCAACTCGTACGACGAAGAAGACCCCATAGACACCCTTAAAGCGGCGGGGTACACCGATCTGAACGAAGCCTTCGGCGGCGAATTCGCCTATGGGTACGTCTTTAACGGGCAGTTCGGGTATCTCGATTATGCGCTCTCGAGCACCACCCTCACTCCACAGGTGACGGGTACGACCGACTGGCACATCAACGCCGATGAACCCGACCTTTTGGACTACGACACCAGCTTTAAGAGTGACGCGCAAGACGCGATCTACGCGCCCGACCCTTACCGTTCGTCCGACCACGACCCGGTAGTGGTGGGCCTAAACCTGACCGTACCCGACCCGCAGGAGTTGCTGGCAGGGCTGATCGGCGACGTTGAGGCGTTGGAGCAAGACGGCATCCTGAAGCGCGGGGACGCACGGTCGCTCTTGGCGCAGCTCGAGACCGCTCAGCGGCACCTTCAGCGTGGTCGGGAAGACCAGGCGGCGGGGGCACTGGGGCGTTTTGAACGCAAAGTCGAACAACTCGTCCGTAAGGGTGCGCTCAGCGCCGAACAGGGTCAGGAGCTGATAGCAGCGTCAGAGATGATACGGGACGCTCTATAGTGGACCAGATCGGTTAGGCCAAACTCACGAAGCTACACCAGCTGACCGAAAACCGACGCGAGATTTTTCGCGTCGGTCTCTTTTGCTGCGTTTTAAGCTTTACGCGTGAGCCCCAAAGCTGAAACTTCCCTTACGCTATTGCTGCTCGCCGCGTGTCTGGGGTTGCTGGGTTGGCAGTTGTGGCCACGCCTGAACGTGCAGCGCGTAGAGATGACGGTGGAACAACCCGATATCACCGTCTCCGTGGCGGGCGCAGTGGTCGCTCCCGGCGTCTACGCGCTGCCATGGGGTTCACGCGCCGAAGATGCTGTCGCCAAAGCGGGCGGGCTTACCGACGCTGCCGAGGCGACGCTCTTAAACCTCGCTGACCCGCTTACCACCGGCGAAACGGTCTTTGTGCCCGAGGCGCGCACCGCCACGGGTGAAGACAGGCTCAGCTTGAACACGGCTACCGAGCGCGAACTCGAACTGCTCGTTCCCGGCGTCGGCCCGGTGACTGCCGCTAAAATCGTCTCAGCCCGCCCATTTGAGAGCGTGGAAGATTTGCTAAACGTTTCCGGAATCGGTCCGGCTACGCTCGAGAAGATTCGCCCGTATGTCAGGCCGTGACGCGTACCGGGTACCCAGTGCCGAGTATTCAGTGCCGAGTACCGAGAATGAGTACCGAGAATGAGTACCCAGTGATGTGCGCTGAGTTGTGAGCGCCTTGCCGGATCGTTCGTCTGCCCAAACGCGTGGGGTTATTTCGCTCGTTTGGTCGGTTCCGGCGGCGTTTTGTCTGGTTTTGGGTATTGCGCTGGGCGGTGTCGGGTTGCCCATTTGGGTGAGCGCGGTTTGTGCCGGGGCGCTGCTGGGGGTGGGTGCAGCGTTCGGGGCGCGTTGGTTGCTACTGGCAGTAGTATTCGTTCCGCTCGGTCAGGTCCGATTCGAGGCGCGGGAAGCGCGCCCGCAACCGCTCGCTGCGCTTATCGGCACGACCCAAACGCTATCCGGGCTGTCCGACGGTACCTACCTGACCTTGGACGAGCCGGCGGGCGCAAAGGTCGTGTTGTCGCCACGTGGCGAGGTCGCAGCGGGGCGGGTAACGCTCCGTGGTGACGTGGTGGCCCCGGCGAGCAAACGCAACCCCGGCGGTTTCGACTACGCCGGGTATCTGGCGCGGCGCGGGGTGGGGGCGCAAGTCTACGTGGACGAGGTTTTGTCGCTCGAGCCTGCCCCTCTTACCCTCAAAGAACGGTTGCAGCGGGGCGTGGAGGCGGGACTACCGCCCGACCAGGCGGCGCTGATGGCGGCGATGACGCTCGGTATCCGCGATAACTTAAACGACCTGCGGGACAGTTTCGCAGCGGCGGGGCTCGCGCACGTGCTGGCGCTCTCGGGTTTGCACGTCGGCGTTCTGATCGCTGCTCTGGGCCTGCTCTTGAGGCCGCTGGGGGCGTTGCGCTATCCCGTAATGATCGCCTTCGTAGTTGCCTTCGCCGCGCTCGTAGGACTCAGCCCCAGCGTGCTTCGCGCCGCTACGATGGCTGCGGCCCTCCTCGCGTCTTTGTGGTTGGGCGCGGGGCGGCTCGAGCCTTGGCCCGCGCTCTCGCTGGCGGCGCTTTTGGCGCTCGTATGGAACCCCTCGCACCTCTTCGATCTGTCGTTTCAGCTTTCCTACCTGGCGGTCGTCGGGATTCTCGTCTTCGCCGGTCCGACGCTCCGGGTACTGCACGCTTCGGGCTTGCCGTGGTGGCACCCTAAGGCGCTGGTTCTCGGCACGCTGGTGGTCAGCGTCGGGGCGCAAGCACCGCTGCTGCCGCTGCTGGCGCATACCTTCGGGTCGGTGCCGCTTCTCGGCCCGGTGGTCAACGTCGTGGCGCTGCCGCTGGCGACGCTGTTGGTACCGCTCGGTTTCGTAGCGGGGCTTCTGGGTCTGGTCTCACTGCCCTTAGCACGGCTCTTAAACGACCTCACGACGTTTCCGGCGGCGGCGCTTATCTGGACGGCGAATCAGGCTGCAACCTGGCCGAGTTTAGAGTGGGGCGAGGTCGCGCCGGTCGGGTTTGCTTACTACGCGCTCGGCGCGACCGCGCTGGCGCTCGTTTCGCTAGGCAAGCTAAAGCTCTGGCGGGGACTGCTGGTCGTGGTGACGGCGCTGAGCGCGTCGGTACTAACGCCTGCCCCGTACGGAGACGCCGAGATTGTCTATCTCGATGTAGGTCAGGGAGACAGCGCGCTGGTCCGTCTGCCGCACCGCACCGAGATTTTGGTAGACGGCGGGGGCACGCCGTTTTCCGATTTCGACGTCGGCGAGAACACCGTGGTTCCGGCCCTGCGAGCGCTCGGTGTCGATGAACTCGAGCTGGTCATCGCCTCTCACGCCGACACCGACCATATCGAAGGTCTAGTGAGCGTTTTAGCCGAAATGCCGGTGCAAAACCTCGTTATCGGTTACGCAGAAGCCGGTTCCGAGGTATTCGGGGCGCTTGTCACCGTTGCCGAAAAACGTGGCGTTCCCGTCGTCTCGGTACGGCGAGGCGAGGTGTTAAGGCTCGGTGACGCCCGTCTGGACATCCTAAACCCCCCTATGAAGCCGTTTAAAGAGACCAACGCCAACTCGGTGGCGTTCGTGCTCGACGCGTTCGGTACTAGGGCGATCTTTTTAGGTGACGCGCCGAGCGTCGTCGAAGATGTGCTGGCGGTTCCCGACGTAGACGTGCTGATGGTCGCGCATCACGGCTCGAGGTTCTCAACCTCGGACGCGCTCTTGCAGGCCGCGCAACCCGAGCGGGCGGTGCTCTCCTACGGGCGAAACACCTACGGGCACCCTCATCCGGACGTTCTGGCACGTTTGCAGGCGCACGGCGTAGAGACTTTTCATACCTACCGAGAGGGCGCGGTGCGGATACCGCTGGAGTGGTAAGCGTGTCTGCTCCTTACCTCCCTACTCGGCGACTCGAGCGAAGTAATCGCGCAACCGCTCGACGGCGCGCGTCTCGCCGATAATTACCACGTTGTCACCGGGAGTGACGACGAAGTCGGCGCTGGGGCTGACCTCGAGCTTGCCCTGGCGGTTGACGGCGATCACCTGTACCCCGAAACGGTCGCCGAGTTTGAGGTCGCGGAGGCTGCCGCAGAGTTTGTTTTGCGCGGTGTACTCGACAACTTCGTAGTTTTCGCCCAGGTTAAACGCGTCGACAATCGTCGGCGTCGCTAAAGATTTGGCGACTCGCACACCCATGTCGTGCTCCGGACGGACCACCCTGTCGGCCCCGACCTTGACCATCACCCGCGCCGCAGTCTCGCTCGTTGCTTTGCTGAGCACATTTTTTGCGCCCTGGTTTTTAGCCGCTACGATAGTTAAGATGCTCGCCTCGAGGTTGTTGCCAATCGCCACGACTACCTGGTTGAAGTTGCGAAGGCCGAGCTTGCCGAGCGCGTCCTCCTCGGTCGCGTCTAGGATAACGGCGTGCGTCACTCTGTCCATCACGGCTTCGATACGCTCCTCGTCGTGGTCGACCAGCACGACTTCGTGCCCGAGACTGTAGAGGGTAGTCGCTAGCGCCGACCCGAAACGTCCCGCCCCGATGACAAGATACTGTTTTCCTTTCATACGTCTCTCCATCTCCTTTTTACAATCTTTCGTACAGGTTTGCTTTCGTAAGGTCTGATCATCAGTGCGTTTCCTCGGCGGTTCCAGTGGTCCACAATTTGCGTTACAGGCTCCGGTTTATACGCGCTACTCGTCTGTCGGCGGCCCCCACACTCACGAACCGGGTTCTCAACTGATCAAAACGCCCTCGTCCGGATACTTGAGGCCGCTCCCACGTGGTTCTTGCAGCAGCGCCAACGCAAAAGTCAGCGGCCCGATCCGGCCCAAGTACATCAGCAAGATAACGAGCAGCTGCCCTGGTTCGCTCAGCTCGAAAGTCGCGCTCAGCGAGAGCCCGACCGTACCAAACGCTGAAAACGTCTCGAACATGACCGGCAGTAGCGGCAACGACTCGGTGACGCTGAGCAGGAAAAGGGCGCTCATCATGATGCCGGTGCTGAGGAGCGCGACCGACCCGGCTTTGACGACGGTCGAACTCGAGACCCGCCGTCCGAACGTCAACAACTCGCCGCGCCCGCGCACCATACTCCAGGCGCTCGCCACCAGCACGTAAAAGGTCACGGTTTTGACACCCCCCGAGGTCGACGCCGGGCTGCCGCCGATAAACATCAGCAGCATCGTGACCAGCAGCGTCGGTTCGCGGAGGTGGGTGTAGTCAAGGCTGTTGAATCCGGCGGTGCGCGGCGTTACCCCCTGAAAAAAACCTGCCAGCAGTTTGCCCTGCCACGAGAGCGGTTGAAGCGTCGCTGGATTGTGCCACTCGAGCGCCAAAACCACAAACGTCCCGAAAGCGCAGAGCAGCAGCGTGGTCAGAAGCACGATCCGGCTATGCAGGGTGAGCGGGAAACGTCGCCCACCCCGGAAGTTGGCCCAGACGTTTAGATGAACGATAAAACCGAGCCCGCCGATGATAAACAGCGAACTCAGTACCAAGATGACCACCGGGTTGTCTACGAAACGAATCAAGCTGTCCGAATAAAGTGCGAAACCAGCGTTGTTAAAGGCGCTAACGCTGTGAAAAAAGGCGTAAAAAAGTCCCTGACCGGGACCGTGCAGGGCCGCAAAGGTCGGGTAGAGAAGTGCCGCCCCGAGGGTCTCGAACCCGAGCGAGATTAAAAAGATGGTGCGGATAAGTCGCAAAACGCCGCCAGTCCCGAGTGCGTTTACCTGAGCGGCGGCGCGTAACCGCTCCTGAAAACCGACCCGCCGCCCCAGCAGCAGCGCCACCAGTGTACCGAGGGTGACGATACCCAATCCGCCCACCTGGATCAGCAGCATGAGGATAACGCGGCCCAGAGTGCTCCAGGCAGTCTCGGTGTCGACGACGACCAGCCCGGTTACGCAGAGGGCGCTCGTCGCGGTAAAAAGGGCGTCGAGCAGGGAGATGGTCTGCTCCGGCGCGTGGCTCCAGGGTAGCCACAGCAGGAGTGTGCCGAGCACGATAGCCCCGAGAAATGACAGCGCGATGGCCTTTGCCGGGGCGGGAATACGCGCGCGACCGGTACGGCGAGGCGGAGGCCGCTCCGGCGTCGCTTTCACGAGGGGTTTACCAACGGCGTTTTCACCCCGGCGCGTTTAGCACCGAGAGCAGCCTTGGTGAAATCGTGTACAAGCAGGGTTTGCGGCGGCACGGCGTAAGGTATCACAACGGGCGCTACCCTTACGTGCCGCCGTTTTGAGTTCGCCAAAAGACTAGAATAAAAGACTGAAAAACGTCTGGCTGAGTCTTTGAATGTTCGCTCGACCTACGCCGAGGTGCCAAGACGCCCGACGCCGAAACCGTAAAATAGCGTTATGCCTTTAGTTGCGCCCGACCCAGCCGCATTTACCGTTCAACTGTCCCGCAAAGATTTTTTTTACTATACCTGGGTGCTGGCCCTAAGACGTCCGGTGCTGCCCTTTATGATTTACAGCTTTATATTTTTGTTTCTAATCGGTATGACCGGGGTGTGGCCTGCTGCGCGGGTCTTTTCGCTCGCGGTTTTCGTACCGCTCTTAGGGTACCTGCTCTGGGTTTGGGTGGCGGCGCAAACACTCTGGGCGCGGCATCCTGCCCTGAAAAGTCCGCGACACTACCACTTCAAAGCAAAGTCGTATCTGCTGGGTACGGGCGCGGGCAAGGTGCCGATAGCTTACAAAGACGTAACGCAGGTTCTCAGCTCGCGCCGCGCGCTCTATCTGCTCCGCCGGGACGGGAGCGCCGACATCTTGCCCCGGAACAGCTTGCCGGAGAGCCTCGAGCCCTTCTTAAACGAAAAACTAACGGTCGAGCCCTCGAGTTTCCTTTAGCTCAAATGCTGAACCTCAAATGACAAATCTCGGACGACCTCAAGGCCCCTGCACCCCCCGGCACCTCAACTTGAAAAACGGAAAGGTCGTCTTGAGGTCTTTGCGGCAACTTAGATTGCCGAATGTCGTCTCCGCTGAAGCTTCGCGGCGTCTCAAGTCGGTCGTAAGCGTGGTTTGCTCGAGCACTACGAGCGCCAGCCAGACAATCAGCGCGGCAGCTACGACGCCGCCCAAAACCCAGACAAATACACGCCTTCGCATAGCCTGACCGTACGCCGCTAAGCCCCGCTCGCCTACGCCTTGAGCGGGCCGGAAGCCGGGCGGGTGGCGGAGCCTTCTTGCTGCGCTGCAAAACCTGTATGCAGTCCCATCAGATATGAAAGCTTGAGCATAAAACTGAGCGTCTCTTCGTCACCAGCGTCTATACGCTCCCTCAAATAGTCTTCGGTACCTTCAGGCAGTTCGATAGCCTCGATTTCGCTGGCGTGCCGTTCGCGCATCGTCGCCAAAAACCCTTCAATCGCCTCCGTGCTCATACACACCCTCTCTGTTGCGCGCGTCTTTTTGCGCCTAACTTCTTACCGTGTCTAGCTACCGTAGGTTCCAGCCTCGCGCCGCCACCGGGCTACGGTTCCAGAAACGTCATCTTTCTAAACTTATCAGCTCGAGAGGACGCTCGCGTCACCGCCGAACCGGGAGAAGGCCCAGCGCCGGGTCACGCCCTCCCCAAGCTCTGCACGCGCTCTTATGCTGCGCTCGACAGATGACCTTCTCGGCTCCGCATTATTCGTCCTGAACGCAACTTTTGACCCTTACGGAAAACGGACCCGCGTTTAAGCTGCGTAAGGGGTTGACACGTTTCGGCTTTTAGGTATACACTTCTTTTTGCCGCCCGAACGCGGGTGGCGCGAACAATGACAAGCGAATAAGAGTGAATGAGCATCTAAAGCGACTGTAAATTCAGCTTCAAAACTGAGCTTACAGAGCGCGTCTTAAGTACAATAACTTTAGGGTTAAGTTACTAAGGGCACACGGTGGATGCCTTGGCAGTCGAACCGATGAAGGACGTGGCTACCTGCGAAAAGCCTCGGGGAGTTGGAAGC